>N._stephensi_708_cecum__coassemble_46_pt1 | contig 13533 bp, 8 predicted proteins | sample N__stephensi_708_cecum__metabat2_high_PE_008 | metagenome-assembled genome bin N
TGCTCTTTTCATAAATGGATACATCGATCACGGCCGGTCCCTTTGTCCAGTCCCATTCCCTCTGGTACAGGCGCACCTCCGGTGCATCACCGTCCACGCCTGCTGCCACAGTCATCGCACTGCTCCTCGCCACGTGCCCCGCCGCATCGCTGGCGGTGGCATAATACGTACCGGGGGAGGTGATGGTAAATGTACCGCTCAGTGCGGTCGTGAGTGTATCATCCGGCAGCTGGACAGCGGTGATCTCATTTCCCTGTGCATTTACTGTATAGGTATATGTGTCCCCTTTATTGGAGCTGCTCTTCTTCGTCACCGTGATCGTCGGTACTTTCAGATTCACCGTATAAGTATCCGAGGAAACCGTCTTTGTATTCCCCGCATTATCTGTCATTGTGACATTCAGGCGGTACGTATAGCTGTTCCCCGCCGTGCCCGGTGTCACCGCTGTATAGGTCCCGTCGCTGTTCTTCGTCAGTGTGGCTGTCACTGTCGAGGCACTTCCACCGTTCGTCGTCCTCGTCCATGTGCCGGCCACGCTCTTCACGCCGGAACCTCCTGCGTCTGATGGTGTTACACTGAGCTTCACATTCTCGCTCTGCGCCAGGTCCGCCGGCCCCTCAACAGCTGCTGCCGGTGCAGTCCGGTCGATCTTACTGACGGTGACGGATTTCATCACGGTCTCTGTACCCGATGTGAGAGTAAACGTATAGCGGCCATTCGCTGTCGCTGTATAACTGGTCCCCGTGACAGAAGCCGTCCCGCCCGACGGCGTTTTTACTGTCACAGTGGCAGCAGAGGGAGCTTTCGTCAATGTAATCGTCCTGCTCTTCGCCCAGTTCGTGTTGTCCACGGACAGGGTGAGGTCCGGCATCGTCCCGGCAGAACTGCTGCCGAAATTGAAACTCTGGTATGTATGGGCGGTCGTCCCTGTGGCATTGTAGGTTCCCATCACATGCAGGTACCATGTGCCGGATGCCTGCCGGTTCGTAACTGTCTGACCGCTGCTGCAGGCAAACCATCCCACCGCCGGCATTACCGTGGACTGGCTCCACGCATAGCGGAGCGTGTCGGCATTGGTGGCCGTGACCGTAGCTTTCGCTGTCTGGTTCGTGAGGGATGTATTGCTGATTGCAACTGTGGGTTTCTTGTGGTCCACGCTGACAGAAATACTGCCCGCCGTACCGCCGGATGCTTTCGTGCTCGTGGCGTTACACATATCCTTGATACTGGCACTGTTCGTAATGCTGTTGATCTTCAGCGTCCCCGCCGCACTTTCCGGGACTGTCCCTGTGAAATACAGCACATTGGTATCCGCCCCGCCCTCATAGGTAAACGTCCCCCAGGAGGTGTCTGCTGATACCTTGGACAGGTCGCTGTACTGGGAATCCACGATCTCATCGAAGATCAGGGAAATCGTGATCTTATCCCCCGCCTTGTACGTACCCGCCACGGGTGCCGCACCGATCAGCTGTGGTTCCACCGTATCATAGACGAGGGCATAGCCGGTCAGGCCATCCACATACCAGATATCGGAATCTGCTCCATTGGCACCGAAATAGAGATAACATGTCTGTGACAGCCCCAGCCCGACATACGTCTTTCCGTTATAATCCGTAGTGGAACCGGAGCTTTTCAGCGGATAGCCGGAATTTTCCCCGCCTCCTGTCCGGGTGCTGGGAAACAGGTAATGTTTTGCGGAGTCTTTTTCCCCCTGCAGGAACGTACATGCCCAGAGCTGTCCACTTAGACCGGAGACCGGATTTTCTTTCCCACAGTCATAGTACTTGTCAGGAACGGTCGCTGTCCCCATATAGGCATGCTCATAGCCGTCTGTCTTCTCATAGGCGAGGAGGTCATACCGGTAGTACCAGCCCGCCGCTGTCTCGCTCAGATACGCACGCTGTGTATCCGTATAATAGTCTGACAGGACTGTACTGGTGTTATAGTTCTGCGTATTATCACGGTTCGTGCAAAAATTTACATTGTACTTCTCCGCTCCCTGTTTGCTTGTTCCATCCGCAACCAGCTTCCCATTTGTCCCACTTGTGGCTGATACATTTACCTTACTTTTTTCGCTGGTGTAGATCGTGCGGTCAATCGTATAGCTGCTGCTCTTCGCCATCGTCCGCGTAGCGGATGTCGTCGTACCAAGGGCACCGCCGCCATCCACACGGTAGATCTCTACCTGGTAAGTGCGGTCGGCACTCGTGTACTGCGTCGTCGTCTTGCTGCCATATTTCGTACTCACACCAATTTCTGAAACCGTGATCGTCTTCGAAGTCTCTCCCTCGGCAAAGGTCACGGAGGATGCCTGGTGGGTAAAGTGTGTGCCGCCCACGGCAGAGCCGTTGACCGTGCGGAAATAGACCTTCTGTGTCCCATCCGTGCCGCCGGTCCTCGTCACCGTGAATGTATTGTTGTTATTATTTTTAATCGTAAATGTCCCATAGGATTTCCCATTGATGGAAAAGCTTTCCTGCTCACCATAATAGGTATTCCCCGCCGTAGTCTTCACATAGGGACGCATATAATAATTCACCCCGTCCGCAATCTGGTCTGCTGTCACACTGAGCTTTCCATTTTTCGTCTTGATGACCGAGGCGGTCTTCTTCGTCCCATTGTTCATTTCCAGTGTAGGATTCCTCATGATCCCCCACACGAAGCCGCTCTCCGAAACCGTCTCCCCGCCGGTATACTTCAATGTGGCGGACAGCGTAAAGCTGTCCTTGCCGCTGACGCGCGCCGCCGCCACATCCGCCAGCTCCAGCGGCAGGGGCAGCACCGTGACGGTCAGCTTCGCCGTGGCATTGGCATAGCCGGTCAGCTTCGATGTATACGTCACCGTGTAGGTACCGGGTGCCGCCGTATTTACATTCTTCGTATAGGTCACGGTACCGCTCGATGCCTGGATGAAGCTTTTGTACCATGTGTCGTCCACTGCACTGTCCTCCATGATGGCAGCCGACGTATCCGTCAGGATAATGGCAGGCTTCACGATCACGGTACCGGTTGTCTGCCCGATGTCGGAAATACCGCCCTCCGGCGACACGGCATAATATGTGATCGGGGTATCGCCCGCCGGTGTATCAAGCGGCGGTGTCACGGGTACGGTGAATTTCCCGCTGCTGTCTGCCACCGCACTGTATTCCTCCCCGTTCACCTCGATGCAGACTGTATTGCCCGGCTCTGCCGTACCGGTGAGGTTCGTCGTAGAACCGGCGACCAGCTCCGGATCCTTATTAGTCAGTACCGGTGCCGGCGGTGCCGGCGGCAGCTCGCCAACCCCCAGCAGCACATACCGGCTCCATCTCTGTCCCGGTGCTGCCGTACCGCTCCACGACCACGCCATACCGCTGTCCTTCTCATACGGTGTGGTTTTATCTGCAAGATCGTTAAATATATTTGCATAGGCTTCACCATAAAAACCATACCACAGGGTATCGGCAGTCGGTGCCACCAGATTATAGATATATGAATTTTTTGGCTCGCCGGACATGGACAGGCCATTTGCCGTCCCCACCACAGGCGCATAGTCATTGTCATCAATCATGACATCCGCCGAAGAGCCGACCTGGAAGCTCCGGGTCTCCGATCCCTTATTCTCGACGATGTACCGGATCATGGCATAACGGCCGCCATAGACCAGGGAGATCTGCCTGCTCCCGATCAGGGATCCGCCCATTGCCACACCGGAGGCACTGTTCCATGCGATTTTATTTCCACCCTCCACAGAGGATGCCGTCCGGTATCCCTGGTCCACGAATGTCGTCCAGAGTTCCCTGCCATTATCAATCCCTTTTACATTAAAATTCGCGGTATCTTCCTCGTTCGAGTAATACATATACTCACTCTTGCCGCTGGCGGCCGGTGCCGATGCTCTTCCACCGTCCTGCCCTTCTGCCGCCTGGGCCAAGATCGTCCCCGGCATACCCGGACACACTGTCACTATCATGCAGACACAGAGCATAAGTGCTAACGCACGCAGATACTTACGTTTTTTTCCTTCCTGTTTTTTTCGATTCCGATATTGATACATCGTCTATACCTCCTTTATCAAACGGCAGAACTGCCTGTCAGGTGCTTTTTATCCTTTTTAGCAAAAAATATACCAAATCGACAGATAATATCAACCGATTTGGTATGATTCGCACTTTTTGGGGTATAATCTGTAATTTTTAACATTTAAGTTGAAAAAATTTAGATAGAATTATCCGATATATAGAATAGAGTTATTTTTAAAAATGGAGGGATGCGCCTTGAACATAAATATAAATGATACCAGGATCGGATCCTTATTGGATTATTCCAGCCTGAACATATGGGCAGAAAAAACAGATGAAAAAATACGTTCCACCTTTGGGCAAAAACCGGCTGCAGCCTTGCAGCTGAGCAGGGAGGGGAGATCTGCGGCAAAAAATGTGAAGTCCGGGCAGACCTCCACATCTGCTGCCGTGCAGCAAAAAGCAGCCACAGGGAAGGAAGCACCATGGGTTAAAAGGGATCTGGTAAGAACCGGCTATGCTTCCATCGACAATACCATTATCGATTCACTGGACGGTGTTTCCCATGAAGTACGGCAATACGCCTATGATATCGTAAGAAATGACTTTCTGCTGGACAATGCAGAGGGTATATCAGAAGATGAGCGTCAGGACCTGATCTCCCTGGGGCTCGCAGAGGCACAGTTTGTTGCTGATAATTATCTGTCCGGGGATCATGCCGGTGCCTTTATGACAGCGATGAACCAGGTTGCCAGAATTGCGGCAGACGGCACCCGGGAAGAGGACGGTACTATGGATTATGGCGGCATCTACTGCCGAAATGTCACACAAAACGGTTACACGGTAGAAGTTACCGATTCCTTTGCTGTGTTAAAGCGGTACCGCCCGGAAGTGTACAGGGAACTGAAAGCATTGGGAAAAGAATACAAAAAAAGCAGGGACAGGGATCTGTTCGCAGATGGCGTAAAGCTATTCCTCACGGCAATCAACGAACTCGCCAGGGAACAGCCGGATGCCTTTATGGAATTTGAGAGAGACGGATTAAGAAGACTTGAAAAAACGTCGGATATAAATGTAAAGAATACATTCCGGCATCTGGAGACAAAGGGCACCCGGAATTTTCTCCAGGCTCTCATGCAGATGCAGAAATCGGGTGCATTCCTTACATTTCCGACACTTACAAACCGGTTCGACACCATCATCCGCCAGATTAACCCTCACGGGGTATTTTCAGATCAGTAGACGGATCCCTCAGATCTTTTTGGTCGCCCGTTTCACATAGGCACTCCGCTTAAACTGAAATGTGTAGCCGCTCGAATAGCGAAACAGCTGGGCATCTGTCCACAGACAGAAGGTGGTTTTCTTTCGGCTGCGGGGTGTCGTATCAAAATGATACCAGCCTCCCTTCACATACGCCAGGTTCCAGTAATGCCTCATTCCCCGCGGGGTCGGATAACGCCTGACCATCACATTCGGGATACCCGCCCTGGTCAGCAGCAGTCTCGCTACGGCATAATAGGTATAGCAGTCGCCGGACTGGTAGCGTATTCCCTTAACTGCCGTAGTGCGCCAGTCCTTATGCGGTGCATTGTGTACATAACTGCATCTTTTTCTGACATACCGGTAGATCGCCTTTGCTTTTTTCCTGTCAGACCAGCTATTCTTTATGATCGAACGCAGTACCTGGTCGGCGATGGATTCCGCCGTGCCCGGTACTATGACACGCACCTTCGCCCAGGATTTCGCGACATTTCCCGCCTTATCCCTGGCAGTAAAATAAACCTTATAGGTACCTGTCTTTTTCCAGTTGATCCGTCTGGTATCTGCCTGTACCTTCACCTTCCCATCCCTGTCATCGGATGCCGATACAAACCGGGTCGGCTTCCAGCTCTTTTTCTTATCGGTATAAACACTCTGATAGGGGTCAGCATACCCGGTATAACTTTTTTTCTTTACCAGTCCGGTGATTTTCGGTGCCTTTTTATCCTTCGTCCCCCAGGTGAATGTGTATTGCCCGGCAGGGAAATTTTTCCCCGCCGCCTGGTAACGGTGTCTTGCACTTCCCGTATACAGATCGATCTCTACCAGCTTCATATTTGACACGATGCCGGTATAATCCCCCTCACACTGAAGCTTACCGGAGGTTTTCCCGGCTGAGATATTCTTTGCCGTGATGGTGACGGTTTTCTTTTTCAATTCTGTCCGCGTCTTTTCGGCAGACGGCTCCGGAGCGATGGCACCACCCGTAGCAGTATCGTCCTTCCCATCATCCGCGGCGGGCACCGGAACCAGAACCTTTACCTGGATCTCAAAACGATAGGAAATCTTTTTTATCTTTCCCCTGGAGGTGTTTCGGATCCGTGCAGAATATACCGCCTTCTCCGGTGACTGCACCTCGATCCCCTGATCCCGCAGCACTACCTCATCCAGGGCGGTGGGAAGGGAAGCCGGCTTCCGCGGATTCTTAACAACCCTCACCTTATAGGTCTTCTTTTTCCCGCTTACCCTCTGTGTGATCTTTACTGTGCCGGCCTTCTTCCCTGTCACCCTGCCGCTGCTGTCCACACTGGCGGTCCGGGAGTCGCTGCTCTTGTATACCGCCCCCTTTTTACTGCTGAAAGGTGAAATCTGTTTCCCGACCTTCACCCTTTTTTCACCGGACTGCTCCTTCGCGAGAACCACATCCCCTCTTCCAGAGACCACAAAACCGTTCATCGTCAGAAAAACAACCAGTACCAGTATCCTTGCCATATAACGCTTTCCCATAACTGTCCTCCGTTTATTTTGCCTTGATATACCGTATGTTTGTCACCTTGTTATCCGTCACCTCGATCTGAAGCTTTGATTTTCCTTTTTTGTAAGTATAGATCCCAAAAGAATTTTTGCCCTTTCCGTACTTACGCTTCACACTGCTGTATTTGCTGCCGATGCGGATCCCCTCCTTCGTCGACACCTTTGCGTTGAGAAAGGTAATGCCGTTGATATACTCCGGTCCCTTGTCCGAATTGGAATACGTATAAAGGATAAAGTTTTTATACTTATAGGTGCGGTCCTTCCCCTTATAGGCACAGCTTTTCTTCGCCGTTTTCTTCACCGGCTTTCCCGCCTTTTTGATCAGCTTCTTTGCCGGTCCGCCGATCTGGACCGTCACCTTTTTATAGGTAAATTTAAACTCCTTCACAGCTGCCTGTGCCGTCACCGGGACTCCCCCCGCTGACAGGGCTCCTGCTGCCAGGACCAGGCTCATGCCTGCCGCAGCCAGTCTTTTTCTCACTTGTTTTCCATTCATAGATAGAACCTTCCTTTCGTTGTAGATAACACTAATAACTTTTTATTTCACCATAACGGTCCAGCTCAGACTGCTGCGCCGCTATCATGTCCTGATAAAATCTCTCCTTCTGTTCATAAACAGATCTGTACCCGGCATCCTCCCGATGGTCAGGCATATGATATTCCTCAGTCAGAACCTTACCCAGATACGCTGTGAGTTTGTCAGCCCCGCTGAGATTCATGTGAAGCCCGCCGTCATAGGTATCCTTTTCATAGTCAAGCCCGGTCTCCTTCAGGAGCTCATAGAAGTTAAGGTAGGGCAGATCATGCTTTCTGGCATAGTCCACCACCTGCTGGTTATCCGAATCATACCACCGGGGTGCCAGGCTGGGTGCCTTCATAAGAATCAGGCGTATTCCCCTCTCCTCACACAGAAGCCGGATCCTGTCCAGATATTCCATAGGAAGGCTGCCAAATGTCCCTCCCGCCTTCTCCTCTGTGATGGTACCGCTCTGCAGCTCCGGATCATCGGCATGGCTCTCCTCGATCTCTCCCCAGGGATCATCAATATCCCCCGGTCCGTCATCTTCCTCCTGTTCCCCGCCATCCTCCCCGGGGGAGGTATCCTTCCCGCCAGGGAGCCAGCTGATATCTGCCACATCCGACTCACTCACCGGCAGCACATCGATCCGCATATAGTAGCCGTTATGGGATACCTTCTTTCTTTTGTTAAAATAAGTAAAATCCTCCTTCTACAGCCCGGTGATCCGCTGATGGTAGCGGAGGACCGGAAATACATAATCGAGAAAATTTTCCCCCTCACAGAGGGAGCTCTTTACCGCCTTCAGCTTCGCCGGGGACCACCGCATACCGTCCAGGGTCATCCGGTTGTACTCCTCCTTCTGCGGTTTGTCATGGACCAGTGCCTGTACATTGTAGATCACCACCTCCGGTGTCTCATACCGCAGGGTATCCTCCAGCATATAATAGGACTGCCATGCCAGCTGCTGTGCATTTCCCCGGATATAGCTGGTGATCCCGTACTCTGACCAGAGATATATGGGATCGATATTTTCATATACCTCACAGTCCCCGATCAGTATCACGTCATGGTCTGTCGTCTCATCATAGTACTCTGCCGTGAAGTTCCCTTCTGGCAGACCAGATGCGTATTTGGGCATCACGAGCCGCTGCACACCAAAAAACACAGCCAGAAAAATGCCAGAAGAGATCACCCCGACAACAAATCTTTTCCCTTTTTTCATCCAACTCCTCCACTAAAACTGATTATAGATAAACTGCCGGACATCATACCCCTGTCCATAGACACCGAGCAGCAGTACAGCAAAAAAAAGCGTGGCAAAGGCGGCATACCGGACGACATAGGGCTTTTCAGCGATTTTCTCCCTGACACTGCCGCTGCGCCCGTTCATGCTCACCAGAAACATCACCAGTACACCGGCTCCCAGGATTCCGTAATCCGTCCAGGAAAGCCCGAGCCCTGTCAGCTCCCCTCCTGTCACCGGATGTCTGCCAGGCTGTGTGAACATATGGATAAACTGCCGGAATGTGGTGCGCACACTTCCATATATATCAAAAAGCCGCAGACAGCTCATCAGAAGAAAGGTCCGGATCACCTGGAACCCACGGTAGGGCACCGACCCCGCAAGACCCGGAAAACGCCGGTGAAACCGCTCATACAGCGGTGTGAGCTCCTCGGATATCAGGATGATCACGCCGTTTGCCAGTCCCCACACGACGAAATACCACCGGGCACCATGCCAGATCCCCGTTGCCAGCCAGACGATCACAGTCGCCAGCCAGACCGACACCCGCCGCGCCGCACCCATTCCTAAATGCCTCTTGCAAAAAAGTGCGATGCCCTTTACCGGACGGCTGATACTGCACGGATAGAACATATAATCCCGGAACCATGTCCCCATGGAGACGTGCCACCGCCTCCAGTATTCGGCGATGCTTTTGGAGAAATAGGGGCGGATGAAGTTCTCCTCCAGCCGGATCCCCAGCACCTCGGCGATCCCGATCGTGATATCGATGCCCCCGGTGAAATCCGCATACAGCTGAACAGCATAAAGCATCATACCCACGAAAACAAAACCGCCGCTATAATATCCGGGATCATCTGCCAGTACACTGAGTCCGGCACTCACCCGGTCTGCGATCACCAGCTTTTTAAAGTATCCGTACAGGATTCGTTCCAGTCCGAACCGGACCTTCTGCCAGTCAAAAAAATGCTTCTCATACAATGTCTGCGAGAGATGGGAATAACGGCTGATGGGTCCCTGGATCAGCTGGGGAAAGAAGGAGACAAACAGGGTGAAGCGGAAAAAATTCTTTTGTATCCCGCATTTATCCCAGTACACATCCAGCAGATAACCCACCGCCTGGAAGGTATAAAAGGAAATCCCCAGCGGCACGATAAAATCCACATAGGAAAGCCCCTCTCCGCCTGTCCGTTCCAGAACCGTATTTACGTTGTCGATGACAAAGTTTGTGTATTTGACAGCAGCGAGTATCCCCAGGTTCAGAAAAAGGCAGACCAGCATGACCCGCTTTTTCTTTTTCCCGATCCTCCTGCGAAACGCCTTTCTTTCCTGCCGGGAGGGCACCTCTCCATCCTTTCCCCTCCGGTAGTCAGCATCGATCTGATTGTAGTGCCCGATCCGGTATGCCGTGCCCCATACCGTGAGGGAGGTCACGAACAGGAACAAAGGATACCGTATGTCCGCCGCCGCATAAAAGGCGAAATCTGCCACCAGGAGCAGACACCACTGGCACTTCTTCGGGACGGCATAATACAAAGCCGTGAAAAGCACAAAAAATAATAGAAATCCATATGATATAAACACGCTATCTCTCCTGTTCCATCATTCGTCCAGAAGGCGCAGGACCATCCGTGTCAGCCGCTCAACGGAATTGAAATTTTCCGGGATGAAATCCTTTGCCGTTATCTCAACGTCAAACTCCTCTCCCAGCTCTGTCACCAGTGTTACAAGATCAAAGGAATCCAGGATCTTGTCATCCACCAGTGCCTCCTGTTTTTCATAATCAATATCCTCGTGCAGCTCCTGTAAAACCTGCAGGACCCCTTCCCTGATTTCCTTTTCATTCATTTGTTTTTCCTTCTTTCCTTATACATTTCCTGTAATCTCATTCGATCCATCTTACCATTTGCCGTCAGCGGGATACGGGGGATCTGTATCACCGCATTGGGCAGCATATACCGGGGCAGCCGCCGGCGCAGTGCCCGGGTCAGGTCTGCCTTACTGACAGCTCCCTCATAAAAGAGAACGATTTTATTCTTCTCCTTTACGAAGATACAGCAGCAGTTCATCACTCCTTCCGTGAGCCCGACATCCGCCTCGATCTCTCCCAGCTCTATGCGGTGTCCCATATGCTTGATCTGGTGATCCCTCCGGGATACAAAAACCAGATTCCCCTCCCCGTCCTGCCGCGCCAGGTCCCCGGTGTGATAGATCCGGTCATGATACCAGGGATTCAGGGGATTCTGCGTATAGACGCGCTCCGACTGCTCCCCGTTCCGGTAGTACCCGAGCGTCACGCCGGCTCCCCGGATACAGATCTCACCCACAGCCCCGTCCGTGACGCTCTGTCCGTCCTCATCCAGCAGAAGCACCTGTACATTGGCAAAGGGCTTCCCGATCGGGATCACGGCATCCTCTGGAAAAAGTCTGTCCGCATGATAACAGGTACTCACCCCTGTCGCCTCCGTAGGCCCGTACAGATTATAAAAATCGACCTCTGGCAATGCCCTTTTCCATAGATTGAACTGCTTTACGGGAAACACCTCACCGCAGAAAGCGACCGTCCTGAGATACTCCGGCTTTACGATATCAAAGGTGCCAAACGCCGATATCATCGTCAGTGCTGACACCACCCAGCAGACGGTATTGATATGATGCCGGTTCAGGTACTCCACCAGCTTCACGGGAAACACGAAAAGCTCCTTTGGTACCAGCCAGGTGGAGGCACCGCATTTCAATGTGGCGTAGATCTCCTTCATACTGGCATCCCAATACAGGGGTGTCTGATTGGCGAACACACAGTCCTCATGGAATCCAAGGGTATCGGACAGATGCTCCACATAATCAAGGATACCCCGGTGGCAGCATACCACACCTTTCGGCACTCCTGTCGAACCGGATGTGTAAAATACACAGACCGGGTCCAGATCCAGTACCTCCCTCCGGAGCCCTGCCAGTGTCTCCTCCTCTATCCCGGCTTCCAGACATTCCTCATAACGGACCAGTGTACCCCTGAAGCCCAGCCCTGCTGCCTTATCTGCCGTCTCCTCATCACAGATCATTACTCCTGCCTGTGTATCGTGCAGGATCAGACTGATCCGCCGCTCCGGCATCTCATCATCCAGTGGTACATAAAAACAGCCGCCGTACACCGCACCAAAAAATGCCGCCAGGCTCTCCGGTGATTTTCGCATATATACCATGACCGGTTCACGGATAAATCCATGGAGGGAGAGCCAGGTACCTACCTTTTTTGCCGCTTCCTGAAACCGGCGGAAGGTCAGGACTGTATTTTCATCCGCAAAGGCGGTCTTATCCGGGACACGTGCTGCTGTTGCATCCAGGTATTCCAATATATTTGTCTTCATTTTTTCGTTCTCCATTCCCATACTCTGTAGCTGTCACTGCGGATCCTCATCCCCGACTGCCTCTATGATTCTTTTCATATCCTCATCGGGCTTTAAATCCGGCTGGTCGTTTATCATTTTCCCAAGCCTTCCCATACGCTCCCCGGCAGCCTCCATATAAGAGGGCAGCCCCAGGATTTCCTCACGGCACATCTGATATATTTTTTCATCCCCTGCTTCTACGGCATAGCACACACCATGATACAGCATATAAGAATAATTGGAATATACCTCATGGTTGAAATAATCCCGCTCGATCGCCTTTTTCTGATAGCGGATCATGTTCTCATATTCATTGCTGTAATCTGCCACCATCGCCTTTGCATAATACGCCAGTGCGCAGGTATCATTTTGTGCCAGGATTTCGTCTGCCAGATGATCTGCCCTTCGGACATCCTCCGTCCCGGACAGGATCCTCAGCTTCGACTCCGTATCCCACGGATACCACCTCACCGCAGTTTCCGGATAATCCTGATACCGTGCGATCAACGGCACCGATAAATACATCCCTGCCGCAAAAAGCACCACAAATACTGCCAGCCAGCCGCGGCCTGCCATGCAGGGCGTTTTTTCCTCCCTTCCCTTCCATCTGAATGTCCGGTTACTCATGATCATAAGCACGATGCACAGCATCGCACCATACGCCAGATCGAAATCAAGGAGTCCATGGATAAAAATCACGGACAGCATCAGCTTTTCCCTGTGCCTTACCTGTCCGGATATGAGACAGCTGATCACGGCCGCGAGATAGGACAGCATGGGGATCCAGCCGATATCCAGCCCGATCTGCATCAGGTCGTTATGGACATACTGGACAGAATACACCCCTGTCTGAATCCCATTCTGCATATAATAGTACCCCAGGTGCCCCATGCCAAAGGGGTGCCGGAGCAGCAGCCCGAGTGCATCCTCCGCATACAAAAATCTTCCCACCAGCGTAGAGTCCGTCAGGGAAAATGTCGTGATACGCCCGATATTTGCACTGCCGCCTGCCAGGTAAATATAGATCAAAAGGAGTGCCGCCAGGGAAACAACGCCGCATGCCAGCTTTACATTTCTGTTCCTTATGATCAGATACAGCAGTGTCACCGCTGTCAGTACAAATACGATCCTGCTGCCTGACAGCGCAATGCCGGACAGCAGGATGGCACCTGTCAGATATTCCTTCCCGGTAACTGTCTTCCTGTCATATAACACGATGATCCCCGTCAGCAGAAACAGCGCGAAGGTATTGGCATATTGGAAGCCACTGCTCAGGCGGCCATTGATATAAAAATATTCCTTCAGTCCCGGTATAAAATACGACATAAATCCGAGCAGGCACAGGGCGGCACCGATATACGGCAGCACCGCCATGAGCTTTTCCTTCCTCTCCTGCCGGAGCTGGCTGTAAGCAAGCAAAAACAGGGGAAGCCATACAAGCCTGGCCGTGCCGGACGCTGCCATCCCGCTGTCCACGGCATAAAAAACCGAGACGAAAGAGCAGATGGCAAATAGTATGCCCAGCAACAGACCGGCAGATAGTGTCAGCGACAGCTTCCCCCTTGTCATAAGTAAAAAAATCAGCAG
>N._stephensi_708_cecum__coassemble_47_pt1 | contig 13529 bp, 8 predicted proteins | sample N__stephensi_708_cecum__metabat2_high_PE_008 | metagenome-assembled genome bin N
AAAAGACATAAAAAGCTTTCATTTTTTATAAAAAAATGACAATAACTCCACGCCAATGTATTGACTTTTGGGGGTAATCATAGTATGATAAATTATACTACATTGTTCTATTATAGAAGAAGTGACAAATAAATGATAAGGAGGATGTTATGCGACGCAAATTTATTACAAAAAAAGTCAGGAAAACGGCTGCGCTTTTACTTGCCGCGTCGCTGATCGCTGTATGTGTAGGACAGCGTGCGGAGGCGAATCCGGTTTCGGACACACCGGCCACTTCGGAATCCACAGAGCAGGGGGACGGCAGCTCGGCAGAGGAATACTCCAGTGAGCGTATCGGCACGAACTATTCTGTGATGAGTGAGAAGTATACCCTGTCCGATTACACGGGGGATGCTGTGACTTTCGGCATGGGAGAGGCAGCAGCGGCAGACAGCAGGCAGAAGCTGACAGAGGAGACACAGAGCTATGAGGGCTCCTCACAGGTTTTGAAATTATCGACAGGTGACACCGCAGAGGTGGAGATCAAGGCACCGGAGGATGGTCTGTATTATCTGGATATGGATTATCTCTCCTATGACGAATCGATCCTGCCGATATCCCTTGGTATGCAGGTCGATGGTGCCTATCCGTTCTATGAATGTCGCAACATGGAGCTGATGACAACATGGAAGCTTAGCAAGGAGCCTTCCTATGACCGTTACAACAACGAGGTTGTAGCGATCCCGGAGAAGGATATCAAGTGGGAGACACAGAGCCTTACGGACTCCAGTTACCGTCATTCGGTTCCTCTGAAGCTGGAGCTGAAGGCAGGGGTACATAAGCTGAAGTTCACCATCAAGGAAGGGAATTTCCTTATGGGTGACATGAAGCTGAAGGCACCGGAGACGATCCCGGCTTACAGCGGTTCCGAAAAGGCAGAGGGAAGTGAGCTGATCACTGTACAGGGAGAAAAATATTCCTCCACCAACAGCTCTTCGATCCATGCAGTCGTGGAATACGATACGGCACTGGATCCCTATGAGGTAGATGACACCGTGCTGAACACGCTGGATTCGGATTCATTCAGTGAGGCAGGGCAGAAGGTTACCTACAGCTTCGACGTAAAAACAGAAGGCAACTATAACATCGCACTGAACTACCGTCAGTCAGAGAAGACGGATTTTCCGGTTTTTGTCGATGTGGAAGTGGACGGTAAGATCCCCAGTGAGGCATTCCGCTCCTACGGCATGGCATATACCACGAACTACAAGACGGCAACACTGATGGATCCGGATGGGAAAAACCTTACCGTGCATCTCACACCGGGTACCCATACCGTGTCCTATACGCTCAGTATGGATAATATCTGTTACATCATGGAGGAGCTTGACAAGGTAATGTCGGATGTCAACGACCTGGCACTCGAGATCACGAAGGTGGCAGGTAACAATGCCGATAAGTACCGTGACCTGAAGCTGTCCCGTTACATCCCGAACCTTGAGGAAACACTGAACGGCTACGCCGAGACACTGGAGAAGCTCGAGGCGAGTGCAGTGCAGTGGAGTGACAGTGATAAGAACGTAGCAGTGATGTCCTCCATGCTCATTGCTGCCAAGCAGCTGAGGAGCCTGGCGGACAATCCGGATGAGATCCCGTACCGTATCGGCGAGCTCTCCACCAGCACAAGCTCGGTCAACCATCATCTTGCCACGACGATCGACAGCCTGATCGCAAACGGACTCGCGATCGACCGTGTTTATATCTATCAGGATGACGCAGAGCTTCCAGGCAAGCCGGGAGCCTTTAAATCAGCGTGGATGAATGTGAAACGTTTCGTTTCCTCCTTCACCAACCAGGATTACAATGCGGGAAGCACCAATAAGGAGCACCTTCAGGTGTGGGTAAACCGTTCCAGCCAGTATATCCAGATCATGCAGAAGATGATCGATGAGGACTTTACACCAAAAACAAAAATAGAGGTAGACATCAGTGTCATGCCGGACCAGAACAAGCTGGTACTGGCGAACTCGGCAGGAAATGCGCCGGATGTCGCTACCGGCATCAACTATACGATCCCGTATGAGCTTGGTATCCGTGGGGCACTGGTGGATATGGCAAAATTCGATGACTTCAAGCAGGCGGCATCACCATATGAGCCGGGATTCTTCCTGACAGGGACCATCGGGGACGGTGTGTACTCCATGCCGGAGACGATGAACTTCTGGGTACTGTTCTACCGCACGGATGTGATGGAGAAACTGGGGCTGAAGATCCCGGAGACGATCACGGATGTGATCGATATGCTCCCATCCCTGCAGATGAGGGGACTGAACTACTACTATCCTACTGCCGGGATGCTGCTGATGCGGAACTTCCACGGCACGACACCTCTGATCGTACAGAATGGCGGCTCCCTCTACGCACCTACGGCGAATGAAGGAACAGCATTTGGCAGTGAAAATACGGTGAGCGGCTTTACCACACTGACCGATCTTTTCACGGTATATAATATGCCGGTCAATATGGATAACTTCTATCAGCATTTCCGAAACGGTGATATGCCGATCGGGGTTGCGGACTATGCGACCTATAATATGCTGACCAATGCGGCGCCGGAGCTGGAGGGTTCATGGGAGATCGCACTGGCACCGGGTACAGAGAAAGAGGATGGGACCATCGACCGTTCCGTCTGTGGATGTGCCGAGAGTACGGTTATTTTCAAAAGCGACGAGGAGAGGGAAAAGCAGGCGTGGGAATTCATCAAATGGTGGTCATCCACAGAGACACAGGCGAAATTCGGACAGACGATCCAGATTTCCTATGGTGATGATTACATCTGGCCGACTGCCAATATGGAAGCCATGGCGCAGCTGCCGCTGGAATCCAACTCAAAGCAGGTGATTATGGAAACCGCGAAAAATGTAGTAGATGTGCCCCGTGTTCCGGGTACCTACCTGCTTGAGCGTGAAGTCAGCAATGCCTTCAACGATATCGTCGTAAACGGCCAGGATGAGCGTACAAGGATCGATAAGGCGGTTAAGAGCGTCAATCACGAGTTTACCCGTAAGCTGGAAGAGTTCGGATATCTCGACAGCGAAGGCAAATCGCTCAAGGATTACAACATCCCTACTATGGAAACTGTCAAAAAATTGCTTGGGAAGTAAGAGATGGAGTGAAATATGGACAAAAATAAAACGAAAGCTGCCGTGGCGGCAGCGCCTAAAAAAAGAAGTAATATCCGGAGGAGAGAGCACTCAAACTGGCATGGATACCTCTTTATGGCACCATATGCACTTGTGTTTATTGCATTCATCCTAGTGCCGGTTTTGATGGCAGTGGTCTTATCCTTCACGAACTTTGATTCAATTCAGATGCCTGAGTTTACCGGGTTTCTGAATTACATAACACTGATAACCAGCGACGAGGTCTTCATGCAGTTTGTATTGCCGAACACCGTGATCTATGCGATCGTGGTCGGTGTCGGCGGATATGTGTTATCCTTCATCCTGGCATGGGCATTATGTAACCTTACGAAGCTGCCGAGGACGATACTGGCACTGATCATCTACTCCCCGAGTATGACGGGTCCGACTGCCATGACAGTATTGTGGAAGGTTATTTTCTCTGGTGACCAGACAGGACTTCTGAACAGCTGGATGATGAACCTGGGTATCATCAATGAACCGGTCGTCTGGCTGGTCAATGCGGATTACCTGTTACCGATCGTTATCGTGATCGGTCTGTGGTCATCCATGGGTGTCGGCTTCCTTTCCATGATCGCCGGTATCCTGAACTCTGATGAAGAGCTGTATGAGGCAGCGGCGATCGACGGTATCAAGAACCGTTTCCAGGAAATGATCTATATCACGATCCCGCAGATGAAGCCGCAGATGCTGTTCGCCGCCGTTATGGCGATCGTAAACGCATTCCAGAATGGTCTGATCTCGACACAGCTGACCGGTAACCCTTCGCCGGGATATTCGGCACAGCTGATCGTAAACCATATCGAGGATTATGGTTTCCTGCGGTACGAGATGGGATATGCGGCGGCGGTTTCCGTTGTACTGCTGTTGATCGTACAGATATTCTCGAAATTCTGTAATGTACTTTTGACAGATAAGGATTAATAAACAGAAAAGGAGGGGAAATAATGGCATATAAAGGAAAACGTATGAATCCGCAGAAGTTTGAAAAAGGACAGATCAAGATCATTCTTTGTCTGCTCCCGCTGACATTATTTATGTTTTTGCCGATTCTCTTTATTGCGAACCATGCGTTTAAACCAATGGATGAGTTGTTCGCATTCCCGCCGACATTCTTTGTCCGGAGTGCAACACTGGAGAATTTCACGAAGCTGGCAAAATTCAGCCGTACCTCAGGTATCCCGATGAGCCGTTATGTATTCAACAGTATTTTCGTAACGGTGGTGACAGTGGGACTGTCCCTGGTATTCACGACGATGGCGGCATTTGCCCTGTCGAAGCTGAAATTCAAGGGAAGAAATATGATGATGAACATCAACCAGATCGCCCTGATGTTCGTCCCGACCGCTGTGCTGATCCCGAGATATCTGGTAATCAGTAATCTGGGGATGATCGACAACATATGGTCGCACATCCTTCCGCTGATGGCATACCCGGTGGCACTGTTCCTGGTGAAGCAGTTCGTCGAACAGGTTCCCGATGCACTGATCGAAGCGGCGTATATCGATGGAGCTACCGACTTTACGGTATACCGGAAGCTGATCATACCGATGATCATGCCCGCGATGGCGACAGCTACGATCCTGGTATTCCAGCAGGTATGGGCAAACATGGAAACATCCAACTACTATATTAATGATGACGGTCTGAAGACATTGACGTTCTACATGAACTCCCTGCTGAACGCAAACAACACGGTTGCCGGTCAGGGTATGTCAGCAGCTGCAACATTGATTTTATTCGTGCCGAACCTGGTTCTGTTTATTATCCTGCAGAATAAGGTCATGAACACGATGGCACATTCAGGTATCAAATAACAATTGCAAAAAGGCGAAGAAAAGAGGCATTATGAGAAGAAAAAAGAAAATCTTGAAGCTGATGGCTTTGCTCTTGGTTGCAATGGGTATCACTTCAGGGATCAACAGTGTTACTGCATCCGCTGAAACGCCATATCTTACCTATACCGTCGATGGATATGGCAGGATGGAGGAAACACAGACAGGTTATTTAGCGCAGGACACCATCATCAAATTCGGAAACCAGTTTCTGAATGGTGCCAATGATATGTGCGTGACAGACGACGGGAAGATTTATGTTGCCGACACCGGCAGTGCCAGCATACTGGTGGGAACGACAGACGGAGAGCTGCTCACCACCATCGGTAAAGGCACACTGAAACGGCCGATGGGGGTTTATGTCACAGAGAACAATCACGTCTATGTGGCAGACCACGATGCAGAAGCGGTTTTTGAGTTTGATGACAAGGGTAATGTGGCAAACAAATACACCAAACCGGATAACCCGCTGTACGGGGATGATGTTCCGTTCCAGCCGCAGAAGGTTATCGTAAATCAGGCGGGGATGATGTTTGTTGTCTGCAAATCCAATACCAACGGTATTGTGGAGATCTCTCCTGCGGAGGGCGGTACATTCCTCGGCTACTTTGGAACCAACTATACATCTGTCAGCTTTCAGCAGATCTTTTACCGTGCCATCATGACAGATGAGCAGAGATCCAAGATGGTAAGCAATATGCCGGCTACCCCGGATAACCTTGCCATAGACGAAAAGGGTCTGATTTACACAGTCACCCGTGGCGAAGGGGATACGACGATCAAGAAGCTGAATATCGCTGGTACCAATATGCTTCAGGGCGGCACCGATGACGTATATGATGATGCACCGGCTGCTGTAGCGGTAGGAAACCACGATAATATCTATGTGGCATCACAGAAGGGCTACATATATGAGTACAATGACCAGGGGGAGCCGCTGTATGTATTCGGGGCAGCAGATGACGGAACCCAGCGTGTGGGCCTGTCCACACTGCTCACCAGTATCCAGGTAGGATCGGATGATGCCATCTATGTACTGGATGCTGACAAAAACCAGATCCAGGTATACCGCCCCAGTGAGTTTACACAGAAGCTGCATACCGCACTGAATCTCTACTCACAGGGTAAATATACGGAGAGCCGGGAGCCCCTGACGGAAGTACTGAAGATGAACAGTATGTTTGACTATGCCAACAAGGCGATGGGTCGTGCCTACTATCAGGAAAGCAACTATGACGAGGCACTGCGCTATGCCCGTCTGGCAAAGGACTGGTCAGGATATTCGGATGCCTTCTGGGAAATCCGTAACCAGTGGCTGAAAAATAATATCGTGACAGCACTGCTCGTGATCGTAGGGCTGTGGATCGCCTATATGGTACTCCGCAAGCTGGATCAGAAGAAAAAGATTTTTGACGGTGTAAGGAATGGTATAAAGAAGATTAAGCAGAACCGTGTGGTTTCCAATGTCATGTATTCCGGATACTACATGAAGCATCCGATCGACGGTGCCTATGGCATCGCCAGGGAGGGGAGGGCATCCTGGAGTGCACCAAGCATCATCCTGGTAATCTTCATACTTGAGTATGTCATCAATAAATATCTGTGTGGTTTCCTTCAGAAAACCATCAGGGATGGCAGGTATGACATTCTCTCGGATGTGGGCATCATCGTGATCGTGATCGTGGCACTGACAGCATGTAACTACCTCGTATGTACGATCAATGAAGGGGAGGGAACCATCAAGAAGATCTATACCTATTTTACATATAGTCTTCTGCCCTATGTACTGCTGACACCGGTCAATTTCCTGCTTTCCCATGTGCTGACCACCAACGAGGAATTCCTGATCACACTGGTAAATGTACTGATCTACGCATGGATCCTTATACTGGCGGTTCTCGGAATCAAGGAAGTCAACAACTATACGGCGAAGGAAACGACGAAGATCATATTCCTGACGATATTTACGATATTGATCGTTTCACTTCTGGTATTTATCATTTATGTACTGTGGGCACAGGTATTTGAGTTCATCAGTGCGATATTCGGAGAGGTGGTGTATCGGCTTGGTTACTAAAAAATGGAGAAAACTGATCGCCCTGTTTACAGCGGTGACAGTCATGACAGCAGGTGTAATGGGTACAACACACCTTGCAGCAGCAGCACCGGCAGATGCAGGCACTGAAGAAGCGGCCGGAACAGGCGGCGATGATGCTGCGGCAGGAGAGGACGGACAGGAAGAAAAGAAGGACGAGGAAAAGCAGCAGGTCACAGAGGACGGTCAGGTCGTCATGAGCGGGGCTGTGGGAAAAGTAGATAAGTCCAAATGGATCACGAAAAAGGACTACCAGCTGATGGCGGAAAGTGATACCTATAAGCTGTATCTGTATGAGCCGAGATTTTCCATCATGCTGGAAAACAAACAAACCGGAAAGATCATCGAATCCACACTGAGTGATGAAAAGGACGATGGTGACAGTAATGCACAGTGGAACGCACAGATGAAATCCGGGATCGTGATCACGGCAATCGAGGGAGTGCAGAACACATTACAGGTAAATATGGTTGCAACCCAGAATAAGATTGAGACGACAAAGAACGATAAAGGGTTTTCCTCCAAGATCTATTTTGACCAGTATAAGCTGGGACTGACAGTGAATGTGACACTGGAGGAGGATAACCTGGTGGTAAGTGTTCCGGATGATTCCATGATCGAGGAAAAGGATGGGACATATTTCTCCACCATCAGCCTGTTTCCCTTTATGGGATACTCCTATCTGGATGAACAGAAGGGATATATGCTGATCCCGGATGGGAACGGTGCCCTGATCAATCTGGACAACAAGGAAGGACGTTATGTCACCGGATATTCGCAGATGATCTATGGCTCGGATGTCGGTTTTGTGGAATCCAAAACCGAATCAAAGCTGTGGGAGGAAGAGGGTCAGGAGGATTCAGGGCTTCCGATGCTCCAGAAAGCCAATCAGATTTTCGCTCCGGTTTTCGGCATGGCGCATACAGAGGATCAGAAAGGCTATTTTGCTATCGTTGAAAAGGGTGAGAAGCGTGCCAGTATCGAGGCGCAGCCAAACGGCGTTATGGTAAACTACAACCGCTGCTATGCCAGATTTCTGGTGAGGGATATGTTTACCCAGCCGATGAACAACACATCATCCGGTACGGTACCCCGTTCCGAGGAGGACCGTACCCACAGTGACCTGCAGGTGCGCTATATACTCCTGTCAGGGGATGAGGCGGATTACTCATCAATGGCTGACAAATACCGCAGCTACCTGGTGGACAATAAGCTGGTTACAAAGCAGGATTCTTCCTATAATACCAGAGTCGATTTCCTCGGTACAGAGCGCGAGAACTTCCTTTTGAGTACGCGTGCCGTGACGATGACGAAGACAGAGGATATCAAGAGGATCTTCGATGAGCTGAAGAGCGGCGGTGTGGCGACCCTGCTTTCCGTCTACAAGGGCTGGCAGGACGGTGGTCTGTATGATCTCCCGATCCGCAAGTATGATGCTGACAGCCATATCGGGGGCAATTCGGATCTGAAGACGCTGATCAAGGATTCGGAAGGATCAAATTACAACATTTATCTGTACAATGATGCCCTCCGCCTGAACCCGAGTACCAATATGTTTAACTTCAATACCATCAAGCGGGTGAACAAGAGGGCCTATGAGGAGGATATCTGGGCTGAGGTTTATGATACCTTTAACTATCTGACACCGGAAACCACCGTCACGGATTTCACGGATTTTGTCGAGTCCATGACAGATAAGGAGCTGGATAAAGTGGCAGTAGCAGGTATCAGTGACACGATCTTCTCCTACAGCTACAAATCAGCGTATTATACGCGTAACAATACAGCGGACGCTTACAGCAAGGTCCTGGCAGATATGGATGCCAAGGCGGATATCGCGATGGAGAAGCCCAACGCTTATCTGTGGGCGAATGCCAGTGCATTTCTGGATATGCCGCTGGGAAGCTCGGATTATATGTATGTGGACAAAGAGATCCCGTTCCTGTCGATGGTCCTGAAGGGTGTTATACCGATGTATTCGGATTATGTAAACTTTGAAGCGAACAAACAGGAATTCATGCTCCAGATGGCAGAGGCCGGTGTATATCCGTCCTTCTATGTGACAGCAGAGAATTCATCCAAATTGATCTACACGAATTCGGCAGACCTGTATAGTACCGAGTACAGCACCTATAAGGATGACATTCTGGAATATGACAAAGAGTTCAGAGCCATGAACCAGGTACTTGGCGATGCCAATATCACAAAGCATGAGGCGATGGACAATGGAGTAAATGTTGTTACCTATAGTAATGGCGCGAAGGTATACGTCAACTACTCAGACACAGAGCAGACAGTAGATGGTGTTACCGTAGGGGCTATGTCGTATTCTTATAAGGCAGGTGAGGCTGAATGACTAAGAAAATAAGAGAGAAAAAAGAGAAAAAAGTAAAAATCAAAGCAGGTCGTCTGGAGAAACGCGAGGCGTGGATGGGTGTGGTCTTTATCTCACCGTGGATTTTGGGAGCATTGATGTTCCTGCTGTATCCGATGTTTGAGTCCTTTGACTTTGCCTTGAACAACATCCGCATCACAGCGATGGGAATGAAATTTAACTATGTGGGCTATGGCAATTTCACACAGATTTTGCTGTCGAACCCCGAATTTATCCCGAATCTGGTAGAGTATGTGGTATCCACGATCATTTCTGTGCCGGTCATCGTAGTATTTGCCCTGATCATCGCGATCATGCTGAATCAGAATATCAAGGGAAAAGGGATTTTCCGGCTGATCTTTTTCCTGCCGGTTATCATCGTCAGCGGTCCGATCCTGAATATGCTGAATGCTGAGGGTGCCGGAAGTGTTACGGCACTGGATACGGAGGCGATCACCGCAGCCATCAATGGATTTTTACCATCCATGCTGGCAACACCGGTTTCCAGCCTGTTCCAGAACATGATCACGATCCTGTGGTATTCGGGTGTCCAGATCCTGATCTTCCTGTCAAGTTTGCAGAAGATCGATCCGGCGATGTATGAGGCGGCTAAGATCGACGGCGGTTCCGGATGGGAGTGCTTCTGGAAGATCACACTTCCTACCATCAAACCGATGATCCTGCTGAACCTGGTGTATACGATTGTATTTATATCGAACAATGATACGAATCCAATCATTGGACTGATCAAAACCTCCATGTTCTCCGGTAGTACGGAGATGGGATATGGATATGCGTCTGCCATGGCGTGGCTGTACTCCATCGTAGAGCTGCTGCTCGTAGGATTGTTTGCCCTGTTGTTCATGGCGAAGAAGGATGTCTATGCAAAACAGGTCAAGAAGGCGAAGAAGCAGAGGAAGAAGGACGAACGTGAGGTCAAGAGAGTGAGAAGGAGGAGTGCAAGAAATGCGGCTAAGCAGGCAAGAGCGGAAAGCAAATAAACAGGCAATGAAAGCCCTGGCAGCGCAGGCAACAACGACACAGCCCAGATTTACGAAGGAAAAATTTCGGAAATTCATGCTGGGCTCAAAGGAAAAGCAGGGTTTTCTGAAACCATTATGTATTTATGCATTGCTGATCTGCATCGGATTCATCTATCTGAACCCAATTCTGCATATGATCAGTACCGGTTTCATGACGCTGGATGATCTGTTGGACTCATCCATTAACTGGATCCCAAGCTCCCTGACGGTTTCAAACTATGTACAGGCAGCAAAAAGTATGGATTTTTGGGCATCCCTCGGAAAAAGTATTATCATCGCAGGTGTTCCTACACTGTGTAACCTGATATCCTGCTCCATCATCGGCTATGGACTGGCGCGTTTTGAATTCCCATTGAAGAAGGTCGTACTGGGACTCATCATCTTTACCTTTATCCTGCCGAGCCAGGCTACGATGATTTCCACCTATGTACTGTATTCAGACATGGGACTTCTGGGAACACTGTGGTCATTCATCATCCCTGCCCTTCTGGGACAGGGGATCAATGCCCCGATCTTTATCCTGATCTTTTATCAGTTCTTCCGTCAGGTGCCAAAGGTATTGATCGAGGCGGCACAGATCGACGGTGCCGGTTACTTCAAATCGTTTTTCCGGATCTCACTGCCATCGGCAGTACCGGCGTTTATCACAGTAGGACTTTTCTCCTTCGTGTGGTACTGGAACGAGTCGTATCTGACCCAGATGTATGTGTCGGGAGTTATGACCGAATCAGGATGGACATCACTGGTGATCCAGCTGTCTAATTTCGCAACCAACTATTCCGAGTATGCAACAACATCGGGAGGTTCGGCAACGACGATCAATGAATCAATCAATATGGCGGGTACGATGCTGAGTGCCCTGCCCCTGATGCTGATGTACTTCGTACTCCAGAGATACTTTGTTGAGAGTATTGACCGTACCGGTATCACGGGCGAATAATCAGAGTTCTAACAGGATTACCATATTTTTCTAAAAAAATATGGTAATCTTGTACAAAAGCTATAGAACTATTATGGCGGTTATGTTATAATAAGTCATAATCCAATAAGAAAATATAATAAAGGAGGAAAAAAATGAAGAAGAAGTTATTGGCCATGATACTTACAGTAACCATGATTGTCGGCTTGACAGCATGTGGCAGCAGAGGCGGCGGTGCCGCTGCTGACGACAATAAGAGTGGCGAGCTTAAGGTTTCAGGCGAAACAGAGAATGTGGAGATCAACGGTATTACCTATAAGAAGGCAAAGGATATGACAGATGAGAAGATCACTCTGAAATATTTCCATTTTGACCAGGATGAGACCGTGAAATATCTCGAGAAGCGTTTTGAGCAGATCTATCCAAACATTGATGTTGTACCGGTATATGAGAATGTGGCAACATACAATGACACACTGACATCCCTGATGTCAAATAAGGATGCTCCAGACGTAATCATGTTCTCGGATGCAGACTATGCGTTGTCAAATACGCTGCTGGCAGACATCAAGAACCTCTGGGATTCCGATCCGGAGACAAAGGAGATCGCATCTACGATCAATGATGCCGGTATCGGCACATACCAGTCCGGACACAGATATGCTGTACCGGTTAAGTTCTTCCCGGGTGTTATGTATATCGACCTGAATGTATTAAAGCAGCTGAATATCCCGGCACCGGACAGAAACTGGACCTGGAAGGATATGATCGATCTGATCAAGAAGGCAACCGTAAAGGAATCTCCGGATGGAAAGGCATACTTCGGATGCGGTTACTACAACAGGCTGGATTCCTACTATGGTATCGCTTCCTCCCAGAATGTCATCGGTGAGTTCGGATACGATGGCGAGAAATTCGATCTGGAAGCATGGGCAACCGGCGAGCAGGAGTTCGCAGAGCTGAAGCAGGGCGGCTATATCGCTCCACAGCCGAACACGGTAGAGATGGAGAACTGGACCGGCGACTTTGAAAAATGGTGTGGTGAGTCTGAGCACGTGGCACTGTTCACAGAGGCATTCTGGACCTTCCAGGGAACCTGGAATACACAGAACTACAAGGACAAATATAAGATGGACATTGTTCCTTATGTTGTTCCGGCTGTAAACAAGGACGATGCCGGCGCAGGACATCACAGTATCGCTACCATCGACTTCGGTGGTCTGACACCTGCTACCGAGCATCCGCGTGAGGCATATGAGCTTCTGAAGTTCATGAGCTTCGGTCAGGATGGATGGAAGACAAGGATCGAGATGTACAACGATGAGAAGCAGGTAAATTCAAACGGTCTTCCGCTGAAGAACGATGTAATGCCGGCACCGATCACGACAAACCAGGAAGTATGGGATGCCTATATCGATATGTACTGCAAGGACATGGATGATACCCATGTAAACTACTGGAGAGAGTACTTCAAGAGCTGTCTGCAGCCGATTCCGTATGGATGGACCAGTATCGCAGGGTATTGGAACTTCTGTAATGAGTACTTCAACAGCATCGGTATCCATGATAAGGTAGACGCTGGTGAGTCCAAGGCATCTGACTATGTAGATGAGGCAACGAAGAAGGCAAACTACTTCCATGCAAAGGCAATGGTAGATTATTTCGGACCAAACAACTACAACGTATTGTCAGACGAGGATGTTCAGAAATATACCCAGATGCAGAAAGACAATTCATGATGAAAAAAGTGTGCCAGACAGGCAACTGATTTCAAAAAGGGCGAGACAATAAGTCTTGCCCTTTTTTCTGTTTGCGGTTATAATAGGGATAAGATCATTTATCAGAAGGAGGCTGTATTATGTCAGCAGGAAACGAATTGAAATATAATGAACCGTGGATTTTGCAGAGGGCAGATCCCTTCGTGTGCCATAGGGATGGCTGGTATTATTTTACTGCTTCTGTTCCGGCATATGACGGTATCGTACTGCGCCGTTCAAAAACGATCGCCGGACTGAAAGATGCAGAGGAAAAATATATATGGCGGAAGCATGAAACAGGTCCGATGAGTGCTAATATATGGG
>N._stephensi_708_cecum__coassemble_50_pt1 | contig 13002 bp, 13 predicted proteins | sample N__stephensi_708_cecum__metabat2_high_PE_008 | metagenome-assembled genome bin N
ATTGAGAGGATTTTTATGAACTGGAAAGAAGAATTTTTAGAAAAAATGTTTGTGGAAAAGAATGCTGAAAAGGGGTTGTTGCTTTATGTTCAAAACAAACCAGAAACAATTTTTAGGTATAGATGCGGGAATGAAAATGATAAGAAGGCATTATTAAATAATCAAATATGGTTATCAAATATGAAATGTGTTGATGACAAATTTGAAGGACAACTTGAGATTTCATATTCCAGTATAAATTTACATTTTGATTCTTTTGAAAGTCCGCAGTTTATTTTTCCTGTGGTTTACAAAGATTCAAAAAGATTAGATATTGATAATTTAGGTGAAGGTCAAATGTATAAAAGTATTTTGACTCAATATTCAGACTGGTCAAAACAAGATGAATGGAGAATGATAAGAAAGAGAAGGGGAAAGTAGTTAAGCAACCGTTGCCTAAAGCTATTTATATGGGGGTGATATAGAAGATTCATTAAGAGATTTCTTAAATAAATATTGTACGGATAGACTTGTTGAACTATACCAAATGGAAATAGACAAGTCAAAAGGAAAAATGATACCAAAGAGAATGCTGTAGTAAGTGTATGTTGAGATAAATCAGATAATTAAAGTCTTTTATAATGAAAATTAGTGGATATCAGAAAAGAATTTTGTTATAATATTTATATTCAAGTGAAGGGAAGTGATGTTATGACAGTTGCGGAAAAGAATTGCCTTGATGAAAAAGTGCAGGAAATACAAATTTTTAAGGAATTGGATAAGGGAATAGATGATATGGAAGCAGGCAGAGTAATAGAGCATGACGAGACAATGCGCATTCTTAAAGAGAGGGTAAAACAATATGCGTTATAAAGTAATAGAGACGTAAGAAGCATTAGAAGATGTTTCTAACTTGGCAATATATATGATAGATACTTTTAAGAATCAAAAGGCGGCGGATGATTTTTTGGATGCTTATGATAGACAGGTAAAAGTTTTGAGTGCCTTTCCAATAGGATATCGGGGAATTAGTATTGAATATCGGGGTTATGAGATTCGATTGAAGCCTTTTGATACATATAATCTGTTTTTTATTGTAAATGATGACATAGGTAAAATAGTGATTTTACGTTTATTAAAAAATCTTCAGGACTGGAAACAGATACTGAGGATGGAGACGGAATATCATTTTGAGTTATAGACATAGATATCATTCCAAGTCATAAAAAGATATGAAGCAATCTCCAGATCAGAATGAAAGGAAAAAATCATGAAAGTAAATGAAAAAAAGCAGAAAATGAGGGTTCTTATGACCGGACTCCTTTTTCTATGTGCGGCGGTTCTGTTTCCCTTCGGGACAGGACCGCTGAAGGCAGCAGGGAAGCAGGAGTTTATCGTAGGCTTTGATGCCGAATTTCCACCATATGGGTATGTGGACGCGGATGGAAGCTATGTGGGATTTGACCTGGATCTTGCCGAGGAGGTCTGTAAGAGGAATGACTGGAAGCTGGTGAAGCGTCCGATCTCATGGGATGCAAAGGACAGTGAGCTTGCTTCGGGGGCTGTTTCCTGCCTCTGGAACGGATTTACGATGAATGGCAGGGAGAAGGATTATACATGGTCTACACCGTATATTGACAATTCCCAGGTTGTCATCGTGAAAAAGGACTCCGGTATCCGGAAGCTGTCTGATCTGAAGGATAAGATACTGGTGGTACAGAGTGATTCCTCTGCCCTGTCGGCCCTTACCGGTGAGGATGTCACGGAGGAAAATAAGGACCTGATGGCTTCCTTAAAGGAGCTGCAGCAGGTGGGGGATTACAATGCGGCGATCATGAACCTGGAGAGCGGCATGGTGGATGCGGTCGGGATGGATATCGGAGTGGCGGCATATCAGATCAGGGGAAAAGAGGATACGCTGATGATGCTGGAGGAGCATATTTCTTCCGAAGAATACGGTATCGGTTTTAAGCTGGGGAATACCGGGCTGCGGGACCAGGTGCAGAAAACCATGCTGGAAATGCTCTATGATGGAACCTTTGATACGATCGTGAAGAAATGGGGACTGGAGGACAGTGCCAGCCTCAGCATGGAGGATAAGACATACATAGATGGGGGAGCAGTTCCTGCCGTGGATACGAGTGCCCTTGCCACACCAGCACCGGCAGAGGCATCCCGGGCAGCATCCGGGGAGAGCGTGGCGGCAGCAAAGACGGGTGGCGGCAGTGCATCCTTTACCCTTACAGGGATTTTAAAAAAGCTTGGCGGTGGGATGCTTGCCACTCTTGCGATTTTCCTGCTGACGCTGTTGCTTGCCATGCCCCTGGGACTTGGGATCTCGGCGGTGAGGATGTCCCGGTTTAAGTTTTTGCAGTGGATCGCACGGATCTATATCTCTGTTATGAGAGGGACACCGCTGATGCTGCAGCTCTTCGTCATCTTTTATGCACCATATTATGTGTTTGGCATATCAACACCGTATTCCTATCGGTTTTATGCGGTGATCATCGGATTTTCATTGAATTATGCGGCATATTTTGCCGAGATATACCGTTCCGGCATCCAGAGTATCCCGGTGGGGCAGAGAGAGGCGGCGACGGTCATGGGCTACAGCCGGAGACAGACCTTTTTCCGGATCCTGTTCCCGCAGATGGTGAAGCGGGTGCTGCCGCCGGTGACAAACGAGGTGATCACGCTGGTGAAGGATACCTCACTTGCCTTTGCGATTGCCTATACAGAGATGTTCACCATCGCACGGCAGATCTCGGCAGCAGAGCGGTCACTGATGCCGCTGTTCATCGCGGGAGTGTTCTATTATGTGTTTAACTTTGTCGTTGCCTTCGTGATGGAGAAGATAGAGAAACGGCTGGATTATTACCGATAAGGGGAAAGGGGACAGGATATGAGTGTATTGACGATCGATCATATAAGGAAAAGCTTCGGTGAAAAGGAGGTACTACGGGACATCAGTCTGCGGGTAGAGGAAGGGGAGGTGGTGTCTATCCTCGGTCCATCCGGTTCGGGTAAATCCACACTGCTCCGCTGTGCTACCTTCCTTGAGCGGGCAGAGGGCGGCGGGATTGCCTATGGCGACGATAAGATCGTGACGAATGATGCCTCCGGCAATGCGGTATATCCGCCAAGGAAGGAATTACAGAGGGCACAGGGAAACTTTGGACTGGTGTTTCAGGACTTCAATCTCTTTCCGCACTTTTCTGTCCTGAAAAATGTCTCGGATGCACCGATTACGATCCAGAAAAGGGACCGGGAGGAGGTATACAGGGAAGTCCGTGAGCTTCTTGCCAAGGTAGGGCTGGAGGAGAGGGAAAATGCTTATCCCTGTGAGCTGTCCGGCGGGCAGAAGCAGCGGGTAGCGATCGCAAGGGCCCTGGCACTGAAGCCGCAGATGCTTTATTTTGATGAGCCTACCTCAGCACTGGACCCGGAGATTACGGCGGAGATCCTGCAGGTATTGAAGAAGCTGGCAGCAGAAAAAATGACGATGGTTATCGTGACACACGAGATTGATTTTGCGAGGGCAGTGTCAGACCGCATCCTTTTCATGGATGAGGGAATGGTAATAGAGGAGGGTACGCCGGAGGAGGTTATAGACAATCCGAAAAATGAACGTACCCGTATGTTCTTAAAGAAATTTCAGGTATAAGAGGGTGATGTCATGCGTGTACTGGTGGCAGAGGATGAGCGGGATCTGTGTCAGATCATAAAGAAAAAGCTGACAGATGACGGTTATTCCGTGGATGCATGCTTCGATGGAGAGGATGCTCTTTATTATATGCAGCAGGTAGAATATGATGCAGTTATACTGGATGTGATGATGCCGGCACTGGATGGGTTTGAGGTGCTTAAAAGGTATCGTGCCGGAGGCGGGATGTCGCCGGTGCTTTTTCTGACAGCGCGGGATTCCGTGGGGGACAGGGTACAGGGACTGGATATGGGGGCGAATGATTATGTTGCGAAACCATTTTCCTTTGAGGAGCTGATGGCGAGGATCCGCGCCATGACCAGAAAGACGGTGGCGGCAGTAGTGAATGTATATGAGATTGCTGATCTGTCCATGGATATATCGGCACACAGGGTTACCCGGGCGGGAAAGGAGATCAGCCTTTCGGCGAAGGAATTTTCCCTGCTGGAGTATCTGCTGCGCAATAAAAACAGGGTGGTGAGCCGGGAGCAGATCGAGAACAGCCTCTATAATTATGATTATGAGGGCGGGACCAACGTGATCGATGTATATATCCGTTATCTGCGCAAGAAAATTGATACGGATTTTGAGTGTAAGCTGATCCATACGGTTCGCGGCCGCGGCTATGTGATCAGGGAGGAAGGATGAAAAAACGATGACGATTCGGACGAAGATTACCCTGTGGTTTTCGGCATTGATGGTCCTGATCTTTGCCATTATGTTTACTGTGATCTTTATCATCAACCGCTATGTCCTGTATACGGATGTGGAGGCTACTTTAAAGGGGATAGTGGAAAGCAACCGGGAGGAGATCGAGTACACGGAAGATTTCGAAGAAGAGGAGATCGAGCCTGGCGACCATTACTTTCTGTACGGCGAGGGATATCTGGAGATAGATGATGATTTCGTGTCGGAGCGGCAGGGGGTGTATACGGTTCTTCTGGATGGGAATGGCAAAATTATTTATGGGAAACCGCCTATCGATATCCCTTTCATCGATCAGGAAGGGGTAAAGACGCAGATCGTAGATGGGGAGAAATATTATGTTTACTGTGTAAGACTGGAATCTGAGGAGATGCAGGGACTGGTGCTTCAGGGCTTTGTAAACGAGGATGCATCGGAGACGATCCTGAGCAGGATGGTGGAGCTGTCACTCCTTATCGCTCCGATCCTGGTGCTGATCGCGATCATCGGCGGCTATCTTCTGGCAGGGACATTTTTGCAGCCGATCCGCGAGATGACTGTCACGGCAGAGAGCATCAATGACGGGATCGACCTGTCGCGCCGGATCGAGCTGCATAAGGGCAGGGATGACCTGCATCAGCTCGCCTTCGCCTTTAACCGGATGATGGACCGGCTGGAGCAGGCATTTGAGGGGGAAAAGCAGTTTACTTCCGATGTGTCGCACGAGCTGAGAACACCGGTTTCCACGATCCTGGCGCAGACGGAGCTGACGCTGGAAAAGGACAGGACACCGGAGGAATATAAAGAGGATCTGCGGCTGATACAGCGGCAGGGGGAATATATGAAACGGCTTGTCAATGGCATGCTCCAGTATGCCCGTCTGGAGAGAATGGAGACACTGCCGGAGGAGGAAGAGATCAACCTCTCCCAGCTGGTGGAGATGATCGCGGAGGAGCAGATGCTGAACAGCCAGAAAGGGATCACCTTATCCTGCCGGACAGAGCCGGATCTGATGATCAGGGGGAATATAGAGATGCTTACCCGTCTTCTGACCAATCTGATCTCCAATGCCTACCGGTATGGCAGGGAGGGGGGGACGGCATCTGTGAGGCTGTACAGGGAAGACGGGAGGATCTGCCTGAGTGTGAAGGATGACGGGATCGGGATGACCCGGGATGAAATCAGCAGGATCTTCCACCGGTTTTATCAGGCGGATACGGCGCGGAGCTCGCATAATCATTCGCTGGGACTGGGATTATCCATGGTGGCGGAGATCGCCCGGCTTCATCATGCCCGAATTGAGGTTCTGAGTGAAAAAGAAAAAGGAAGTGAATTTTTAATCTTGTTTTAATCTTTTTATGATATCGTTAGGCTATCAAAAGGAAAGCGAGGTAGTGGCGATGAAAAAAATGATGAAAAAATTAGTTGTATTTACATTACTTTTAGCGGTAGCGGCTGTGACTGACGGGGAGATGACAGCAGAGGCAAAGAAAATGAGCAGCTCCAGTGCCGCCAGAAAAGCGGCATTGAAAAAGGTTCCTTCTGCAACGGTAAAGGAAATCGATACAGACATGGAGAATGGAAAACTGGTATATGATGTGGAGCTCTATAAAAAGAATAAGGAATATACCCTGCAATATCGTGCATCGGACGGGAAGCTGCTGGAATACGGATGGGAGATCATGAATCCCGCCGTGACCAGCCAGAATAAAAAGAACCTGTCCAAAAAGACCATTAAGAAAAAAGCAAAGAAGCAGGTGAAAAACGGAAAGATCACCAGTGTCCGGCTCAAATACGATGATGGTATGGCACAGTATAAGGTGAAGCTCACCAAGGGAAACAAAAAATATGAGCTGGTCTATAACAGCAAGACCGGAAAGCTGCTGGAATACGAGTGGGAGATCGTCAGCAAAAAGAGTAGCTCGACAAAATATATCGGTGTCGCAAAGGCGAAGAGCATTGCGAAGAAAAAGGCACCGAAGGCAACGATCGTGAAGGTAGAGTTTGAAAAGGATGACGGAATCCCGGTGTATGAGATCTCCATGATAGAAGGGATTTATGAATATGATGTAGAGATCCATGCCAAAACAGGTAAGATCCTTAAATTTGAAAAAGAAATTGACGATTAGTCTGTCTGAAACATACAAAAAAGCCTGCCAGCCAGGCTTTTTTGTATGTCAGGAAATGCCTGCCGCCAGGCGGCTAAGCCTTAAATTCGCACAGAAAATAGGGTTCTTCCTCCTTGTCCGTCAGGACTACATAAAAAAGATCACCCTCAGAGGCTGTCCGAAGATAGAGAGTGTCGCCCAGCTTCGCTGCCAGACGGAACTCGGCACGGAGCTCCTTTACCTCATAATCGGCAGGAAGTGTGTTTACAGCCAGACGGACATACTGTCCGTTGTTTACATGATGATTGGTATCCAGATAATTTGGACATACCTCGACTACCTGCTTTAGCTCCAGATGCTCCGGAGTGGCGACCTTCCGGGATGTATACTCCATATCATAGGGGGGTTCCGTCGGATAGACCTCCTTTTCTTCCTGATCGATACGTGCCGGACGACCAGTGGATGAGTCAAAATAAAACCACTGGGAATCAGCATAGGCGAGGACCTCCTTTTCTGGTGTTTCCATCAGGAAATTTCGGCAGCCAAAGATCCCCTTAAACTGATATGGCCAGGTGTGGACCGTGATCTGCTCTCCCAGGGCGGGCCGCCGCTTCAGTACGACATGCCAGGAGCTCACCAGCCAGGCGCGGTCCTTTTTTCGCAGCTCCAGGGCGGGGTGCCCGACATCCTCCGAATGGAACATACAGCAGTCCTGCAGGGAATCTACTACATTCGATACACCGAGAAGCCCGTCCTTGTCGATGCGGCTGTAGGAAACGCGATCATGGATTGTATACATAAAAATCACCTCGGATTTGAAATTTTTGATCCCTTATAGTATACTATATCAAATAAGGAAAAGCCAGTGTGAAAAATGTTAAATATGGAGGTAAGGATGCAGGAATTTTTGATCGTAGTAGATATGCAGGGAGATTTTATAGACGGTGCCCTTGGTACAGAGGAAGCGAAAGCGATTGTGACAAGGGTGCAGGATAAGATTGAACATTTCAGGGGCAGGGTGATATTTACAAGGGATACCCATGGAACGGATTATTTACAGACCCGGGAGGGAAGGCATCTGCCGGTACCTCATTGTATCCGGGGGACGGAGGGCTGGAGCATTGATGCCCGTCTGCCTGTCTCCGGAGCCTTTGCCGTGATCGATAAGCCGGCATTTGGCTCAGTGGAGCTGGGGGAACAGCTGCGGAAGGAGAATGGGAGGGAGAGGATCAGCAGGATTACGCTGGTAGGGCTTTGCACCGATATCTGCGTGATCTCGAATGCCTTGCTGGCAAGGGCGTTCGTACCGGAGGCAGAAATCGTGGTAGATGCCTCCTGTTGTGCCGGTGTCACGCCGGAAAGCCACCGGACTGCCCTGCGGGCGATGGAGGGCTGCCAGATCAGGATAGAGGAAGGAAAACAGGAAGGATAGATGGGAGGAGCTATGGGACACAGAATGACAGAAAGAGATGCGATCGTGATGGCGACAGTACTGGGTGCCGTCGTATTGGTGCTGGTTTTGCTTGTATGCCGGCCCTTTTCCTGGGGAAGTGAAACGGAGGTAGCCGTGACAGGGGAGGCGGTGAATGCCTCACAGGCAGCCGTGTCCGGGGAGGCGGTATCGGACAGCCCCGCATCGGGGACAGCGGTTGTACCCGGTGGGGACGGGATCATCAACCAAAAAGGGATGACGCTGCAGACCAGGGTCAATCCGCCGGAGGGCTATCAGCGGACAGAGGAAAAAAAGGGAAGTCTTGGCCGGTTTCTCAGGGAATATAAGCTAAAAAAGGCAGGGGCGAAGGTGAAGCTCTATAATGGGAAAAACAAGAAAAACCAGGATGCCCATGCGGCCGTATTTAAGCTGCCGCTGGAAAATGCAGACCTGCAGCAGTGTGCGGATTCGGTGCTTCGTGTCTATGCGGAGTATTTCTGGAAGACCGGGCAGTACGATCAGATCTCCTTTCAGTTTGCCAATGGGTTTCAGGCGGAGTATATAAAATGGCGTGAGGGATTCCGGATCCGGGTGGCGCAGCGCACCTTCTGGGTCAATGGCGGAGAATATGATGAGTCCTATGAGAATTTTAAGAAATATCTGAGGATGGTATTTGCGTATTCCAGTACATTCTCCCTTGACCGGGAATCGAAAAAAGTAAAGCTGGCAGATATAAGGATCGGTGACATTTTCATAAAGGGAGGAAGCCCGGGTCATGTGGTGATGGTGGTTGATATGTGCGAAAACGCAGATGGCAGAAAAGCATTTTTACTTGCCCAGGGCTATATGCCCGCACAGCAGTTCCAGCTGTTGAAAAACCCGGCACATGAGGAGGATCCGTGGTACTATGTGGATGAGATCACTTATCCTTTTGAGACACCGGAATACAGTTTTGCGAAGGGAAGCCTGAAACGACCGGGGTACTTAAAGTAGCAGCCTGTTTACAGCAGTTTCTTTACCGGTCCCCCGGTAAATCTCGGGTTCGTGATATAGGTTTCATGAAGCTCCTTCATGAAATCATAGTCCTTTGCCTCGTTATAGACTACCAGCTCGCAGATATTTCCGATGAAGGACGGCTGGAATACATCGCCGCCAAGCATGATTCTTTTTACATAGCGGTTCGTGGGGATCTCCTTCATGACAGCCAGGACATCACCATTTACAAAGGTGATCGCCGTCTCTGTATTGGCATTGTAGGAAATGATGAAATGCCACCAGAGATCCGGCTGCAGCTGGCAGGCACTGGCATCGAACCATCCATTTACCTGCCGGGAATCCCGGATGCGGAAATTTGAATGCCCCTCCCAGGCGAGGGGATTGATACTGAAGAAACCTGTCTCGAATTTCACATAAAGGGCGGATGTCCATTGCCTGAGTTCCTTTGGACGCAGCCACATGGATACGGTATAGCTGTCATTTACGATAATCTCCGGCGGCAGCTCGATGATATTGGCTTCCATGGTGCCTCCGGGGAAGAAGATGGATTTCGAGTCCGTAAAGATGCCGTCCTCATAGCGCAGTCCCTCACCGCAGATACAGCCCTCCATGCCGCCGTCCTCGGATTTGATGGTGCCGTTAAAGTGGAAGGTGAAATCATTTCCGAACTGGGAGAGATGCTCCTCGGCATACACAGTAAATTCATCTGCCGGGATGGGACGGGAATAATAGAAGCCCTGACCGATGGGGCAGCCGCTCCGGGTGATGAAATCTACCTGCTCCTGTGTCTCGATCCCCTCTGTGACCACATCGATCTTCAGATCACGGCAGAGGGCGATGACATTGCGGAGAACTGTCCGTCCGCGGAAAGTATCCGAGGAAACCTGTAGAAATTCCTTGTCGATCTTGACGGTATTTACAGACAGATCCTTCAATAGGTTTAGTGCCGAATACCCGGAGCCGAAATCATCGATGGACACCGTAAAGCCGCGGTCCTGCAGGATCCGGATCACCTTGACCAGCTCGGCATTATCCTTGATGAAGGTGTTCTCTGTGATCTCGATCTCCAGCTCTGTCGTGGGGATGCCGTATCTGTCGGCGATCTGTACCAGATCATCCACAAAATGCTTATTGTACAGATGCAGACGTGACATATTGACAGATACCGGGATGTGCTCATAGAGCGTGCCGGCCCAGGATGCCTTCAGGCGGCATACCTCTTCATATATGTACATATCCAGGTCGGAGATAAAACCATTTTTTTCAAAAAGGGGAATATAGGTGATGGGCTCCCGTACACCGTCCACCGGGTGGACCCAGCGGGACAGACCCTCGGCTCCGCACAGCTTACTGGAAACCATGTTGACCTTGGGCTGGAAATATACCTGGAACTCTTTGTTTTTCAGGGCATCCTCCATCTCTGCCTCGATGTTGCGGTTGATCTCCAGTGTCTTGTCATCTGCCTGGTAGATCGTATATTTGTTTTTCCCGCTGTTCTTGGACTGGTACATCGCGGCATCACATTTGGCGAGGATGTCATCCAGGGGCTGTGACGCAGTCTGGGAAAAAACAACACCGATACTTAAGGAGACCAGGGACAGAATATCAGTACGGAAATCAATGTGTTCCATATTATCGATGAGACTGCGTGCGGCATTTTCCACCGCATCGGTGTCCAGCTCCCCGTCCAGGACCACGACATATTCGTCTCCGCCGATCCGGGAGGTAAAGCCATGGGCATGATCCTGGATCAGGTGGCTGATGGCGATCAGGAGCTTATCCCCCATGCTGTGACCGTATATGTCATTGACCCGTTTGAAGTTGTCGATGTCGATAAACATGGCATGGACGATACAGGTCCGGTCCAGGGAATCATAATGGGCGTAAAGACCACGCCGGTTGGCAAGCCCGGTCAGGTAATCGTATTCAACATCTGCGGTATTTGTATTCCCCATAGGTATTCTCCCCTTTAATTTAGAACTTGCATATTTTAGTACTAATTATAGTATAACATAAAACAGCAGGATGTGATATATTTTTTTGTGTATTTTTGTATTTATACAGATTTGGGGTGGCGATAATGGTAAATGTGCACAAGAAAGACATTGATTCTTATCCTTCTTTTTGTTATAATGGCATAAGAAACGAAAAATCAGGAGGTGGCTCATGAGAAAAAAAGTGAAAATGGCAGTTAGTCTGCTGACCGTGCTGACGCTCTTGCTCACCGGCTGCGGTGCTTCCCAGGGAGAAAATGGGGAAACATCCGAGGTGGACAAGGCACAGCAGGAAAAAATAGCGAAGGAAGAAAAGGCGGCACTGACGACAGACTTTAAGGTTGACCTGGATAAGATCAAGACGGGGACGATCGCGGCGGGGACCTCGGTCCATGACCCGTCCATCCTTGAGGCGGAGGGTGCTTATTATATCTACGGTTCCCATATGGCGGCAGCCAAATCCACCGATCTGCGCGAGTGGAAGGGCTTTGTCGGTGGTATGTCAGAGGTGAACCAGATCTATGGCGAGCTCTATAAGATCGATGAAGGACCGTGGTCCTTTACCGGCAGTCCGGACAGTGTGGTTTACAATGATGGTCTCAGCCTGTGGGCACCGGATGTGAAATATAGTGAAAAACGGGGTCTGTATTATATGTACTTCTGCACGACCTCGGATTACCGTACATCTACCCTGTGCTATGCGACATCGAAGTCGCCGGAGGGGCCGTTTAAATGGGAGGGCAATCTCATCTATTCGGGATTTTCCGAGGACAATATGGATAAGACAAATGTTCTGGACTGCGTGGACAAAAAATATGCGGAGGATAATTATCTGCAGGGCGGTACCTATAAGAACATGGAATATCCGAATGCCCTTGATCCTACGATCTTCTGGGATAAGGACGGAAAGATGTGGATGACCTACGGCTCCTGGTCAGGCGGTATCTATATCCTCGAGATCGATGAGGAGACCGGCAAGGTGATCCATCCGGAGGCAGATCCGGCTCACAATGTAGATCCATACTTTGGAAAGCGTCTCATCGGAGGCAAGCACACATCCATCGAGGCACCGTATATCCTGTATGACAAGGCTTCGGACTATTATTATCTGTATGTATCCTATGGCGCACTGGAGCAGACGGGAGGATATCAGATCCGTGTATTCCGTGCCAAGACACCGGACGGGGACTATGTGGATATGAACGGCAAGAGCCCGCAGCTCGGTTCTGGCAGCCCGGCACTGTTTGGCCTGAAGCTGTCAGGAAACTACCGTATGCCGTCCCTGCCGGAGGCATATATGGCGACGGGACATAACTCGGCGTTCATCTCCTCTGATGGGAAACGCTATATCGTCAATCACACGAGATTTGAAAACAGGGGTGAGGTACATGAACCCCGTGTGCACCAGTATATACTGAATGAAGAGGGATGGCCCTGTATGCTTCCCTATGCAACGGATGGTGAGACCGTGGCGGAAAAGGGCTACGAAAAGAGCAAGGTTGTAGGGGAATATTATATGATCAACCAGGGCACAATGATCAATGCCGATATTGCAGAGCCTGAGAAGATCGTCCTGACAGAGGGCGGCAATGTTTTCGGCAAGGAGACTGAGGGGACATGGACAGTCAAGGATGGAACCTGCTATGTTCACATTACGTATGGTGAGAACGAATACAGCGGCGTATTCTGCGAGATGAAGGATGAAGCGGGGACAGATGCCATGACATTCTCGGCGGTAGGAAACAACGAAAGTATATGGGGGGTTAAATATTGATTGAACGTGAGGTGTCGGAAAAGACGCTGCGGAGGGAGTACACCATAGATATCATCAAGGATGTGGCAGGATGGGTCATTATAACCGTGCTGGCATTTGCCTACTGGCTGGTGATGCTGCTCTTTGCTTCCCTGGTGCTGATCAGCATATGGAATCCGACATTCCATATGCTCCTGCGGTACTCCATCGTGCTGACGGTCATTTCATCGCTGGCGTATCTGATCTATATACTAAGGCGGAGATTCCATAAGAATCGGTAGATAAGGATTGGTAAAATTTACGAAAAAGACAGGAAATCAGAGATAATCTTGTGGGATTATTTCTGATTTTTT
>N._stephensi_708_cecum__coassemble_51_pt1 | contig 12836 bp, 8 predicted proteins | sample N__stephensi_708_cecum__metabat2_high_PE_008 | metagenome-assembled genome bin N
AAAATCCACAATAGATTTTGTATCAACAACACAAACAATCTTTTCCATTTTTGTACGTATTGATTTACTGTTAGCAGAATAATACCATGCTTTAACATCAAAACGTATTATACTGATTCCTTCAGTCAACACAAAATATTTTTTCGAAAGTATCTGGAGCTTCCGAACGAGATTTCCTCCCACAATACCATTCAGAGTTTTTTTGCAATGGTGCCATCCGAATTTCTGGAAACTTTCCGGACAAAGTGAAATAAAATGCCGAACCATGGGAAAGGGACAGAATAGAGAAACTGCTTGCCATTAACGGAAAGACCTGTTTATACCGGCATAGGGTTGTAAGCGATCGACAGTCCGAAATAGTAGACTATCTGTTAAACAGGAATAAACACCCAACCATTATTTATCTTTATTATGATGTATTTTTTTATAGACTTTTGTCGATTATTAGTTTATAATACAAGATAAAATATGAGCAGATGAGGAAGCAACTTATGTATAATATATCTAAACATAAAGAAGAAATAGTAACAAATTTGATTAGTAATGCTTTTTGGTATTTCTTATCAATATTAATAACAAATATGTTACTTCTTTTTCCTTTAATAAAGGGGGCATATAATTCAATAAAAAGCGGTACATATATTATACCTTTGTATGCTTATATTTTAGTTATAATATAAATATTGATTATGCTTGTATTATTGGTATTCTTAATAATAGTATTAAGAAAAACCTATAATAAGCAGAAAGAAGTTAAAACAGACTTGATTTTTACTAATTTAGAAATTGAATTATATTTTAAAGACAGAAAAAATATTCTTACGTTTATATCATATGAATGTATTGTAAACAAAGAAGATTATAGGGAATTTGAAAAAAATATTATATGGACAGGTGAAAAATATAATTATACTAAAATTGTGGAATCAAGCGGTCATTATAGTTTATCCGATTCCAACAGAAAATCATCCCCATATTCTTACACTGTAGATTTTAATAAAAAATTGTCAATTGGTGATTTTTTGTATTTTAAATTAGAAACAAGCGTATATGATGGAGACTTATCAATGAATCCCGTTTTCTCACATATGATTAAAAATCAAACAAATAAATTCATTATAAAACTTACTGTGCCTAAAAATTTGGTGAAAAATGTTCGACCTAAAGTATACAAAGATATAGGAAGGACCATAGAGGTTCCAAATGATATAGATTTAAAAATAAATAACGTTGGTGATTATCTTCAATATTCATATTCTCTTAACAATCCAACATTATTAAACAATTATTTCATTGAATGGGATTTCAAATAATGTTTGCATTTTTTGAAATATTAGTATATAATATAGGTAATCTAGGAAAGGAAAAACGATATGTTTATCGTAGGTTAAAGTATGGAGGTTTAATTATTTAGATATAATTTGTTCGTAATACATATTAAACTGTAGCTGTTTTTTTTAATTTGTTATATAGCATCTATAAATTTTTTATTTATCTTGTTATATTGACAGTATTTTTATGTAGACTTGAGCAAGAGAATCATTCTCCTGCTCTTTTATTGTGCAAACATTTAATAGATAAAAGATATAGTCTATCTCATGGGAAACCCATGAAGGGCTGGATCAGCCCGGCCAGCAAAGCGAACTACAGGCACAGCAGTACCAGAATTGTGCCAGCCTGTATGACTCCCTTAAAATCGGAGCAACAGGATTTGAACCTGCGACCTCACGGCCCCCAGCCGTGCGCGCTACCAAACTACGCCATGCTCCGTATCTGTTTTTTTATTGTAACTGATTTATACAAAAAATTCAATCCCTTTTTATATAAAGTTGAAATTGATTTTGCCCACGGCAAATGTTAGAATAAATTATCATATCACGCCAAAGGAGGTTATGCAGACCATGGATTATGGACTGATCGGAGAAAAACTGGGGCACAGTGCCTCAAAGGAAATACACGGGATGCTGGCAGAGTATACATATGAGCTGCATCCACTGGCAAAGGAGGAATTTGCTCCTTTTATGGAACAGCATGATTTCCGTGCCATCAATGTCACCATTCCCTATAAACAGGCGGTCATCCCCTATCTCGCCTGGATCGATGACACTGCCAGTCAGATCGGTGCTGTGAACACCATCGTAAACCGCGGGGGAAAGCTGTATGGGTACAATACGGATATGCCGGGATTTGTCTATATGGTGCGCAGAAACGGGATTGAGATGAAGGGAAAGAAGGTCGTTGTCCTTGGCAACGGCGGTGCCTCACAGGCAGTCCAGGCAGGTGTGGAGCGTATGGGTGCGGCAGAAATGATCGTGGTGGGAAACCGCACGATAACGGAAGGTGTCATTACCTATGACGAGTGTTTTGAAAAACACAGTGATGCAGATATCATCGTCAATACCAGTCCGGTAGGGATGTTTCCCCATGTGGATGCCTCTCCCGTTGACCTGGGGCATTTCCCCGGATGCCATGCGGTGGTGGATATCATCGCCAACCCGCTGACCACGAAACTGACCGCACAGGCGACGGAACTCGGCATGACCGGTGTGACCGGACTCGAGATGCTGGTGGCACAGGCAAAATACGCTGCTGAAATCTTTCTGGATACAAAGATCCCGGAAGAAAAAATTGATGAGATTTACCGGAAACTTGCAGCGGTCTGACTGAGGTCTGCACTCCTTAAAATATGTATATTTTCCTCCCCGGACACATACAGTAGTAGAAACATCAGCAAAATACGTACTTTATCTTAGGGGAGGTTTCTTATGTGCAGCATTTCCGGCTTTTACAATCCTGATGCCGCCTTTCTCGGACAGCAGGATCATTATATTCATATTCTGGATGAAATGAGACAGGTACTCCGTCACCGCGGTCCGGACGAGGATGACAGGATCCTCACTGACCGCTGTGGACTGGCACATACCCGCCTGTCCATCATCGATCTCACAAACGGGCACCAGCCCATGACAAAATTCCTGGATGGCTACGCCTATCATATCGTCTACAATGGAGAAATTTACAATCTGGACCGGCTGCGCAGCCGTCTCCTCGACCATGATGTCATCCCGGAGACAACTTCGGATACAGAGGTACTCCTCCTGTCCTTCCTTACCTTCGGTGCCGATTTCATTAAAGAGGTAGATGGCATATTTGCTTTCGCCATCTATGATGAACGCCATGAAACACTTACCCTTTTCCGCGATTCCTTTGGCATCAAGCCGCTATTTTATACGATCCATGACGGAACACTGATCTTCTCCTCCGAGCCAAAGGGATGTTTCTGCTTCCCCGGTGTGGAGGCGGTGCTGGACCGGAATGGATTAAACGAGATCCTCTCCCTTGGTCCGGCGCGCAGTCCCGGCTCCGGTGTCTTCAGGGGATTTCATGAACTCCTGCCCGGCTCTTATATGACCTGCAGCCGGTATGGCAGGCATACGATAAACTATTTCCATCTGGAAAGCCGGCCGCACTTCGATTCTTACGAGGAAACGATAGAAAAGACATCGTTCCTGATCCAGGATGCCATACGGCGGCAGATGGTCTCCGATGTCCCGATCTGTACCTTCCTGTCCGGCGGCGTGGACTCCAGTGTCGTCTCTGCCGTCTGTGCGGCTGCATTAAAGAAGAAGGGCAGACAGCTTACGACCTATTCCTTTGACTTCACGGAAAACGACAAGTATTTCAAGGCAAATTCCTTCCAGCCGTCACAGGACCGTCCTTACGTGGATAAGATGGTGGAATTCCTTGGCTCCGATCACCATTACCTTGAGTGCAGCAACAAGACGCAGGCAGATCTTCTGAAACGCTCGGTCGATGCCCATGACCTTCCCTGTATGGCAGACATTGACTCCTCCCTGCAGTATTTCTGCGAGAAAGTCAGCCACACCCACAAGGTCGTGCTTACCGGGGAGTGTGCAGACGAGGTATTTGGCGGCTACCCATGGTTTCACCGGGAGGAAATGCTCAGCTCCGGTACATTTCCATGGACACCTTCACTGGAGCCGAGGAAGGCACTGCTCTCCCCCTCTCTTGTGGAGGAACTGCACATGGAGGAATATGTGGCAGAGGTATACCACCGCTCTGTCAGTGAGATCAATGTCCTGCCCGGCGAAAATGAAACTGAGACAAACCGCCGCCGTGTGGGATACCTGAACATCCGCTTCTTTATGCAGACGCTCCTGAACCGGATGGACCGCACCAGTATGTATTCCGGGCTGGAGGCACGGGTTCCGTTTGCTGACCGCACCTTAGTGGATTATGTATTCAATATCCCCTGGGAAATGAAAGCAAAGGATGGTCTTGTGAAAAATATCCTCCGCCAGGCATCCAGGGGGCTTCTCCCCGATGAGATCCTGTTCCGGCGCAAGAGCCCCTATCCAAAGACCTATAACCCATACTATGAAACACTGCTTGCCGGACGGCTGCGTGAGACGCTCACGGGGGATTCACCGTTGAAGGAGCTGCTGAATATGACGACACTGAATCCGTTTCTGGATAATCCGAAAGATTATGGCAAGCCATGGTATGGGCAGCTGATGGCCGGTCCGCAGATGATCGCTTATCTGCTGCAGATTGATTATTTCCTGAGAAAATATAAGGTGAGGATTGCATTGTGAATTCATGCCGGACATTGACAGCCTGCCCCGTGTACAAATGACACCTTTAAGGATTATGCAAATGGTCCGGTCAACAAACAGTTTTTTGATACACACGAAAGAAGAGGGATTGTGAGAAATGAGGACGGAGATACACTATTAAAATTATTTTCAAATATAATAGCCAGTCATAAAAATATATCCCTGACTGGCTATTGCTTTTTTACCTGAAAATCATCCGCCGGCTACATACCTCACAAACCTTACCCCACCTTTACTTTTACTTTTTTTGCATATCCGTTTCTGGCATAGACATAGATGCTGCAGGAACCCTTTCCCACTGCCTTTATCTTTCCCTTCTTCGATACGGCTGCCACCTTCTTACTGGTCGTTGCATAGCGGAATTTCCTGGCATGTTTATTTGAAAGATCCTTTTTATGCCTGTTCACCAGCACCGTACTTGCCTTAATCAATGCCGTTTTTCCCTTCTTCAGCTTAAATACACTTTTCTTCAGCTTGATCTCTTTTACGTTGGAGTATGTTTTGTTCTTACTGCCAGTGACATGGGCTGTAACCGTCTTTGCCAATGCGGTCTTTTTTCCATCTGTTACTTCATAGGCAGACACATACACCTTATAAACGCGCGTTAAATCCAGTTTCTTTCCACTGGCCTTCGTCACTGTCAGCTTTGTTGTCCTGCCATTCTTTACCGGTATGGCTGATTTATCCGTGAATTTTTTGGCACAGGATTGCACATAGACATCATATCCGTCCGCACCGGCAACCTTTCCCCATTCAACCTTAATTTTCTTCCCGATATACTTCACTTTCAGCTTTGCATTAAATGACAGCTCCCGCTTTTCCCTTTTCTTCTTTTCCAATGCGACCTGTTCCGGCGTTTTTTCTGGCTCCGGCATCGGGGTTATCGTCGGTTTGGGTGTCGGTTTAGGGGTCGGTTTAGGGGTCGGTCTGGGTGTCGGGGTTGGCGTAGGGGTCGGTGTCGGCGTAGGTGTAGGTGTTGGGGTTGGTGTAGGCGTTGGGGTTGCCGCTGGTGCTGTCACCGTTACTTTTACTTTGATACCATGGACAATATTATACCGATCCAGATTCGATGGCGTGTATACTGCCTGAAAACTATGAGTCCCCTCTTCTCCCATACACAGAGCAGGATCCTCCCATGCAAACCCTTCTGGCAGGGCAACCTGTGCCAGCGTATCCCCCACCACGGCCGTCAGTCCTTTGGGAACAGTATAATAGGGATCCTGCTTGATAATAAATGATATTTTCGACTTATCCAGCCTTCCGCCCTTCACTTCTACATATGGATTTTTTACATTCGGTGAGAGAATCAGTTTCTTCCCATCCTCTGATATGCTGCAGCCGTGATAATCCAGCTCTCCTTCTCCGTATAACACATCATTTTCATCCAGCAGCCTTTGCATAAGATCCGGAAGCTCATACTCCTCCCCTGCTTGATAATCATGAAAAAGCGAGATATCCTGGGCTTTTAAATCCAGTTTCGTATTCTCTTCAAGACCGGCAAAATCAACAATCCCATTCTTTTGAAAATTAATTTGGATATCCTTACTCAGCCCGGTAAATGCCTGTAAAGAAGTGATCTTAAGACGCGTCAGGTCCAACTCCTTTAATGACTTAAAGCTTTCCAGAAGAGATATCAGACTTTCGGTATCAGTAAATACATTTTTGTTATCGTTATTTATCATCCCATGGCTCATTAAACTTGTATAAGTTGTTTTTCCCAGGCTGAACAGCTCCAGACCGGATAAATTTGCACCGGGAGCACTCATCTCACGTAAGGCCGGTATGTCATCATCGGAGAGTCCATTATCCCCTATCGTCAGATTCTGCAGTTTTCCCAGGTTCTTCAGGAACCGGACATCGGATATTTTACAATTATCCAGTAACAGGGTTTTCAGTGCCGGAAAATTCTCCTCCGTAAGGCTGTCAAGGGCATCCTCAGCCTGCAGGCCATTGTCTGTGAAACACAATGTATCCAGGTTTGGCAATGTGACATCCGGAATCTTAGTAAGGTGGCATTCCGGCAGATACAGCTTCTCCAGGCTGTTCCTGTGGTCCAGCAAAGACAGGTCCACACTGCTGAGATTGCATCGATACACAGACAAAGATGTCAAATTCGTACAGTTTGTAAGCAGGACTTGAAAAATTTCCACAGAGTTCGAACCTGATAAATCCACACTGGATAAATCTACCCTTTTCACTTTCTCCATATCCAGCGTAATCGTCTGGTCTGTATCGTCATAAGCTTGGACTGCATCCGGATCCGTGGCATTATACCGGGTAAGGCACTTTTTCAATGCTTGATAAAATGCCGTATCTTCAACAGAAAGCGTCTGGACTGTCTCTGCCAAAACGGTTGTCTGTGCCCGCTGTGATAACAGACTGGCACAGAGCGCAAGCACCAGCATCACAGATACCATTTTTCTTTTTATCTTCATAAATTCCTCCACGTATTTCTTTGTTTATAATTTTTCACAGTCATTGTACTATTTTTTCGTGGATATTACAAGCTTTTTGACTCTCTTCTTTTATAAGGTGAGGATTGGATTGAATATATATGATAAATGCGGGGCAGTGAAATGCCCCACATTGTTTGGAATTTCTTAGATTGTGAATAGACAGCTTTGCCGCCGTAGAAATACTTAGCTTCCGTTTTTTGAAAGCTTAGTATTTCTATTCACATTTCTGTGCATGGAAAATTCGTACTGGCTGTATTCCTGCAATGTATCCAGGATACCCCTGTCATCCGCTTCTCCGATCTGCTTATCACGCTCTCTCTTGAAGCTCCTCTCGTCCTGGATGTTTCCGGGACCGGAAACACAGCCGCCCTCGCAGCACATTCCCTCGATGAAATCCTCCGGGAGCTTTCCTACCTTCAGGAGCATCAAAGCCTTCTTACACTCTGCCGCACCGTTGCAGCGGTGTACATTGACGGCAATTCCTTTCCCCTGCTCTGCCAGTGCCTGCTGTACCGCATTGGTGACACCTCCGGCATTGCCGTAACGCTTTCCGTATACACTGCCTTTCTGCTCACCGATGGAAACCGGCTGCAGCTGCACTTCCTTTGCCCTGAGCATCGCCTTCAGCTCCTCAAAGGTCATGGCAAGATCCGCATTTTCTCCCGGGTATTCCTGATCCTGTCCCGCCTCACTTTTCTTCGCAATGCAGGGACCGATAAAGATGCACACTGCCTCCGGATCCATTGCCCGGATCAGGCGTGCCGTAGCCGCCATAGGAGATACCGTAGTGGAGATATTCTCTGCCAGGCTTGGGAAATGGCGCCGGATCATATGTACAAATGCCGGACAGCAGGAGGTGGTCATCTTCTTCCCCTCGTTATATGCCTCTGCCCATTCCTTTGCCTCAGAGTCTGAAACAAAATCTGCACCGACTGCTACATCCACCATATCCCTGAATCCAAGCTGCTTTACACCATCCCGGATCGATTCCATCGTTATGCCGGCACCAAACTGTCCCTCTGCCGCCGGTGCCACCATGGCATAGACCGGCTTATCGCTCTTTAGGTGGTCGATGATCTCCACAATACGCGAGCTGTCCGAGATCGCACCAAACGGACAGGAATTGATACAGGCACCGCACCGGATACACTTTTCTTCAATGATCCTTACCGTTCCGTCCTCCTCGCTCGCCTGGATGGCATCCACCGGACAGGCGCGGCGGCACGGTCTCATAATGTCCACAATGGCATTGTATGGACAGGAATCATAACACTGGCCGCATTCCTTACATTTATTCGGATCAATATACGCCTTTGTACGTGTCATCGTGATGGCACCAAACTTACAGGCCTGCATACACTTCTTGCCCATACATTTCTGACAGTTATCTGTCACGGAAAAGCGGGTAATCGGGCAGTTCTCGCACGCCGCCGGGAGAATGACCACCGTATTGGTACAGTTCTCACCACTGGCAGGATTGATATTTTTTGCCAGCATAATGCGCTCACGGATGATCTCCCTCTCCTTGTAAACACAGCACCGGTAACTTGGCTTGCTCCCCGGCAGGATCTCGTAGGGAAGTGTCGCCTCGATCTTCTCCAGATTTCCCTCAAAAGCAGCCTTCGCCACATGATACAGCACTTCGTCCTTCACTTCCTCGACAGTATCGTTTTCATTTAACATGACTGACCTCCATTCTGTACTTTCCTCTACAAACCTGTTAGTAAAATATATGTGCGTACAAAACTTTAATTTCTCTAATCATACCATATTCTGACCCAGGCTGTAAACACCAAATGATTCCTGCCACATATAAAACCAACTGTCATATCAAAGACCCGGTATCTCTGTTTCCCTTCATCCCCCACCCTTTCTCATGGCATACTCGACCACACTGATCCCCTCACGCTCACAAGTATCCAATATCTCCCGCCTGACCTGATTGCTTTTTCTCTCTGCTTTGAGCAGAAACCAGTAAATCCCTCCCTCGATCACCATAATGATCAGCGCAAACAGGACAGTGTCCCAGAAGGTACTGGAAAAGGCAGTGAAAGCAACAGAAAAGATCACGATAGCGGCAAAGATCAAAAGTTCCCATTTCCACGAATCCAGCACTTTCTTATATTCCTTACGCACCTGTTCCGTATACTCCCCCGGAGTCATTCCCTTGTTTCCTTTTTTCTGAAGATGCTTATTTTTTCTCTTATACCGTTTCAGCATCGCCTCCAGCATCATCTGCTCCATTGAAACCCGCTCGACAGAACGCTCAGCTTCCTTTATCTCAGAACGTGGGCGGCGGATGCTTCCATAATGACGGTAACGCCACACTGAGCGGACGACAAGATAAATCGCATCATAGATCCCGGATACTACCAGGATCGGAAACACCGGAATACCAAGCACCATGCCATCTGTCAGCCATGCACACAGGACAATGGTTCCCACCCAGCAGAGGAGAAAACCGATATAATAAAAGATCGGCCTGATCCTGAACCGGAAAATCATCGGGCGGACAATCAGGTTGACAATCATCGTGAAGAGCAGCGAAATTACAAGCCCGCCCAGATAGGGCGTGATATTCGACTGCGTATGCAGCAGATCAGTATTTTCCCCCAGCACAAACAGATCGATCAGTTCCAGGATAAAGACAGCCCGCAGAAATCGATAAAGATCCACAGGAAAATGCCGGAGCCGTTCCTGGTGGTCATATTCCTGAAAATACTCTTTGCAGAATTTCTCCATATCCGGTCCGATGATCTTCTCCACAGGCTTCTTTTTCTCCTGTGCAGTCAGAAGAAGGTCAAACAGATTCATCATCCGGTCATCCTGCACATCCATATCCAGTTCACTAAAAGTACCATACACTTCCGTCTTTTCAAACACCTCACGATATCTGCCCTTAAGCTGTTCCTTCATGTATGTGTAATCCATCTTCCTTTTCCCCCTCTCCTGTTTTCCCACTGCCTCCCTCCAGAATCCGGTCGGCACTTTCCGTAACCTTTTTGTAATTTCTCTTAAACTCTTTCAGATATTTTTTCCCTGCCAGGGTAATGGTATAATATTTCCGAATGGGACCAAGCGGTGACTTGGCACGGCGGCACTGGATGTACCCGTTTTTGTCAAGCCGTGTCAGGACAGGGTACAACGTCCCTTCACCCACTTCATCCAGCCCGGCTCTCTCCAGCCCAGAAAGAATTTCATACCCATAGGTCTCCCCTTTTGCAATAATCCCCAGCACACATCCCTCCAGAATTCCCTTTAACAGCTGTGTTTCCTGCATCATATCCTCCCTTCATAAAAAATTGTGAATGATTTCAGACCATCTACTTTGTAATAACAAGTAGTATGCTATAAAAATAGCACATCTACTATACATTGTCAAGTAGATGTGCCTTTTATTTTTCGTTGAAAGTGCTGCACCGGACAAGGATCAGCATGATATCGCCGCCTTTTTAGCAGTGTGACCTTTCATAGAAGGAATAACCAAGGGCCTTGATATAACCGTACTCAGCGGATGGTTTATCCATCTCCCGGAAAGCTCCATCACGAAGGTCATAGACCGCAAACCGGTGATGTTCTTCCTCGTCCTCTTCACCCGTCTCATCAGGGAGCTCTTCATTGTAAAAATGCATCACGATACAATCACCCATGTATTTTGAAAAATCACCTGTCAGCTCTCCCCACAAGGTCTCGGCATACGAATCGGTATAGGGAGTCGAGTGCTCCCACAGATATTCCGTAAGTACCTTTTCATAGCGGAGCCCGGAGCCATCCGATGCCAGACAGCTCAGCATGAGCTCCCCATAATCCCCTGAATCATCCTCGTCATCCGATCCGCTGGATTCAAAGCTGACCTCAACAGCAAGATAAAGTCGGTCTTCCCGGTGATAGATCGATTTAATGATATAATCATCCATCACCGGACCCCTTTTTTTCTTTTTTCCTGTTTTTACCTGAGGGATATCGATTCCTTCAATCTTTTCTGTCAGCTTTTCCTCTGATATGAGGGTCTTTTTCTTTCCTGTTGCGCTGTCATACCTGATCAGTCCCTCTGTCCGGAAATAAAGACTGGCTCCATCGGATACCATCGTCCCGTCAGAGTACGGTCCCTTGCGGACAATCTTCCATTTTTCGAGATCGACCTGGTACATCCTTCCTTCCATGTTATCATTATAATATGCTTTCCCATCCTGTACAAAGGGAATCCCATTGGCATCCCTGACGATCTGGATATCGAATTCCTGGATGCCTGTATCCATCTGCTGCACCTTTTTGGTCTGTAAGTCCAGACGGCATATTTTCTCATCCGCACAGTAAAAGATCTCCCTGTCTGTCTTTGTGATCAGTGCATACAGCCGCTCCACCTTCACCAGATTCTCCCCGCTTTTTATATCAAGATGTCTTTTCTCGTCTTTCTGAACCACCGGGATACGCCAGATCTCGTAGTATTCGCCATCTTCCCCATAATCCTCATCATATCCGTGGCAGGAAATGAACACCCAGTCATTGTCCACCCACAACACCTCCGGATCGGTAAAACTCAGCTCCTTTCCCCGGAGCTCCAGATCCAGGTCATAATAGCACTCCTCCTTCCCTGTCAGGTCATACTGGTACACTCCCCTGTCCTTGTCGCCCTCAAAGATATTCCGGTCATTGGCATACCGGAGCTTTGTGATATCCGTCTCCTCGGACGGGCTGCCGTTCTCCCCTGTCCGGACCACAGTACCGCTGGCAGAGGCATTTTCTGCCGCATAACCGGAGACAGCACCGCCGGATACGGTACGGTCTGCCGCATCCCTGCCGCACGATACCGTTACCGCAGTGACAGCAGAGATTCCCAATATCAAAAATAAAATATTCCTTTTCATCCTCGTCACTCCCCATGTCCATTTGTATTTCAAGCCTATTATACTACCAAAACACTGTGGCTTCAACCCTGATAATACTGCGCCTGTGCCTTCCACATATCCTGGTACAGTCCGTCTTCCGCCACCAGTACATCATGACTTCCCATCTGTATGATATTCCCCCCGTCGAAGACAAGGATATTTTCGCAGAAACGGCAGCTCGACATCCGGTGTGAGATATAGATGGCGGTCTTATGCTCCACCATTTCATCAAACCGCTCATAGATCTCCAGCTCCGATACCGGGTCCAGTGCGGCGGTAGGCTCATCCAGGATCACCACCGGCGCATCCCGGTACAGTGCCCTGGCGATGGCAATCTTCTGCGCCTCGCCGCCGGAGATCTCCACCCCCTCATCCTCCTGTTTATAGATCACGGTCCCGATGTCGTCCTCCAGCTCCCTCACGCGTTCCTCCAGTCCCGCCTGGCGCAGGACACTCCACACCCGCTCCTCCTCATACGACACGCTTGCTGCCACATTCTGTGCGATGGGAAAGGAAAAGAGCTGGAAATCCTGGAAGACCACGCCGAAGATCTGACGGTACTCGTCATAGTCATATTTGCGGATATCGATGCCGTTCAGCAGGATCTCCCCCTCCGTGGGGTCATAGAGACGGCACAGGAGCTTGATGAAGGTCGATTTGCCGGAGCCGTTCTTCCCCACGATCGCCATCTTGCGCCCCACATGGATCTTCGCCGTGATATGTTTCAGCACCAGATCCTCATTATTGGTATAGTGGAAGGAAACATTCCGGAACTCCAGCTCGTATTCATTGTCCAGCCGCTTCTCGATGGGGATCGTACCCTCATATTTCTCATTTTTTAATGCGATCAGGGA
>N._stephensi_708_cecum__coassemble_52_pt1 | contig 12767 bp, 7 predicted proteins | sample N__stephensi_708_cecum__metabat2_high_PE_008 | metagenome-assembled genome bin N
GCTGCTGACAGACCATCCGGAGGAGGTGAAGACGATCGCGGAATATTTTGAAAGGATACATGCAGGGCAGAAGGATAAGATGCCCATAGGTTCCCTTTACCTGAATGACGGACGGACAGGGGTGTCAGCGAATAGTGATGACCTGGAATATAAGGAAATTTATGATGTGCTTTTTAAGGTCTTGGATAGTTTTCCAGGGGAAATGATGATTTTGATTACCCCCGACGGTGTAAGATTCGATCTGTCAGATGAATACTGTCATAATAGTGTGCAGTATTGTTTTAATGAAATTGTAGATATGGAGGAAAATTCAAGAAAATTTTTTGTCGCTACCCAATGGCTATATCGAACTTATAGATATATATAAACAAAAGGAGAAGTACAGATGGAAAGAACAGAAGTAGTAACCTTAACTAATATGTGCATGGTATATGACGGGGAAAAGGTTCTGGTGCAGGACAAGGTCGGGACCGGGATCTGGAAGGGTATCACGTTCCCGGGAGGGCATATTGAGAGAGGGGAATCCTTTACCGATGCTGTCATACGGGAGGTCTGGGAAGAGACAGGACTTACCATAACAAAACCAATCCTGTGCGGCATAAAGGACTGGATCAATGAGGATGGTTCGCGGTATGTGGTTCTGCTATATAAAACAGATCAGTATGAGGGAGAGCTGTCGGATTCGGAGGAGGGAAAGGTATGCTGGGTTGACAGAAGGGATATGTTGAAAATGAAGATGGCACCGGATATGGATCTGCTGCTGGATGTATTTATGGATGAAGCGTTAAGTGAGCTTTTTCATATCAGGGAAGACGGTGAGTGGAAGGCATTGCTGAAATAGCAGGGTCACAGGGCAGCTGCTTCGAAATTTTGGGTAGATTTTAGCAGGGAGTGATGGTATAATGGATAAGATATATCAACGATAGCATTGAATAGTGAAGCAGGAGGAAGCGAGAATGTCTCAGAGAAAAGATATCCATAAGGTCCTAATTATTGGTTCCGGTCCGATCGTGATCGGACAGGCATGTGAATTTGATTATTCCGGTACGCAGGCGTGTAAGGCACTCAGAAGCCTCGGTTACGAGATCGTACTGGTGAATTCCAACCCGGCGACGATCATGACGGATCCTGAAACCGCGGATGTTACATATATTGAACCGTTAAATGCAGAGCGGATCGAGCAGATTATAGCGAAGGAGAGACCGGATGCCCTGCTGCCTAACCTGGGTGGGCAGTCAGGACTTAATTTATGTTCGGAGCTGGCGAAGTCGGGAGTGCTGGATAAGTATAAGGTACAGGTGATCGGTGTACAGGTCGATGCCATCGAGAGGGGAGAGGACCGGATCGAATTTAAAAATACGATGGACAGTCTCGGGATCGAGATGGCACGGAGCGAGGTCGCTTATTCGGTAGAGGAGGCGATGGAGATCGCAGACCGGCTCAGATATCCGGTGGTGCTTCGTCCGGCTTATACGATGGGTGGTGCCGGTGGTGGTCTGGTATATAATGTGGAGGAATTAAAGACAGTCTGTGCGAGGGGACTACAGGCGAGCCTGGTAGGGCAGGTACTGGTAGAGGAATCGATCTTAGGCTGGGAGGAGCTGGAGCTTGAGGTGGTCCGTGATGCGGATAACAATATGATCACAGTGTGCTTTATCGAGAATATCGATCCCCTTGGTGTGCATACGGGGGACTCCTTCTGTTCGGCTCCCATGCTTACCATATCAGAAGAGGTACAGAAACGTCTGCAGGAAAAGTCATATAAGATCGTGGAATCCATCCAGGTGATCGGCGGTACCAATGTACAGTGGGCGCATGACCCGGAGACGGACAGGGATATCGTGATCGAGATCAATCCCAGAACCTCGCGTTCATCGGCACTGGCATCCAAGGCGACGGGTTTCCCTATCGCACTGGTATCAGCGATGCTGGCGACAGGACTGACCCTTGCTGACATCCCATGCGGGAAATATGGAACACTGGATAAATATGTGCCGGACGGAGATTATGTGGTGATCAAATTTGCCCGGTGGGCATTTGAAAAGTTTAAGGGCGTGGAGGACAAGCTGGGGACACAGATGCGTGCGGTTGGTGAAGTGATGAGTATCGGTAAGACCTTCAAGGAGGCGTTCCAGAAGGCGATTCGGAGTCTGGAGACGGGGCGGTATGGCCTCGGTCACGCAAAGGATCTTGATACAAAAACGAAGGAGGAGCTGTTAAAGCTTCTGATCACACCATCCAGTGAACGTTATTTTATTATTTATGAGGCACTGCGCAGAGGGGCTTCGCCAGAGGAGATCCACGAGATCACGAAAGTAAAGCATTATTTCCTGGAGCAGATGAAGGAGCTGGCAGAGGAGGAAGAGGCACTTTCTGCCACGAAGGGACAGCTGCCGGAGGATCAGGCACTGATCACAGCAAAGAAGCATGGCTTTTCGGATCTTTATCTGAGCCAGCTTCTGGAGGTTTCCGAGGAAGAGGTCCGAAACCGCCGTATCGCCCTGGGGCTGGAAGAGGCATGGGAGGGTGTCCACGTAAGCGGAACCAAAAACAGTGCCTATTATTATTCCACCTACAATGCAGAGGACAAGAACCCGGTAACGGAGGGGAAGCCGAAAATCATGATCCTGGGCGGTGGTCCGAACCGGATCGGGCAGGGGATCGAGTTTGATTACTGCTGTGTACACGCTTCCCTGGCCCTGAAAAAGCTTGGCTTTGAAACGATCATTGTAAACTGTAACCCGGAGACGGTATCCACGGATTATGATACATCGGATAAGCTTTATTTCGAGCCGCTGACCCTGGAGGATGTTCTCAGCATTTACAAGAAGGAGAAGCCGGTGGGTGTGATCGCCCAGTTTGGCGGGCAGACACCTCTGAACCTGGCGGCAGACCTGGAGAAAAACGGAGTGAAGATCCTGGGGACATCCCCATCTGTCATCGACCTGGCAGAGGACCGTGATCTGTTCCGTGCCATGATGGAGAAGCTCGATATCCCGATGCCGGAATCAGGAATGGCAGTAGATGTGGAGGAGGCGTTGAAGATCGCCGGGGAGATCGGTTATCCTGTGATGGTCCGTCCTTCCTATGTGTTAGGGGGAAGGGGAATGGAGATAGTATACGATGCCGACAGTATGGCAGGGTACATGGAGGCGGCAGTGGGGGTTACACCGGACAGACCGATCCTTATCGACCGTTTCCTGGGGCATGCCACGGAGTGTGAGGCAGATGCCATCAGTGATGGAAATCATGCCTTTGTACCCGCTGTGATGGAGCACATCGAGCTGGCGGGTGTCCATTCCGGTGACTCGGCATGTATCATTCCTTCCAGGCACATTTCGGAAGAAAATGTGGCGACGATCAAGGAGTATACCAGAAGGATCGCAGAGGAGATGAATGTAAAGGGCCTGATGAATATGCAGTATGCCATAGAAAAGGGTAAGGTGTTCGTACTGGAGGCAAACCCGAGGGCATCCCGTACGGTACCGCTGGTGTCCAAGGTGTGCAATATCCGTATGGTGCCGCTTGCCATCGACATTGTGACGGCAGAGCTGACAGGCAGGCCTTCTCCGGTACCGGGTCTGAAGGAACAGAAAATTCCTTATTACGGGGTAAAAGAATCCGTATTTCCATTTAATATGTTCCAGGAGGTGGATCCGGTACTGGGACCGGAGATGCGTTCCACAGGAGAGGTACTGGGGCTTTCTGACTCCTATGGAGAAGCCTTTTATAAAGCGCAGGAGGCAACACAGATGAAACTTCCATTGGAAGGAACCGTGCTGATCTCCGTGAGTGACAGGGATAAACCGGAGGTGGCAGAGATCGCAGGGGAATTTGCAAAGGCAGGTTTTGCGATCATTGCTTCCAAAAACACATGCAGGCTGATTCAGGAAGCAGGAATTCCGGCAGAGATGGTGTATAAGCTTCAGGAGGGAAGACCGAATATGCTGGATCTGATTACCAATGGCAAAATCGATCTCATCATCAATACGCCGGTTGGTCAGGAACGTCATGCGGATGACAGTTACCTGCGAAAGGCGGCCATCAAAAAGAAGATACCATATATGACGACCATGGCGGCAGCCAGGGCAACAGTCAGTGGTATTCTTTCACTGAAAAAACATGGCAGCAGTGAAGTGCAGTCCCTGCAGAAGCTGCATGCAGATATAGAAAATAAATAATCTGTCACAGGATCGATAATCGACGGCTTTATGTTATGATAAATACATAAAGCTGTTGTTTGTCAGAGATAAAGATGAGAAAAAGCTTGATAATATTCGCAATATGGACTAAAATTATGTATGGGAAGGAGTGTCTATAATGGAATACTTGTCTATACAGGAATTTGCAGATCAATGGAATATCAGCAAAAGGCGAATTCAGATATTATGCAGGGAGGGTCGTATAAATGGTGCAAAGATGATTGGAAATATGTGGGTAATACCTGAAAATACAATGAGGCCTGTTGATGCAAGAGTAAAGAGTCCGGTGATTGTTTCTTCAAAAGCGGATGAGTCAAAAGTGCGGAGAGAGCTTAAGAGATTACTAAGGAGATTATTTAAGATAGCTGAGAGATCAGAAATTGCAGAAGAGGATAGGAAGGTTACTGTTTTATCTGCTATTGCATATGGTCTCTGCGCTTTCTATTTAGAGGAAAAAACAATAAATAATAGTGTGAAAGAAAAAATATACAAAGATATTTCAGGTAAAGAATTTATATCAGTAAATGATGCTGAAATTATAAAAGAGATATTTAGCTTTATTGACAAGTATAAGAATGATTCGGAAATTGATGATCTGCTATCTTGGGCATATCAGTATACGAATAAAATCATAGAAGGAAATACATATAGGAAGACACAGTTTTTCACAGAAAAATATATGATAAATTATTTAATCAATAATATTTCCAGATTTAAGGACGCAGTTAAAATAGTAGATCCATGTGTAGGAGGCGGAAATTTCCTTGTGGAATGCCTGGAATTTATGTGTACTATGGAAAAAGATGAGCATGGTTTTATACAGAAGATAATATCAAATGCGGCTAAGTTATATGGATATGATATTGATGATAATATAACAAGGATTGCATTAGTAAATATCAGGTTGCGGGCATTGGCAATATTAAATCATAAAAACAAGAAAATTTCCTTTGAAATATGGGATCAAATATGCCCTAATATTTTCAGGTCACTGGTTCCTGACAATGTATGCGGATCACTTTCAACAGACAATAGAATGGTTATTAATATATTAAATGGCTGTAAAACAGGAATAGATTGTGCATTGGGGGAAGCAGATATTGTTTTGACAAATCCACCTTTTGCAACAATTAAAGGTATGTTACCAGAACAAAAAAAATTTATGAAGGAAAACTATCCTGATGCAAATTGTGATATGTGTGTATCGTTTTTTGATGCTATTTATAAAATGTTAAAGCCTTTAGGTATTTGTGGGATTGTGTCACAAAATTCATGGATGCACTTGAAAACATTTAAAAAAATGAGAGAAAGAATTACTTCACAATATTGTATTTATAAGATTGCTAATCTTGGATCGGGAGCTTTTCGGGATCTGAGTGGTGAAAAATCAAATGTCTCATTACTTGTTCTCGGAAAAGAGATTGTTCAGGATAATATGATTGCAGTACTGAATCTGGATAAATTGTCTTTACAGGAAAAGATAAAAGATGTTATTGGGGAAAATGGCTACATACATATTTTGCAAAAGGAAATTGATGGGATCAATGGATATGATTTTTCTGGAAAGGGGACATTAAATAATATAAGGTTAAATAAAAATCTATACAAAAATATTGCAACCCCAATGCAGGGAACATCAACAGGAAATGCAAAGGAGCTGGTAGGATATTTCTGGGAGCATTTTTCTGATCCTGAATGGGTCAGAGTCAGTAATGGTGGAGGCTATTGCAGATGGCAGGGATTAAATGACAGTGTTGTAAAATGGGGGGAGGATGGAGAATACATAAAAGCACAAAAAGGATCTGCCTTAAGGAATGTGAAATATTTTTCGGTAACACAGATGGTTTTTAGTGATACAGGGACTGCCGGTCTGAATGTAAGAGTGCTTCTTGATGATCAGATATTTATCGCATCGGGACCTGGCATAAGAATTACAAGAGGAAACAAGTATGCGCATCTTGCATTGTTAAATTCGAGACTGGCCGCATATTGTATCAGGATCATGTCACCCAAACTTACAATTGCGGCTGGATACATTGGACAAATTCCTATTACAGAAAATATATGTTGTTCCGCAATGCTGGAAAAGAATGCCAGATTATGTGTAGAGTTGAAGCGAAAAATATTGTCGGTCAGACCTGATAACCTAGAATATGATTCTTCATTTCTTGAGAAGATGCCGACAAATCTGGAAATGGCATCATGGGAGTTGTTTAATGAAGATATTAGGAATGAGTTATTGAAACTTGAAATAGAAGGGAAAATAGATCGTTATATAATGAAAGAATATGGATTTTCAGAAGACGATAAAAAACAATTATTAAGAAGTGTAGGAGAATGTGCATATTTTATTGACGGGGCAGTAGATGTCGATTTGGATAAGCTGGATAAGTATATAGTCAACATTATAGATGCTTCGTGTAGTTTAAAAAGAACTCGAATCTCAAAAGATTCTTTGGGGTGTGATGGAATTATTGAATATGTTGCAAAAGATCTGGATATTAATCCAGAGGTTATAGCAAAAAAAATACAAAAAAATCCATTTGGTATGAGCAGGGTATTGAAAAAGTACCAAAAGATGATTTTGCATGATGCTGTGCTTTATTATTTAGGTTACAATACAAATGACGGCATTTTAGGGAATGGTGCTAACGTAGAAGAAATCATAAAATTTCTGGTAAATAAGTTTGGTGCCGGAATTGAATACAGGACATGGATAGAGGATTCTTTTAATTCTGTTCATAACGAAATATTTAAAGGGGTTCCTTATTTAATATATGAAAATGGAGTGATTCAAAAGTATGATAGCAGAACTGCAGGATAAGATTGCAAAATATATAACTAAAAATGTTTTGCTCTCAGATTGGAGAAGCATAAGAGAGCATTACGTTAGATATTCATATTTAACTTTTATGTGCATTATTGCCAATGATATAGATCCTGATTGTGAGGCAGAAAATGCAGGGGGTGTATTATACGATAATTTTTTAGAGGATAAGGACATTGTGCAATATGTTTTCGCAACCGCCGATGCTGTAGATTTTATATGTGAAATCATGAATTTTATAAGAGAACAAAAGATTCGGGACATAAATGAAATTTATCAGGGTTTCTTATCAAGGGATTTTATTCTTAATGATAATGTAGTTTCCTTTGATGGGAGTAAGGATAACAGGGATGTTTTAGGATCTTATTATACACAGGAGGGCTTCGCATATGAAATTACAAAAAAAACATTGGAAGATTATTATAAAGAAAATAAGGCTGTGAGGATAAGAGTTGCGGACTATTCATGTGGAGGCGGCACGTTCTTAGTGGCGGCATATAAAATATGCAGGGAAAAAGGGATTATGACTGAATTATATGGATACGATGTAGATCCGATCGCTGTGCTGATAACGCGCTTCAGGCTGTTTAAGGAGTCAGGATTACAGGTTAGCGATAGTTATATTTTATTGGGGAATCCCTTGTTAAGAAACTCAGAAAGGAAAGATTCTTTATCAGTTTTTAAATGTGCTGTATCAGGCAGATTTTATAATGCCCGGATGGGAATTGTTTCAGAAAAAAATATGGATGTTATAATTGGAAATCCCCCATGGGAAAAAATAAGATTTGAAGAAAAAAAGTTTCTGCACCATTTTGCTCAGAGAATAAACATAGGGACAAAGACGGAAAGAGAGATTTTTCTACAGCAATCTTCGCAAATCAGTAAACAATATTACCAGGAACTTGCGGGAGACTATGAGATGGCAAAATCAATGATAAAAAAGGATTCTTTTTTTGTAGAATCCAGCTGTGGAGAATTAAATACATATGCTTTATTTACTGAATTGTGTCTGAATTCTTTAACTGAGACAGGGGTGGCAGGCATTATAATCAAGTCTTCTTTAGTTAAAATGCCTGTTTATCGCCATTTTTTCGGTCGGCTTACTGAAAATAAAAATTTGTATGAATTGTATATGTTTATAAACCGAAGAAAAATTTTCAGCATTGATTCGCGGGAAGAGTTTTCAGTGATATTTTTAAAAAATGGAAATAGGGGACAGCTCGGATTAGTTTTGAATTTAGACGATTATGAGGGTTTTAGTGATAAAGAAAAGATTTATATACCTTATAAGTTATTAAATGAGTTAAATCCGGATACCGGAATGATCCCTAATATAAATTCCAATGAAGAACTGGAATTTTTAATTTCAATATATAAAAATTATAAGGTGTTTGGGCTGATATATCCGGAATGCAGATTTGGAAGACTGGTACATCTGACAAATCATTCTAAAAGTATTCTTAAAACAAAAAAGAGAGGGTATCTCCCGATTTATGAAGGTAAATTTATTGAATTATATACGGGTAAATTTGCTACATTTGAAGGTATATCTGATAGGGAAAGGTACAAAAATAAAGCAGTAGCAAGAGCTATTAAAGATGTAGATGGAAATGAATATCCCCAGTCAAGATTTTATATTCAGGATGTGGTGTGGGAACAGCTTTCTAAAAAATTTAGTCATGGATATGTAATAGCATGGAGAAGCCTTACTTCGGCAACTAACAGAAGAACTATGTTATCTACAATTTTACCGTTAATGCCAACCTGTCAGTCAATACAGATCCTTCAGCTACCGAAGAAAAAAATGTTTCATATACTGGCATTATTTAATTCTATTGTGTTTGATTATATAATAAGGCTGAAAATGGCAGGATTGGATCTGACACAAACGATAATTAAGCAGATTCCGGTACCTGATGAAATATGCTACAATAAATTTATTACATTTCAGGAAATGGATGCAACAGTTGAGGTGCATATAAATAGCAGGATTAAGGAACTTTATAAATCAGATGAAAGAATCAATGAATTGTTTGAGGATGTTGAAACGTATCAATTTAAAGCAGCTAAGACAAGAAAAGAAATAATAGCTGAGATAGATTTGCTAGTGGCAGGATTGTATTCGATTGGTAAAGAAAATTTGCGGGAAATTGCTTCGTCATTTACAAAATATTATAGTGAACAGGAGGTTGAGAGATTCTTTTAAAGCTGCATCTGTCTTTTGGTTTTGGGAAACGTGTCAGAGCATTCCATATGCCTTTGAGGAAGCTCCGCTGCCATTTTTTGCCCATACACGGCTGAGCGATTTTATTTTGTCCAATTCACTGTCTTCTAAAAGAGATAGTACATAATAGTCAGTATTGATTTTTTCAAACACAAGGATTTTATGTACAAAGTCTCCGCGGTTTCCATATTTTGACAGTTCTTCAGAGCCGTCACCGGGAGTACCCTTTAGCTGAATCCGCCAGCTTCCGTTATTAGGAGTAAATTTTATTGTTGAAGGATAATAATCCCTGCCTGAATAGTTAATAGTGATATCCTTTTCCCGGGAAGTATCTTCCGGATGTATGTCAAAAAATTTGATGCCGCCATACATTTGCTTTGGATCAGAATATTCATAGGGGGTTCCAGCCACGGAACCTGCTTCAATATGCCCAAGTTTTGACAGATCAAGAATATTCCTGGAACCACCTGTGGACTTCCGCATCTCAAACCAGAATTGTTCATTAGTAAATGCCGGATGGGGATTTATAATAAAATCTTCATCTGGTCTGTCTGGCTCCTCAAAAGGTTTGTGAGGCTTTTGCACAGAAACTATAGCAGGAATTGTGATTTTTTCTGCTCCAAATAAATGATTTTGTTTTTGTCCGGCTCTCTGGGAAATTCTTTTACTGGCAGCATTAATTTTTTGTTTTGCTTCTTTTGAAATATAATTTGCATCAAGTAAGGTATCTATATCTTGAATAGAACAAATTTTAGCAGAGCATGAATATGACGGAGCTGTGTACGTGTTCATAACAGAATGAATGGCTTCAAGCTCATTGTTATCAGTTGGGAAACGATATGTCTGTATAGAACAGCTTTCAAAGTTAGTCCACAGTCCTCCGCCTGTAAGATTATTGGATCCGATTGCACACCACGCTTTTTCGGGGTTTTCCAGCAAATAAATTTTACTATGGTATGTGGTTGAAAAATTTTCTGAGTGAATGACATACAATTCGTCACACAAATAAAACAAGTTCAATAAAGCCTCATATGACGTTCCATTAAGATCTATGCCAACAAATGCCTTGATTATTCCGCCAGAAGCATTGAATTCTTCAAAAGCTTCTTTAAGCCGTAGTACCCCGCTATTTTTTGCAAATGCGGAAAAGATTGTAAATGTATTATAACCAGAAGTCAATTCAGTTTTGAGAATATCACCAAGTTTTCCCTGAAAAGGCTGATTTATAATTGGCATAAAAGTACCTCTCTTTCAAATTTTGAGCTATTTAATCTCTTCCCCGGTCAGAAGCTCATATCCCGACAGGTATTTATCAATCGTTTTCTGTACCACCTCTTCGGGAAGTGTCCAGTCATTGCCCGGGTTCTGTTTCAGCCAGTCCCGGGCAAACTGCTTGTCAAAGGAAGGCTGGCCGTGTCCCGGTTCATACCCCTCGGCGGGCCAGAAACGGGAGCTGTCCGGCGTGAGCATCTCGTCACCGAGGACGATATTGCCATTCTCATCCAGACCGAACTCAAACTTGGTATCAGCGATAATGATGCCGCGTTTTTGTGCGTAGTCCGCACATTTTTTATACAATGCGATGGTGAAGTCACGGAGCTTTCCCGCATATTCGGCACCCTTTCCCGGGAAATATTTTTCGAGGTGAGTGACACTCTGCTCATAGGAAATATTTTCATCGTGGTCGCCAAGCTCGGCTTTCGTGGAAGGGGTATAGATCGGTTCCGGGAGCCTGTCCGACTCCTTCAGTCCCTCTGGCAGCCTGATCCCGCATACCGTGCCGTCTTTTTTGTAGCTTTCCCAGCCGCTTCCGGTGATATAACCCCGGACAATACATTCGATGGGCAGCATCTTTAACTTTTTGCACATCATGCTGTTGCCATCGAACTGCGGCTGTCTGAAAAATTCCGGCATATCCTTTACATCTACGGAAATCATGTGATTTGGCAGGATATCTTCTGTCATGTCAAACCAGAACCGGGACATCTGTGTCAGGACGGTTCCCTTTTTCGTGACATTATTTTTCAGGATCACATCGAAACAGCTGATGCGGTCTGTGGCGACGATGATCAGATTGTCCCCATTGTCATAGATCTCGCGTACCTTGCCTTCCATGATCGGTTTCCATTCTTTTGCGCTCATAGCGAATCCTCACCTTTCTTGATCTCATGATAGTATTACTTTATAATGAAAACAGATTTTTGGGAAAAAATCAATAGGAACTTTGAATATTTTATGTTATGATAAATACAGTTATTATGAAAGACAGGAAATACCTGCGATCCGGATGGGAGGCTGCCATGAAATCACGCAGAGAACAGGCGATGAAAAATTTCAGGGAAGGATATAATTGCACACAGGCAGTGATCCTTGCCCACAGCGACCTGCTGGGAGTGGAGACCGAACAGGCATTGAAGCTGTGCCAGTCCTTTGGCGGCGGTATGGGAAGGCTGCGGCAGGTATGCGGGACGGTATCTGCCATGTTTTTTATCGCCGGTGCCCTTACAGGAAGTGCGGATCCGAAGGATCCGGAAGGGAAAAAGAGAAATTATGATGCCGTCCAGAGACTGGCAGCGGCATTTGAGGCGCGGAACGGAAGTATTGTGTGCCGGGAGCTGCTTGGTCTGGACAGGAAAAAATCTTCTGTCTCGGAGGAATACCGGACAGGGACTACACCGGAGCCCAGGACCGAGGAGTATTACAAAAAACGTCCCTGCCTGAACCTGATCGGGGATGCCTGTGATGTCCTGGCTGAGATCTTCCCGGATCAGCCTGATAATGTTAATACAATAACTAAAAAAGAGAGGTAGAGCGGATGAACAAAAACGATTATACGACCCCTGTTTCACTGAAAAGGGTCAGGATCACGGATGCTTTTTGGAAAAATGAGATGGAGCTGGTGCGCGAGGAGATCATCCCGTACCAGTGGGATGCCCTGAATGATCAGGTAGAGGGGGCGGAGCCCAGCTTCTGTATGCGTAACTTTAAGGTTGCCGGGAAACAGAATGAGGAAAGAAAAGAAAAGGGGAAGGCATTTGAGGAACCGCAGTACACCTTCCGCGGGTTTCAGGCACTGCCGGAGGACATGGATCATCTTGAGGATAAGTTCTATGGCTTTGTGTTCCAGGACAGTGACTTCTATAAATGGGTGGAGGCAGTGGCATATTCCCTGACCCAGCATCCGGATCCGGAGCTGGAACAACGTGCGGATGATGCCATCGACATCGTCTGTGCGGCACAGCAGGAGGACGGCTATCTGGATACATATTATATCATTAACGGAAAGGACAAGATTTTTTCCAATCTCCGGGATCATCATGAATTGTACTGCTTTGGCCATCTGACGGAGGGAGCGGTGGCATATTATCAGGCGACAGGCAAGGATAAGTTGCTGAATGCGGCAAAGCGGTTTGCCGATTACATAGACAGATATTTTGGACCGGAGGAGGGAAAATGCAAGGGATATCCGGGACATGAGATCGCAGAGATGGCACTGGTAAGGCTCTATGAGGTG
>N._stephensi_708_cecum__coassemble_53_pt1 | contig 12728 bp, 11 predicted proteins | sample N__stephensi_708_cecum__metabat2_high_PE_008 | metagenome-assembled genome bin N
GGGATCTTCTGTATGTTGTGGATACCGGGACCGGCAGGGCAGAGCAGACAGAGCTCTCCTATAAGCTCCGGAGGGAGAAGGAGAGCTTCCGGGAAACCCTGAAGGGGCTGAAGGAGCAGGCAGATACTGAGCAAAAGGGAAAGAGGGGAAGGCTCAGGAAAATGATAAAAAAGCGGTGGCAGTATGAGAGGGAGCTGGCAGAATATACACATAGCTGTACCATGAAACAGCTGCAGGAGCAGCTGGCGGAGGTGACAGCGGGGAATGACGGGAGCGGCAGGGTGAAGGTCTATGCAGAATGCAGTGGCAGGGTGGATAGCTGCCAGATCCGGGTGGGGGACAGGATATCGGCAGGTGCCCCTGTGCTGACAGTCCGGCGGCGTGATAAGACGTGCCTCCTGGTTTTGTCGATACCACCGATTTCGGACAAGATGGCAGAGGGGGAAAAGCAATACACACAGGTGAAAAAGAGGATTGCCAATGTGGGTGAGACGATATCCTTATTTTCAGAAGGGAAAAAATATAAGGGAGTCTGTACAGGATATGCTGTTTATACAGGTACTGAAGAAATGGAAGAGGAGTATCCGAAAAGGATTTACCTGAGTACAGAAAAGGGGAAGAGTGATCTGAGCTGGAATCAGGGATCGGGATACAAGTACCCGGGATATTATATGGAACTGACAGGGGAAAAGCTGGAAAAATCCGCCGTGTCTGCACTGGAGGCGACATATTCCTATGTGGGATTTGGGGATGCGCTGACAGTACCGGCAAAATCAGTCCACCAGGACAATACGGCAGGCCAGGAGGGCTCATATTATGTATGGCGTCTGGCAGGGGGAGAGCTGGTAAAGCAGTATGTCACACTGGAACCGGCACTCAATGACGGGGCAGAGCAGGTAATATTTTCCGGTCTGGAGCCGGGTGACCAGATCGCAGGATAGCCTGCCTGATCATGAGGAGGGACAATATGTTATCTTATATAATCAGGAAAATACGGAATAAAAGATGGCTCAACCTATGTCTTCTGGCAGGTATTATGCTTCTTACAGCGGTATTTGTCTGCCATCCGATGTTTGAGAAGGGGGCAGGGAATAAAATCCTGCAGCAGCTTTTTGTTAATGATGCCCGGGAGAATGAACGTTATCCGGCTGTTTTGTCTTATATTCATGACAGTGAGACGGACTTTCATTCATTGCAGGAGGTTTATGACAGGATGGATGCCGCGGAGCGGGACTGCCGGCAAAGGACAGATGCTGTGGTGCTGGAATCCATGCAGTATGTCAGCCTTCCCTCCAAGAACGGAAACAGCAGTCTGGGGGGCAGGAACTGGATGCTCAGTGTGGGAAATCTGCGCAATATGGGAAAGCATATACGGATGGTAAAGAGTATGGATTCTCCGGCAGCCACAGAGGCATTTCCATGTATGATCAGTGAGAGTGCCATGGACCGGTATGGCATATCGGTGGGGGAGGAGATCACATACTCGCATACGGCAGACGCAGAGGGCAGGCCGGCACGTTTCATCGTGCAGGGAGTGTTTGCCATGGCATCAGAGACAGATCCTTACTGGTACAGGACACCGGAGGAATTTGACCACGTATTGTTTGTGGAGCAGGATATTTTTGATACCCTGTTATCCGGTTATGGGTTTACTACCCTTTCGTATGAGAACCATATCCTGCTTGACCATACCAGGATCACGTGGCGGAATGCTGCAGTATACCGCCAGTATATCCAGGAATCCATGGAAGGGGATGCCGGCCTGACATCCGGCCTGCCGGTCCTTCTCGGGCAATATGAAGAGGAGCAGGGAGAAGCATCCGTGATTCTGTGGGTGCTGGAATTACCCTGTCTGGTGCTGCTGATTCTCTTTATTTATATGGTGTCCGGGCAGATTTTCAATGCGGAGGAAGGTGAGATGGCAGTTCTCAGGAGCCGGGGAGTGTCCCGCAGACAGCTTTTGCAGCTCTATTTGCTACAGTCGGGAGTGCTTGCCGTATCGGGCATGGCAGCGGGACTGCCCGCAGGCTTTCTTCTGTGCCGGGTGGCAGCCGGCACGGATGCCTTTCTTTCCTTTAGCGGGGAGGATATGGCATTATATCAGATGAATGAGTGGATGCTTCCTTATGCGGCAGCGGCAGGACTGGCCGCCGTGGTTTTTATGACGATTCCGGCGTGGCGGCATTCGGGCATGACGATCGTCCGGCAGAAAGAAAAAAAAGCGGCGGGGGAAAAGATGCCGGTCTGGGAAAAATGCTTTCTGGATGTGATCCTCCTTATCCTTTCCCTGTATCTGCTGTATAATTTTCAGAAGCAGAGTATTTCCTGGGATGCCGGGACAGCGGCGGGACATATGGATCCCATGGTTTTTCTGGATGCCTCCCTGTTTGCCTTTGCCTGTGCACTGATTTTGATCCGCCTCTCCGGATATCTGATGCGCCTGATATGGAGACTGGGGCAAAAAAGCTGGCGGCCGGCCCTGTATGCTTCCTTTCTGGAAATGCTCCGTACCTTTTCAAAAAGGAGCTTTCTCGCAGTCTTTCTGATCATGACAGTGGCAAATGGGATATCTGGTGCCAATATGGCGAGAACCATGAACAAAAACGGGGAGGATCGTCTGCGTTATGATGTGGGCTGTGATGTACGTCTGCAGGAGAGGTGGAAGGCGCACTATTATTACCGGAGGGGTGAGCAAAAGGGCTATTATGAGGAACCGGATTTTGACATATATCAGGATCTGGTAAAAGAAGGTTTATGTGAAAATGTGACGAGGGTGCTTCTGGATGATGAAGCGATGATCTGTGGTGAGGGGGAAAATCAGCAGTGCAGGCTTATGGCGGTCCATACAAAGGAGTTTGGGCAGACAGCAGAGCTTTTGGACGGGATCAACGAAAGACACTGGTTTTATGCATTAAATGAACTGGCGAAAAAAGCAGATGGTGTGATCATATCCAGGAATGTGGCGCAGAAGCTGGGACTTTCAGTGGGAGATGAGATTACCTATGCCCGCTATCGCCCCTTTAGTGACAGGAAGGACGAGGATATAAAACGTGTTCTGGCACAGGTCTGTGCCATCGTGGATGGATTTCCCGGCTATGAGAGGTATGGAGCCGGAGAGGAGGGATGTCTTCTTGTGGCGAATTATGCAGAGGTGGCAGGTCAGTTTGAAATGACACCATATCAGATATGGATGAAGCTGAAGGAGGGAGTGCACCCGGAGCAGGTATCGGACGCACTGGAAAAAAAGGAAATAGAGCTGGATCAGTGGCGCAGTCTGAAGCAGGAGCTGGAAGAGAGAGGGAGCTCCCCGCTGGTACAGATAACGAATGGATTGTTTACACTGAATTTCCTTATATCACTCCTGGTCTGCTGTGTCGGCTTTTTAATCTACTGGATCATGTCGATCCGGGGCAGGGAACAGCTCTTCGGTATTTACCGTGCCATGGGGATGACACGGCGGGAGCTGGCGGTCATGCTCCTGAATGAACAGTTTTTCTGCTCGCTGTTATCCATTCTTTCCGGAACAGCAGCTGGGTTTCTTATCACCCGGCTTTTTACAGGGCTGACGGCACTGGTCTATCTCCCGGAAAAGCATATTATCGCGATACGGATCTACAGCGATGGTGCAGATATGGCAAAAATGTTTGCTATCCTGGGTATCGTGATGCTTGTCTGTCTTATGGTTTTATGGCAGATCATGAAGAGGATGAGGGTTGCACAGGCACTGAGGATGGGAGAGGAGGAGTAGGATATGGAGATTATGATCCATACGGAGCATCTGACACGTTCCTTCAGGCAGGGAAATGATACATTGTCTGATGCCGTCCATGATGTCAGTCTGGACTTTGGGAGGGAGAGGATCACTGTCCTGAAAGGAAGATCCGGTTCGGGAAAAACCACACTTCTCAATCTGCTTAGTACATTGGATGAGCCGTCCGGGGGACAGCTGGATTTTCAGGGAGAGCGGGTGTCAGATATGACGGGACATCAAAAGGAGCTGCTGCGCCGGCAGAGGATGGGATTTGTCTTTCAGTCCATCGCCCTGATCCCGGTGATGAGTGCCTGTGAAAATATAGATTTTGCACTGCGTCTTGCCGGTTTCCGGGGAGACCGGGAAGACAGGATACAGGAGCTGATGGAGCTGGTGGGATTACAGGAGCGGATGCACCATATGCCGGGGCAGCTGTCCGGCGGGGAACAGCAGCGTGTGGCGATCGCCAGGGCAGTGGCGCACCGTCCGGCTGTGGTATTTGCCGATGAGCCCACGGGTGCCCTGGATACGGCTTCCGGCATGGCGGTGATGATGCTGTTTCGGCGGCTGGTGGAGGAGGAGGGAACGACAGTTATTATGACGACCCATGACAGGGATCTTATGGAACTTGGGGATATTGTTTATGAAATGGCAGATGGTGGTATCGTTTGTCCGGAGGCTTCAGGACAGCCGGAAGAGGATGGGAGGCAGGATAACCTATGGAAGAGCAGGAGAAATTGATCGTCTGTGAGGAGCTTGTGAAAATTTACCAGACAGAGGACAGCAGGGTGATGGCATTGCAGGGGCTTGAGCTGGAGATCCGGCGGGGAGAGATGCTGGCACTGATCGGTAAGTCCGGGAGTGGGAAATCGACACTGCTCAACATGATCGGAGGACTGGAGACCCCGTCAGCGGGGAAGCTTTATGTAGAGGGACGGGATCTGGCGGCTTATACCAGGAAAGAGATGGAGGCTTATCGAAAGAACAGGGTCGGATTTGTCTGGCAGAAAAGCGCGAGAAATCTCATGCCCTATCTGACGGCACAGCAAAATGTGGAGATGCCCATGTGCTTTGCCGGGACAACACGCCGTCAGCGGGGGAAAAGGGCGATGGAGCTTTTGCGTGAGGTGGGGCTGGAGGGACATGGGGATAAATTCCCCCATCAGCTGTCCGGCGGGGAGCAGCAACGTGTGGCGATCGCTGTAGCCCTTGCCAATGAGCCATTACTCCTGCTTGCCGATGAGCCAACCGGTGCAGTGGATACGAAAACGGCACGGTATATATTACGCCTGTTCCATAAACTGAATAAGGAGCATGGGCTCACGATACTCATCGTGACCCATGACAGGGAGCTGGCAGGACAGGTAAACCGGACGGTACGGATATCGGATGGGAAAATCAGTACCGAAAAGATCCGCCGGATCCCTCTGAGCTTTGCCGATCTGGCAGAGGCAGAGCCTGTTTCCGGGCAGCAGGAGGAATATGTCATACTGGACCGTGCCCGCCGCCTCCAGCTCAGCGAAACGGTCTTAAAGAGGGCGGGGATCCGGTCCAATAAAGTGAAGGTAGAGGCAGAAGGGGGAAGGGTGCTGATCACGCAGGCAGAGGAGGAAGATACAAAGGCATGATTATTGTTTTCTTGCAGGAAAGGAACTGGCGTGGTACAATAATGACTGTGAATGGCTTTCAAAATAAGTGATATCGGGTAAAAGGAGAGATAAATGTGAAAAAGAAAGTCGTATTAGATATGGTTGTTTTGATGTTTCTCACAGTGTCAGTTTTTTGTGCAGTAAGGCTGTTTTCTGATCATAGTAAGGTGGTGGATGGCAGGTATCAGATTCAGAACAATGCAGCATATCCGGATGCTTATATTCTTGTAGAGGATGGGCAGGCACAGTTTTTTCATATTGATCTGAATAAGTTGTATAAAAAAACGATTGTTGAGAGGTATCTTAATTATCTGAAAAATTATAAAAAGCAGAAATTAACAGCCCTGGAGGAAAAGCAGGTTGGGGATGTTATTGATTTGAATGCGCAGTTTTGTGATACAAAATTTGTGTTGGATTATAGTGAAGAGAAATATAACTTTTGTGACGAGGAAGGAATATATCATTATAATTTTGGCTTTATTACAGAGGATTCATATTTATCTTATGAATATGACTGGAAAAATCGCAGCATAACATTGGATCGTGAAGAGGCAGGATTGATTGAATTTAAAAGATAAATTACAGGGCGTTCCGGTAGTGGGATTTTCGGATTTATATATTACAGAAAAGGGGGATTTTGTGGCAAAAGAGAAGACATTATTTTTTTGTAAGGAATGTGGTTATGAAATATCGAAATGGCAGGGGCAGTGTCCCGGCTGCCATGAATGGAATACACTGGTAGAGGCACCCGCAGGCGGCAGGGGAACGCGGGCGGCCGCTTCCTCCGTGAGGGGAAGGAGTACGGGTCCGGGAGTATCTGTCCCCACAAGGATCAATGAGATCGAGACACAGGAGGAGTGCCGGCATGAGACTGGCATGAAGGAACTGGACCGGGTCCTGGGCGGCGGCATCGTACCGGGCTCACTGATTCTGGTGGGCGGGGATCCCGGTATCGGGAAATCGACCCTTCTTTTGCAGACCTGCCAGCTTCTGGCGGCAAAGAAGAGGAAGGTCCTGTATGTATCGGGGGAGGAATCGGCAAGGCAGATCAAGATGCGGGCAGAGCGTATCGGCACCTTTACGGATGATCTGTATCTGTATTCAGAGACATGTATGGGGACGATACTGGATGCGGTGGAGCAGCTGTCACCGGAGGTCATGATCGTGGATTCCATCCAGACGGTTTTTGACGAAAATGTGGATGCGGCACCAGGGAGTGTCAGTCAGGTGCGGGAGATCACAGGGACGCTGCTGCATCTGGCGAAGAGTAAAAACATCACGATATTTATCGTGGGTCATGTGACAAAGGAGGGCAACGTAGCAGGTCCCCGTATGCTGGAGCATATGGTGGATACGGTGCTTTACTTCGAGGGGGACAAGACAGCGATGTACCGGATGCTCCGGGGGGTAAAGAACCGCTTTGGTTCCACTAATGAGGTGGGGGTTTTTGAGATGCGGGGCAGGGGTCTGGCAGAGGTGCCAAATCCCTCCGAGTATATGATGCAGGGAAGATTGGAAAATGAAGCCGGGTCTGTGGTTGTCTGTACGATGGAGGGATCACGCCCCTTTCTTATAGAGGTACAGGCACTGGTCTGTCAGACCAGCTTCCCTATGCCGAGGCGGACAGCCGTGGGAACAGATTATAACAGGGTAAACCTCCTGATGGCGGTGCTGGAAAAGCGTCTTGGTATCCGGCTGGGAGACTGCGATGCCTATGTCAATGTGGCAGGCGGCATGCGGGTAGTGGAGCCTGCACTGGATCTGGCACTGGTAGCGGCTTTATTTTCCAGCCATCACGGAAGGGTTCTGGGGAGTGGAACCGTTCTTTTTGGTGAGGTGGGACTGGTAGGAGAGGTTCGTGCCGTATCCCAGGCAGAACGCCGGGTGGCAGAGGCACTCAAGACAGGCTATGATACCTGTATCCTGCCGGAAAGCAACCGCCGGTCTGTCTTACAGGCAGAGAATCTTGATCTCAGTGGAATGAAGCTGATCGGTGTGAAGCACATCAGGGAGCTGATGGAATATTTTGCATAGATGGATAAAATATCTTCGTTTTTCCCATACTAAAAGCATCTGGGAAAAAGGAGAATGGCTATGACCTTTGATGAACTGTATAAGCGTGTTTTAAAAAACCGGCTGAAGGGAAAAAGGATGACAGAGGGGAAGGCGAGAAAGAAGCTGGACTGTCTGTTGCATCCGGAGAGGTATCCCCTTGTATGGAAGAACGAACCCTGTGACTGTGAGGATGCCAGGTGTGTGGCGGCATGTATGTTTCAGGCACTGGAGGTAAAGGATGGAAAGGCGGTGCTGAATCCGGAGCGGTGTACCGGGTGTGCTGCCTGTATCGAGGCGTGTGGGAATAAAAACCTGACCTTCAGTAAGGATGCGGTAAAGGCGGTGGATCTTTTGAAAAATTCAGAGACACCGGTCTATGTGCTGATGGCACCGGCATACATCGGGCAGTTTGGTCAGGATGCCACACCGGGACGGCTCCGGAGTGCCTTAAAAGGGCTGGGGGCGGCAGGGATGATCGAGGTTGCGGCATTTGCAGATATCCTTACCCTGAAGGAGGCACTGGAGTTTTCTACCAACACAAAGGCGGAAGATGGTTTCCAGCTCACCAGCTGCTGCTGTCCCATCTGGATCTCCATGATACGGAAGGACTTTCAGAAAATAGCCGGACACCTTCCGGCATCGGTATCGCCGATGATCGCCTGTGGGCGGATCGCCAAGGAGCTGCACGAGGGCTGCAGGACGATTTTTGTCGGTCCCTGTATGGCGAAAAAGGCAGAGATACGGGAGCCGGGTCTGGAGGGTGCGATAGACTGTGTCCTGACCTTTGAGGAGCTGCAGGATATATGGGAGGCACTGGAGATTGATTTTTCTGCGATGTCGGAGGATGAAAACGAGCATTCGGCGGCAGCGGGAAGGATGTATGCACGGACAGGCGGTGTCAGCCGTGCCGTCAGTGAATGTGTAAAGAGCATTGACAGGGAGAGGACACTTCATCCGGTCTGTGCCTGTGGCGTACCGGACTGCAAGGCGATGCTGCAGGATATACTGGAAGGAAATGTGAAGGGAAACTTCTTTGAGGGGATGGCATGTGATGGCGGCTGTGTCGGCGGACCGAAGAGGAATCTGGACAAGGATAAGGGCACGGCATATGTCGACCACTATGTAGAGGAGGCAGCTTACCGGACACCGGGAGAAAATCCTTATGCCATGGATCTGATCCAGCGGCTCGGTTATGAGACGGTGGAGGATTTTGTGAAAAACAGCCGGATTCTTACGAGGGAGATGTAGGATAACGGGGCGTGTGGGCTGTCAGCCACACGCCCCGCAGTTTATCGCAGCAGGATAGAAAGGGCTACAGATCAGAAAAGAATATCGGCAGCCGCTCTTTAAACACCTCCAGGGCGATCCCTGCCACCTCACGCATCTGGGGATGTGCATGGGAATCACAGCGCAGACGGAAAAAATTTCTCCAGGAGCGCAGATTCATGGTGACGACGATCTCTGTTTTCAGGCTGTTAGGGAGGACGGAGCGCGCCTCCTGTGGTGTAGCTCCCAGCTCCAGGAGCTTAAAGTAGGATTTTTCTGCATTTTCCATGGCTTCCCGCCAGGCATTGTATCGGGCAAGGTCGGTTTCATCATCAGGATCATACTCAAAGCCGCCGGCAGGATCGATCACGGTGATCTCGCTGCCGAACTTGTCGTTGGTATAATTGCAGTAGCGGGTGCTTTCCTGGCTGTAGCTGGCGATCCGGTGGCGGACGATTTCATGTGTGATGCCACGGTCACAGACCATCCGGACGGTGACAGATTCATGCTCGATGACAGATTCGTGTCCCCGTTTCAGAATATTTGAGATAAAACGTTCAGCAGAGCCGTCCGAGATATTTGATTCACTCTTGTAGCAGACGCGGCCGATCTTTTCTATCTTTTTGACGATATTGCTGTAGTCATCCATATCGATAATCTCTACACTTGGTTTAATAATATTCATACAAATCCTCCATCATTTTTTAATGACATAAGTATAACGTAAAAGCAGAGGTTGTGCAATGATTTTTGAGGATTTGGCGGTTGACTTTTCAGGGGGCAGAGACTATAATAGCAGTAACACGAAGATGAGACGAGTAGGATGTGAAACATGCCAGAGAGAGGCATATCTGCTGGAAGTGCCTTCATGGGAAGCATTTGAAAACTACCTCGGAGTGACCCCGATCCGGTCCGGTGGACACCGTTATCGTCAGAATGAAGCCGGGTGCCGTATGGCATCAAAAAGGGTGGAACCGCGAGATTTTTATCGTCTCGTCCCTTCTTACACAGAGCGTGAGAAAGGACGGGACTTTATCATTTTATAGAGAGGAAGGAAGCAGACATGAAGGTGACATTGAAGGATGGTTCCTGTAAGGAATATCCACAGGCAATGCCGGTGATCGACATCGCAAGGGATATCAGTGAGGGACTGGCAAGAGTGGCGTGTGTGGCAGAATTAGATGGTGAGGTAGTGGATCTGCGCACGATGGTAGAGGGGGAACACGAGCTGAATATCCTCACCTTTGACAGTGAGGCGGGGAAGGCGGCATACCGCCACACAGCGTCCCATGTACTGGCACAGGCAGTGAAGAGGCTGTATCCAGAGGCGAAATGTGCGATCGGACCCTCTATCGAGGATGGATTTTATTATGACTTTGATATGGAATCCCTCGACCGTGAGGCATTGGATAAGATCGAGAAGGAAATGAAAAAGGTGGTGAAGGAGGGTGCTTCGCTGGAGCGGTTTACCCTGCCGAGGGAAGAGGCGATCAGGCTCATGCAGGAACGGCAGGAGCCATATAAGGTAGAGCTTATCGAGGATCTGCCGGAGGATGCAGAGATTTCCTTTTATCAGCAGGGAGATTTTGTCGACCTGTGCGCCGGTCCCCATCTGATGAGCACGAAACCGCTGAAGGCGATGAAGCTGATCTCCTCCTCCGGTGCATACTGGCGGGGGGATGAAAAAAATAAGATGCTGACCCGTGTGTATGGGACGGCATATACGAAGAAGGCAGATCTGGATGCCTATCTTCTTCATCTGGAGGATATCAAAAAACGTGACCACAATAAGCTGGGACGGGAGCTGGAGCTTTTTACCACGGTGGATGTGATCGGACAGGGGCTTCCGCTTCTCATGCCGAAGGGTGTACAGATCATCCAGACATTGCAGAGATGGATCGAGGATGAGGAGGAAAAGCGCGGCTATATGAGGACGAAGACACCGCTGATGGCGAAATCAGATCTCTATAAGCTCTCCGGGCACTGGGATCATTACAAGGAAGGAATGTTCGTGCTGGGGGATGAGGAGACGGATAAGGAGGTCTTTGCCCTGCGCCCTATGACCTGTCCGTTCCAGTATTATGTATATAAGGCGAGCCAGAAATCCTACCGGGATCTGCCATGCCGCTATGGTGAGACTTCGACCCTGTTCCGCAACGAGGATTCCGGGGAGATGCACGGTCTGACGAGAGTAAGGCAGTTTACCATCTCAGAGGGGCATCTGATCGTGAGACCGGATCAGATGGTGAAGGAGTTTAAGGACTGTATCGCCCTGGCACAGTATTGTCTGCAGACGCTGGGCGTGGAGGAAGATGTAACCTATCACCTGTCCCGGTGGGATCCGGAGGACCGGGAAAAATATATCGGCGAGCCGGAGGTATGGGAAAAGACAGAGGGCGATATCCGGAATATTCTACAGGAGCTGGAGATCCCGTTTACAGAGGATATCGGTGAGGCGGCATTTTATGGACCAAAGGTAGACATCAATGCCAAAAATGTATATGGCAAGGAGGATACCATGATTACGATCCAGTGGGATGCCCTGCTCGCCGAGCAGTTTGATATGTATTATATCGATGAGAAGGGAAATAAGGTTCGTCCGTATATCATCCACAGAACCTCGATGGGATGCTATGAGAGGACACTTGCCTGGCTGATCGAGAAATACGCAGGAGCGTTCCCGACATGGCTGGCACCGGAGCAGGTACGGGTGCTTCCCATTTCTGAAAAATATCTTGACTATGCGGCGAAGGTGGCAGATGAGCTGAGGGTAAACGGGATCCGCGCCGAGACAGATGTACGCTCGGAGAAAATCGGGTATAAAATTCGGGAGGCACGTTTAAAAAAGGTACCATATATGATCGTAGTAGGGCAGAAGGAGGAAGAGGAGCAGATGATTTCTGTGCGCAGCCGTTATAAGGGTGATGAGGGACAGAAGCAGCTGGATGTCTTTATCGATGAGATCTGCCGTGAGATCCGTACAAAGGAAATAAGAAAAGTGGAACAGGAAACAGAACAGTCAGGCTCATAACTGTTTAACAATAAAAGGAGGAACTTGATATGCAGGAAGGTTATAAAACAAATGTAATGGCAATCGTATCACTGATCGTGTCGATCCTGTCCGTGATATGCTGCTGTCTCTGGTATGTTTCCCTGATCCTCGGTATCGTGGCGGTAGTGCTGGGAATCATAGGGCTTCGTTCGGGAAATCCCCGCCAGAAGGATGCTGCTATCGCAGGGATCGTCGTGGGTGCGGTAGGCTTTGCCCTGGCTGTGTCCGTTGCCATTATGCGCATTATGATTCTCTCCGGTGTTGCCGGAGCGGGAACGACAGCTTCTCTGGGAGCTGGTTTCATGATCTAGTGGGAAAGGAGGGATAAAAATGGAAAATGAATATCAGAATCAGGAATCACAGCGGTTCGATACCCCCGGACCGGTTCAGTATCAGCCGCAGTACGATTTTCCGGATGATCCGCAGGATGATAAAAAGAAGCATAAGGCATTGGCGATCGCATCCCTTGTGCTGGGCGGGCTGTCCCTGTGCTGCTGCTGGGTTTATGTTATCGCCATCGTCCCTGCACTGATCGGAGCGGTGTTTGGACTCATCGCCCTGGCTGGTGGGAAGGATAAGACAGTCAGGATCATGGGCGGGATTGGTATGGGACTCAGTATCATCGGCATCGGACTGAGCCTTATCATGCTGGTCAGCTATATCGCTATCATCAACTGGGACAATCTGACGATGGACCGGCTGTCAACATTCCGGTATGTTAATCCGGACAATGAGGATGAAATGATACAGTGGTTACAGCAGTTCTTCAGGCAGGATATCTCAAGATACTATTAAGAGGGCATTTTTGATGATCCACTGGAGCATGAATATGGCGATGCCGATATAGAGATAAAACATATGGAAATGCATGATGGGGATCTGTCGTTTTTTAGCGTATAGGAGACTGATGCTGTTCCACAAAAGAAATACAGTGCAGCCTGCCGCAGTATAGAGG
>N._stephensi_708_cecum__coassemble_54_pt1 | contig 12651 bp, 15 predicted proteins | sample N__stephensi_708_cecum__metabat2_high_PE_008 | metagenome-assembled genome bin N
CCCTATACAGCTGGGAAGATCAGTCAAAAAGCTGGTTATTCCGGCAAGTTTTAAGGCATTTAAAACAAATCAGTGTTTTGTGGAAGGAATAAAAGTGGAGGAAGCAATGGAATTCTGCTCTGTGGCTGCACCGGAAGTGCAGGTAAAAGGAAAAGGAGGAGAAGGTCTGGCGTACATTCTCTTTATCATACCCAGGGAAGGGGTAAAGGCATACAAAAAGTGGTTTGAGAAGGTAGAAGGAAATGGAAGTAAGCTGCTTGTAAAAAGAAATGGGAATAAAGCCTGTATCATCAAGAAGGATCGTATAGAGTATGGTGATGAAGGCAGCATAGCTCTGGAAAAGTATGGGTTTTGACTTTATAAAGACAAAGCGGGAGATGGCAGCGGACTGTCTCCCGCTTTTGCCATGCCAAAAAAACATGAATTCCCTCAAATTCTCTTTTAATCTTCTGGATTTCGTGCTATAATTCATTTCAGAAACAATATGATGCTGAAGGAAAAATAGGGAATACTGGATTTACGGAGTGATGAAAAATGAAGGGAGACATCGGGATGGACAAACAGAAAAAAGTTGTGCTGGCTTCGGTGGCGATAGCTGTTATACTGGTGCTGATACTGGCGGTGGCAGCGATTTACAAATACATTGCACCAAGTAATGAAAAAAAGGATCTGAATACAGTATTTGAACTGGGGGAATCGGAGACGGCACTGATCCTGGATGATAAACGGCAGGAGGAAAAAGGACTGATCGTTGATAAGGAAATCTATGTACCCGCAGATCTGGCGGCGAAGGCCATGGATCAACGTATTTATGTGGATAAGAAAGAGGGAGTATTATCCTATGTGACATCAGGAGGGGTGATCCAGGCAAAGACTGATGCGGCATCCTGCCAGGTCGGGAAGGAGACACAGGAGACAGGGAAACCGATCCTGATCAAAAAGGATAAGACATTTTATGTGTCGCTCACCTTTATCGGGGAGCATACATCCTGTTACTACAAAGAGTATTCCTCACCGTCCCGTCTTGTGATCATGTCAGACCGGACAAAAAGCTATACCTTCGCTGTCCTGACCAGTGATACAAGACTGCGGACCGGTCCGGGGAAGAAATATCCGTATCTGACAGAGATGCCGGAGGGCAGCCGGATCATCGTTGAGACAGGGACGAAGCAGGAAAATGAATATATGGCGGTGACGACAGAGGATGCCGTCACAGGATATGTGCCTGTGGAGTGTGTGGGGAACCAGGAGGAGGCGGTGTGGAAGTTTGAGAAAGCACCGGAATCCCTTGAACAAAAGAAGTTAGGTAAAACGGTCTGCCTTGGCTGGCATCAGATGACGGCAAATAGTTCTGCCATGCCAGCGAGCCTGGTTTCTGCGAAAAGTATGAATGTCCTCTCCCCGACATGGTTTGCCTTGAGCGATAATAAGGGAAACTATACTTCCCTTGCCAATACGGATTATGTCAGTCAGGCGCACGCAAAGGGACTCCAGGTATGGGGGCTGATCAATGATTTTGCCGTGGCGGATAAGAAAAAGAATGTGAAGCTGTCGAAGATACTGGGTGTAACCAGCACCCGCACAAAGCTGATCAATTCCCTTGTGGGTACGGCGATCCAGTATGATCTGGATGGGATCAATATTGATTTTGAAAATGTGACGAAGGATACGGCGGCGGCTTATCTTGAGTTTCTGAGGGAGCTTACTGTGAAATGCCATGTAAATGACCTGATCGTATCCGTGGATAATTATACGCCGGCAGACTATAATGCGTACTATGATCTGGCGGAGCAGGGAAGGATCGTGGATTATGTGATCCTGATGGCATATGACGAGCACTGGCCGGGGGGCGGCAAGAGCGGTTCGGTATCCTCCCTTGGCTTTGTGAAAAAGGGAGTAGAGGATATGCTTGCCCGGGTGCCGAAGGAGCGTATGGTTACAGCATTGCCGTTCTTCACCAGGCTCTGGAAGGAGGGGAAGACGAAAACTACCTCCCCTTCTGCCTATGGGATGAGCTCGGCGGAGAGTCTGCTGCGCTCTTATGACACATCACCGGAATGGGATGAAAAGACAGGACAATATTATGCACAGTATAAGGCTGGCGGCTTTACCTACAAGATCTGGCTGGAGGAGGAAACCTCCCTGAAAAAGAAGCTGGAGGTTGTCAGGAAAGAGGAGGCAGCCGGGGTGGCGTTCTGGAAGCTGGGCTTTGAGCGTGCAGCGACCTGGAGCATGATCGAAGGGGAATTGAAAGAAAAATAGGTATAGACTTTTTGTCCACTCCGTACATTAGTAGTAATAGTGATGTACGGAGTGGATTTTATCATGGAAGAAAAAAACAGCCTGCGGATGCGCTGTGTGCGGGGAGCCTCTGTCATGGTCGTCCTGTCCCTTATCCTTATCCTGCTGATCTGGCAGAGCCGGTCAGGGGAACAGACTACCCTGAATCAGGCGGCAGAGGGGAGCAAGGAGGTTGTCGTCATAGATCCCGGACATGGGGGCTTCGATCCGGGGAAGGTGGGGACGAGGGAAACACTGGAGAAGGATATCAATCTTGCCATCGCAAAGAAGGTAGAAAAAATACTCTCGGGCAGTGGTTATACGGTATATATGACCAGAACAGAGGATGTGGCACTGTGCAGCGGAAATGAGTCATCCAAAAAGCTGGCAGATATGAAACAGCGGGTGAAGCTGATCGGGGAGAAGCAGCCGGTGCTTGCCGTGAGCATACACCAGAACAGCTTTTCTGCCGGGACGAAGGGAGCGCAGGTCTTTTATTATACGGGGTCTGAGGAGGGAAAAAAACTGGCAAATATACTGCAGAACAGCATCCGGGATGTGGTGGGGGATGACAACCGCCGTGTGGAAAAGGCGAATGACAGCTATTATATGCTTCGCAAGGTATCCTGTCCCCTGGTCATCGTGGAATGTGGTTTTTTGTCCAATCCGGAGGAGGAGGCACTGCTCTGTGATGAGGGGTATCAGCAGCAGATGGCGCAGGGGATCTGTGAGGGGATTGAAAATTTCTTGTATAAATAACCATAATATGGTATGATAATAACATATGAGCAGACTGTGGCAGGATAGAAGGAATTAGATATGAAGACAGAATATATAAGCTGGGATCCGGAATGGGGATACCGGACAGAGGAACTCCGGCGCGCAGCAGATCTTCTCCGTGCCGGCGGTCTGGTGGCGTTTCCCACGGAGACGGTATACGGTCTGGGTGGTGACGGGTTGCAGAAACAGGCGGCGAAGAGGATTTATGCGGCGAAGGGGCGTCCCAGTGACAATCCACTGATTCTTCATATCAGCAGACGCTGTGAACTGGATGGCATCGTGCGGCATATATCAGTACAGGCAGAGAAGCTGATGGAAGCGTTCTGGCCGGGACCGATGACACTGGTCTTTCAGAAGAGCAGTGCTGTCCCGCATGAGACCACGGGCGGTCTGGAGACTGTGGCAGTCCGTATGCCTGCCCATGCCGGAGCCAGGGATCTGATCCGGGCGGCCGGTGTGCCGGTAGCGGCACCAAGTGCCAACCTGTCCGGACGGCCAAGTCCTACAGAAGCCGGGCATGTGAGGGAGGATCTGGATGGCAGGATTGATATGATTGTAGATGGAGGCAGTGTCGGGATCGGTCTGGAATCTACGATCATTGATCTGACAGAGGATGTACCTGTGATCCTGCGGCCAGGATATATCACCCGTGACATGATATCACAGGTGACAGGTACCGTTATGCTGGATCCGGGACTTGCGTCCGTGGATCCTTCTGTAAAGCCAAAAGCACCAGGGATGAAATACCGTCATTATGCACCGAAAGCAGAGCTGACGGTATACGAGGGTGATATAATAGATGTAGTGGCAGAGATCAATGCACAGGCGGCTGCTTATCCGGAGGACAAGGTAGGGATCCTTGCGACAGAGGAAACCAGGGGATGCTATGCCCATGGACAGGTGATCACAGCGGGATCCAGAAAAAAGCATACGATCGCCCATGGATTATATGCAGCATTGCGCCAGTTTGATCATCTGGGGGTAGAGGTTATTTTTTCCGAGAGCTTTTCGGGAGAGGAGCGAAGCGAAGCAATCATGAACCGTCTTGGAAAGGCGGCGGGGCAGCGCATCCGGTATCTTCCGAAGGGATAGGAGGAACCCCTATGGTTTACGATAAATTGATATTTGTATGTAAGGAAAATGTATACCTGAGTCCTATGGCAGAATGGATCATGAAGGGTATCCTTATGGACAAGTCCAAGCAGATCTGCTCGCGCGGACTGGTTGTACTTTTTCCGGAGCCACGCAATATGAAGGTGACAGATGTTCTGATGAACCATGCGATCCCCTGTGAGGAGCAGGTTTCAAAGGAATTTGACAGGGACGAGGTAGATGACCGGACACTGGTTATCGCGATGAATTTCGCAGAGAAGGTAAAACTTGTGGAAGAGTTCGGGCTGACGGAAAACGTCTTTACGATAAAGGAATTTGTGGACGAGGAGGAAGATGTCATCGATCCATATGGCGGGGATGAGGAGGTCTATGACGCGTGCTATGTAGAGCTCAAGGACCTGCTCTATCGTGTAAAGAGAAAATTGAACTGGAGGTAAGATATGATAGCTTTGGGGAGTGACCAGGCAGGTTACGAATTAAAACAGGTAATTATCAGGCACCTGGAGGAACGGGGGCTGGAGTATAAGGACTATGGCAGCTACAATGCAGACCCGGTTGACTATCCGGTCTATGGCAGGAAGGTCGCCCATGCCATCGTGGACGGGGAGTGTGATAAGGGAATCCTGATCTGCGGGACAGGGATCGGTATTTCCATTGCAGCAAATAAAGTGAAGGGAATCCGGGCGGCGTTGTGCAGCGACTGCTTCAGTGCTGAGGCAACGAGGCTACATAACGATGCCAATATCCTGGCATTTGGTGCCAGGGTAGTTGGTCCCGGGCTGGCAGAGAAAATCGTTGACACCTTCCTGGACACAGAGTTTTCCGGGGCGGAGAGGCATCAGCGGCGTGTCGATATGCTGGAAGAGGAAGTGTAAGGGCAGATATGAGGTAAGGGTATGCTTGGTTTTATTGGATGTGGAAATATGGCACAGGCGATGCTGCGGGGGATCCTCGCCAGGGGGATTTATAAGGCAGAGGATATCATCGTATCCCGCCGTTCTGCCGGTGAATTACAGAAGACAGGGGAAGAATTCGGGGTCCGTACCACGACAGATATTACGGAGGCAGCAGCGAAGGCTGATGTGCTGATACTGGCAGTCAAGCCCTATCAGTTTGAGGAAGTGATCCCGGTCATAAAAGGGTATGTGCGGGAGGAAGCGATCGTGGTGTCTATCGCGGCAGGGCAGACTCTCGCGAATATGGAACGTCTCTTTGGGAAAACTGTTAAACTAGTGAGAACCATGCCGAATACACCGGCCCTGGTTCTGGCAGGAGCGACAGGGATGTGCTTTCACGAGAATGTGGAGGAAAAGGAGCGGGCACAGATCATAAGGCTGTTTGAGAGCTTTGGTATCGTAGCTGTCGTGGAAGAGAGCATGATCGATACCGTGATCGGTGTCAGTGGAAGCTCTCCGGCGTATGTGTTCCTCTTTATCGAAGCGATGGCAGATGCTGCCGTGGCGGATGGTATGCCGCGGGCACAGGCATATGAGCTGGCGGCGCAGTCAGTGATGGGGAGTGCCAGGATGGTACTGGAGACAGGGAAGCATCCGGGTGAGCTCAAGGATATGGTATGCTCGCCGGGCGGAACGACCATCGAGGCGGTGCGTGTATTGGAGGAAAAAGGATTCCGCAGTGCCGTGATCGAGGGGCAGCGGGCATGTGTAAAAAAGGCAAAGGAATTAGTCTGATATAGATTTGGGAGGTAAGCTTGAGAAAACGGGATGAGGCAAAGAACCGCCGGGAAACATTACGTGCCCTTGCGATGATTTTACAGATCGGGCTGGCGGTGCTGGTCTGTATGGGTATGAGTCTGGCGATCGGATACTATATTGACCGCCTGTTTGGCACCAGATGCTGGGTTCTGATCATGATGGCAGTCGGTATCCTGGCTGCCATACGGAGTATGCTGATCCTGACCGGTCATTATAAGCCGGGCAGTGACGCAGGGGATGCGGAGGGACAGAAGAGGGGACAGGAAGATGGACACAGCAAGGACAACCCTGATTGAGACCATTATATGGATCTGGATCATAGCCGGAATCGTTATTCTCGCCGGAGTATTTTTCGTAACAGCTCCGTTTGCTTATATATCGGGAGAGATCGTGGGAAGCCTGACAGCCTCGCTCATGATGATCCAGCTGTACAGCAGCCTGGATATCGAGCTGGATCTCCCGGAGAAAAAAGCCATAAATCATTCCCGGATCATGGGAGTGATGCGCAGTGTCATAGAGATCGCGGTATTGGCAGCGAGCTTTTATGTTTCCCGCTGGGTGATGCCCTATACGGTACTGGCAGGGCTTTTTGGCAGGAAATTTGCCGCCGTTATCGTACCCTTTTATGAGGAATTCAGGGAGAAACGGGGACATGGCACAGAAGATGGCTGAAGGATAATCAGGCAGACTGATATTTATGTCTGCATGTTATAAATCTTTAAGGAAAGGAGAGTGAAGGCGTGGAAGGGGTTGATTTTTATATACATGGCTATCTGCCGATACAGCTTGGCGGAGCGACGGTATATATTACCACGAGTCATGTATGTCTGGTCATTGTCATGGCGATCCTGATACTGTTTGCCATCATAGTAAACAGGAAGATCAGGAGCGCAGATCCGGCCGAAGCACCGTCGGGACTCCTGAATGTGATAGAGCTGGCAGTTGAGACGGTGGATAAACTGGTTTACGACAACATGGGCAGGAAGCTGGCACCGAAATTTTGCAATTATATCGGCGTAGTCTTCATGCTGCTTCTAACCTGTAATTTGTCGGGACTATTTGGACTCAGACCACCGACCGCGGACTATGGTGTGACTCTGCCGCTGGCACTGATCACCTTTGTGATGATCCAGTATCAGGGTATCAAATGGCAGAAGTGGGGCAAGCTAAAAGGACTGTTTGAACCGATCTTTTTATTCTTCCCGGTAAATCTCATCAGTGAATTTGCCACACCGATCTCGTTGTCGCTGCGTTTGTTTGCCAATATATTATCGGGAACGATGATGATGGCACTGATCTATGGATTACTGCCATCCATGATCCTGTGGGCATGGCCCGCCGCCCTGCATGCATATCTGGATGTATTTGCCGGAGCCCTGCAGGCGTATGTATTCGCCATGCTGACGATGGTGTTCATTGCGAATGCCGCAGAGACAGATGATTAAAAAATATTAAAAAAGAAAGTTGAGGTATTTATTATGGAAATGACAGAAGCAATTATTCGCGCAGCATCAGCTATTGGTGCAGGTTTAGCAGTTATCGCAGGTATCGGACCTGGTGTAGGTCAGGGTATCGCTGCCGGTTATGGTGCCAGTGCCGTAGGACGCAACCCGGGCGCACGTGGTGAGGTTATGTCGACGATGCTCCTTGGACAGGCGGTAGCGGAGACAACAGGTCTGTATGGTCTTGCCGTAGCAATGATCCTGCTCTTTGCCAACCCACTGATCTAAGCTGGAAATCCATCCATTATTAACTGAGAAAGGAGGGATTTCAGGTGGATCCGAGAATATTTGGACTTGATCCCCAGACACTGTTTGACACCTGTATAACGCTGGTGGCGATGCTGGTATTGTTTATCCTGCTATCCTATCTTCTGTTCAATCCGGCGCGGAAGCTGATTGAAAAAAGAAAGGAGCTGATCCAGGGGCAGTTAGACGAGGCAGCGGCAGCTAAAAAAGAGGCACTGGGGATGAAAGAGGACTATGATTCCCGATTGGCGAAGGTGAATGAGGAATCTGCCGAGCTTCTGACAGAGGCGAGGAAGAAGGCACAGGTGCGGGAAAATGAGATTGTCGCACAGGCAAATGAGGAAGCACACCGGATCGTGGTCCGTGCAGAGAAGGAAGTGGCACTGGAAAAGGATAAGGTCCGTGATGAGATGAAACAGGAGATGGTTCAGGTGGCGACGCTTATGGCAGGCAGATTTGTGGTTTCTTCCATGGATGAAGAGACACAGGCGAAGCTCGTCGATGAGACATTGAAGGATATGGGTGATGCGACATGGCAAAATTAGTTTCCAAGGTGTACGGTGATGCACTGTTTTCTCTTGCGATAGAGGAAAACCAGGTCGATGAGCTCTGGGATGAGGCTGCCATGATGTCCGGGGCACTGGATGAAAATCCGGAGTTTCTGTCAGTGCTGTGCCATCCGGAGATGACGATGGAAAAGAAGCTTTCCCTGTTGCAGGATGTGTTTCAAAAGGAACTGTCACAGCATATGATGGGACTTTTGAATGTTCTTCTGAAAAAAGGACGTATCGGTGAGCTCCTGCCTGTTCTGGATTATTTTATAGAGCAGGTGATGGCGTACAAAAGGATCGGTGAGGTCACTGTCCGGACACCTATGCCGTTATCAGGGGAACAGAGAGAAAAGATCGAGAATAGACTTCTTGAGGTTTCTGAATACGAAGCCGTGTCCGTGGATTACCAGATCGATGAGGACCTGCTGGGCGGCATGGTGATCCGTATTGGAGACCGTGTTCTTGATAACAGTATCCGCTGTAAGCTGGATGCTCTGTCAAGACAATTATATAAAGTAAAGCTGTCTGGTAAAGAGACAGCATAGAAAGAAGGTGTGCTTTTACATGAACTTAAAACCTGAAGAGATCAGTTCAGTGATTAAGGAAGAAATAAAGAAATACAGTACAGAGTTCGAGGTTGCCAATGTAGGAACCGTAATTCAGGTTGCAGACGGTATTGCCCGTATCCATGGTCTGGAAAAGGCGATGCAGGGTGAGCTGCTGGAGTTCCCGCATGAGGTATATGGCATGGTGCTGAATCTGGAGGAGGATAATGTCGGTGCAGTACTTTTAGGAGATGCCGCAAACATCAATGAAGGGGATATTGTAAAGACCACAGGACGTGTCGCCACTGTACCAGTCGGTGATGCCATGAGTGGACGTGTAGTCAATGCGCTGGGACAGCCGATCGATGGCAAGGGACCGATCAATACGGACAAGCTTCGTCCGATCGAGCGTGTGGCATCAGGTGTTATCTCCCGTAAATCCGTAGATACACCATTGCAGACCGGTATTAAGGCGATCGACTCCATGGTGCCGATCGGAAGGGGACAGCGTGAGCTGATCATCGGTGATCGTCAGACAGGTAAGACGGCGATTGCCATTGATACCATCATTAACCAGAAGGACCAGGATGTGCTCTGTATCTATGTGGCGATCGGGCAGAAGGCATCTACGGTGGCAAACATCGTAAAGACGCTGGAGGAGAGTGGTGCGATGGATTACACCACGGTAGTGGCAGCGACAGCCAGCGAGCTGGCTCCCCTGCAGTATATCGCTCCTTATTCCGGCTGTGCGATCGGTGAGGAATGGATGGAGCAGGGAAAGGATGTACTCATCATTTATGATGACCTGAGTAAGCATGCGGCGGCATACCGTACCCTGTCACTGCTGCTCCGCAGACCGCCAGGGCGTGAGGCATATCCGGGTGATGTATTTTATCTTCACTCGAGGCTGCTGGAGCGTGCGGCGAGACTTTCGGATGAGCTGGGAGGCGGTTCCCTTACGGCACTGCCGATCATCGAGACGCAGGCAGGAGATGTATCCGCATATATCCCGACCAACGTGATTTCCATCACAGACGGGCAGATCTACCTGGAGACAGAGATGTTCAACTCCGGTTTCCGTCCGGCAGTAAATCCGGGACTGAGTGTATCCCGTGTAGGTGGTTCCGCGCAGATCAAGGCGATGAAAAAAATTGCCGGACCGATCCGTATCGAGCTGGCACAGTACCGTGAGCTGGCGGCATTCTCACAGTTTGGTTCCGATCTGGATGCTGATACGAAGCGTCAGCTGGATCAGGGTGAGCGTATCCGTGAGATCCTGAAGCAGGGACAGTATGCACCGCTGCCGGTATGGTATCAGGTCATCATTATCTATGCTGCGACGAAACAGTATCTTCTGGATATTCCGGTAGAGGATATCCTGAGCTTTGAAAAGGGATTGTTTGAGTTTATGGATACGAAGTATCCGGATGTTCTGGCTGCGATCCGTGATGAAAAGGAAATCAGCGATGAGACAGAGAAAAAACTCATCAAGGCGATTGAAGAATATAAAAATCAGTTTTTGCATGAAAATTAGAGAGGTGTGATGATATGGCCTCAATGAGGGACATTAAAAGGCGTAAGGAAAGTATCCAGAGCACTTCTCAGATTACCAAAGCCATGAAGCTTGTCTCCACGGTAAAGCTTCAGAAGGCGAAGGGTCATGCGGAAGAGACAAAGCCGTATTTCAATAAAATGTATGAAACCGTTGCCGGCATACTGGCAAAGTCCGGGAATGCGGGAAATCCCTATACCCGGGAGACGGCAGGGGATGCCCCGAAGAAAAAGGGAATCATCCTCATCACGTCAAACAGGGGGCTTGCCGGCGGATATAACTCCAACGTTGTCAAGCTTGTTACACAGGGAGATTTTGACCGGGAACATACCGTGATCTACCCGGTAGGACGCAAGGGACTTGAATCCATGAGACGTCTGGGATATGCCTGTGAGGGGGACTATTCGGAGGTTATCAACAAGCCCCTGTTCGGTGATGCCGTATCCATCGGAAAGACGGTGACAGCTGCATTGGAAAACGGTGATATTGATGAAGTGTATCTTGCCTATACTGTTTTTAAGAACACAGTGACGCAGATCCCCACCCTGATCAAGATTCTGCCCTTTAGCGCAGAGGACGTAAAGGCGATGCAGGCAGATGCCGGTGGCGGGGAACAGGAAGAAAAGAGTGGTCCTGTGGCTCTGATGAATTATGAACCGGAGGAGGAAGAGACTCTTAGGTTTATTATACCTTTGTATATGAACAGCTTGATCTTTGGCGCATTGGTGGAATCCGTTGCCAGCGAAAACGGAGCACGTATGCAGGCAATGGACAATGCGACGAACAATGCAGAGGAAATGATTGATACCCTGGGATTGCAGTACAATCGTGCCCGTCAGGCAGCGATCACCCAGGAGCTGACAGAAATTGTTGCCGGTGCATCGGCAATCGAATAGGAAAAGCGCAGTCGTATGTGCGTTAGGAGGAAGAAATGGCAGAGAATAATGAAAAGAAATCTCTTGGCGTTATCACTCAGATCATTGGTGCCGTCCTGGATATTAAGTTTAGCGATGGACAGCTTCCGGAGATCAATGAAGCCATCAATATCCCATTGGCAGATGATGGCAGACTGGTTGTAGAGGTAGCGCAGCATCTGGGAGATGATACCGTGCGTTGTATCGCCATGGGACCGACAGATGGTCTGGTGCGTGGTATGACAGCCGAGGCGACCGGGGCACCGATCCGTGTGCCGGTCGGTGAAGAGACACTGGGGCGTATGTTTAATGTCCTCGGTGAGCCGATTGATGAAAAGGATCCACCATTGGTGAAGGAGTATGATCCGATCCACAGGAAGGCACCCGCTTTCGAGGAACAGTCTACCGAATCTGAGATCCTGGAGACAGGTATCAAGGTGATCGACCTGCTGTGTCCGTATCAGAAGGGTGGTAAGATCGGTCTGTTTGGCGGTGCCGGAGTAGGAAAGACGGTACTGATCCAGGAGCTGATCACCAACATCGCCACAGAGCATGGCGGATACTCGGTATTTACCGGGGTAGGAGAGCGTACCCGCGAGGGTAATGACCTTTATTATGAAATGATAGAATCCGGCGTTATTGACAAGACTACCATGGTATTTGGCCAGATGAATGAGCCGCCGGGAGCGAGAATGAGGGTTGGTCTGACGGGACTGACCATGGCAGAGTATTTCCGCGACAAGGGTGGAAAGGATGTGCTCCTTTTCATCGATAATATTTTCCGGTTTACCCAGGCGGGTTCCGAGGTGTCTGCACTGTTAGGACGTATGCCGAGTGCAGTAGGATATCAGCCGACACTACAGACAGAGATGGGTGCCCTGCAGGAGCGTATCACCTCCACGAAGAGCGGATCCATCACATCGGTACAGGCGGTATATGTGCCGGCCGATGACCTGACCGACCCGGCTCCGGCGACGACCTTTGCCCATCTGGATGCCACGACGGTACTGGAGCGTTCCATCGCAGAGCTCGGTATTTATCCGGCAGTGGATCCACTGGCATCCACATCCCGTATGCTGGATCCCAGGATCCTTGGTGATGAGCATTATCAGGTGGCACGCGGTGTGCAGGAGATCCTGCAGCGTTACAAGGAATTGCAGGATATCATCGCCATCCTTGGTATGGATGAGCTTTCAGAGGATGAGAAGCTTCTCGTGAACCGTGCCCGTAAGGTACAGCGGTTCCTGTCACAGCCCTTTAATGTGGCAGAGCAGTTTACCGGTCTTCCCGGTAAATATGTCCAGCTGTCGGATACGATCCAGGGCTTTAAGGAGATCCTGAACGGGGATCATGATGAGATCCCGGAAAGTCATTTCCTGAATGCGGGAAGTATTGATGATGTTGTAGCCAGATATAAAGAGTCTAAGGGAAACTAGCAGTATTTCCCCTGGAA
>N._stephensi_708_cecum__coassemble_57_pt1 | contig 12414 bp, 13 predicted proteins | sample N__stephensi_708_cecum__metabat2_high_PE_008 | metagenome-assembled genome bin N
CGGGACGATCCTTCCTCCGAAAAAGGTAAAAAACCTGCATCTCCGTTTCGGACGCAATATCGAGCAGTCCAAGGACCGGTGCAGGATCTATTCCAAGGTGTCCGGTCATGTGACACTGGTAGAGGATATGGTGATGGTATCGGATATCTATCAGGTACCGGCGAATGTGGATTCCTCTACGGGAGATATTATATATAAAGGGACGGTACAGGTCACTGGTAACGTCAACACCGGTTTCCGTATCGAGGCAGAGGGAGACATCGTTGTCAATGGCGTGGTAGAGGGTGCAACCCTGATCGCAGGCGGAAATATCGTACTCAAACGGGGCATGCAGGGCATGGACCGTGGTGAGCTGCAGGCAGAGGGCAATATAACGGCAAAGTTTCTGGAAAACTGTAAGGTGAACTGCAAAGGGGCGATCAAGGCAGATGCGGTTCTCCACAGTGAAGTGGAGTGCCGGGAAAATATCGATGTCCTGGGGAAAAAGGGACTGATCAACGGTGGTCAGATGCGGACCTATGGCTCGATCCATGCAACGACTCTTGGCTCCACGATGGGAGCTGCGACGACGATCGAGGTTATCTCGGATGTTGAGCTGGTAAAAAGAGTGAATTCCCTCAAGGAAGAGATCGAAGCACTGGAGAAGGAGATCGGTAAGATCGACCAGATCGCAGAGCTGGTGAAGGCAAAGCTGGAGGCGAAGGAGGAAATACCGGAGGAGCAGATGAAGTTTATCCGGGATGCCACCGTGAAGAAACCGGCACTGGCGAAGCAGATCCGGGAGATCCGCTATGAAAGGGAGAGCATCATGGCACGTATCCAGAAGCATAAGAAGGCAAGTATACGTGCAGAGGGGATCGTGTATGGCGGTGTGAGGCTCATGATCAAGGATGCGGTAAGAAATATTCGTGATAAGGAACAGCATAGTAAATATATCCGAGAGGGTGCGGATGTCCGTTCCATTGGATTATAGATAGAAAAGGGGGTGGATCGGATGATCAATTCCATTGATATTACGACGATGCTGCCGCGCACGGCAGAGGCTGCCGATTTACAGGGAAGGGAAAACAGCCAGATACAGCATGCGACAGACCAGCCGGCGATCCAGTTTCAGAACATGACGAAGCAGGAGGCTGCGCAGACGGTGGAATCCCAGAAAAGTGAGACAGAGGAGTACGATATGGATGATTCCTCATCCGGGGGAGCCGGCGGCGGGGCACGGAAGCGCGGTAAAAAGAAAAAGGATGAGAGGCAGGCACCGATGGCACCTCGTTCGGATAGCAGTTTTGATATCATGATATAGAGAAAACAGGAGGAAATCATGACAGTATGGGAGATACTATTGCTGATAGCGGGCTTCGCCTGTGTGTGTCTCAGTTTTTTTGTGGCACGGGGCAGGGAAGCGGCACAGCCGGATGATGCGGAGACACAGGGGACATCGGATGTGTGGACAGAAAAGGAAGAACAGATGATCCGGGAGCGTGTGACCCAGCTTGTGGAGGAGCGGCAGAATGAGCTGCTGGAGGCAGCACAGGATCAGATGAATCATCTGTGTAATGACAAGATCATGGCGATTGATGAGTTCTCGCAGCAGCTTCTGGAAAAGATCGAGAGTAACCACAGGGAAGTTGTATTTATGTACAATATGCTGACAGAGAAGGAAAAGGAGATAAAGAAGGTCATCACGGCACCTGTTGTGAGGGAAGCAAAAGCAGGACAGGAAGAAAAGAGTGCGGTGAAGAAACCGGCAGGGAAGCCGGCATCCGCACCAGCGGTGAAGAAGCCGGCAGTATCGGAGCAGCCAGAGGCACCAGTGAGGCCAGCGGCACTATCGCCAGCGGCATCACCAAAGCCAGCACCGGCAGCAGTACCGAAGCAGGTGCAATCGGCGGCAGTGAAGCCAGCAGCATCACCGAAACCGGAAGCAGTGAAGCAGTCTGCGGTATCACCGAACCCCACAGTACCATCAGAAAGGATAGAGCCGGTGGTGGAACCCGTGGCAATGCCCGCTGTAGAACCGGCAGGGCAGGAGACGGTTTCCGTAAAAAATGTTTCAGGCGATATCAACCTCAGGATCCAGAAAATGTACCGGGAAGGGAAATCGATCCTGGAGATTTCCAAGGAGCTGGATATCGGACAGGGTGAGGTACAGCTGGTAATCGCATTATATGGAGGCAGGAGACGATGAAATATAAGTATTTTCTGCGTGGACTGGGAGTCGGACTTATCCTCAGTGCGCTGATTTTATGTATCAGCTACCGTTCTTCCAGACCAGATTCAAATGAAAGTATCGTAGATCAGGCAAAGGAGCTGGGGATGGTATTTCCGCAGGGGACACAGCCTCCCGGTCTGGTGGATGAGGCTGTGCCGACGGCTACACCGACCCCGGCACCAACCCGGAACAGCAGTGGTGCCGGGGTGACAGGAGAGGATACGGCACAGCCTGAGGTGGCTGCGGCATCCCCTAAGGTCGCTGTATCACCGGAACCGACCCCGGAGTCTGCGGCTAAATCGACCCCCAAACCGACATCAAGACCAAAGAAGACGGTGAAGCCAAAGAGTACAGCGAAGCCGGCTTCATCAGGATCAGGCGGCACCGGTGTGGAGTTTAAGGTTCGGGGCGGGCTGCTTTCCAGCTCCGTTGCGAGGGAGATGAAGGCGGCAGGCATCATCCAGAATGATAAAAAATTTGATGAATATCTGGTAAAGGGCGGGTATGCCACGAAGATCCGGGAGGGAGTTTACCGGATCCCGGCAGGGGCATCCTATGAACAAATCGCGAAGATTATTACCAGGAGCAAATAAAAAATCTTGCAATTTTGCGATCATTATGATAAAATGAATCGGATTAAAAAATCACACCGATTGATTTTCGTCATGGTGATCACTTTTTCTTTTGTGGTTTTGGCGGAGATATGAGACCGGTGGAAGAAAAAACCATATGGAGGTAAGAAATAATGAGTGTTATTTCAATGAAGCAGCTATTGGAAGCGGGTGTTCATTTTGGACACCAGACAAGAAGATGGAACCCTAAAATGGCAGAGTACATCTACACAGAGAGAAATGGTATTTACATCATTGATCTTCAGAAGTCGGTAGGCAAGGTAGATGAGGCATACAATGTCATCAGGGAGATCGCGGCAGATGGCGGCAGGATTCTTTTTGTCGGCACAAAGAAGCAGGCGCAGGATTCGATCCGTGCCGAGGCGGAACGCTGTGGTATGTACTATGTAAATGAGAGATGGCTCGGTGGTATGCTGACGAACTTTGATACGATCAAGACACGCATCAAGAGACTGAAAGCCATCGAAAAGATGTCTGAGGATGGAACGTTTGATGTCCTTCCGAAGAAAGAGGTTATCAATCTGAAAAAGGAATGGGCGAAGCTGGAGAGAAACCTCGGTGGTATTAAGGAAATGAAGGATATCCCGGATGCGATCTTCGTTGTAGATCCCAAGAAGGAGAGGATCTGTATCCAGGAGGCTCATATTCTTGGTATTCCGCTGATCGGTATCGTGGATACAAACTGTGATCCGGAGGAGCTGGATTATGTTATTCCGGGTAATGATGATGCGATCCGTGCCGTGAAGCTCATCGTATCCAAGATGGCAGATGCCGTGATCGAGGCAAACCAGGGTGAATCCATGGCAGATGCTCCCGCAGGGGCAGAGGAGGAAGAGACCGCTGCTGAGGAGACAGCAGAGGCATAGACCCTGCTTATGACATTCAGTTTATGATAGAAAGGTAGGAATTTGAAAATGGCTATTTCAGCATCAATGGTAAAAGAATTAAGGGAGATGACAGGTGCCGGAATGATGGATTGTAAGAAGGCTCTTACAAACACAGACGGTGATATGGGTAAAGCAGTGGAGTGGCTTCGTGAGAATGGACTGGCAAAGGCAGAGAAGAAGGCAGGACGGATTGCGGCAGAGGGTATGGTCGCTGTCAGGGTCAGTGAGGACGGAAAAAAGGCATCGATTGTAGAGGTAAACTCGGAGACAGATTTCGTGGCTAAGAATGAGCAGTTCCAGAACCTGGTAAATGCAGTGGCAGCCCAGGCAGTTGAGACACCTGCTTCTGATCTGGATGCTTTCATGACAGAGCCGTGGATCGAGGATACCTCTGTAACCGTAGAAGAAAATCTGAAGAACATGATCGCAAAGATCGGTGAAAATATGAATATCCGCCGTTTTGCAAAGCTGGATCAGCCGGATGGCATGATCGTATCCTATATCCATGCCGGAGGAAAGATCGGTGTTCTTGTATCAGCAGAGACTGACAGTGATGCTGACGGGGTGAAGACCTGCTTAAAGGATGTGGCGATGCAGGTAGCTGCCCTGTCTCCGAAATACACATCCCGTGATGAGGTGGATCAGGATTATATCGAGAAGGAGAAGGAGGTTCTCTTCGCTCAGGCTAAGACAGAGAAACCGGATGCACCGGACAAGATCATCAACGGTATGGTGATGGGACGTATCAACAAAGAGCTGAAGGAGATCTGTCTGCTGGATCAGGTATTCGTAAAGGCAGAGGATGGCAAGCAGTCGGTAGGACAGTATGTACAGGCGACAGCAAAGGAACTGGGAGCGAACATCAATGTTAAGTCATTTATCCGCTTTGAGACAGGAGAGGGGCTGGAAAAGAAGGAAGAGGACTTCGCAGCTGAGGTGGCAGCACAGCTCGGATAATTCGCAAGTTATAAAAGTTCGCAAAGCAGATGAAATAAATCGTCAGATTATAAAGAATCCTAAAAAACGCTGGGAACATATATGTTTCCAGCGTTTTCTGCAATTAAGGGGTATCCTAATTGAGTGCAGGATATCGTAAGTTTTTGCACCAAAGCTCTGTTGGGGGGTATTTGACTGTCTGTAGAAAAATAGGTTGAATTTATCCTAGAAACTGGATATAATGAAACTATAAACCATCAGGAGGTGTAGTATATGACCATAAATACAAACACATTAGTCTCAATTACGGAAGCTAACCAGAATTTTTCCAAAGTAGCAAGGCTGGTAGATGAACATGGAACAGCAGTGATTCTCAAGAACAATGTGCCAAGATATCTGGTTATTGATTTTAGTAAGGCAGAAGATGATACCATTGCATCCGATGAAGATATATTGAGTATTTCAAAAAGATTGATTGAGCAGAATAGAGAGGCTTATGAGGTACTGGCAAAATGATTAAACTGGCAAGGGAACAGATTTTATTGCTTCATGCGGGATATGCAAATGTTCTGTCAGGAGGAAGTGTTATTGGAAGCATAGATTCATTTATGGGAGGGGAGAAATATGGTAAACATTGATGGAATGACGAAAGAAATGATAGCATCTCTTGCTTTTTCGGAGGATGAAAAGGCAGCACTTATGGAGGCGGGGAAGAGACCGATTATTTTTGATGAAGATTGTCCAGAAACAACGCCCGAAAGAGCCTTGAAATTTAAGCGTGTGAATCCACCAAAAAGCCAGATGGAAAAAAGAGCATAAAAAAGACAAAGCCGGCTATAACGTAAAGGCATATGGGAATCTGTCCGACTCCCATATGCCTTAAAAATTTCTCATAATTTTGCAAAAAAATGAAAAAGGCTATTCGATTAAATAAGGGAGCGGGATAAATCAGATTGAAATCCCTGTCGAATTATGATAGTATTTATCTGGGAATACCACAAGACGGAAGGTGCAGAAAAATCTTGCCCAGGACAGTGAAAGAATGGAAGGAAATTTATGGGGAATAAGAAAAAAGGACTGTAAAAACATTTTGTAGAGGTGTTCTGGTCACAGGTCTACCAATGTGGTTGATTTGATATAAAAAATAAATGCAGAGGAGGAAGAGTGAAAAATAAATTTTTCACTCACAAAGTTTGTGCGCACACGCCCAAACTTCTTTATGCACAAAAGGCGTGTGCGAATGGAGGAAATATGTTAGGTGGTTCGGTATATGTAGCATTTATCCGTTTTATAATCAGTCTTGCGGGAGTGATCGTATTATTTTCCCGGATCAGTGAATCGAGATTCCGGAAAAAGAAAACAGTCCTGTGTTATGCGGGATTCAGTCTGGCTGCCACTATCCTGGCATGTATCTGGTATGTGGTGGATTGGCAGAGCTGTGTGCGGATTGTGGCGTTTGCGCTGTATGTCTGTTTCATCGTTTTTGGCATCTGGATCAGCAGGGATTCGTTTTATCTGGTGATCTATAAGCTGGCATTGGTTTTTTATCTGATGGCGGTATTCTTGATCGGCGGGTTAGAGGTCGCCATTCTCTTTTTTAACAGAAATGTATGGGCGGATATCATCGTGCGCATCCTGCTGATCTGCCTGATCGCAGTCCTGATCGAACGCCATGTACGGAAATCCATCCAGGGCTTTGGCCGTTATGTGGAAAAGGAGACAGATCATTTCAGTGTTGTTGTGATGATCCTGTGTGTCCTGTTTGGAATCGGGTATATCCTGAATCCAGGCCTGAACCGGGAGCTGACACCGCACCGTATCTATCAGATCCTGCTCAATTTCATCCTGATAGGGACCCTGCAGATCCTGATCTTTCACCTTTACTGCCATCTTGGCAATGAGCGGGAGTACGAGAGGGAAAATCAGGCGATACAGATGAACTACCGGCTTCTGAAACGTCAGCTGGAGATACTGGAAGAATCAGTGGAATCGGGCAGACAGATCCGTCATGATGCCAGACACCACAATGCCGTGATCGCAGAGTATGTACGCAGGGGGCAGAAGGAAGAGCTGCTCCGGTATCTGGAGGAATATGAAAAGGAGATCGACCAGGGGATACCGGAAATGATATGTGCCAATGCTGCGATCAACAATATCCTGTCAGCCTATACCAGAAAAGCGGAAAGCGAGGGGATCAGGGTTACTCTGGATGTAGAGATCGGCAAAAAACTGCTGATACCCGGGATCGATCTGGTGGCGATCCTTGCCAATGCTTATGAAAATGCGATCTATGCCTGTATGGAGGCAAAAAAGCATCCGGATGGCAGGGAATGTTTTATCCATCTGATGCTGAAAAAGAAGAAAAATAAACTGGTGATATCCTGCAAAAACACCTGCCGGGTAGAGACAGAATTGAAGGATGGACAGCCAAAGGCAGAGTTTACCGGGGGTGTCGGGGTATCCAGTATCATCCGGGCAGCGGCGAAATACGGGGGCGAGTACGACTTTAAAAATGATAATGGTGTGTTTGTGTTCCGGCTGATCATGAATGAAGGAATGCCGGATACGGAATCAGATACGGCAGAATGGAGACAGGATGACAGATGACAGTTCAGATTGCACTTTGTGATGACGAGAAAACAGAGCTGGAAAAAACAGAAAAGCTATTGAATGCTTATCAGCAGAAATGTCCTGATGTTGATTTTGAGATCCGGTGTTTCGGGTATACGGGCGATCTGCTCACTATGGTCCGAGAGGGTGATTATGCACCGGATCTGGTATTTATGGATATTTATATGCCGGGAGAGCAGGGGGAGAGTGCGCCGCTTGGGATGGAGGCGGCAGAAAGACTTCATGATATGGGGAGTCAGGCAAAGCTGATCTTTCTGACGACCTCCAGGGAGTATGCCCTGGAGGCATTTGAGGTGGAGGCATTCTGCTATCTGGTCAAGCCGCTGCCGGAGGACAGGCTGTTTGCCAGTCTGGACCGGTTTCTGGAGGGGGCGAAGCAGGAGAACAGGAAATATATTCTTGTGAAAAAGGAAGGCAAGATCCTGAAGGTGTCATTAAGTGATGTGGTATGCTGTGAGGCACAGGGTAAGAGGCAGTGTCTCCATATGGCAGATGGAACAGAGCTGATCCAGAATCTGACGATGGCAAGGATCTATGATATGTGCTCCGTCTGTCAGCAATTTGTGCGGGTGGGTGCCTCCTATATCATCAATCTGGAGCATATAGACAGCCTGAGTGCCCAGGAGGTACAACTGGATAACGGGCAGAGAATCTATCTGCCCAGGGGGACCTACCGCTGTCTGCGGGAACAGTATTTTGAATATTATTGCTAGGATGTCAGGGGGGGAGTGGGTCATTTCCCTGCAAAACCAGGTAGACTTTTTTTGTAAAAAGTTTTATAATATACACGGTATAGTATAAAAAAGGTGTGATGCGAGGTACAGGACGTGGAAAAGAAGCATAGATTATTTTATCCGCTGATCATTGTCTCTGCCTCCGCGATCGTTTTTCTGGCGGCATTTTTTTATGTCAACCGGATGGATGCGACGATTTCGGAAAATATCATCAATTCCATCAGTGAGATCGCGGAGCACGATAAGGCAACGATCCAGACATATATTGAGATCTGCTGGAAGGATCTTTACCAGATCAGGGAGCGTTTTACCAGTTTTGAGTGTAAGACGATCGAGGACATCGAGGCAAGGATGAACCTGGAACGTGCCTCCAGCGGTTTTACCAACATTTATCTGATTGCTGAGGACGGTACGGTTTATACAGATAAGTATGTGGTTTACAAGCCGGGAGAGGATATCTTAAAAAGGAACCTGGATTTCCGGTCCTATTTTAAGAGTGGTGAGGAGAAGATCGTCAGCCGGTTTGATGACAAAACGGAGGGCGGGTGGCTGACGCAGGAGAGCATCCTGTATGGAGTCCGTCTGAAGGACTATAGCGTAGGCAGCGTGAAGATGTTTGCCCTGATCGGGATCAGTAACATCTCCTCGATCCAGGACAATATGGTGATCGACAGCTTTATAAAAAACGGGAAAAGCCGGGGACACAGTGCCCTGATCGACATGAACGGCAATTATATCGTAAATGTCAATAAGGAAATCTACCTGAACCAGAAGAACAATCTGTATGAGCATCTGTCCGAGGCAGAACAAAGTGACCTGGAAAACGAGGAGCTGCGGGAGAGACTGGAAAAACGGGAAACCTTTGGCTTTTATCATTCCCATGCCGGGGAAGAGGGAAAAGAGCTTTTCTATTTCATACCGCTCGATGACAGCTTTGACCTTTATTTCATTATGTCTGTCAATGAGCAGGTCTTTGTGGAGCAGAGAAAGGAATTCGTGTCCCTCAGTATGACGATGGTGGCAGTCGCTGTGGTCACGGTGATCCTTATGCTGCTTATTATCATGCGCTTACAGGCAAAGACGATACGGACGACGGAGTCAGCGAGATCCCAGAAGGAATTCCTTTCCAATATGAGCCACGAGATACGGACCCCGTTAAACGGGCTGATCGGCATGAACCACCTGATCATGGTAAATATCGATGATGAGGGGCAGAAGCCACAGATCAAGGAGTGGCTGCAAAAATCCCACAGTACGGCGAACTATCTGCTGTCGCTGGTAAATGACATCCTGGATATGTCGAAGCTCCAGGCAGGAAAGGTAGATGTCATGGAGGAGCCGATGTTAGTTTCTGCCATGATTGATGAGATTGCGGCGATGCAGGCAGACAATATCAAAAGCCGGGGTGTGGAGTTTATCGTAGAGGCAGACATTACCGAGCCCTGTATCGAGGGGGATATGGTACGCACAAAGCAGATTCTGATGAACATCGTTGGCAACGCTGCGAAGTTTACGCCGGAGGGTAAATGGATCCGCCTGACTGTCACACAGGAAAGAACGGACGACAGTCATGTGACAACGACATACCGGTGTGAGGATACCGGGATCGGGATATCAGAGGAATATATTGACAAGATCTTTGACTCCTTCAGCCAGGAACGGAGCAGGAATAACAGGGGGATCAAGGGAACCGGACTCGGTATGGCGATCAGCAAGCTCCTTGCCAATGCGATGGGCGGGGATATCACGGTTGAGAGCGAGCTCAACGAGGGAAGTACCTTTACTGTCACGATTCCTTCCCGGATCGTGCAGGATATTCCGCCTGAACTGGAAGAGCAGAGACAGGATATGGCAGAGGATGCCGCCCCGTCCATACAGAGGGAGGATGACAGACCAGTGAAGATCCTGGTGGCAGAGGACGTGGAGCTCAATGCAGAGGTGCTGCTGGAGATCCTGAAGCTCGAGGGCTTCGAGACTGCGCTGGCAAAGAATGGACAGGAGGCGTTAGACCTGTTCAGACAGTCCGGGATCGGGGAATTTGACATTATCCTGATGGATATGCAGATGCCTGTCATGGACGGGTGTACGGCGGCGGGTAACATCCGGCAGTTAGACCGCGCCGATGCGAAATCGGTCCTGATCTATGCCTGTACTGCCAATATGTTTCAGGAGGACAGGGAGCAGGCGATCGCCAGCGGCATGAATGATTTTCTGACGAAACCGATCGATGTCAATGTCCTGCTGACCAAGCTGAGGAAGGTCGAACGTAAGGGATAACAAGGAATCTTACGAGTAAGATTCCCTGCAAGAATGGAGGATATTATGAAAAGAAGATTGATGGCTGTCATGCTGACGCTTGTTTTGTGTACCGGTCTTCTGACCGGCTGTGGCAGTAAAGAAAAAAAGGAAGTAACCCTTGTGATCAAGGTCCCAAGCCTGACACTGAACTCCGTCAGTGATCCGGAGATTACGGATTCCGGTGTTTTTTTACAGAAGGCGGGCGAGGAGTTTGCCGCACAGTATGAGAAGGCGGATGTAAAAATCCGTGTGGAATCCTTCGAGTATGTGGATGAGATGAAGGCGATCACGGACAGTTTCGACACAGAGGATGCGACGGATATTCTTTATGAAGGCTATTTTAATATGGCATCGTATCTGCACACCGGAAGGGTCGTTCCGCTGGATGATATTATTTCAGATGAACTGAAAAAGGACATCGATGATGCGTCATGGGCGATGAGCCAGACGCAGGGAAAGACTTATATGATGCCGTTTCTGAGTATGCAGAATATACTGATTTACAACAAAAAGCTTTTTCAGGACTGCGGTCTTGAGAAATATATTGCTGATAAGGTCATGATACAGAACTGGTCAGTGGAGGAATGGACAGAGATTCTGGACACGCTGGCATCAAAGCTTCCTGACAGGGTATATCCGATGATGATGTATGGTAAAAATAATCAGGGGGATACCCATATCATGTCTTATCTTCGTGCTTTTGGAAGCAAAATTTTTGACCAGGAGGGGCATTTTGATTTTGAGGGTGAGGAGGCTGTCAAAGCACTGGAATGGATCCAGTCAGGTGTGGATAAGGGCTGGTATCCGCCCCATTCGGAGAATCTGGAAATTACAGACTGTAATGAATTGTTCAGTAACAGGCAGCTGGCAATCTATATTTTCAACAATGCGAATTTTACCCTCTATGACAATATGGAGGACTATGGATATGTCAACTTCCCCGGTAATGTAGCGACCTCCTTTGTGACCGGCTTTGAAGTATTTGATAACGGTGATGAGACAAAGGTGCGGGCAGCGAAGGATCTGGTCAGATATATCTATGAAAATGATAAGTGGCTGGAGCTGTCTGCCGGAAATATTCCTGCAAGCAAAAAGGTTGCGGAAAAATATAAGGATCAGATCACGATGCTGGATGAATTCACCGGGAATGCAGAAAATGTAGTGGATTTCATGAATAACAGCCCGAACTGGCAGGGGGACGATACCTCAGTCCGCAGTGTGTTCTGGCCAAATATCCATGAGCTGCTGGCAAAAAATATCACTCCGCAGGAGTGTGCGAAAAAGCTGGATGAGTCCTGTAATGCCGCATTGGATACGGGGCGGAAAAACAGTGCCCTGCATGAATAAGGGGTAAGCACTGGAGGGACTGATCATGAACAAAGAACCGGTTATTGAAACAGACCGGCTGATTCTGCGTCCGATCACACTTGACGATGCAGAAGCTGTTTTTAGTTGGAACAGTGATGAAAGAGTGACAAAGTATATGTCATATTCCACATATTCTGATATCAGCCAAACGATAGACTGGATCAATTCCACACTTGTTGATGAAGAGGAGTGGAATTGGGCATTTGTTTTGAAAGAAGAAGATAAAGTAATCGGAACAGGGGGTATAGGTCCCAATGCACAAATGAAAGATTATTGGGGGATAGGATATAATCTTCATTATGATTATTGGCATAAAGGATATTGTACGGAAGCGATGAAGGCGATTATTGAGTTTGCATATAGAAAACTCGGCATAAAAAAGATATGTTCAGAATATGCAGTAGATAATCCGCGTTCGGGAAAAGTTATGGAAAAGTGCGGGTTGAAATTTGACCATTATGGGGAATATACAAAACTGGATGGCAGTCAGACGTTTAAGGCAAAATTTTACATAATGGAGCTGCTATAAGAAATGCCAGATACCGCCACCGGGCAGAAGCTGCATTTGTAATAGTAAAGGATTATTGGGGGTTGGGAATTGGTGGAAAAATGATGCAGGAATGTATTGGCTGGTGTCAGGGGAATGGTATAATACAATTTGAATTTAAAATAGAATTAGAGTGCATTTATAGTAATTATTGCAAAGCATTTGAAAA
>N._stephensi_708_cecum__coassemble_60_pt1 | contig 12146 bp, 13 predicted proteins | sample N__stephensi_708_cecum__metabat2_high_PE_008 | metagenome-assembled genome bin N
GGAATCGGTAGATGGACTGGTCATCATCCCCCACTACGCAAAGATTCCGGTATTTCCCTGCCAGGAGACTGATCAATTTAAATTGCGCCGTATTCGTATCCTGGTATTCGTCCACCATCAGAAACCGGAACCGTTCCTGATAGAAGGAGAGTATCTCCTCATTTTCGCGGAACAGCTGCACGGTCAGCATGATCAGGTCATCGAAATCCAGTGCATTGTTCTGCCGTAAGCGTTTCTGGTACTCCTTATAGACTGTGCCGAATATCCTGTCCTTATGCTCCTTTGCGATCTCGTCCGCATACATGGCGGGAGTCTGCAGCTCGTCCTTGGCAGAGGAGATCGCATTCAGGAAGGTTTTCTCCCGGTATTTCTTTGTATCAATATTCAGATACTTGCAGATATCCTTCATCAGTATTTTCTGGTCGTCCGCATCATAGATCGTGAAACTGCGGTCGTAGCCGAGAGCATCAATATAGCGGCGCAGGATACGCACACAGGTGGAGTGGAAGGTACTGACCCACACATTCCGGGCACCATAGGTGACGATGTGGTCCACACGTTCCCGCATCTCCCTCGCCGCCTTGTTCGTAAAGGTCAGTGCCAGGATGTTGTAAGGGTTGATCTGGTGTTCCTCGATCAGATAGGCGATCCGGTGGGTCAGCACCCTGGTCTTACCGGATCCGGCACCCGCCAAAATAAGGAGCGGTCCCTCGAAATGAAGAGCCGCTTCTCTTTGTTTCTCATTTAAATCTGCTAAAAGATCACACATGGTATTCTCCTTATTTATCTTTTTCTATGTCTGACAGTGTTTCGTCGATCATACGCTCCACCAGCTGTTTCTTCAGATAGGCATCGAAGCCCAGCAGACAGATAAAAGCAAAACGGGACAGGAAATCCGCCTCCTCCGGGTCCTTTACCTCGGGAAACAGATTCTGCGAGTGCTTGAAACGGCGCAGGATATCCTTCGTCAGGTTGTCCGTCTGGATCCGTTCCATCTTAAAGATCGTATGGTAAATCTCCTCCAGCGAGACATCCCGCGACCTGTGATTAAAAAACATATCGGTCAGGGGACGGAATATTTTCTGTATGTCAGTAATGGAGAGCACATTTTTGAAATAATAGAGAAAGATCAGTAAATACATATGCTACTTTGAATATTTTTTCTTCACCGGCGGCGGGAGAAAATTATTCTTTGTGTAGTTATTGATCATGGTTTTTGTCAGGATTTTATCATTATCCATCCGCTTGTATGCCTCGAGATGCTCATCCATAAAAGTTGTCACCTGATCCATATACAGGTCGATGTTGGGGATATCCTCCGGACTGATGAAATCGATCTCATTTAATTTGTGGATAATATCCATAATGCTTTCTTCGTTGGAATGTTCCATAGCTCCCTCCATTGGCGCGTATAGTATTTGACAGGCTTTTTTAAGTATAACGGATTTTGGGATGTAAGTCAAATTGAACTGTATATTTTTTCCTTGACAAAAGAGCGAACTCCATGTAAAATTTAAAGAGATTTACAAATATGAAGGAGGAAAAAAATGGACGATCAGATGAATAACAATGGATCAAACGGACCTGTTCAGTATCAGCCGACCACACCGACACCGGGAAATGGTGAGAAAGACGGTATGGCGACAGCGATCCTGGTTCTCGGCATCTTATCCATTATATGCTGTGCACCCTGTGGTATCGTTGCACTGGTGCTGCGTGCAAGCAATAAGGATCAGATTTCTGAAGAGAAGCAGGGACTGGTTACGGCAGGCTTTATCACTTCCATCATCGGTATCGCTTTGTGGGCAATCGGAATCATTGTTTACATAGTCGTAGGCGCAGCTACTGTTTCTACTATCGGTATGGGTATGTAATTAATGAAACCGCTGCCAGAGTTCAAAAAAGAAACGAAGGATGCCGAAGCCGAGTAGCAGACCGATCAGTATGTAAAGATAAACCGGTCGGGGCTTCATCCCATGGATTTGGTTCAGTAGATGAAAAGAACTTCTTTCCCCTTTCCGGGAAGGGAGTTCTTTTGTCATTACAGAAAACAGACGGGCAGCCGTATGGCTGCATACAAACAGGATATAGAGTACTGCGCAGTACAGGATGCCCGGGTTATAGCGGACACTCGCCAGGAGATCACCGTGCAGCAGTGCGATCACTGCCCTCGTGCAGCCGCATCCGGGACAGGAAAATCCTGTGAGGGTGTGGAACATACAGGGGGGAAGAAATATGGCAGGGATCGAGTACCCCCTGTGAAGGAGGAGGGCAGCCAGTGCAAGAAAGGGCAGGGAAAAAAGGCATCTGCGGTAGATGCGGGTTTCCTTATCCGGGATATGACGGTCATGATTATCCATGGTACAGCCTCCTTTTTCTGCCTGATATTATAGACGAAAAGGGATAATGGGTCAAGCGATTGTCCTGTTGTTTTAAAAATGCTTGCAGACAGACCGGAAAGATGATATTCTCTTTTTAACAGGAGGAAAGGTATGAGGACGGTGGATGATGAAAAAAAATGAGTGCTATGAGGGAGAGGTGACCGCCCTCAGGTTTCCCAATAAGGGTATGGTTTCCGTGGACGGAGAGGAACTACCTGTGCTGGTGAAAAATACACTGCCGGGACAGCGTGTGCGCTTCCGGCTTAAAAAGGCGGGGAAAAACAGACGGGAGGGAAATCTGCTCGAGGTGCTGACCGCCTCCGGGATGGAAAACCAGACACCGCCCTGCCCGCATTTTGCCGGGTGCGGGGGATGCTCCTATCAGACGATGGATTATGAAAATCAGAAGAAGCTCAAGCTTTCCCAGGTGCAGAGGCTTCTGACGGATGTATATCCGTCATTTCCACTGGAGGATTGTCTGGCAAGCCCGGGACAGTGGGAATACCGGAATAAAATGGAATTTTCATTTGGTGATGAGGTGAAGGACGGACCCCTGACCCTCGGTTTACATAAGCGCGGCAGCTTTTACGATATCCTGTCTGTGCCAGAGTGCCGTATTGTAGATGGGGATCTGCGGAAGATCTTACAGGCAACGCAGGGATTTTTCCGAAAGAAAAATCTGCCGTTTTATCACAAGATGCGTCATGAGGGGATACTGCGCCACCTTCTGGTGCGGAAGGCGTGGCGGACAGGACAGATCCTGGTCTGTCTGGTGACTGCCTCCGGGTGGGGGGATGAGAGTGTACTCACAGGATACAGGGAAGCCCTGCTCCGGCTTTCCCTGGAGGGTGAATACGCCGGGATCCTGCATATGGAGAACGACAGCTTATCTGATGTGGTCCGGTCAGACAGGACCAGGATCCTCTATGGAGCGGATCATTTTTATGAGGAATTACTGGGACTGGAATTTAAGATCTCCCCCTTTTCCTTCTTCCAGACAAATTCTGCCGGGGCAGAGGTTCTGTACCAGACAGTGAGGGAGTATATCGGAGAGATCGAGGGGAAGGTTGTGTTTGATCTTTACAGCGGGACGGGGACCATCGCCCAGGTGCTGGCTCCGGTGGCAGACCGGGTCGTGGGGATCGAGATCGTCGAGGAGGCCGTGGTGGCGGCGAGGGAGAATGCCAGACGGAACGGACTGGACAACTGCACCTTTCTGGCAGGGGATGTACTACAACTTTTAGATGAGGTGGAGGAGACACCGGATATCATCGTACTGGATCCGCCCAGGGAGGGGATCCATCCGAAGGCAATCACGAAAATCCTGGCGTATGCCGTAGAGAGGATCGTATATATTTCCTGTAAGCCCACCTCCCTGGCGAGGGACCTGAGGGTGTTTCTGGAATATGGATACCAGCCGGTACAGGCGGTGTGCATCGATATGTTTCCGTGGACAAGGGGGATAGAGACGGTGTGCTTATTCGCACAAAGATGAAGCCTAATATGAATCATAATAACTATATCTAAACTGCCGAAGGAGGAAACAAAGATGGGAATGAAAAAATCGAAAATCAAACGATTCCGCAAGGTGCTGTCGCTCCTGCTCACGGCGGCACTGGCCGGCAGTCTGCTGCCGGATCCGGGCAGTACCGGATCCGTACAGGCGGCAGGGGAGATACATGATAACCATCCCGCCTGCGGCACGGCCTGTCATCATGATGGCAGCCATGAGGATATCACGGACTGGAAAGCCCTCACTATCTCAAAAGGGAAGCTTTTGGCCGATGGCATTTCATGTACAAGTGCAGCGGGTATAACAATACTTCCTGCGGGCAATTATTATCTGCCAGAGGATGTGTCAGTGCCAGTTGCAGGACTGGGAATCCTAATATATGATGGGGCTGTAAATCTCTGTCTGCATGGTAAAACGATGGATCTGAATGGTGAAAATATCGAAGTAGATACCAATCAATCTGCAGATTCTCCAGCCAGCCTCACCATCTGTGACTGTATCGGGAACGGTATAGTGACCAGTGATGTAGCAAGACTTACCAGTACTGCCACGATCATGGTCTATGCGGCCGAATTTTATATGTACAGCGGCAAGGTGATCAATACATCCCCGGGCAGTGAAGAAGGATATGGATATGCTGTTTCTTCTCTCAGCTTTGCACGGAGAAGTTCGGTAAATATCTTTGGTGGTGAGATGATTTCATCCGGGTCGAGTGCGATTAACATTCGTATCAATGGGATGACTTTATCGGGCAGCCCGGTGATCCGCGGCGCAGCAGACTGCGCAGATATAATATGTCATGTCAGCAGATCGGATCCGCCCCTGATCATTGACTCGCTGCAGGGTGACAATGCGCCATACCGTCTGGGAGTTGGGGGCGAGGGCATGCTCACCTCAGGCTGGGCGGAGAGCATGGGAGGACAGGATTTTAACCAGTACTTTAAGATTATTACAGAGGGATACCTGATTGATAAAAATGAAGCGGGGGAGCTCGTATCCAGGGAAGGAGAGGCAACAGAAGAGCCCTCTGATGAAAATCATACCATGACACCTGTCCGGGGAAAGGCTGCCACCTGTATGGACGAGGGAAACAGTGCTTATTATATCTGCTCGGTCTGTGACAAATGGTTTGCGGACGAGGCGGGCAGTCAGGAAATCACGGATAAGGAAAGTGTGGTGATCCCTGCCCTGGGACACGATTTTTCCGGGAGCTGGGAGAGTGATGGTGCGAGGCACTGGCATAGCTGTACCCGCTGTGATGAAAGCTCCGGTGAGGATGTCCATTCCTTCCGCGAATGGACGGTAGACAGAGCCCCGACAGAGAAAGAGCCGGGAGTGAGACACAGGGATTGTACGATCTGCCAGTACAGGGAGGCGCAGGAAATCCCAGGGACGGGTGACGGCATCAGTGAAGGCGGAAATGCCAGCGGCAGTGGCATAAGCGGGGATGGAAGTGTCAGTGGCAGCGGTATCAGCGGGGACGGGAGTGTCAGTGGCGGTGGTATCAGTCTGCCCGGCAATGGCGGAATTGTCAGTAAATATCAGAAAGAAAATGACAGCGATGGGGATGACACGGGTACTGCAAAAAAATGGAAGAAAAACAACAGCGGATCAGGGTCGGATGGTGATTCACCGGAAACAGGCGACCGTACACCGATCAGGTTATGGGCGACGATTGCCATGTTTTCCTGGCTGCTTTTGTATTTCACCGGGCGCAGAAGGAGAATGATAGAGGAAAGGAAGAAGGAGATGGTTTCCCGGATCATAGAATGGGCGAGGAGGGACGGTCGGTCACGGAAGCTCCTGGCGGTCGCGGCGATCTTTGTAGTGCTGGTATATTATCATAGCATCGGGAAACCTGTAAAAATCGCAGCAAAATCCCCAAATTAAGTTATACTGGAATTGATTGGTTTAGTTACGATCAACATTATGTTGCTTTGAGTCTAAATAAGATTCTTTCAGTGAAGATCAGTAAAAATCATTACCAGGCAGAAATCGATCTTCAGGGAGAAAAGGGAGAGGCTACGGCTTCTGCCGTATCTGATGCAGGGCAGGGGACGAGAAAGTATATTAAAGTGGAAACGGATTTTGGCAGGGATTATAAGCAGGATGCGGGTGATACATCCTATGTACAGGATGAGACAGGGAAGGTTACTGCTGTCAGGGATGAAATACCGGAAGGCACTGACGGGATGTATACCTACTCGCATAAGGATGGCTTTGATGCGGGAAAGGATTTTTTCTATGAGGTGATCTATGAGGATGAAGATACAGATCCTATGTCAATCAGTCTTTATAACCAGTCCCTTATAAAAGAGATCAGGGTAAATCAGCACAAGGCACTGCTTTGTCAGGATAATGTCATAGAGGGATCCCGGTATACATCGAAACAGAATACGGATTATGATATTCATCTGTATATCTTTTATGAGGAATATGGATACATCATCCATTACGGGGGCATGAGGGCACTGGGACAGAAAAAACTGATCTCACTGGCAGAAAAGACCCGCGTCAGGGAATGCAGCAGGGATCAGGCTGACCGGTATGTGTATGCAAGCCTTTTCCAAAATGGAAGTACCGAGAAAGCATCAGAAAAGCCGCAGGAAGAAGAGATCACATATCCGGTGAATTCGGTCCATCAGGAGATCCGCAGCGGATCCTTTCTCTGTCAGATCACAGATGTGGAGATCACATCTAAAGTAAAGGATACGGATAAGACAAAATTTATCGAGGAAGCATTTTCCACCCTCTGGGATAAGAACCGGATCCTGAAACCATACCAGAGGGAAGCCCTCAGGAAGGGGGACGGAGTATCCCGGCCGGAATTATCCGTGGCAAAGACAGAGACCATACAGCCGAAACTGGTATATATCACGATGAAGGTGAAAGCCAGGGAAAAGAGCAATTACTTTAGTGCTCCGGAACTTGAGTATGTGGAGAAGAAGGGGGAGAAATATTTTGCTACGGATCTGTACTGGCAGTATAACCGGCCGGAGAGGATGGAGCTGGGAGAGGTGTCCTATAAGATCTGCTATTTCAGGGAAACAGCGGGAGGAAGCAGCTTTTACCTGAAAAAGCTGAAAGCCGGAGAAGAGAAGGTATACCATTTTGCTTATCTGGTGGATGAGGATATGACAGACCGGCTGTTGCTTCGTTTTGATTATGACGGAGTGGACCAGACACAGTACGTGGACATTTCAGATATATCGCCGGGACAATAGCATATGGAATAAATACTTGACATCCACACAAAACAAGTGTTATACTTCTATAGTGTGCCGCACAGCGAGGTTGAGTTCCTGCATATTTTTATGATATACAGACACCACAGCTGGCGAGTAATTATATTAGGAGGTGCTATATGTACGCGATTATAGCAACCGGTGGTAAACAGTATAAGGTCCAGGAAGGCGATATCATCAAGGTAGAGAAGCTTGGTGCCGAGGCCGGTTCTGAAGTGACCTTTGATCAGGTACTTCTGGTAGGTGACAAAGAAGTGAAGGTCGGTACCCCGACAGTAGAGGGTGCTTCTGTCAAGGCAACAGTATTGGCCGAGGGCAAGGCTAAGAAGGTTATTGTTTACCGGTATAAGAGAAAAACCGGATACCACAAAAAAAATGGCCACAGACAGCCGTATACGCAGGTAAAGATCGACAAGATCAACGCATAATGTAAGGCAGGGTCTATGATTCAGGTAATTGTAAAAAAGCAGAGAGACAGTATTACCGGCTTTCATATAGAGGGACATTCCGGGTATGCTGAGCATGGCAGTGACATTATCTGTTCAGCGGTTTCCGCACTGGCGGTCACCTGTGTAAATTCCATCGGGGAATTTACGGGGGATGCGTTTTCTGTGGAGACAGACGAGGAACAGGGAATGGTTGATCTGGAGATGGCTGTGCCATCGGCAGAATCCCAGCTTTTGCTGCGGTCCATGCTCCTTGGCATACAGGGGATCGAAAAGACATATGGCAGCCAGTATGTTTCCATTATTAATCGTTAGGAGGAAAAGACCATGATGAATATGAACCTTCAGTTGTTTGCCCATAAAAAAGGAATGGGTTCAACGAAGAATGGCAGGGATTCCGAATCCAAGAGATTAGGGGCAAAGAGAGCTGACGGACAGTTTGTTCTGGCTGGTAATATCCTTTACAGACAGCGTGGGACCAAGATCCATCCGGGTGTCAACGTTGGTAGAGGGGGAGACGATACATTGTATGCTTTGGTAGACGGTGTGGTTCGTTTCGAGAGAAAGGGAAGAAATAAAAAACAGGCTTCCGTATATCCAGTAGAAAACAAATAGGTTGAGATGAAAGGTTCAGGGGCTGCCGAATAAGCAGCCCTTGTTTTCGGTTGAACGGAGGAAATTATGTTTGCAGACAGAGCGAAGATACAGATCCGCTCCGGTAAGGGCGGGGACGGACACGTCAGCTTCCGGCGGGAGAAATATGTGGCGAATGGCGGACCTGACGGCGGCGATGGCGGCAAGGGCGGTGATCTGGTATTTGAGGTGGATCCGGGGCTGAATACACTGACAGATTTCCGGCACAAAAGAAAATACACGGCCGGGGATGGTGAGCCGGGCAGGAAACGATGCTGTCACGGTGCGAATGGCGCAGATATGGTGATCCATGTCCCGGCAGGTACCATTATCAGAGAGGCATCCACCGGGCAGGTCATCACGGATATGTCCTATGAGAACAGCCGGGAGATTGTGCTAAAGGGGGGAAATGGCGGCAAGGGAAACATGAATTATGCCACCCCCACCATGCAGGCTCCCAAATATGCCCAGCCGGGAAAGCCGGGGATCGAGCTGGAGGTACTGCTCGAGCTGAAGGTCATCGCTGATGTGGGACTGGTAGGCTTCCCCAATGTAGGAAAATCAACACTTCTGTCCCGGGTGACCAATGCCCGGCCGAAGATCGCAAATTATCATTTCACGACATTGAATCCAAATCTCGGTGTTGTCGATCTGGATGGTGCTGACGGCTTTGTCATGGCAGATATCCCGGGGCTGATCGAGGGTGCTTCGGAGGGGGTCGGTCTCGGACATGAGTTTCTGCGCCATATCGAGCGGACCCGTGTCATGATCCATATGGTGGATGCGGCATCCACAGAGGGAAGGGACCCTGTGCAGGACATCAGGGTCATCAATCAGGAGCTGGAGGCATATAACCCGGAGATTGCCAGACGGCCCCAGGTGATCGCAGCCAATAAGATCGATTGCTTTTACGGAGAGGACAGGGAGACGGTACTGGCACAGCTGAGGGAGGAATTTGAGCCTGCGGGGATCCGGGTGTTCCCGGTCTCTGCTGTCACGGGTGAAGGCGTGAAAGAGCTTTTGTACCATGTTAAGGAGATGCTGGATAAGAACCCGGAGGAACGGGTTGTCTTTGAAAAGGAGTATCTGGTCAGGGAGCCGAATTTCGCCGATGAACCCTTTACGGTGGAAAAGAGTGAGGAGACAGAGGGGATGTTCATTGTAGAGGGTCCCCGCATCGAGAGAATGCTCGGATACACTAATCTGGACTCGGAAAAGGGATTTGAATTTTTTCAGAAGTTCCTCAAGAGCAACGGGATCCTGGATGAGCTGGAAAAGCTGGGGATCGAGGAGGGGGACACCGTAAAGATGTATGGCTGGCAGTTTGAATATTTTCGCTGACAGATATGTAGAATGATAGAAAAGGAGGAGCATATGACGAGTAAACAGCGTGCCTATCTGAAAAGTCTTGCCATGGGGATTGATCCCGTTATGCAGATCGGCAAGGCGACATTGACACCGGAGATCACGAAATCGGCAGACGAGGCATTGGAGGCGCGGGAGCTGATCAAGATCCATGTGCTAAAAAACTGCGATGCCGATATCCGTGATATAGCCGGTATGTTGTCAGAGAGGACACATTCACAGGTAGTGCAGGTGATCGGCAGAAAAATCGTTTTGTACCGTGAATCATCCACGAAGAAAAGGATCGAGCTGCCGCAGACCGGCAGAAATTAATCAGAGCCTGGAAACGGAGAAGACAATGAAAAAAATCGGTATCATGGGAGGGACTTTTAACCCGGTCCATAACGCCCATCTTATGATGGCACAGGCGGCATACCAGCAGTACAGCCTGGATGAGGTCTGGTTCATGCCCTCGAAAAATCCTCCCCATAAGGACAACAGGGATATTGTATCGGAGGAACACCGTACCCGTATGGTGCGCTCTGCCATCGATGCCGTACCTCATTTTGCATTTTCTGATATGGAACTGAAACGGAAGGGGACGACATATACCTGCGAGACAGTAAAGGAGCTTCATGAAAAATATCCGAAGGCGGAGCTGTATTTCATCCTGGGCGGTGATTCCCTTGCCAGCCTGGGAGAGTGGTACCACCCGGAGAGGATACTGAAATACTGTACGATACTGGCGGTACCCCGGGGCGGTGTTTCAGATGACCGGATAAAGAAGCTATGCCAGCAGCAGGGACACCGCTTTCATGGTGAGGTCCTTCCGGTCCGGATGGAGCGTATCCCGGTTTCCTCGGAACAGCTCCGGGCGAAGCTGAAGGCGGGGGAGTCCGTACTGGCATATTGTCCGGAGATGGTTTCGCTGTATATCCGGATCCATGGACTATATGGGGCAAAGCCTGTACGGTGGAAGATCAAGGCAGTAGACAGGGTGCTTCTTGACAGTCTTGCCGCGACACTCCGTCCGGGCAGATATCTCCATACCCTGCGGGTAGCGCAGACGGCAGCGGCACTGGCATTCTGCCATGGGGAAGACCCGGCAGGGGACAGCTCCCGTGCAGAGCTGGCAGGGATGCTGCATGACTGCGGGAAGTATTATACAGGGGCAGAGATGCTCGCCCTGTGCCGTGAATACGGGATCGCACTCAGCGATACGGAAAAGAGGAATACGGCACTGATCCACGGAAAGCTCGGTGCTTATCTGGCACGGGAGCGGTATGGGGTCAGGGATGAGGAGATCTGCTCTGCGATCGCTTACCACACGACAGGAAAGCCGGATATGACAGTACTGGAGAAAATAATCTATATTGCAGACTATATCGAGCCGGGAAGGAAGATGGACTGCACACCATATTCCCTGTCAGGGATCCGGCAGGAGAGCTTCCGTGATCTGGACCATGCACTTCTCATGATCCTGACAAACACCATTACCTATCTGCGGAGCAGCCCGGAAAAGGAAATGGATGAATTGACGGTGCAGACATATAATTATTATAAAGGAGAAGATGAGAGCGATGGAAAATAATTCATTGGAGATGGCACGGATCGCATATGATGCCCTGGACGAGAAGCTGGGACGTGACATCGAAATTTTAAGGATTGATGAGATTTCTGTTATTGCAGATTATCTGGTTATCGCCAGTGGGGATAACCAGAATCAGATTACTGCCATGATGGATCTGGTGGAGGAGAAGCTTGCCAGGGCAGGATATACCAATAAGCGTGTGGAGGGCAATAAAAATTCCACATGGATCCTCATGGATTATGGAGATGTCATCATCCATATTTTTTCAAAGGAGGACAGGCTTTTTTATGATCTGGAACGGATCTGGCGGGATGGGAAAAAGATTCCCAGGGAAGAGCTCGGTCAGGAGTGATGAAAATAATCAGTTATAGAATCAAGGGGGCATCCACTCAGAATGGATGCCCCCTGTCGATATTACATGATCCGGAACAGACCGACTACCTTTCCCAGGATGATAACCTCATCCACGTAAATGGGATCCATCGTATCATTTTCCGGCTGCAGGCGGTAACGGTTCTGCTCTTTATAATAGGTTTTGACGGTGGCGGAGTCTTCGACCAGGGCAACGACGATCTCCCCGTCCCTTGCCGTGGATGTCTGCTGGACGATGATCCTGTCGCCGTCATAGATCCCGACGTTGACCATGCTGTCACCGCGGACATCCAGCATAAAAAGATTGCCGGTGGGAAGTGCTTCCGAGAGCAGCGGGAAATACCCGCAGATATTCTGCTCCGCAAAGATCGGCTGCCCGGCGGCAACCTGTCCGATCATGGGGATATTGCGCATCTCACGCCGGGTCATATTGAAATCATCGTCCACGATCTCGATCGCTCTCGGTTTCGTGGGATCACGGCGGATATATCCGTTTTTCTCCAGCGTTTCCAGATGGGAGTGTACAGAGGAGGTGGATTTCAGATTGACTGCTGCGCAGATCTCGCGCACTGCCGGCGGATATCCCTTCTCCACAATCTGTGATTTAATATATGTGAGAAT
>N._stephensi_708_cecum__coassemble_61_pt1 | contig 12125 bp, 9 predicted proteins | sample N__stephensi_708_cecum__metabat2_high_PE_008 | metagenome-assembled genome bin N
AATTTCAGTAGATGCCGACGGAGTGGTCACGGATTTTGAGGAAAAGCCTATTGTGACAGATAAAACGCTTGTGTCGACAGGTATTTATGTGATTCGGCGCAGACAGCTGATCGAGATGATCGAGCGTGCCGGCGCAGAGGGCGGTTTTGATCTGGTAAAGGATATTTTTATACGTTATAAAGGGATTAAAAAAATATATTCATACAGTATGGATTCTTACTGGAGCAATATTACGACAGTAGAGTCTTACTTCAAGACAAATATGGATTTTCTGAATCGCGGGACAAGGGAATATTTCTTTGATGAATATCCACAGATTGCTTCCAAGATCGAGGATTTTCCACCAGCAAAGTACAATGCGGGCTCGCAGGTCAAGAACAGCCTGGTAGCCAGCGGATGTATCATCAATGGCGAAGTAACGGATTCTCTTCTGTTTAAGGAGGTTTACGTGGGGAATAACTGCGTAATACGGAATTCTATTATACTTAATGATGTTTACATTGGGGATAATACTTACATTGAAAATTGCATCGTAGAGAGCCATGGAACGATTCGGGCAAACTCGAATTTCGTCGGCACCCCAGAAGAGATTAAGATCATTCTCGAAAAAAATGAACGTTATGTGCTTTAAACTTTTCAGAAAAAGGGGGAATTGAGATGCAGATCACAGACATACGCACCCGGGTAGTTAGCAAGGAATCCAAAATGAAAGCGGTAGTGTCAGTGACCTTTGATGATTCTTTTGTAGTTCATGACATCAAGGTAATCGAAGGTGAGAAAGGACTTTTTATCGCGATGCCAAGTAAGAAAACGCCGGATGGGGAATACCGGGATGTCGCTCATCCGATCAATGGAGATATGCGGGCAATGCTGCAGGATGCCATATTGTCAGAATATGAGCGGGCACTGTCAGAGCTGCCGGAAGAAGAACAGGACTAGACAGGTACAGCATAGGATGACAGCTGTTGTACTAAAGTGAACGACATTAGAGTTGTACTGTGAGAAACGAGGGTCATCAGTTTAAGGTGGAAATCCTGGCTGATGACCTTTTTGCCGGGCTTTTATATGAAGAGGAGGAAGGACGAAGATGCAGATACTGATCATACGACATGGCGATCCGGATTATTCCATCGATTCCCTGACTGAGAAGGGCTGGAGGGAGGCAGGGCTTCTGGCGGATAGACTGTCAGGACTGGAGATAAAGGAATTTTATGTATCGCCATTGGGCAGGGCGAAGGACACGGCTTCCGTGACACTGAAGAGGATGGGGCGGGAGGCCGTCGAGCTGCCGTGGATGCAGGAATTTTTCCGTGCTGATATTGCCAGACCGGATGCCGGGGAAAGGACGATCGCATGGGACTGGCTGCCACAGGACTGGACGATGGAGGAAAAATATTATGACAGGGAGAGGTGGGCAGATACTCCTGTCATGAGGGACAGCACCGTGGCAGAGGAATACCGGTGGGTGGCAGAGGGGCTGGATCAGCTGCTCGCCGGATATGGCTATGTCAGGGAAGGTAATTATTACCGTGTCAGAAAGGCAAATGCCGACCGTATCGTGCTGATCTGTCATTTTGGTGTGGAGTGTGTCATGCTGAGCCATCTGCTCGGTATATCCCCTATGGTGATGTGGCATGGCTTCTGTGCCGCCCCTACATCAGTGACGACGATTAATACAGAGGAGAGAAGGAAGGGGATCGCCTCCTTCCGTGTCAGCTCCTTTGGAGATATCTCGCATCTGTATGCGGCAGGTGAGCCGCCGGCATTCCATGCCAGATTTTGTGAGTTCTATGGAAAAGAAGGAGAGCGTACAGACTAATACAACAAAAAGGAAGGAGGATCAGGTTATGAGCCATATACCAACGCCCCATATCGGGGCAGATAAAAATCAGATTGCAGGGACTGTTTTGATGCCGGGTGATCCGCTCCGGGCAAAATTCATCGCGGAAACCTTTCTCGAAGGGGCAGAGTGTGTCAATGAGATCCGGAATATGCTTGCCTATACCGGTGATTATCATGGAAAGAGGATCACGGTATTTGGCGGAGGGATGGGGATGCCGTCCGTGGGGATCTATACCTATGAGCTGTTTCATTTTTATGATGTGGAGCAGATCATCCGCATCGGTACAGCAGGAGCCCTGAGTGATAAGGTAGATCTTCGGGATGTCGTAGTGGGAGTGGGGGCGAGTACGGATTCAGGCTATGCAAGCCAGTATGGCCTGCCGGGGATATATGCCCCCATTGCTGATTTTGACCTGGCGAGGAAGGCTGTGGAAACCGGGGAGAGACTGGGGATCAGGATGGCAGCGGGAAATATTCTCTCGACAGATATTTTTTATCATGCGGATGAGGGTGCCCTGAAAAAATGGGCACAGATGGGAGTCCTTGCCGTGGAGATGGAAGCGGCGGCATTGTACATGAATGCGGCGAAAGCGGGAAAGAGGGCACTCTGTCTGCTGACGATTTCAGATGCCCCGCTGAAAGGAGAGTCCCTGTCTGCCGCAGAACGGCAGAGCGGGTTCACGGATATGATGAAGATCGCACTGGAGACCGCATGAGGGAATTTTTGAAAGGGATCGGCATATGACAGTATATGAGAAGAAGCTGGTGCAGGAGGCATTACAGGGCTATCACATCCGGGGAAGGAAAATTTCCTTCCTCCGGCACAATGAAAATATCACGTGCAGGATAGTCTCAGGGAACGATGCCTGGGTGCTGCGCATACATTCACCGATGGAGGGCTTCTCGCCGGGGTTGTATGGGACGGCTTCCGCGATTGATCTGATGCGGGGGGAGACAGAGCTTTTGCTGTATCTTGCAGAAAGGGCTTCCTTCCCGGTACAGATACCGGTGCAGAACCGGTCAGGAGAGTATGTCACAGTGCTGTCCGGCGGTATCCCCTGTGAGCTGCTACAGTGGATCGGAGGGGAACCCCTGGAGAAAGATAACGCAAATCCATATGCAGGAAGCCTTGGTGCCATGGCGGCGGAGATCCACAGGGCAGCAGGGGGATTTGACGGAATAAGGCTCTCTTATTCCCACGATCTCGTGCACCGGATGGAGGCAGAGCTTGATCTGGCATATGGCAGGGCGCATATTTCCAGGGAACACCGGACCACCTGTCAGGAGGTTCTTGATCAAGCGGACCGTATCATGGCGGAGCTTGACGGGATCCCGGGTGCCCGGAGCCTGATCCATGCCGACCTTGGCTTTGGCAATGTGCTCCGGACACCTTCCGTGCTCTGTCCCATTGATTTTTCGTTGTCCGGTTATGGCTACAGGGTACAGGAGTGCGGGATGCTCGCGGCAAATTATATCCATGAGGAGCAGTGGGAGTGTATCCGGGAGGGCTATGAGAGGGCAGGGGGCATTGCGGTGGACCGGCACCATATGCAGATTTTCCGGGCATTTAGCTTCCTGCTGTTCATTGCCGCACAGCATAACCGTTTCTGGCGGGAGAGATGGTTCAGGGATTTCATGAACCGTTGGACGGCAGGATTTTTTGATATTGCCAGTCCTCTTTAAATCTGTTACAATAATACCGTTCCCGAGGGTGTCCCATGGCACCGTCGGGTGAAATCTGTGTGCAGAAACCGTATACAGGAAGGAGAAAGATATGTATCTGATCGTGGGACTTGGGAATCCGGGGGCAGACTATGCTGCCACGAGACATAATATTGGGTTTGATATGCTTACCTATCTCAGTGACCAGTACCGCATACCATTGAGGAGCAGGGAGAATAAAGCAATCGTGGGCAAGGGTATGATCGGGGGGCAGAAGGTGATGCTGGCGCAGCCGCAGACCTTTATGAACCTCAGTGGCGAGAGCGTCCGCGCATTGATGGATTATTATAAGCTGCCTTTGGAGGAGCTGATCGTTATCTATGATGATATCAGTCTGCCGGTGGGGCAGATCCGGGTCCGGCCGAAGGGGAGTGCCGGCGGGCATAATGGGATTAAGAATATCATACAGCATCTGCGGACGGAAGAATTTGCCCGGATCAGGATCGGTGTCGGGGCAAAACCGGAGGGAGGCGACCTGGTGAAGCATGTACTGGGGCGTTTTTCCAGGGAAGAGGACAGCATGATCCGTGATGTATTTGCACTGGCAGAGGAGGCACTGCTTGCCATGCTGGAGGAGGATGTGGCAGGTGCGATGAACCGGGTAAATGGCAGGAGGATAGAGAGACAGTAGGCGGATTGGAGGGTTATGGAGACATTATTGAACCCATTGCGGGAACTGGATGAGTACAACCAACTAAAGATAGCGGTCAGGCAGGGGGCAACCCCGGTGAATGTCATCGGCAGCATGGATGCGCAGAGATGCCACTTCATCTATGGGCTGGAGGAGCTGGGAGAAATCCGGCTGATCATTACACACAACGAGCTCCGCGCCAAGGAGATCATGGAAGACTACCGTATATATGACCGGAACATCATGTACTATCCGGCGAAGGATCTGATCTTCTACAGCGCGGATGTCCATGGACAGGCGATTGTGAAAGAGCGTCTGAAGGTGATTAAGGCGGTTGCCGGGGAAGAACCGGTTACGATTGTGACGACGATAGATGCCGGGATGGATTTCTGTCTGCCCTTTCATAAATATATAGAAAATAAGCTCTGTGTCCGGGCGGGGGATGTCCTGGATCTTCCAGAGATGCAGCAGAGGCTCACGGATATGGGCTATGAAAATGTGGCGCAGGTGGAGAGGGAGGGAGAATTTTCAGTAAGAGGCGGAATCCTCGACATCTTTCCGCTCACGGAGGAAAGCCCCTGCCGTATCGACCTGTGGGGCGATGAGGTAGACACCATAAGCAGCATTGATGTAGAGAGCCAGCGGTCTGTAGAGAAGCTGGAGGAGATCGGGATATATCCGGCAGTTGAGGTGTTCATGACAGAGGAGCAGGCACTGCGGGGTCTCCGTCAGATCGGGCTGGATATGGAGGAGTGTACGGCACGGCTGAAGGAGCAGGGCAAAAGGGAAGAGGCGGCGCGTCTGCGCCAGAATGTGGAGAATTTCAGGGAGAGCTTTGAGGCATACCATGGACTGGTCAATCTGGAGAGCTACATCACTTATTTTGCCGGGAAAGAGACAGGTTCTTTCTTTGATTATTTCACCGGGCGGGATGTACTTGTATTCCTGGATGAGCCAAACCGCTGTGTGGAAAAGGCGGAGGCGGTGGAATACGAATTCCGCGAGAGTATGTCGGGGCGGCTCGAGAAGGGCTATATCCTGCCAGGGCAGATGGATGTCCTGCATTCCCTGCCGCAGCTGATACAGAAGCTGCTGAAGTATCCGCTTGTGCTGCAGTATACACTGGATGCGCCGATGAAGGATATACCGGTGGAGAGGAAATTTTACTTTCAGGTACAGTCCTCCCCTTCCTATAATAATAATTTTGCCCTGCTGGCGAAGGATATTGTGCGGCTGAAGAAAAAGAAATACCGGGTACTTCTCCTGTCTGCATCGGAGACGAGGGGGCGCAGGCTGTGCGAGGATCTGATGGATTATGAGATCAATGCCATCTATGACGGGAAGCTCGAGCATGTGCTGCGGCCGGGAGAGGTCATGGTGAGCCGCGGCAGTGTGAGTCACGGATTTGAGTACCCGAACCTGGATTTCATCGTTGTGACGGAGAGCGATATCTTTGGCGGACTGAAGAAAAAAAAGAAGAAAAAGCCCAGACGCTACGAGGGTGCTTCCATCCACAGCTTTAATGACCTGAGGATCGGTGATTATGTGGTACATGAGAATCATGGTCTTGGGATCTACCAGGGGATCGAGAAGATCGAGAGGGATCATGTCATAAAGGATTATCTGAAGATCGCCTATGCCGCCGGCAGCAACCTGTATGTTCCCGCCACATCGCTGGAAGTATTGCAGAAATATGCGGGCAGCGATGCCAGGGTGCCGAAGCTGAACCGGTTGAATTCGCCGGAATGGAAGAAGACGAAGGCGCGGGTGCGGGGAGCTGTTCAGGATATTGCCGAGGATCTGGTGCGCCTGTATGCGGCAAGACAGGCAAAGCAGGGACACGCCTTTGAGAAGGATACCGTATGGCAGAGGGAATTTGAGGAGCTGTTTCCCTATGATGAGACGGAGGACCAGCTGAAGGCGATCGAGGAAACCAAGGCAGATATGGAGAGCACGAAGATCATGGACCGTCTGATCTGCGGTGATGTGGGATATGGCAAGACGGAGATCGCCATACGCGCTGCCTTTAAGGCAGTGATGGACAGCCGCCAGGCAGCATTCCTCGTGCCGACGACGATCCTTGCAGTACAGCATTATAATACCTTTGCCCAGAGGATGAAGGACTATGGGATCAATGTAGAGCTTCTGTGCCGGCTCCGCACAACAGCAGAGCAGAAAAAGACGATAGAGGGGCTGCGCAGGGGGAGTGTGGATATCGTGATCGGCACACACCGGCTGCTGGGGAAGGATGTCTGCTATAAGAACCTCGGGCTTCTCATCGTAGATGAGGAGCAGCGGTTCGGTGTGACACATAAGGAGAAGCTGAAGAAGCTAAAGCATGATATTGACGTGCTTACCCTGACGGCAACACCGATCCCCCGGACACTCCACATGAGCCTGGTGGGGATCCGTGATATGAGTGTGCTGGAGGAACCGCCTGTCGACCGTATGCCGATCCAGACCTTTGTCATGGAGAAGAATGAGGAGATCGTGCGGGAGGCGATCCTCCGTGAAATCGGGCGCGGCGGGCAGGTATATTATGTCTACAACCGCGTGGGAAATATGGATATCGTGGCAAATGAGATTGCAAGGCTGGTGCCGGAAGCGGTCGTGGCATTTGCCCATGGACAGATGAATGAGCGGGAGCTGGAGAAAACCATGTTCCGGTTTGTCAGTGGAGAGATCGATGTGCTTGTGGCGACAACGATCGTTGAGACAGGACTCGATATTCCCAATGTCAATACCATTATGATCGAGGATGCGGACCGTCTTGGCCTGTCCCAGCTCTACCAGCTCCGGGGACGTGTCGGAAGGAGCAACCGGACCGCCTATGCCTTTCTGATGTATAAGCGGGATAAGATGCTTAAGGAGGTGGCAGAGAAACGCCTTGCCGCCATCCGGGAATTTACGGAGCTCGGTTCCGGGTTCAGGATCTCGATGAGGGATCTCGAAATCCGTGGGGCGGGCAACCTGCTCGGTGCCGACCAGCATGGTCATATGGAGGCGGTGGGATATGATATGTACTGCAAGATGCTGAATGAGGCAGTCAGACGCCTCAAGGGTGAGACGGTGGCGAGCAGTGATTATGAAACCAGCGTGGAGATTAAGGTTGACGCATTTATTCCAGTGGAGTATATTAAGAATGAGCTGCAGAAGCTGGATATTTATAAAAGGATTGCAGAGATTGAGACAGAAGAGGAGCAGAGCGATATGGTCGATGAGCTGGTGGACCGCTTTGGCGAGCCGCCGAAGAGTGTGATGAATCTGCTGGCGATTGCTCTTTTGAAGGCAGAAGCACACCGGGCATATATCACAGAGGTATCAGGCAGGGCGGATACACTTCGCTTTATGATGTATCCGCAGGCGGAGATCGATGTGGCAGCGATTCCGGTGCTGATCCGGAGGATGGGAAAACAGCTTCGTTTTGTGCCGGGGGCGGAGCCATGCTTTGTATATGCCCTGGACAGGGACCATAAACAGGACCTTCTGGCACAGGCAGGTGACATCGTAGGCAGGATTGCAAAGCTGTGCAGACAGGATGAGGAAGAGGTGCAGACTGCGGACAGGGTATAGTCCATGCGGGAGGAATAGTCTGTACGCAGTATATTGAGTTAGAAATGGAGGAAGAGATGAAAATAACAGGGAGATACAAGAGAGCGGGGAGAATCATGGCGGTGGTCTGCTGCCTGTGCCTGATCCTGACAGCATGCGGGGAGGGTGAAAAGGTGGAGGACACGACCAGCGGGACAGAACGGGCGGTGTCTGTAAGCGATGGCACCCTGAATGAAGATTCCGTAGCGGTATCAGTGGGGAAAACGACAGTTCCCTATAAGGAATATAAAGCATATTATTATTTTATGGAGAGTCAGTATGCCGGTATACTGACAGATGATATATGGGCCTATACAGGGGCACTGGATGGGGGGAAGACCATTGGACAGGAAGCAGTAGAGGATGTTCTCCGCCTTATCATCCAGGTAAAGGTGATTACAAAGGCAGCGGCGGTACAGGAAGTCAGGCTGGCTGCGGACGAGAAAGAGGAGGCAGATTATAACGCCAGACAATTTTGTGAGGGACTCAGTGATAAGGTAAAGCAGGCAAACAGCATTACACAGTCGCTGATTACACAGATTTTTGAAGAAAACAAGCTGGCAGAGAAAATGTACCGGGTAGTGACCGGGAAGGTAGATGTCAATGTTACGGCAGAGCAGGCGCGTGCGGCGAAGGTACAGCTGATCTACCTGAAGACAGAGGGACAGGACAAGGCGGCGGTGAAGCAGAAGGCAGAGGAGCTCCGCCAGAAGGCAGCGGGCGGTTCTGACAGCTTTTATAAGCTGGCAAAGGAAAATACCCAGGGAAGCCAGGTGGAGAATGTGATCGGACAGATGGATACGAGGAAAAATCTGGCAGGTACGGTACTCAGTATGAAAAAATACCAGATATCCGGAGTAATCGAGGAGCAGGAGGGATATTATATTGCCTATTGTATCACACCCCCTGGCAATAAAATCAATAAGGAATACAGAAACCAGGTGGTGAGTGAACGGCAGACCAGCGGCTTTCAGAAGGCATATAAAGAGTGGTCAGAGCAGTATGAGGTAAAGGTAAGTAAGTCACTGCTGGCAGGTTAGGCAGTGGGATTGGAGTGTTTATGAGAAGCAGTGGTATTTTGATGCCGGTCACGAGCCTTCCTTCACAGTATGGGATTGGCTGCTTTGACCGGAGTGCATATGAATTTGTAGATAAGCTGGCGAAGGCAGGTCAGAGCTACTGGCAGATCCTGCCCATGGGGCCGACAGGTTACGGAGATTCCCCGTACCAGTCCTTTTCTACCTTCGCTGGAAATCCATATTTTATTTCCCTGGAGGAGATGGTAAAAAAGGGGTATCTGAAACGGCAGGAGTGCGAGGATGCTGCCGTGGGGACAGATGATCACCATGTCCGGTACGGTGTGTTATATGAAAAACGATTCGCCCTGCTCCGTAAGGCATTTGCTGCCAGTGGCATAGAATCGGATGCCGGGTTCAGTCTGTTTGTACAGGAAAATAGCAGCTGGCTTCCGGATTATGCGTTATTTATGGCGATTAAGGACAGTAAGGGAGGCAGGAGCTATCTGGAGTGGGAGGATGATATCCGGCTCCGCAGGCCGGAGGCGATGGTATCCTATAAAAATAAACTGATGGATGAGGTTTATTTTTATGAGTTCCTACAGTATGAGTTTACCTGTCAGTGGAAGGCATTGAAATCCTACGCCAATGAAAAGGGAGTAAGAATTATAGGGGATATACCGATCTACGTCGCGCTCGACAGTGCGGATACCTGGGCAAATCCGGAGCTGTTCCAGTTTGACGGGGCGGGAAAGCCGACCGGAGTTGCCGGTTGTCCGCCAGATGCTTTTTCGGTCACGGGGCAGCTGTGGGGAAATCCATTGTACGACTGGGAGGCGCACAGGAAAAGCGGGTATGCCTGGTGGATCGCTAGGATCAAGAACTGTTATGAATGGTATGATATGGTGCGGATCGATCATTTTCGCGGATTTGATGAATATTATGCGATCCCGTATGGGGATGAGACGGCAGAGCATGGTGAATGGAAACCGGGTCCCGGAATGGCACTTTTTACGGCACTGCGTGAGGCCCTGGGAGAGCTTCCGATCATTGCGGAGGATCTCGGATTCCTGACGGATTCCGTGCGCCGGATGCTAAAGGATTCCGGTTTTCCGGGGATGAAGGTATTGCAGTTTGCCTTTGATTCCAGGGAGGACAGCGATTATCTTCCCTACCGGTATGACAGGAACTCGGTAGTGTATACCGGAACCCACGACAATGCAACGACATATAGCTGCTGGGATGAGATGACGAAAGCGGATAAGGCAGTGGCGGTGCGCTATATGAACTGCGGGCGTTTTCCCTCCAAAAAAAAGCTGACATGGAGCCTGATCTGCCTTGCCATGGCAAGTGTATCGGAGCTGTGTGTCATCCCCATGCAGGACTATCTGTTCCTGCCCAATACTGCCCGCATCAATACCCCCTCTACACTGGGAGATAACTGGCAGTGGCGTATGGAGGCTGGGGCATTTTCCGATAAGCTGTGTGATAGGATAAGGAAGATGACGAGGCTGTACGGGCGTATGGATCAGGATCAGACGGAGCCGTGTTAGTCTGTCACGATGGGAGAGTGCTGGTATTCGCCCGGCAGACGGGTGCTGTATTTGCGGCACCATGTCCGGCGGTAGAGCTCCGAGGCAAAAAGATCCTGCCGGAGCAGGGTCCGGGCTTCCGGGTCCAGTGCCTTTGTGTCTGCGGCAAGCCTTGACAGGATATGACAGGAGCCGGGGACCTGCGAGAGCAGGACTCCGGCTTTTTTTGATAGTCCGAGAAGGCGCAGGTAGGGCATGACGGGCTCTGTCCGTTCTATATGAAGAAGACACTGCATCAGTGCACGGCGGATCCGGCCCGTGGTGAAGGCACGGGTCTGACAGCGGGTGATCAGCTCCTGTATGCTGTGTGTCTGTGGCAGAAATTTTTGGATCCGGTCCGCAAGATCAGGAGAGATATCCTTATATCCTGTAAGAGTATCATTTTCCAACAGTGCATATTCCATGGCGGTATCGAAATCCTCCAGAGTGAGATGGGGAGTTCCGTCTGCGAGGATCTGCCGGCGCAGGGCGGTGGCAGAGGGATAGCAGGCTGTGTGCACCCTGCCGGTCTCTCCTGTTTCATGATAGCCCATGCCCTTCCGCAGTATCGTGACCGGAATCAGGGAAGAGGAGAGCTTTTTCAGGGCGAGGCAGTATTCGATCCCCAGGATATTGTTGGGCTGTGCCAGAAAGGCGGGGGAGATCCGGGTAGTTTCTGTCAGGGCATGGGCGCGTGCGGCAGGATAGGATAAGCCGTCCTGCAGGGAACGGGACAGGACAGCCTGAAATGTCCCTGATTCATCAGACAGGATAGCAGCAGTTTCTAAAAAAGGTGAGATTTCACCGCATTCACTGCCGAAGGCAAGATGGGTCACGGAAGGAAGGGCAGACAGTGCCATCACGCCGCCCAGGGCGAAATCACCGGCACTGGAGATCCCGAAACGCAGTGGCAGCTCCAGTACCATGTCGGCACCACCCGCCAGAGCTGCCCGTGTGCGCTGATATTTGTCAAATACCGCGGGTTCCCCGCGCTGGACAAAATCACCATTCATAACGATGACAGCGAGTTCTGTGCCAGATCGTTTTTTTGCCTGCTGTATCAGATAAGTATGTCCCTCATGAAAGGGATTATATTCAGCGATAATACCAACAGCATTCATAGTTTCGATTCCTTTCAGATTTCCATCTGCCGTATTTTGTCGGCAAAGGCAGCGGCGAGCTTCCGGTGTCCCCCGGGAGAGAGATGTACATAATCGACAGGGGCCGGCTCAGCGTAATCAGCGGCATCCAGAAATGCGGTGCCAAGCTCTTCTGCCGTCTGTGCCAGGGCAGCAGCGAGTCCGCGGGATACCTCCACCGAACGGGGTGGATACAGCTCGGCACAGGGGGCACCCGGCGTGGATTCCCCCAGATGGATCGGGCTGACGAGGAGGACCGGGGCGGCACTGACATCGAGGATGATCTCAGTCAGATGCCGCAGCCGCTGGTTGATTTTCCTGACATCCGGCTGGAAGAAATCCTTCATGTCATTCGTCCCCAGCATCAGGATCGTGAGGTCAAGCGGCATATGTGTCTGAAGACAGGGGATAATGTAATCCATGGCATTGCGGTAGGGCTCATAGGGGTCGTCCAGTGCCGTAGTGCGGGAATTCAGCCCCTCCTCCAGAATCAGGTAATCCGGTCCCAGAAGATCCGCTAAAAGTCTTGTCCACCGGGTATCGTCATCATAGCGGCCGCCGGAGGGGTTAAAGCCGTAGGTGTTGGAGTCGCCGAAGCATAATATGTGTTTCA
>N._stephensi_708_cecum__coassemble_62_pt1 | contig 12055 bp, 13 predicted proteins | sample N__stephensi_708_cecum__metabat2_high_PE_008 | metagenome-assembled genome bin N
CAAATAAAACCAGTTATTTTATGGAGATCCGGGATAAGAAGGACAGAAGAATCGGATTTGATCAGATGATCCAGAATAGCAGTGACAGGATACGGTTCAGACCGAAACGGTTTATCACCCTGCTTGGTGTGACGGATGAGGGTGTTTATTACGCAAGGGAAAAAGGTGGTTCTGAGGACCCTGAAAATGCTGTTTTGTACCGGATCCCGTTTGGAAAAGGAAAGAGTGGCAGGACGCATCTGGAGGAGGACAGGGAGGAGCGGATCCTGGAGGAGCCCAACGGCTTTCAGCAGAATAAGGCTGCCTACATAGATGACCGTTATATAGTCTATCTGCCCGAGATGGAGTGCGTCATAAAATATGACCGGAAATCGGGGGAGAAAACAGAGCTGCAGATGGAAACCGCCACAGGCTCTATCGTGGGGGTGGGAGAGGATGCCCTGATCCTGGCAGATCCGATGACGAATGATGAATCCTTATATCGTCTTGATCTTGAATCTGATCAGCTGGAGAAAATATGGGAAGATAAGGATAAGCTTTTGGATGACGTGATGCTGTCATATTCCGGCTATCTTTTTTGTGTGCGTGGTGATGAGGTGTGGGCATACGATATCGGAAAGCAGAAACGGGAGAAACTTCTTTCCCATACAGAGCTGCTGGCTGCCTGTGGACAGGTTTCGGATCTGACAGGTGGTCAAAAACCGGAAAACGTGTATGTGGAAAACTTTTTTTCCTACAGGGGGCGGCTGTATATGCAGATTCAGGTGGACTGGAAATCAGGGAAGGAGGAGCGGATGGGATATGCCATGTTCTCCATGGATGTCTCCAACGGAGAACGGGAGCTGGTGTATGATACAAGCCTGAGCGTCTGTATGAGGACCCGGAGTACGGAGCAGACCCATATGATAAATCCTGATATCAAATGGAACTCAGGCAGGTGCCATGATGTCACGGAGGATGGCAGGGTGATTCTGATCCTGAACCGAAAAGATATCACGGAACAGCAGCTGGGATATTTCAATATTGCCTCACGGGAGTTTAAACTGATTGGTGAGGATGACTGGGAATACTTCATTGCCTATATGGATACCAAGGATGCCTTTGGGGCTGATGATTTTGAGCTGGAAAAGAGCTATATGGCTATTATGCCGGATGATCTGTACTGATACGATTGGTATCAGGCTTCATGATATATCATAATTTAGGAGGAATCAGTGAGATGACAAAACAGAAGATTATGCTGGGGAATGAGGCAATCGCCCGTGGTGCTTATGAGGCAGGTGTCAGGGTTTCTGCTGCATATCCGGGCACGCCGAGTACGGAAATCAGTGAGAATATAGTACAATATCAGGAGATCTATGCCGAGTGGTCGCCAAATGAAAAGGTGGCTGCCGAGGTGGCAGTGGGCGCATCCATGAGCGGTGTGCGTGCCATGGCATCCATGAAGCATGTGGGATTGAATGTGGCAAGTGATCCGCTGTATACGGCTTCTTATATTGGAGCTAACGGCGGTCTTGTCTTTGTGGTGGCAGATGATCCGGGACTGTACAGCTCACAGAACGAGCAGGATACGAGATGTGTGGCGAGGGCGGCACTGGTGCCGGTGCTGGAGCCGGCAGATAGTCAGGAGGCAAAGGATTTTATGAAGGAGGCATTTGCCATCAGTGAGCGATATGACACGCCGGTTATTTTGCGCACGACGACACGTCTGGCACATTCACAGGGTCCTGTGATCCTGGAGGAGCGTGTGATGCCGGAGGATAAGCCATATGTGAGGAATCCGGCAAAAAATGTAATGATGCCGGGCATGGCGAAAAAACGGCATATCCATGTCGAAGAAAGGATGGAACGTCTGACAGAGGACGGCACGGGCTTTGCCATCAACCGGGCGGAGTACCATGATACCTCCATCGGCTTTATTACAAGCGGTATTCCATATCAGTATGTGAAGGAGGTCTGTCCGGAGGCATCCGTATTGAAGCTCGGCATGGTATATCCGCTGCCGAAAAAGCTGATACAGGAATTTGCATCCAGGGTAGATAAATTGTATATATTTGAAGAGCTCGAACCGGTGATTGAGGAACAGGTGAGATCATGGGGAATTGTATGTGAGGGCAAGGAGCTCTTTACCCGCCAGGGCGAATACAGTGCAAACCTTTTGCGGGAGAAGGTATTGGGTCAGGGGATAGAAGGAGAGGCATATGCTGACCTGCCTGCCCGCCCGCCGATTCTCTGTCCGGGATGTCCGCACAGAAGCACCTTCTCTGTGTTGAATAAGCTAAAGTTCCATGCAGCGGGGGATATCGGCTGTTATACGCTGGGAGCGGTTGCCCCGCTGAATGTCATTGACACGACACTCTGTATGGGATCAAGCATTTCCACCCTTCATGGCATGGAGATGGCGAAGGGCAGGGAGTATATCAGGAACTGGGTTGCCGTGATCGGTGATTCCACCTTTATGCACACAGGTGTCAATTCCCTGATGAATATGGTATATAATCAGGGGACAGGAACCGTAATTATCATGGACAATTCTACCACAGGCATGACGGGACATCAGGATCATGCGGCGACAGGAAGGACACTACAGGGGAAAGAGGTTCCGGCGATCAGTATCTATCATCTCTGCAAGGCGATCGGGGTAAAACATGTGGTGGAGGTAGATGCTTTCGATATTGCAGCCATGGAGAGTACGATCAAAGAGGAGGTGGCAAGGGATGAGGTATCGGTGATCATCGCCTGTGCTCCCTGTGCCCTGCTGAAGGGTCAGAAATTCCCGAACCGGTGTGTGGCGGACAGTGATAAATGTAAAAAATGTGGTATGTGCCTGAAACCGGGATGCCCGGCACTGACAAAAAATGCGGATGGTACGATTGCGATTGATGATACGATGTGTAACGGCTGTGGATTGTGTAAGCAGCTCTGTAAATTTGATGCGATTCGATTGGAGGAACGGTGATGGAAACGAAAAATATAATGATCGTCGGTGTCGGCGGACAGGGAACCCTCCTCACCAGCCGGATACTGGGAGGGATCATACAGGCAGCAGGATATGATGTAAAGCTCAGTGAGGTACATGGTATGGCACAGCGCGGCGGCAGTGTTGTGACCTTCGTGCGATATGGTGATAAGGTATATGAGCCTATCGTGGAGGAGGGGCAGGCAGATGTGCTGATCGCCTTTGAACGGCTCGAGGCGATGCGATATGCGCATTTTTTAAAAAAGGATGGTGTCCTGATCGTAAACGACCAGCGCATGGATCCTATGACTGTCGTGACCGGTGCGGCAGAATATCCGGAGGATATTCTGGAAATACTGGGAAGGGATCACAGGGTTGTCAGTATTGATGCCATGGCTGAGGCGAAGAAGCTGGGAAACTCCCGTGTATTCAATACGATCATCATCGGTGTGGCAGCAAAGAGTATGGATTTTAAAGAAGAGGAATGGCTTTCCGTCATCGAAAGGACGGTGCCGCCAAAAACAGTAGAGATCAATCAGAAGGCATTTAAGGCAGGTTTTGAATCATGATCATAGACGCACATACACACATTTACCCGGAAAAGATAGCAGACCGGGCGATCGCAAAGCTGGAGGCAGCCTCCGGGATCCGGGCGAAGACAGACGGCCGCAAGGAGGGTCTGCGGCACTCCATGAAGGAGGCAGGAGTGGATTACTCCCTTCTTCTTCCTGTGGCGACATCTCCCAGACAGGTTGATACCATCAATGAGGAGGCGGCAGAAACCAATGCCTTGGCAGATGAGACGGGTCTTTTATCCTTTGGGGGGATCCATCCGGATACCCCGGATCATAAGACAGTGCTGCGAAGGGTAAAGGCACTGGGGTTAAAGGGGATCAAGCTCCATCCGGATTATCAGCAGGTTCTTTTTAACGATATCCGCTGTAAAAGAATTGTATCAGAAGCGACAGAGCAGGGATTGTATATCATGGTTCATGCGGGTGTGGATATCGGTCTTCCTGATCCGGTACACTGCCGTCCTGACCATGTACGTGAGGTCATAAAGGAGACAGGCAGTGATAAGCTGATCCTGGCCCATATGGGCGGCTGGCGTTTATGGGATGAGGTAAAGGAAAAGCTTACAGACCAGCCGGTATATCTGGACACGGCATTTTCCCTGGCATGTATGCCGGATGTAGGGGGTATGCTGACAGAAGACAGATTTGTCGATATGGTGAGGAGCTTCGGTGCAGACCGGATCGCTTTTGGTACGGATAGTCCGTGGTGTGCGCAAAGGGAATGTGTGGAGTGGATCCGTGCTGCCTCCCTGACAGATCAGGAAAAGGAGCAGATCTTTTCCGGGACGATACGGACGATATTGGGAATCTGAGCCGGGCAATACGCTTTGCGAACTGCCCTTATATTCAAAAAAGGACTACAGGGGGACAAAAATCTGTCCCCCTGTAGTCCTGTAAGTATTGCAGAATTACTCTGCTGCGATAGCACCTGTAGGACATGCAGCTGCACAAGAGCCGCAATCCAGACATGCAGATGCGTCAATTTCATAATGAGCATCTCCTTCGGCGATCGCGCCTACCGGGCATTCGGATGCGCAAGAGCCACAGCTGATGCAGGAATCAGAAATTTTATAAGCCATTTTTGTATCCTCCTTTTTCTAATATTGAACATATTCACATCATAATACAAATTGGGGAAAATTACAAGTGAAAGTTAATGGAAATATTAAGCCCTGAAATATTAAGCGAAATATCAGGCTGTTAGGGAATACGGATCTACACAGGGAAACGCCCGGAACCATGACTCCTGTTTCCGGGCGTTTCGTATTGTGCGAAAAAACGGTTCGGAGCCGTCATGCTCCGTTTCATGAGTCCGTATTACTTCATGGACTCTTCCTGCTTTTTGATCATCTGACGAACCATCTCGCCACCGATTGAACCAGCCTCACGGGAAGTAAGGTCACCATTGTAACCATCCTTCAGGTTTACACCGATCTCGTTTGCTACTTCCATCTTGAATCTGTTCATTGCCTCTTTAGCCTGTGGTACTTCCATTTTAGAAGAATTGTTAGTCATAATTCTTTACCTCCATAATTTTTTCTTTCTGCAGTATATCACTGCTGTTCTATAGGAAAGATAAAGGAATGTGCAGGCAACCACATTCCTTTCTGATGTTTTCCGAGTGAAAAATCTTTCCTCGTGAACCCGTCATACCGAAACGCTGTCGCCGTTTTCATTCGTTTATCCTGATACTATTGTATCCACAAAGAAAAAATTTATTTTGGAAAGTTCTGGAATTGAATATCAGAAAAAAACAGAGGCGGACAACTCTTCCCGGTCTACATACAGATTGCCGTTTTCCCTGGTGTCAGTATACCATTTGGCGAGGATGAGCTTTCCACAGCAGACTTCAATACAGGTGATGCAGAGAGGATGGACGCAGCTTCCCGTATTGATATAATGGGTGTCCGGTTTTTCGGAAAGCATGGGGCGGTGGGTGTGTCCGGTGATGAGGACATGATCCCGGTCTTCGGCCCACGCATTCAGGCGGAGCTCTGATTTTTTCTTTTTGGTATAATTCTTGGCGGCACTGGTGGGATCCAGTACACCAAGCTGCTCCAGCGGCTTCCAGAGATAGCGGACGAGAAAGCGGTTTACCGGCCAGAGGGTGGAATTTAAGAGTGAGGACTGGTGGCCGTGGGTCAGATACAGGCGGTTTCCTGTGTTTGTATCCTCCAATATGATACCGGGATAAAATTTTACATCCGGGAAAAGAGGCTGATGTCTCTGGCTGGTGGTGCAAAAAAATGATTCGCATTTTTTCTTTGAAAAGGACTGATATTTTTTTACCATATCATGATTGCCATAAATCATATAGAGACGTTTTTCGCGGTAAAAGACAGAAAGCTCACGGAAGATGTCACTGTGGACTTCCTTGATCTGTTCCATATTTCTGTTTTCCCAGAGCTCGTCACCATCGCCCAGCTCGATATAGGTATAGCCCTTCTTATAATAATGCCGGAGGGCGGAGAGATAGAGATACTGGTTTTTTAAAAAATTATCATTGTGAGTGCCGTCACCGCGGTGGCAGTCGCTGAAAAGAACATAGCGGCAGCTGCCACCAAGAGGCAGGACAGGGGCGTTTTCAAAGGATTTATCCAGACGATGGTGACAGCTCATGACCGATCCCTCCTGATTCAGCGGCGACCCGCTCTCCGGCTATGCTTATACCGCCTCAGTCTCAGCATATGACGGAAGGCAAATGGCAGATAATAGTACAGGTACAGCAATCTGTCATAGGTGCAGGTAAATGGACGTGTGACAAACCGGTACAGCCGGCAGCAGAAACGGTTGATCTGCTGGGCGAAGCAGCAGTACAATTTTCTCAGGGACCCGCTGTGTCCGCAGGGACATCCGAAGCCGAAGGAGATCTCTGTGCGGCGGATGGAAAGACAGAGGGCATCGACATCATATCCGGCAGAGACAAGCCCCTCGGTAAAGGCATTGCGCATTTCCGTGTCAGGAAAGGTGATGCGGATTATCATAAACAATTCCTCCGGCTGTGAAAATACGCCCATGGAAAAGATCGTCTGCCACCAGTGGGCTCCTTCTTTTACGGCTACCCGTCTGCCATCGCGGAAAAGCTCCACGGACATATCAGGGTATTCGTCTTCTCCGGCAGCAGAAAATATGGTTCTCTTTCTCTGCGAGGGAGGAATGATGCCATCAGCATGGTAGATGCCCAGCTCACAGCCGGTATTGATTCCATACTGTCCCTTCCAGAATTCGATAAGCCATGTTTTTCCCCCGTAGTCAAAGTAGACAGGCTGACTGTCGATGACCATATTGAGGAGAGGGGCGAAACGGTCGTAGACAGCACCGTATCCAAACTCCTTCTGCCAGGCATCTGTCGTACTGGTGAATATATCCTGTCTGACATCATAGCAGTAGCCGAGCGGCTCTGTCAGATCATTCAGCAGACGGCATTTCTCTGAAATCGCCATACAGGACAGCTTTTGTATGATCTTCCGTTTCCGGAAGTGGAAAAAGATAAGGAAAAAAAGGATAAATAGTAAAAGGAAAGTAAAAAAACAGTACATGGTTTTCTCCTATCCGGTTTCTTATATTTAATCTATGGGAAATTTGTTGATTTGTGACAGGGGAGGGCAGGAATTCTACAGGGGAAGGTTACAGTATATTTATCTTGAATGTGAGAAATTGATTTAGTATAATGAGTAGTACAAGATACAAAAGAAAGGGGCGGTAAGGATGCAGAGGAGAAAAACAGAAGGCTGCGGGATGGTAAAAGGGATCAGGGGGATCGCATCATTATTGATGTGCCTGTCGCTTGTAATGGGAGGAGTATCCGATACGGCTGTGGCAGAGGCAAAGAAATCCCTGTCGAGCTATCCTGCCGTATCATATGACTGGGGACTGCGGCTAAATAAAAACCATAAAAAACCAGGAGGATCGGGACCTGCGGGCTGGAAGCTGAAAAAGGATGATGCCTACTATGTGGGAAAGCATTCAAAAAAGGATCCCGTGGTATATCTGACCTTTGACTGCGGCTATGAGGCGGGGTATACAAAAAAGATCTTGAAAGTATTGAAAAAGAATAAGGTCAAGGCATTATTTTTTGTGACAAAACCATATATTGTGCAAAATCCCGGTATCGTAAAGCAGATGAAAAAGGAGGGGCATCTGGTGGGAAACCACACATCTACCCATCCGCGTATGGCAAAGCTCAGTGTGAAGCGGATCCGTAAGGAGATTAAGGATTGTGAAAAGACTATGAAAAAGAAGACAGGATATGAGATGGATCCTTATTTGCGGCCACCGGAAGGAAATTTCAGTATTCGGAGTGTCAAGGTGGCACAAAGCATGGGCTATGCCACGATATTCTGGAGTCTGGCGTATTATGACTACGATACGGCGCACCAGCCGGGGGCAGATTATGTTGTCAGGAAATTCCGTACCTATCACCACAATGGCATGATCCCTCTGATCCATGCCTGTTCAAAGTCAAATACACAGGCATTGGGTTCTGTCATCCGGCTGTTAAAGAAAAAGGGATACCGCTTTGGTACCCTGGATGAATTCATATAAGAAAACGATAGCGTGGTGAATGCGGATAACAGGAATCGAACCTGCACGGGGGTTGCCCACTAGAACCTAAATCTAGCGCGTCTGCCAGTTCCGCCATATCCGCAGGTAAGCAGGTGGCATTAGATATCCACTGCCGATTATGACCAGTATATCAGAAAAATAATATTTGTGCAATATTTCGAAGATAATAATCAGGGCAGCCGCTTAAATGCTGGAAACTCAAATTTTGAGAAATAGCGATTTCTTATTGCCGAATTCTGCCAGGTCTGTTACAATAAGGATAGTCAGACGGTTGCCGTCTGCGGTATAAAGATTGAATAGAAGGGAGGAGCCTGTGATGAATATAACGACAGCACTTTTGGTGTTAGGGGGCTTTGTCCTGCTGGCGGTGATCATTGTCGTGGCAGTTGTGGCAGTAACCGTTGCGGGAGCTTTTAATACAATAAAGGATGAGGACGAAGTATAGGACATCTGCCTGGCTTTCTGCCAGGATGATAAATGGGACAGGAAACAGTCATGCCACCAAGGATAGGGATGCCGCAGGGCAGACTATCAGGTGGCTTTTTGTTGTAGTATGGGCAGCGAAAAATAGAAAGGAGTCAGTATATATATGTGTACAGCAGCGACGTATAAAACAAAGGATTTTTATTTTGGAAGGACACTGGACTACGAATTTTCCTATGGCAATGAGATTGTGGTCACACCGGGAAATTATCCCTTCTGTTTTCGCTGTATGGGGACGATGAAAACTCATTATGCGATGATCGGGATGGCGTATGTGGTAAGGGAGTATCCGCTTTATTATGATGCGGTCAATGAAAAGGGGCTGGGGATGGCAGGCCTGAATTTTGTGGGAAATGCCGTCTACAAGGAGGCGGCGCGTGGTAAAAACAATGTTGCCACATATGAATTTATCCCATGGATCCTGAGTCAGTGTGCCACCGTGAAGGAAGCGCGGGAGCTCCTTGACAGGATCAATCTTACGAATATGGCATTTAGTGAGGAGCTGCCGCCTGCCCAGCTGCACTGGATCATCGCCGATGCGGATGAGGCAGTTACGGTGGAATCCGTGAAGGAGGGGATCCGGGTCTATGATAATCCGGTAGGGATCCTGACGAATAATCCACCCTTTGAACAGCAGATGTTCCAGCTCAATAATTATATGTACCTTTCACCGAAGCAGCCAGAGAATAATTTCTGTGCCGCCCTTCCCCTGAGTGCCTACAGCCGGGGGATGGGGGCGATCGGGCTGCCGGGGGATCTGTCCTCGGAGTCAAGATTTGTCCGAGCCGCATTTACCAGGATGAATTCGGTCTGTGAAGGGGAGACGGAGGAGGACAGTGTCAGCCAGTATTTCCATATTCTGGGGTCGGTAGAGCAGCAGAGGGGATGCTGTGATGTCGGGGATGGGAAATATGAGGTGACGCTGTATACGGCATGCTGCAATGCCAGCCGGGGGATTTACTATTATACCTCATATGATAATCATCAGATCAGTGCCGTGGATATGCACCGGGAGAGGCTGGATGGGGAAGGGCTGGTGCGGTATCCGCTGATCCATGGGGAACAGATCCGTATGCAGAATTAGTAAAATCTGATATCTGCACTTGACATGACAGTAGGTATGTGCTATTCTTACTACATCAGACGTACTACGATAGACGTAGCAACGACAGATGGAGTTTCGAGTGGCACATATTTTTTGGAAAGGGGCGATGCCATGAACAGTATAAGCAGTGATGTGATCCGTGGTTATAACGATACCATGATCCTGTTCCTTCTCTTACAGAACCCCTCTTATGGGTATGAGATCTCGAAGCAGATCAGGGAGCTGTCGGCAGAGAAGTATATCATTAAGGAGACAACGCTGTATTCAGCATTTACCCGGATGGAAAAAAACGGATATGTACAGTCCTTTTCTGCTGAGGGAGCAGGGACCGGCAAACGGCGGACCTATTATCAGATCACAGAGCATGGCAGACAGTATTACAGGGAAAAATGCGAGGAGTGGAATCTGACAAAAGAAGTGGTGGAACATTTTATTATGAAGGGGGATAAGGATGGAGACGATTAAACAATATCTGGAGACGATGTTTGTCAGTCTGCCGGATACGCCGGAGGTACAGAGGGCAAAGGAAGAGCTGCTGCAGATGATGGAGGACAAATATAATGAACTGCTGGCAGAGGGCAAGAGCGATAACGAGGCAGTAGGTACTGTCATCGCAGAATTTGGCAATCTGGATGAGATCGCAGAGGAGCTGGGGATCCGTGGTGCCATGAATGGCGGGCAGGATTCCGGGGAGACGGCAGGGGATGCAGGCCGGCATATGACAGCAGGGGAGGCAGGGCAGTATCTGCGGGATAATAAAAAGCATGCCTTCAGGATTGCGCTGGGAGTGCTGCTCTGCATCTGTAGTGTCATCGGCCCGGTCATGGTGGAGGCAGTGGTCAGTATGCAGGAAATACAGGGAAGGGAGGCATTCGGTGTTTTAACGATGATGGGGATGATCGCGGTTGCTGTATTTTTATTTGTATATTCCGGTCTGATAATGAAAAAGTGGTTGTTTATCCGGAAAGAGTCCTTTTATCTGGATTTTTCTGCAAAGCAGAGAGTGATGGCGGGCAGAGAGCGTTTTCGTGTGCCACATGCCATGCTCCGGACCATTGGTATCGTCCTGTGTGTGATCAGTTTTATGCCGGCTGCTGTCCTGGACGAGATGGATTACGGGCTCGACTATGTGCTCGATCTGGATGAGATAGGGGCAGTGATCCTGTTTATTTTTGTGGGAGTGGGGGTTTTTCTCATAGTTTATGGCAATATGGTAGACCATGGTTTTGAGAGACTGCTGGCAAAAACGGGAAATGGTAAGAAATCAGGAACCCGCAAGGCAGGACATACGGAGGAAGAAAAATATATCTCGCCGGGAGCCGAGGCCGTGATGTCCGTGTACTGGCATTCCGTTACCTGCATCTATCTGATCTGGAGTTCTCTTACATTTCACTGGCATTATACATGGATCGTGTGGCCGGTGGCAGGGATTGTGTATGCCGGATTGTCGAAGGTGTTAAAGATAGAGGAGGAGGATCTATGAAAAAAGTATTTATTGCCACGCTGTCTGCTGTGACAGTGCTGTGCATTGTAGTGGGAACGATGGTCCATGTCGGGGGCTGGTTTCAGGGCTTTTCCTTTGGCGGGGATTCTGGTGAGCCGATCTCCTATGATGAGGAGCAGCAGGAATTCCGGTCTTTGAAGATCGAAGCAGATGTGATGAGTGTCACGATCCAAAAAGGTGACAGTTATCGGATCAGCTATGAGGCATCCGAGCAGAGACTGGCACCAAAGATCGAATTAAAGGGTGATATACTGATGATTACGCAGTCATTCAGAGCATTTAATTTTCTGAGGTTTGGCAGCCACAAATGTAAAATGACGCTGACAGTACCGGAGGGAGTACAGCTTGGCGGGGTGGAATTTGATCTGGATGTAGGGGAGCTGATCCTCTCGGATCTGTCCGTTGATCACATGAAGATCGCCACGGACGTGGGAAATGTGGAGATGGCATCCTGTGGGGGAAAACGTCTGGAGGCAGAGTCCGATGTCGGTAATATCGACATCCGTTCCAGTGAGTTTATGGATGCAGAGATAGAGACAGATGTGGGAAATGTTTCTTATTCAGCTGCCAGGGATCTTTCCTCGTATGATCTTACCCTGGCGACAGATATCGGAAAGGTGACAGTGGATGGCGAGAGCTGTAAAAAACAGTTTAATCAGGCGGCATCGGCGGATGCTGATAAACACCGCCTGGCAATAGAGACAGATACAGGGAGTATCGATATCGTTACCGCGCGATAAAGCAGCACCATTCCTTCATGTGTCTGGTGTCGAGGATTTCAAAGCCATTTTCGATGAGGGTATCATAGACCTCCGGTTCTTTCAGGTCAATGATGCCGGAGGTAATATACAGACCGCCTTTTT
>N._stephensi_708_cecum__coassemble_63_pt1 | contig 12037 bp, 7 predicted proteins | sample N__stephensi_708_cecum__metabat2_high_PE_008 | metagenome-assembled genome bin N
CAGGAGAATTACAGATAAACAGGCACCTGTGGATGTGGACCGGTTTGTCATCGTGACCTTTACCCGGGCAGCGGCATCCCATATGCGGGACCAGCTGCGGGAACGTCTGGAGCTGGCACTGGAAACGAACCCGGAGGATACCCATCTGCAGCGTCAGGTCCAGCTGATGGGGGCGGCCCATATCTCCACGGTACATAGTTTCTGTAGCTATGTGATACAGAATTATTTTCACCGGATCGGTATCGATCCCTCTTACCGCCAGGGGACAGAGAGTGAGCTTGCCCTGATCCGGAAGGAGGTGCTGACAGAGCTTCTGGAGGAGAAATACGAGGAGGGCGGCGAGGAATTTGTGGAGCTGGCGGATATGAATATGTTCAACCGTTCCGATGAGGGGCTGGAGGAGATGGTGTCTGCCATCTATGACAAGGCGGTGAGCGAACCGTTTCCCATGCGCTGGCTGGATCAGATGGAGTCATTTTATGATGTATCAGACGAAGAGGAATGGGAGCATTCGGCAGTCTGCCGGTGTGTGATGGAGGACTGCCGGATGCTGTTAGACGGGATGCAGGAGGAGCTGCGGCAGCTTCTGGAGATCTGTGCAGGACCGGACGGTCCCTTTGTATATGAGGATAATGTAAAGGAGCTGGCTGCGATATGCGATGATCTGCAAAGGGCGGATTCCTATGAGCAGTTCCGTCAGATCCTGGGCGGGATGAGCATCCGTGCCATGTCACGGAAGAAGGGGGAGGGGATCTCACCAGAAAAGCGTGAGGAGGTAAAGGAACGCCGTAACCGCTGTAAAGCTGTACTGGCAGATATGCGGGATTCTTATTTTTACCAGGACAGGGAAGGGCACCGGGAGGATCTGGCTGCCATGGGGCATAAGCTCCGCACACTGATTCAACTGGCAAGGGAGCTGGTGGAACGCTATACGGAGGCAAAAAGGGAGCGGAATGTCGTTGATTTCAATGATCTGGAGCAGCTTGCCCTCGCGATTCTGCTTGAATGGGATGAGGAGAAGGGAGAATATGTGCGATCGGAGGCGGCGCGGGAGCTGTCAGAGCATTTTGAGGAAATCATGATTGATGAATATCAGGACAGCAACCGTGTCCAGGATACACTTCTTGCCAGCGTGTCCCGGGATGGACTGCCGGGGAAGAGACCGAATATTTTTATGGTGGGAGATGTCAAGCAGAGCATCTACCGTTTCCGGAATGCGTGTCCGGAGCTGTTTGCGGACAAGCTGGAGACCTATCAGATGCTGCCGGAGGCGGACTGCCGGCGGATTGACCTGCATCAGAATTTCCGGAGCCGGGCTGTGGTACTGGAAGGGAGCAATTGTGTTTTCGAACGGATCATGCACCGGGACATCGGCGGAGTGGAATACGACAGGGATGCGGGATTACAGCCGGGAAGACATTTTGCCGAGACAGGGGAGGCAGTATCAGATACGATCGATGCTTATATCATCCTGGATCCCGGGGATGCCGAGCTGGAAGCGAGGCTGGCAGCATCCCGTATCCGTGCCATGACAGAGGGAGAGGATCCCCTTTATATACAGGACGGGGATGCGCTGCGCAGGGTGCAGTATAAGGATATCGTGATCCTTACAAGGAGTATCCGTTCCGTAGGGCAGACCTATTTTGATGTGCTGACAGAGGCGGGGATCCCTGTGGTGATGGAGCACAGCCAGGGATTTTTCGATACACGGGAGATCCGGCTCATGACACAGATGCTGCAGATCATAGATAATCCGCGTCTGGATTTTGCCCTCGCCGGGGTTTTGTGCGGACCGATGTTTGCCTTTACGGAGGAGGAACTTGCACTGTTGCGTGCCGGCAGCCGCCAGACCGATCTGTATGGATCTGTTTTGGCTTATCAGGCAGGACAGGCTGCCTCGGCGAAGGAGGAAGAGCTGCATGGCAAGGTGCAGCATTTTCTCTCGGTTCTGCGGCAGCTGCGCCGGAAAACGGCATATGCAACGGTAGCGGAGCTGATCCGGGATATCTATGAGGAGACAGGGATCTATGAGATGGTGCAGATGATGCAGGATGGTGTGCAGCGGACGGCGAACATGGATCTTTTGATGGAACAGGCGAGAGAGTTTGATGCCTCTGTCTATCACGGACTTCATGCCTTTGTGCAGTATATCAACCGGATCCGGGAGCAGCAGGAGGAGATGGGAGAGGTCAATCTGGCAGGTGAGGAGGAAAATGTGGTCCGTATTATGACGATGCATAAAAGCAAGGGACTGGAATTCCCTGTCTGTATCCTGCTCGGGCTGGGACGGAGGCTGGGAGGGAAAAAGAATCGTTTTCTGACGATCCATCCGGATCTCGGCATCGCCTCAAAAATTGTGGATAATGAAACAAGGACCGTAAAGGACAATTTTTATCGAAATGCCCTCAACCGCCAGAATGCCATGGCGGATCTGGGGGAGGAAATGAGAGTCCTCTATGTGGCGATGACGCGGGCAGAGGAAAAGCTGATCCTGATCGGCTGTGCAAAGGAGGTACAGGGTGCTGCCACAAATTATCTGGGAAGAAGCCGGATGGAAAGCTTTCTGGATATGATCCTGCCGGCGGCACTGGAGGAGCCGCAGTGGTTCACGGTAAATCTGGTGAAACGGGATGATCTCCTGGCGGATGCGGCACGGGATATCTTCCGGGAAAACCTGGAGACCGAGGCACTTTACAATTTTGACACAACTGTTGTGTATCATAAGGAACTACATGGGTATCTGCGGGAGCTGGAGATGGAGGAAGCCGGGGGACCGGAACCGCTGCCGGTCAAGGTGTCAGTATCCGATCTGAAGGTAAGATCCATGGAGGAGCAGGATATGCCGGACTTTACGATCCTCAGTCACGAGGAGGAGACACAGATGCCGGTTCCTGCCTTTATGAGGGAGAAGGAAGAGGCAGATGCGGCAAGACAGGGTGCTGCCTATGGAACAGTATGGCATCAGGTCATGGCGACCATTGATTTTGCAGAGACGGATACAGAGCAGCAGATCCGGTGTGCCGTGCAGGAGCTTGTGAAAAGCGGCAGGCTGAGGGAGGAGGAGCTGCCGGTGCTGAACTATCAGCGGCTGCAGAGGTTTTTTTCTTCCCCGCTGGGACGAGCCATGAGGGAGGCAGACCGGGATGGGAGACTCCGCAGGGAGCAGCCCTTCGTGATGGGGAGACCGGCACGGGAAATATTTCCTGACAGGGCAGAGGAGGATATCGTGCTGGTGCAGGGGATCATTGATGCTTATTATGAGACAGGGGATGGCATCGTACTGATGGATTATAAGACGGACTCCCTGAAACCGGGGGAGGAGTCCCGGCTGGTAAGCCGGTATCAGGAGCAGATGAGGCTGTACAGCAGGGCACTGGAGGATATGACCAGGCTGCCGGTGAAGGCGTGTATCCTGTATTCCTTCTCGCTGGAAAAGGAGATACCGTGTCCTGTCAATGAGGGGAAGTGAGTAGTATGTATGAAGGATTTGCCGGTGTATATGACTATATGATGAGCAGTATACCCTATGATGCGTGGCGGGATCTGCTCTGCACCTATCTGGCAGGGCGGGGGATCACAAAAGGGACGGTGTGTGAGCTCGGCTGCGGGACGGGAAGCATGACAGAGCGTCTGGCAGCAGCCGGGTTTGATATGATCGGCGTGGATCTCTCGGCGGATATGCTTGCCGTGGCGCAGGGAAGGAAAGAGGAGAGCGGACAGGATATCCTGTATCTGCAGCAGGATATGGAGCAGCTCGAGCTGGCAGCCCCGGTGGATGTGATCCTCAGTGTCTGTGATTCCATGAATTATATTCTGGAGGAAGAGGGGATGCGGAATGTATTTGCCAGGGTTCATAAATATTTGAAGCCCGACGGATATTTTATATTTGACTTGAAGACGATATACTGTTATCGTAATATTATTGGCAGCCGGACCTGGGCAGAGCATGATGAGGAGGTCAGCTATATATGGGACAATTATTTTTATGAGGATGAGGGCATCAATGAATATCTGCTGACGATCTTTTACAGGCAGAAGGACAGCGGTCTGTATGAGAGGATCGATGAGGTTCATTACCAGCGGGCATATTCTGTTTTGCAGCTAAAGGGCTTACTGGAGGACAGGGGGTTATGTATCATGGACTGCTTTGATGCCTCCGGGAAGAAGCCGGTGGAGGACAGTGAGAGAATTTACATTGCAGCGAGAAGACAGGAGGATGAGGATGAGTAGAAGGGGAAATTGGCTCGGGATACTTCTTTTGACCGGGTGTCTGATAGGATTGTTTATTATTGCAGGGAAGGGGGATCTGTCATATGCGGCAAATACGACAGGGGTTGTGACAGCAAACAGTGGTCTCAATGTACGCAGTAGTGCAGCCGTTAAAGATGGAAATATCCTGTCATCCCTTCCAAAGGGGACTAAAGTGACGATCCAGGATACGGTGACGGTCGGCAGTTCTGAAAAATGGTATAAGATCTCTGCAACAGTGGACGGAAAAACTGTTACGGGATATGTCAGTGCGACCTATGTGGCTGTCGAGGCAGAGCCTTCCCCGACGGTGACTCCTGCCGGCGGGACGACGACACAGAAGACAGTGACCACGTACCGCTATGAAACTACCTATAAGGCGATCAGTGTGCCGGCAAAGACATTATCCCGGACGAAGGTTTACGCTAAGGCAGCCGGGGCACGTAAGATCATATCAAAAAAGAAGATCGAGCTTGCCAAAGGGAAGTCGGTAAAGCTGACCGGGGAGAAGGTCGTTAAGGGGAAGAAATGGTTTAAGATCAGCTTTACCTATAAAAAGAAAACGAGAACAGGGTACGTGCGGAACCTGTATGTAAAGATGACACTGAAATCTGCGGCAACGGCGGCAGTGAATAATCAGAAAACATCGATCAGGGTCCGTTCAAAGGCAGATACGAAAGCTGCTTATAAAAAATCAGGAAAGAAGTACATCAGGCTGGCAAAGGGGACAGAGGTGACGATCACGAAGGATGTGAAAAAGCAAAATACCAAGTGGTATAAGATCTCCTTTTCCTATGGCGGAAAGACAAAGACAGGCTATGTCAAGGCGGCGTATATCCAGCTTGCCAGGAAAAAGGTGGTGAAGAAGGTTGCCGTGGTTGCCCTGTCCAGCACGGATTTTGAAAAGAGCCTGAAGGAACAGGGCTTTCCGGATTCCTACAAAAAGAGCCTGAGGGAGCTTCATCAAAAATACCCATATTGGCAGTTTGTTGCCTACAGGACAAATCTTGACTGGAATACGGTGATCAGTAATGAATTTAAGCCGGGCGAGGGTGTGAACCTGATCTCCAATGCAAAGTCAAAGGCGTGGAAATCCACGGATCCGAAGGATTATGATGCCGCTACGGGTAAATGGAAGGTTTATGACGGCAGTACATGGGTGGCGGCATCCCGTGCCGCGGTATCCTATTATATGGATCCAAGGAACTTTTTGAATGAACGGAATATCTTTATGTTTGAGTCACTGGAATACCAGTCACAGTACCAGACTAAGGCGGGTGTCAATATCATACTGAAAAATACGCCCTTTGGCGGAAAGTCATTTTCCTATAAGGATCCTGATACGGGAGCGGGTAAAACGATTACCTATACCAATGCGTTTCTGGAGGCGGCAAAAAAAACAGGGGTCAGTCCGTATCATCTGGCATCCCGCGTGAAGCAGGAGGTAGTGACCAGTGCCACTACCACAAGCGGAGCTGTCACCGGTACCGATACAAAATACCCGGGGATCTATAATTTTTATAATATCGGGGCGACCAGCAGTAAAAATCCTGTCCAGAATGGTCTGAAATGGGCATCCACCGGCAGCACCTATCTGCGTCCGTGGACAGACCGGTACCGTTCCATCGTGGGAGGCGGTATGTACATCGGTACCAGCTATATCAGCAAGGGACAGAATACAGGTTATCTCCAGAAATTTAACGTGACCTCCTACCAGCGTTACGCACACCAGTATATGACAAATGTGGAGGCGGCATATTCGGAGGCCATCAAAACCAAAACGGCATATGCGGATACGATGAATAAAACACCGATTATTTTTTCTATACCGGTATACAACAATATGCCATCCGCTGCCTGTGCAGCACCGAAGTAAAAAACAGGAGGCAGATTGTATGGCACATATCAGAATACGGATACTGTTTATATTGGGAATACTGGTCCTTTTTCTCGCTGTGCCGGCAGAGGCGGAGGCAGGGAGTGCCGTGATCCGGTTTACAACAGCCAGTGAGACAGTGCAAAAGGGAGAGATCTTCACCGTTGTCTGTCAGGTGATATCCCAGGATGCTTTTCTTGATACGGAATTCCAGATCCGGTATGATGAGGAGCTGGTTCAGTTTCTGAAGGGAGGAAGCAAGGTCACAGGAGGCAGTGGACTGCTCACTGTTTCCTCCACCGGTAATGAAACAGCTTCCACGAAAAAAACCTTTTCGCTGCAGTTTGTGGCGGATAAGAAGGGGACAGCAGTTTTCGATATAAAAGGGACAGCATCGATCACGGATGCGAATGGAATTTCATTTTCCAGTTCCAGTAACCGGCTGCTGGTGACTGTGCAGAAGAAGGGAGCATCCCGGGAAAAGCCGGTACAGACAGAACGGCCTGTGGCGACACCGGAGCCGGTCCGTTCGGAGAACAACAGGTTAAAGAGCCTGAAGCTGGATGCACAGGAGGTCACGCCGGAATTCAGCAGTGACAGGGAAGAATATAACGCTGTCGTCAGTTATGATACGGATATATTGTATATGAGCTTTCAGGCAGAGAATGAGAAGGCAGGGGTGCAGATAAAGGGAAATGAAAAGCTGAAGGAGGGAGTCAATGAGGTACAGCTGATCGTGACGGCAGAGAATGGCAGTGCCAGGACTTACCGGATCCATGTGACAAGGGAGAGTGAGGCAAAGACCCGGGAGAGGGAGCGGAAAGAAAGCAGTGCAGATACTGACATTGCCTTTCAGATAAGAAAGGACAAGGATCAGATCCTCTTGAAAAATTCGTATGAATTTGAGGTGCTGGATCCCTCTGCCCTGACAGAGATCCCGGCGGGATATGTATTGTCCGGGATCGAGATAGGGGGCATCCGGGTTCCGGCATTTACGATGGAAAATGACCTGGATAACAATTATCTTCTCATGTATCTGAGAGGACCGACAGGGGAAGACAGCATTTACCAGTATGACCGTACAGAAAAGACACTACAGCGTTATACGGGAAATATGATTGATAAGGTGAATAAAAGTGCAGGGGCGGCGAAGGGAACAAAGGGCCTGTCCGTATCAAATTATGTACTTCTCGGGATCATTACAGGATTAGTGATCATTATTTTGTGTATGCTTATTACGATGCTGAAGATGGCGATGAAAAAGAAGGAAGAAGCGAAAAACCAGAAAAGTGAGGGCTATCATGAAGAGAGATTTTACCGCTGAAGCGGAAAAGGTATTGAATAAGGCAGCGAAATATGCTGTGAAGATGGGAAACCCGGTTATGGGCACAGAGCATCTGCTGTATGGTCTGGGGGCAGGTCCCGGTATGGCATCCCATGTGCTGAGGGAGAATGGAATGGATAAGGACACACTCCAGTTTGAGATAGAGAATTACTGCGGTCAGGGTCCTGCGCTGGCACTGGATTCGCTGAACGGCGATATGTCACCGAGACTGGAGGAGCTTCTGGTCCGGTGTGATGAAGAAGCAGTGAAGATGGGGAGTGACAGGATCGGTACCGAGCATATGCTGATGGCAGTCCTGAAGGACACCACCTGTGTTGCCTACCGTGCGCTGCTGGCGGCAGGTGCCAATATCCAGAAAATCTATATGGATATTGTGACGACAGCTGGCGGTGATCTGGCACTGGCGAAAAATGATCTGATTGCCAGCCGCACGAAAAACCGTAGAAATCAGTCATCTACACCGGCACTGGACCAGTATGCAAGGGATCTGAACCAGTATGCAAGGGATGGCATTCTGGATCCTGTGCTGGGGCGTGATGCAGAGATCAGCAGTGTGATTGAGATACTCAGCCGCCGTACTAAAAATAATCCCTGCCTGATCGGTGAGCCGGGTGTAGGAAAGACAGCGATCGCAGAGGGGCTTGCTGCCCGTATCGTAGAAGGGGATGTGCCGGATTCCATCGCAGATAAGCGCGTACTGACACTGGATCTGTCCGGTATGGTGGCAGGATCAAAATATCGTGGGGAATTTGAGGAGCGCATCAAGCGTGCCCTGCGGGAGACGAGGACAGCAGGGAATATCCTTCTGTTTATTGATGAGATCCACACAGTGATTGGTGCCGGCGGTGCGGAGGGTGCCATCGATGCCTCCAATATATTAAAGCCGGCATTGGCGAGAGGAGAGGTACAGGTCATCGGTGCCACGACAAGGGAGGAATACCGTAAGTATGTGGAAAAGGATGCGGCACTGGAACGCCGTCTTCAGCCGGTAGTAATCGAGGAGCCCACAGAGGCACAGACAGTGACGATGCTGCGGGGGCTGAAGAGCCGGTATGAGGACTATCATCAGGTTATCATCAGTGATGCTGCCATCGAGGCAGCAGTACGGCTGTCAGCGCGCTATGTCAATGACAGGTTTTTGCCGGACAAGGCGATCGACCTGATTGACGAGGCATCTGCCAGACTGCGTTTAAACCGGGTGGTGCGAAAGGGAAACAACCAGAAAAAGCTGGAGGCAAAGGCGCAGAGACTGTATGATGAGAGGGAACAGGCATTGATCGATGGCGATATGGAGCTTGTCATGGATATACGGGAGCAGGAACGGGCACTGGAGGAGCAGCTGTCAAAGGAAAGAAAGCGGACTGCCCGTAAGGGGAAAAAGGCAGACCGTACCATTACCGAGGGCCATGTCGCCGAGATCGTGGCAAAATGGACGCATATTCCGGTGCAGCGGCTGGCAGAAGAGGAGATGCAGCGTCTACAGAAGCTGGAGGAGATCCTGCATGAAAGAGTGGTGGGTCAGGAAGAGGCAGTAAAGGCGGTGGCAAAGGCGGTACGCCGGGGCCGGGCAGGACTAAAGGATCCCGGACGGCCTATCGGTTCGTTCCTGTTCCTGGGTCCTACCGGTGTGGGCAAAACAGAGCTGAGCAAGGCACTGGCGGAGACAGTGTTTGGTTCTGAAAAAGATATGATCCGCGTGGATATGTCAGAATATATGGAAAAGCAGAGTGTATCCAAGATGATCGGCTCTCCCCCGGGTTATGTGGGATATGAGGAGGGCGGACAGCTCAGTGAGAAGGTCAGGCAGAAGCCATATTCTGTCCTGCTTTTTGATGAGATCGAAAAGGCTCATCCGGATGTCTTTAATATGCTGCTGCAGGTGCTGGAGGATGGCCATATCACCGACGCACAGGGACGGAAGGTGGATTTCAAAAATACGATCATCATCATGACCTCAAATGCCGGTGCCAACCGCATCATCTCTCCGAAAACCCTTGGATTCGGGCAGACGATGAGCGAGGAGGAGAGCCACAGGAAAATGAAGGAGGGCGTGATGGAGGAGGTAAAGCACATCTTTAAGCCCGAATTTATCAACCGTGTGGATGAAATGATCGTGTTCCATACGCTGAATAAAGAAAATATCCGTGACATTACCGCTATCATGGTAAGGAACTTTGAGAAGCGGGTGAAGGATCAGATGGAGATGGAGCTGCAGGTTTCAGATGAGGTGATCCGCTGCGTGGCAAAGAGAGGCTTTGATAAGGATTATGGTGCGCGGCCGATCCGTCGTGCCCTCCAGAACGAGGTGGAGGATCTTCTGGCAGAGGCAGTGCTGTCAGGGGAGGTACTCCGGGGGGACCGTGTGGAAATTCTCCTGAGGCAGGAAGAGGGGAAGGATAAAATTTTTGTGCAAAAGTTTACAAAAAAAGAATAGAAAAACAGGTCATAGTATTGTATACTAATAAGTAAGGAAATAAAAAGGGAGCAGAGGGCTCCCATCGTGAATGAAAACGAAGGAGGATAAGGACATGGGCGTAGTGGAAGAATTGATTCAGGGAAATGGCGATGGAACATTGAGTTTTGGTAATTATCTGCTTGATGCAAAGACCAAGAAGGCTGATTTTAAGTTTGAGGGGGCTACCTACAAGATCAAGACATTTAAGGAGATTACAAGACTGGAACGCAATGGAGCGATGGTCTATGAGTCAGTACCCGGTTCTGCTGTAACAAATTTTAAAGGAAATGGGGAAGTGGCAGAGTTTGATGTGGAGGCAGCGGGAGATATCAGCTTTACCCTGGAGATGGAGCCATCTTCTGAGTACAAGCTTGTAGTCAATGGAGTGTCTGCCGGACGGATTCCTACTAATCTGGGCGGGAAACTGAATGCCAGCCTTGAACTGGACGAAGGGGAAAAGGCTGTTGTGAAGGTGATAAAGTGTTGATGTAATGAGGTTCAGACAGGGAAAGGCACCAGTAAGCGGTTACTGGTGCCTTTCATTATGTACAATGATTATTATTCTCTTGAAAGATTTATATGCCTGTGATATTATTACTTATAAAGCCTATCAAAACAATAGGATATAAAATAAACGGAAAGGCAGGATAACTATGACACTGGCACAACTGGTCTATGCAGTTAAAATTGCAGATACAAAATCAATGAATAAGGCGGCGGCAGGATTATTTATATCACAGCCGGCGTTGTCCGGTGCAATCCGGGACTTAGAGGATGAGCTGCACATCGAATTGTTTATACGCACGAACCGGGGGATTGTAGTGACAACAGAGGGGGAGGAATTTTTAAGCTATGCAAGGCAGATGGTGGAACTGAATAAAATGATTGATGAAAGATATATAGAACAGAAGCAGTCAAAGAAGAAATTCAGTGTATCCATGCAGCATTATTCCTTTGCCGTGGAAGCATTTATTGAGTTGGGCAGGCAGCTTTCCGTAAGTGAATTTGAACTTGCCGTGCATGAGACGAAAACGCATGAGGTGATTGATAATGTAAGGGATTACCGGAGTGAAATCGGGGTGTTATATTTAAATGATTTTAATGAAAAGGCGATGAAGAAGATTTTTGCGGAAAACGGACTGGAGTTTCTTCCGCTTTTTGTGTGCGGGGTATCCGTATATTTAAGTAAAAACCATCCGTTGGCGGACAAAGAAAAAATAGAGTTTGACGAGCTGGAAGAGTATCCCTGTCTGTCCTTTGAGCAGGGAGAAAAAAACTCATTCTATTTTGCGGAAGAGGTGTTAAGCACACGGCATTATAAACAGATGATTAAGGCTGATGACAGGGCAACCATGCTCAACCTGATGGTCGGTATGCAGGGCTATACCCTGTGTTCGGGGATTATATGCGGAGAGTTAAACGGCGGTAATTTTGTATCGGTGCCGCTGGATACGGAGGATACGATGACGATTGGATATGTAAAACGGAAAAATATGCCGCTCAGTATCCTCGGGCAGAAATATATTAAAATTTTAAAAAGATACGGCACTGTTTAAGCAGGTTTGTGCTGCCTTGATTTACAGGGAAAGGAAAACGGACATGATTGGTCATATATAGTATTCGCAGGCTTCTGCCTGTCTGTTTATTATATCCTGTAAAGTGATGCTGTTCAGATAATCAAGAATAACATGGTACAGTCCCTCATAAACCGGCAGGGTAATGCATCCGTCATAGTTCTCACAACAGTTTGGAACATTGTCCATACAGTTTACCGGTGCGAGGCTTCCTTCCGCACTCTCAAGAATTTCCCTTACCGTGATTTCAGAGGGTGCTTTCGCAAGCTGGTAACCTCCGGTATGGCCTTTATTGGAATGCAGGAGACCGCTTCTGTTTAAAAAGGGGACGATCTGTTCCAGATATTTCTTGGAAATATTCTGCCGGGCAGAAATATCTTTTAAGGCAATAAAACCTTCATTATAATGTTTGGCAAGGTCAATCATCATACGGAATGAATACCGGCCTCTGGTTGAAATTTTCAAGATTGTTACCTCCTGTAAATCGTGTCTGCTTAATCAGCAGATATCTGTAAATCCATTACCTATTTTACCACAGG
>N._stephensi_708_cecum__coassemble_64_pt1 | contig 11990 bp, 6 predicted proteins | sample N__stephensi_708_cecum__metabat2_high_PE_008 | metagenome-assembled genome bin N
CCATCAAGATCATCGGTGAGCACACAGATAAATATGCACAGGCATATTTTGATTATGATTCCAAGAAATCCGGTGGTGTTACGATCTCCCACCTTCGTTTCGGTGACAGCCCGATCAAGTCTACCTATCTGATCAATAAGGCTGATTTCGTAGCATGCCATATGCCGGCTTATATCAAGAAATATAATATGGTACAGGATCTGAAGGACGGTGGTTCCTTCCTGCTGAACTGCTCCTGGGATAAGGACGAGCTTGAGAAGCAGCTGCCGGGACAGGTAAAGAGGTATATGGCTGAGCACAACATCAATTTCTACACGATTGATGGCTTCAAGCTTGGTAAGGAGATCGGTCTTGGCGGCCGTATCAATACGATCCTCCAGTCGGCGTTCTTCTCCATTTCCGGCATTATTCCGGAGGATGATGCGATCCAGTATATGAAGGATGCTGCTACCGCTTCTTACTCCAAGAAGGGTGACGACATCGTTAAGATGAATCATGATGCGATCGATGCCGGCGCAAAGAATTATGTGAAGATCGAGATCCCGGCTTCCTGGAAGGATGCAGCAGATGAGGATCTGTCCGTGACTGTAACAGGAAACAGGAAGGATCTTGTAGATTATGTAAATACCGTACAGAATGCAATCAACAGCCAGACCGGTAACGATCTTCCTGTATCTGCATTTGAGGAATATGTTGATGGTACACTGCCGAGTGGTTCTGCCGCTTATGAGAAACGTGGTGTGGCAGTAGATGTTCCACAGTGGAATCCGGAAGGGTGTATCCAGTGTAACTTCTGCTCCTATGTATGTCCACATGCGTGTATCCGTCCGGTTGCCATGGATGCAGACCAGCTGGCAAAGGCACCGGAAAACAATGCGGTTGACTTAAAGGGTGTCGATGGCGTGAAGTTCGTGATGAGTGTATCGGCTGACGACTGTACCGGGTGCGGTTCCTGTGCGAATGTCTGCCCGGGCAATATGAAGAACAATGTTCTTTCCATGGTTCCTTATGCAGAAGGGTATTCCCAGCAGGAATTCTTCAACTATGGTGTGACATTTGATACTCCGGCAGCAGTACTTGAGAAATTCCCGGAGACAACGGTTAAGGGAAGCCAGTACAAGCAGCCATTGCTGGAGTTCTCCGGTGCCTGCGGCGGATGCGGCGAGACTCCGTATGCGAAGCTGATGACCCAGCTCTTCGGTGACAGGATGTATGTTGCCAATGCGACAGGATGTTCTTCCATCTGGGGCGGTTCTTCACCGGCATCCCCATATACCGTAAACAGTGAGGGCAAGGGTCCGGCATGGGCAAACTCCCTGTTTGAGGACAATGCAGAGTATGGATTCGGTATGGAATTAGGCCAGAGGGCGAACCGGGCAAAGGTAGTTGCTGCAGCAGAGGAGCTTGTGAAGGTTGCTGAGAAGGAAGATGTAAAGGCAAAGGTACAGGCATATCTGGATACGATCCAGAACAGTGGTGCCAACGCCAAGGCTGCGAAGGAGATGATCGCTGCCCTGGAAGGCTGCGGCTGCCAGAATGAAAATGCACAGACGATCCTCCAGCTCAAGGATTTCGCTGCCAAGAAATCACAGTGGATCCTCGGTGGTGACGGATGGGCATATGACATCGGCTACGGTGGACTGGATCATGTACTGGCAAGCGGCCAGGATGTCAATGTACTGGTATTTGATACAGAGGTTTACTCCAATACAGGTGGTCAGGCATCCAAGGCGACTCCTACCGGTGCGATCGCACAGTTTGCTGCCGGTGGTAAAGAGGTCAAGAAGAAAGACCTTGCCGGCATCGCTATGAGCTATGGCTATATTTATGTGGCACAGATTGCCCAGGGTGCTGATATGAACCAGATGATCAAGGCATTTACAGAGGCTGAGGCTTATCCGGGGCCGTCACTGATCATCGCCTATGCTCCATGTATCAACCATGGTGTGAAGGGCGGTCTGAAGAATGCCCAGGCAGAGGAGAAGAAGGCAGTAGAGAGTGGTTACTGGCATCTGTTCCGCTACAATCCGCTTCTGGCAGAGGAAGGCAAGAATCCGTTTATCCTGGATTCCAAAGAGCCGAAGGGAAGCTATCAGGACTTCATCATGGGCGAGGTTCGTTACAACCGTTTGTCACGTTCCAACCCGGACAGGGCAAAAGAGCTGTTTGAGAAGGCTGAAAAGGATGCAAAGGCGAAGTACGAGGCACTGGCAGAGAGAGCTGCCAAATAATCCGGATTACGTTATATGAGAAAAAGAAAAGGGGACAGGCTGTGAGGTCTGCCCCTTTTTTTGATAAAAATCCAAATCGGTTACAAAAGTGACGCAATTTGCCGTTATACTATGCAGCAGAGCATAAATAAAAAGCGGGGGAATGAACGATGAAGACAAAATGGGTGAATGTAACAGGAGTAATATTTGTGATCTGTGTATGCTTTTTTCTTTGTGGAAGCCAGGTGGAAGCGAAGACGAAAAAATACACTATTACCACGAAAACAACACCGGTCGATAAAAAGATCAAAAAGAAGAAGACCTATAATAAAAATACAAGACAGTATTATACGATCCAGTCGTATCTCACGAAGCTGGGAAAGACGGGCGGGACGCTGACACTCAAAAAGGGTACATATAAGATCCCGTGCACATTATATATACCATCAAATGTGAAAATCCAATGTAAAACAGGTGTGAAGCTGCTGAAAACAAACAAGACCGGGACAAAGAAGCTGAAAAGCACGAAATATATGTTCCAGATCGTTTCAGCCTCAAAGTCAAAGAAAAAGGCAAAGGTAAGCGGCTATAAGGCATCGGCGAATGTCAGTATCAAGGGAAGCGGTACCGTGAAGATCGATATGGGAAAGATCAGCGGGGCAGCTGCCATATACGCCGGGCATGCAAAAAATCTCACGATATCGGGGATCCAGTTCAGAAATAAAAACAACAGCAATTATATCCGGGTAGAGGGCTCCAATAATGTCACCATCAGTAAATGCAAGTTCTATGGAGGGACGGATAAGACCAGCCTGAAGTCCCAGCTGGCGATCCGGCTGGAGACGATCAACTCTGCAATCACTGATTTTTCCGGGAAGTGGAGTAAGAAGGATAATACGGTGAATAAGAATATTAAGATCAGCAGCAATATCTTTTATGCCATGAATTCCTGCATCGGCACGACAAAGCATGTGTCTGTTTCCGGAAAGGTTTACTACCAGAGTAGTATAACGGTGAAGGGCAATACATTCCAGAATACTGTGAAATATCCGGTCTATGCCATTGACTGGCAGATCCCGTCGATCACTGGTAATACGATGAAGAAGACGGCGAAGGCATCCTCGACCAAAAATTTTGTGAGGGGGATGGGGATTTACAATCCGGTGATCTCAAAGAATACCATTGTGGGCTGTGATTATGCCATGTACTTTAATGTGGCGAAAAACAGTGGGACAGGCAGCACTATGCCAGCCAATGCGTCTGTCGTGACAGATGCGGCGGCCGCTGCGATGGAGGACAATACCGTTTCTGACCTGAAGCATTATTATGTGAACCTTAACGGTGTAAGGCTCTTTTACTTTAAAAATAAAACGGATAAGAACTTTGTGATTAACAAGGATACCAAACCGTATCATGAGAAATATATGGACAAGTCCAATTATGCCAGCAAAAAGGTGTATTATACCTTTCTTTCCTATATGGAGCAGCTGGAATATGCGGGCGGGGGGACTATCACTGTAGAATCCGGAACCTACGTGGTTACAAATAATATCTGCATTCCCTCGAATGTGATCGTAAATCTGAATGATGGTGTGGTTATGCAGAAGGGCAGCAATAAGACAGCAGATGTGGCATATGCAAAATCCGTCTTTACCCTGGTGCCGCCGTCTAAGGACGGGACAAAGGCGACGGTCAGCGGATATAACGGTTCATCCCATGTAAAGATCCTCGGTACGGGGAATGCGCGGATCGACTGTGCGGATGTGAAGAGTGCGATGGGGATTGTGATGGGACATACAAAGGATGTAACGATACGTGGTGTCACATTTACGAACCAGAACGGCCTGCATTTTATCGAGCTGAATTCCTCTGATGATACAACTGTAGAAAACTGCTCCTTTATCGGATTCCGTCCGGATGAGAATAAGAGAAGCTATAAGGAATGTATCAATATCGATGGGACCGATGAGGTGACGAAGGGATTTGATTATGACTGGTCTGCCCATGACAAGACAGTCTGCAGGGATATTTATATCCGCAACAATTCTTTTAAAAATGTCGGAACGGCAGTGGGGAGCCACACCTATTCTGCCAATGGGAGTCAGCAGCTCTATCATGAGAATGTGCAGATCACGGGGAATGTGGTGGAAAATACCTATAATGCACCGATCCGTGCACTGAACTGGAAGGATCCGGTGATCAGAAATAATACCTTTAAAAACACGGCATCGCTGGAGGACGGCAAGCTGAATGACAGTGGAAACCAGGTCCGCTATGTGGCAGTATATCTCCGGGGGGTTATCAATCCGACAGTAACAGAAAACACCTTTGACACACTGCATTATTATCCGATCCGTGTTGCCCTGTCGTCTGAGGCAACGACAGAGGATGCCCAAAAGGCAGGATATCCGGATTCTGTCTGTGAGATCTCAGAGGAAAACTGGAAACTGATGCAGGAAAATAAGGTGGTCAATATATCAGACCCGAAGCTACAGTATATCGTGATCCGGGAAAATGATGGTGATAGCAGCTCAGACGGAACGAGTGAACGTCTGTATATCGGGGAAAAGAAAACAGGGGAGGAAGAAGATCCCATACCGTCCACCGGCTCTGCTGTGAAAATCGCCGGATAATTGACAATCCGTCTCTCTTACGCTATAATAGACTGATGTTAAAATCCTAGGAGGTAGTACCATGGCAGAAACAAAGAAGAATATTTTGACCTATGAAGGACTGAAGGCATTAGAAGATGAGCTGCATGATCTGAAAGTAAACCGCCGCAGGGAAGTGGCACAGAAAATCAAAGAGGCGAGAGAGCAGGGGGACCTGTCAGAGAATGCGGAGTATGATGCAGCAAAGGAAGAGCAGAGAGATATCGAGCTGCGTATTGAGGAGATTGATAAGATCCTGAAAAATGCAGAGGTAGTGGTGGATGATGATACGGATTCCAGTATTGTCAATGTAGGGTGTACAGTCAGGATCCGCGATCTTGAGTTTGACGAGGAGATGGAGTATAAGATCGTCGGCTCTACCGAGGCGAACAGCCTGCAGGGGAGGATATCCAATGAATCCCCGGTCGGAAAGGCACTGATCGGTGCGCAGAAGGGTGATACGGTAGAGGTGGAGACCCCGGCCGGCATGATTCAGTATGAGATTCTGGATTTTTATAAAAATTAAGAGAGAGGACTGGAAAAAAAGTGGCAGAAGATATCAATCAGTTATTGAAGGTGAGGAGGGAAAAGCTGGCAAACCTGCAGGAGGCTGGCAAGGATCCCTTTGCGATCACGAAATGTGACGTGACACATCATTCAATGGAAATAAAGGATCACTATGATGAGATGGAAGGACAGACCGTGACCGTTGCAGGGCGCATGATGTTCAAACGTGTTATGGGCAAGGCATCATTTTGTAATCTGCGGGATCTACAGGGAGACATCCAGGCATATGTAGCGCGTGACAATATCGGGGAGGAGTCCTATAAGGATTTCAAAAAGTATGATGTGGGGGATCTTCTCGCGATCACGGGTGAGGTGTTCAAGACCAAAACAGGTGAGATTTCCGTCCATGCGCAGACGGTGACAATGGTCTCCAAGAGTCTGCAGATCCTGCCGGAAAAATTCCATGGCCTGACGGATACCGATATCCGCTACCGCCAGCGATATGTGGATCTGATCATGAATCCGGATGTAAAGGATACCTTCGTAAAGCGTTCCAGGGTTTTGCGGAGTATCCGTAATTTTCTGGATGGCCAGGGCTTTATGGAGGTGGAGACTCCGATGCTGGTACAGAACGCAGGGGGGGCAGCGGCAAGACCATTTGAGACCCATTACAATGCCCTGGGAGAGGATCTGAAGCTCCGCATCTCTCTTGAATTGTACTTAAAACGGCTGATCGTCGGAGGACTGGAAAAGGTATATGAGATAGGCAGGGTGTTCCGCAATGAGGGACTGGATACCAGACACAATCCGGAATTTACCCTGATGGAGCTGTATCAGGCATATACAGACTATCACGGGATGATGGACCTGACAGAAAATCTGTACCGCTATGTGGCAAAGGAGGTTACGGGTTCTGAGATCCTGACATATGGAGAGCATGAGATGGATCTGTCCGGACCATTTGAGAGGATCACGATGGTGGGTGCGGTAAAGAAATACGCAGACATTGACTTTCATGATATCAAGGACACTGAGGAAGCGAAGAGGCTCGCAAAGGAGCATCATATCGAATACGAGGAGCGTCATGGGAAGGGCGATATTTTGAACCTGTTCTTTGAAAAATATGTAGAGGAGCATCTGATCCAGCCGACCTTCGTCATGGATCACCCGGTCGAAATTTCTCCTTTGACGAAAAAGAAGCCGGATGATCCGGATTATGTAGAGCGTTTTGAATTTTTCATGAACGGCTGGGAGATGGCGAATGCTTATTCCGAGTTAAATGATCCGGTGGATCAGCGTGCCCGCTTTGAGGCACAGGAGGCTCTGATCGCCCAGGGCGATGAGGAGGCGAATCATATTGATGAGGATTTTCTGAACGCATTGAATATCGGTATGCCGCCGACAGGCGGGATTGGCTTCGGCATCGACCGTATGGTGATGATGATGACAGATTCACCGGCGATCAGGGATGTGCTGCTCTTCCCGACATTGCGGAGCCTGGAATAAATGGAATCGCTAAAGATAAGCTTTATCAGGATAATCGGCTGGATAACGAACAGGAGAAATCTGTTATTTTTGATCGCATGTCTGGTGATCCATGCTGTATATGCAGGTGTCTTTTTCGCACTGGGTATACAGTTTCTGACTGTGCTCAATATTTTCAGCTGCTGTTTTTACTTTTTTTACCTGTTCATCAGGCGGGATACCTCAGAGCGGAGTATGCTTGCCACTTATTTTGAAATATTGCTGTTCTCTGTGCTGAGTGAGCTGGCACTGGGACCGGATTATGGTTTTTTCCTTTATATTATCGGGATGTCCGCTACCGTATTTTATCTGCTGCCGTCTTATGTAAATAAACGGTTTTTATACCAGTTTATCGGGATTGCCCTCGTCCTTGTCCTGGAAGGGGTGATCATCCTGTCGGGGATCCGCTTTGCGGGGATAGAAAAGAAAGCGGCACCGTACCAGCCGATGATCTTTCTGGCGAATATCGGGATTACGGCATCAATCGTACTGGTAGCAGCGTTTTTTTATTCCAGGGAGATAGAGGCTGTTTGGGATACACTGACCTATAATATGAACCACGATGCCCTGACGGGGCTCTATAACCGCCGTTTTCTGGAGAACGAGATCAGGCACGCTACAGATCGGCAGGGCGAGTTTGTTATCTCCATGATGGATATCGATTTTTTCAAGAAGGTGAACGATACCTATGGTCATGAGGCGGGCGATGAGGTTCTTGTGAAGGTGGCATCCTGTCTGGAGGAGACGGCACGGGATGATAATCTGGCAGTGCGCTGGGGTGGTGAAGAATTCATCATCTATTTTCCTGATATGAAACGGGAACAGGCATATCTTGCGATCGAAGAGCTGCGAAAACAGATCGAGGATATGGTCATCCGGACCGGTGGTCAGGAAATCCGCGTCACGATCACTGGCGGGATCGCAGCAGGAATGCCGGGCAGCAGCTATGAGAAGGTTATCAAAAGTGCGGATGAAAAGCTGTATATTGGAAAACAGCAGGGAAGAAACCGGGTTATCGTGTAGGGAAAGATTTTTGTTATAAATTGCACAGGAAAGACGGACTGCGCAAAGGAAAGACAAAGGGGCGAGGTAATGTCGCCCCTTTTCATTATAATTAACCTTTTGTAATCTGCCGGTTTATGATATACTACAGGATAGGGTGTGAAATATTACAAAAAGAGGTACTGTGAAGCTATGGCTATTTTATCAAATCTGGAGCCCGAACCGGTATTCCGCTATTTTGAAGAAATCTGTGGAATTCCTCACGGGTCCGGGGATACAAAAAAAATCAGTGATTACCTGGTGGCCTTTGCCAGGGAGCATGATCTGAAGGTTATTCAGGACGATGAGAATAATGTCGTGATCTGGAAAGCGGGGACGGCGGGATATGAGGATGCAGCACCGGTGATGCTGCAGGGGCATATGGATATGGTCTGTGAAAGGGAAGAGGGCTGTGACATCGACTTTGCGGAGGAAGGGATCCGTCTACAGCTGCAGGATGGTGTGATCTCGGCACAGGGAACGACGCTGGGAGGAGATGATGGGATCGCTGTCGCTTATATGCTGGCGATACTTTCCTCAAAGGATATTCCACATCCGCCACTGGAGGCTGTCTTTACCGTGGATGAAGAGATCGGTATGCTCGGGGCATCTGCACTGGATGCTTCTGTACTGGATGCCAGAACCATGCTGAATATAGACTCGGAGGATGAGGGCTATCTGCTGGTGAGCTGTGCGGGCGGTGTGTCGGTACTGGTGCAGCTGCCGGTGCAGAGAGAGGAGGCATCAGGGCTGCCGGTGACACTGACTGTCAGCGGGCTGCAGGGAGGACATTCCGGCGTGGAGATCGATAAGGGGCGGGGAAATGCCAATCAGATTCTGGGTCGTGTGCTGTATGAGCTGGGCAGGAAATTTTCGTACAGGATAGCCGGGGTCAGTGGGGGATTGAAGGATAATGCGATTCCGAGACAGGCAGAGGCAAAATTGTTGTTTTTACCTTCGGATCAGGAGAAAATGGAAGGATTCAGGGCGGCTGTGGCAGAATTGTCAGGAGTGTTGCAGAAGGAATACCACCAGACAGATCCGGCAGTAGGGCTGGCGGTGGATCCCGGAGAAAATGAAGTCCCTTTATCCGTGATGACCCGGGATGCCGCAGAGAAGGTGATCGCTGCCCTTGTGAACTTTCCGGGGGGGATCCAGCGGATGAGTACAGATGTAGAGGGACTGGTGCAGACCTCCCTGAATCTTGGCATATTGAAGACAGAGGAAAACGAGGTCGCATTTTCCTTTGCCGTCCGCAGCAGTGTTGAGACAGAAAAGCAGGAGCTGGTAAACAGGATCTGCTGTCTTGCCGGGATCTTAGGTGCAGCGGTTTCCTGTCAGGGAGAGTATCCGGCATGGGAATACCGGCAGGATTCCCCCCTGCGGGACAGGATGGTCGAGGTTTTTGAGGAGCAATATGGCAGAAAACCAGTGGTACAGGCGATCCATGCCGGTGTAGAGTGCGGGCTGTTTGCCGGGAAGCTGCCGGGGCTGGATTGCGTATCCTTCGGTCCGGACATGAAGGATATCCATACACCGAAGGAATCCATGGATGTGGAGAGCGTCCGGCGTACCTGGGAGTATACACTGGAAGTATTGAAAAGGCTCAGATAGGGGAGGAGATATGAACAGGCAACAGAAGAAAACCGTGATCCGGCAGCTGCTGGTGCCGGTGATTCTTATTATCGCAGCTCTCCTGTATCAGCCGGTGAAGGGGATCCTGGATCCTGACACCGGTCTGGAGACGATGGGTACAGATGGAAGTAAGCTGGTAGTGTCCTATCTCGATGTGGGACAGGGGGATGCCACGCTGATCAGCAAGGGGGATTTCCATATGCTCATCGATGCGGGAAAAAACGAAAAGGGTGATATGGTAGTACAATATCTGAAGGATGCCGGTGTGGATCAGCTGGATGTCCTGGTGGGGACCCATCCGGACAGTGACCATATCGGCGGTCTGGATTGTGTCATCGATAACATAGCGGTAGATACATTGTATATGCCGGAGATATCGAAGGATACCAGGACATACCGGGATGTTCTGGCATCCATGAAGAGGAAAAAGCTCTCCTCGGCGATGCCTGAGATCGGGAAGGAATATACCTATGATGGCAATGTGCTGATCCGTTTTCTGTCCCCGGGTAAGAAATATCAGGATGCCAATGATAACTCTCTTGTGGTGCAGCTTGCCTATGGTAAAAACCGCTTTCTGTTTATGGGAGATGCCGAGAAGGCAGCAGAGCAGGATATCCTGTCAGCAGGGTATGATCTGGAATGTGATGTGCTGAAACTGGGACATCACGGAAGCTATACCGCCACCAGCCCGGAATTTTTGGAAAAGGCAGATCCTGTCTATGGCATCATCAGCTGTGGCAGGGATAATTCCTACGGGCATCCCCATGCAGAGACACTGGCAAGGCTGGAGGATGAGGATGTGCAGGTATACCGCACAGACCGGATGGGGACGATCCGTGCTGTCTCGGACGGGAAGGATGTCACGCTGTCAACATCGGATTCATAATGGCGACCATCAGGTTTCGTAGTTAAAGCAAGATAACTGCTTAAAATTTTCCGGCATATAAGTGGTGGTATCGTGCCATTTTCTGTCCGGTATATCGCTTCCGGCGAAAAATAAATTGTTTCCAATTTGTTTGCAAAAGTATTCCGCCGCCCTTCGCAAAACTCCCTGTCTGCATGACCGTTTTTCCTGCTTTTTGCAGCATAGCCGCCCGCCGGTCCTTATGCACCACCTAAGTATTTATCACTGCGGGTAGCACCAGGGGTGCTGGATCCATGAAAGAATGCTGTGGAGAAACAAATATATTTATTTTCCACAGCATTCTTTCATGGACAGATGCTTTCGCATCTGCCCGCAGTAGAACCAATTCTGATTCCGGTGGTGCATTACGTACCGCTGCGTGGCGGGTCTAGTGCAAACGTGTTGTAAAAAGCAGGAAAAACGACAGCAGACAGCTCAGACAATGCTCGGGCGGCGGATTTGCAAACAAGTTCGGAAACAATAATTTTTCGGGAAGTGCTACAAGGACAGAAAACGGCACAATACTACCACTCAGCCGGAAAATTTCAGGCGATTCCCGGATGGTTTAATAGATAGTCGTTGCATTTTTTTCCCAACACCATTATAATAAGTAGATAAGTAATGCGATAAGGAGAGGATGACGATGGAAGAGACGAAGATGCGGGGGTTGATCGATACCTTTGACACCGGGGAGTTGTCCACGAAGCTGATACCACCGGATTTTACAGAGCCGGATCTGTTGTTTGAGGTGCTGAAAAAGACGGTTGTTAAATATCATCCTTCCAGTGATCTGGATATGATCACCAAGGCATATGAGCTTGCTAAGGATGCACATAAGGATCAGAAGAGAAAATCGGGAGAGCCCTATCTGATCCATCCGGTCTGTGTGGCGATCATCCTGGCGCAGCTGGAGATGGATAAGGAAACCATCGTGGGAGGACTGCTTCACGATGTGGTTGAGGATACAAAATATACGACAGAGGATCTCACAGGGCTGTTCAGTGCCGAGGTGGCGGCACTGGTAGATGGTGTTACCAAGCTGACACAGATCAATTATTCGGCAGATAAGCTGGAGTTACAGGCAGAGAATCTGCGGAAAATGTTTCTTGCCATGGCGAAGGATATCCGTGTCATCATCATCAAGCTTGCCGACCGTCTGCACAATATGCGCACGATGCAGTATATGCGCCCGGAGAAGCAGAAGGAAAAATCCCGTGAGACCATGGATATCTATGCGCCCATCGCCGACCGGCTCGGTATATCCAAGGTGAAGGTCGAGCTGGATGATCTTTCCCTGCAGTATCTGGAGCCGGAAATTTACAGGGAGCTGGGAGAACAGTTTGAGAATATCAAGGGCTCCAAGGAAACCTTTGTCAAGGATATCATGGAGGAAGTCGACAAAAAGCTGGTGGAGAATGATATAAAGGCAGTGATTGATGGACGTGTCAAGCATTTATTCAGTATCTACCGCAAGATGGTAAACCAGAAAAAGACACTGGATCAGATTTATGACCTGTT
>N._stephensi_708_cecum__coassemble_65_pt1 | contig 11975 bp, 13 predicted proteins | sample N__stephensi_708_cecum__metabat2_high_PE_008 | metagenome-assembled genome bin N
GCCGCGGCAGTAGCCGGGATATGAATTTCTTTTTCAGGAAGCAGGACTGCTTTCCGGTCTGTGGGAACAGGATATATATAGTAGTTCCACAGGATACTGCCTGTGGTCAGCACCACCAGCAGAAAGATTGATAAAATCTTAGTATGTTTCATCCAGGATCTCCCGGAAGGGTTATTACCACACTATATGAAAACGTGGGAAAGCCTATGCCGGCAAAAATGAAAAATGTTTGGAAAACAGTTGATATTTGTCCCTAAAAGCGTTACAATTAAAAATGGATAAAATTTGAGTTTTACATAAAAAATGACTATTTAGAAAGTGGAGGACTGCAAATGAGTAACTCAGCTACATTGTCAGCAAGAGAGCGAATTGAAGGTCTTGTTGACGCAAACAGTTTTGTTGAGATCGGTGCCATGGTCACGAAGAGAAACACCGATTTCAATATGCAGGAAAAAGCAGTGCCGGCAGATGGTGTGATCACCGGCTACGGCACTCTGGATTCCGGTCTGGTGTATGTATACAGTCAGGATGTGACTGCCATGAACGGTTCCATCGGTGAGATGCATGCAAAGAAGATCGCTTCCCTGTATGGGATGGCGGTGAAGGCAGGTGCACCGGTGATCGGTCTGATTGACTGCGCCGGTGTCCGTGTCCAGGAGGCAGTCGATGCCCTTGCCGGATTTGGGGAGATTTATATGGCGAAGGTCAGGGCGGCAGGCGTGATTCCGCAGATCAGTGCGATCCTTGGTTCCTGTGGCGGCGGTGTGGCGATTTCATCCCGCCTGGGTGATATCACACTGATGGATGCCGGAAAGGGGCACCTGTTTGTGAACTCACCCAATGCGATTGATGGCAACCGTGTGGAGAAGCTGGATACCAGTGCGGCAGCATTTCAGGCAGAATCCGGTAATGTTGATCTTGTATGCCGGAGTGAAGAAGAGGTACTGGCAAAGATCCGTGAGCTGATCGGGATCCTCCCGGCAAATGCAGCGGCATCCGCACAGACGGAGCCGGGAGATGATCTGAACCGCGTTCTTTCCGGCTTTGACAGCTATGCGGCAGATGCAGCGGCAGCCTTGGTCCAGATCGCAGATGATACCAAATTTATTGAGCTGAAGGCAGACTATGGAAAAGAGATGGTGGTCGGCCTGATGAAGCTGGCAGGAGTGACAGTGGGGGCTGTTGCAAACTCGGCAGAGGGTGTCCTTTCCACCAGCGGCTGTAAAAAGGCAGAGCAGTTTACCTATTTTTGTGATTCCTTTGGGATCCCGGTGATCACCCTGACAAATGTAAAGGGGTATGCTTCGGGACTGGAGGAGGAACGCACCATTGCCCAGGCTGTGGCAGATATGACATATGCCTTTGCCAATGCGGATGTCCCGAGAATCAATGTGATCACGGGAGAAGCGTATGGCAGTGCCTATGTAGCGATGAATTCAAAGCATATCGGGGCAGACCTGGTGATGGCACTGGAGGGAGCCAGCGTTGGTGTGATGGATGCGTCAGCGGCGGCGAAGATCCTGTGTGAGGATGAGATCAGTGGGTCGGATGATACCGGGAAGGCACTGTCAGAGAAGACGAAGGAATATGATGCCCTGCAGGCAGGTGCAGAGGCTGCGGCAAGAAGGGGCTATGTGGATAATATTATTCAGGGCGATTCAGTGCGCAAGCATCTGATCTATGCCCTGCAGATGTTTGGAATGAGGTGATGAGGAATGGCAGAAGCAGTATCTGAGGTTACGACCATACCGGAGGCACTGGTGAATACCGGGATCGGTATGGGAACCGTATTTGTCGTTCTGATTCTGATTTCATTTATTATATATCTTTTCAAGTTCATTCCCAGATTGATGAACCGTGAAAAGAAGGCAGTGGAGACGAAGGGTCCGGCAGTGCCGGCATCATCTGCCGTGAAGTCAGCGAAAACGGAAGCAAAGACGGTGAAGGCATCAGACGACGGGCAGCTCATAGCGGTGATCGCAGCGGCGGTCGCGGCACAGCTGACAGAAGAGACCGGGGTTCCGGTTACAGCGGAGGGACTTGTGATCCGCTCGATAAAAAAACGTACATTATCTAATTAATTGAAGGAGGATTTGATTCATGAAAAGTTATACAATTACAGTAAATGGCAATGTATATGATGTGACAGTGGAAGAAAAGGGGAGCACTCCCGCTCCGGCGGCCACAGCATCTGCGCCAGTGGCAGCACCTGCACCAGCCGCAGCACCTGCATCAGTACCGGCAGCGGCTCCTGCGGCAGGTAGTGCGGGCTCTGTTGAGATCACGGCACCGATGCCGGGCAAGATCCTTTCTGTGAAGGCTTCTGTGGGACAGGAAGTGAAAAAGGGTGAGGTTATCCTTCTTTTGGAGGCGATGAAGATGGAGAACGAGGTAGTGGCACCTCAGGATGGCAAGGTTGCCAGCATCAATGTAGCCTCCGGCGCAATGGTTGAGTCCGGGGATGTACTGGCTACGATGGACTGATATCAACCCATACAAAATGACCGGAGGTAATTAAGATGGAAGTATTACAAAATCTTATTGACCAGACAGCTTTTTTCAATGGTACACTGGATTGGCGCAGCTACGTGATGATCCTGGTTGCCTTTGTATTCCTGTATCTGGCGATCAAAAAGGGATATGAGCCGCTTCTGCTCGTCCCCATCGCATTTGGTATGCTGCTGGTTAATATTTATCCAGATATTATGAATGAGGGGGGGCTTTTGTCCTACTTCTTTTTGCTGGATGAGTGGAGTATCCTGCCATCCCTGATCTTTATGGGGGTAGGAGCCATGACGGACTTTGGTCCGCTGATCGCTAACCCGAAGAGCTTTCTTCTGGGGGCAGCAGCACAGTTCGGTATTTTTGGTGCTTATCTGTTTGCCATACTCATGGGCTTCAATGGCAAGGCAGCTGCCGCAATCTCCATCATCGGCGGTGCAGATGGTCCTACCTCGATCTTCCTGGCAGGTAAGCTGGGACAGACGGATCTCATGGGACCGATTGCCGTGGCAGCATATTCTTATATGTCACTGGTGCCTATTATCCAGCCGCCTATCATGAAGCTTCTCACGACACAGAAGGAGCGGGAGATCAAGATGGAGCAGCTCCGTCCGGTATCTAAGCTGGAAAGAATCCTGTTCCCTATCGTGGTAACGGTAGTGGTATGTATGATCCTGCCAACGACAGCACCACTGGTAGGTATGCTGATGTTAGGAAATCTCTTTAAGGAGTCCGGTGTGGTAAAACAGCTCTCTGAGACGGCATCCAATGCCATGATGTACATCGTGGTGATCCTGCTCGGAACCTCAGTAGGGGCAAAGACCAGCGGGGCGAATTTCCTTCAGATCGATACGCTGAAGATCGTTGTACTTGGTCTGGCTGCTTTTGCGATTGGTACGGCAGCCGGTGTCCTGTTTGGTAAATTGATGTGTATTGCGACGAAGGGCAAGGTAAATCCGCTGATCGGTTCGGCGGGAGTATCCGCTGTGCCTATGGCGGCACGTGTATCGCAGAAGGTCGGGGCAGAGGCAGATCCGACCAACTTCCTGCTGATGCATGCCATGGGACCCAATGTGGCGGGTGTTATCGGTACCGCTGTGGCAGCGGGTGTGTTTATGGCGATCTTTGGAGTATAGAAAAAGTTTCCGGCTTTGCCGGAAACTTCGAAGAATGGCCGGTGGCCATTCTTCCCCCTGAAAGAGTTTGGGGAGCAAAGCCGGAAACTTTGAAGAACGGTCGGTGGTCATTCTTCCCTTTCCGGTTCCAACGATGAGTACAAAGAAGATTTTATGATAAATTTTTGTTAAGGAGGATATATAGAAATGGCTGAAATGACCAAGAAACCCATCAAGATCACAGAGACGATCCTGCGGGATGCCCATCAGTCCCTGATTGCGACCCGTATGACGACAGAGCAGATGCTCCCGATCATAGATAAGATGGATAAGGTAGGCTATCATGCAGTAGAGTGCTGGGGTGGTGCAACCTTTGATGCCTCTCTTCGTTTTCTGAAGGAGGATCCATGGGAACGGCTCCGAAAACTGCGTGACGGCTTTAAGAATACAAAGCTGCAGATGCTGTTCCGTGGACAGAATATCCTGGGATATAATCATTATGCAGATGATGTGGTGGAATATTTTGTCCAGAAGTCTATTGCAAATGGTATTGATATCATCCGCATTTTTGACTGCCTGAATGATATGCGCAATTTAAAAACAGCAGTACAGGCAGCAAATAAAGAGAAGGGGCATGCACAGATCGCCCTTTCCTATACATTGGGGGATGCCTATACACTGGATTACTGGAAGAACATAGCGAAGGAAATAGAGGATATGGGTGCCAGGTCCCTGTGCATCAAGGATATGGCAGGGCTCCTGACACCGTACCGTGCAACTGAGCTGGTGACAGCCCTGAAGGAATCGGTTGATATCCCGATCGATCTGCATACCCATTACACCTCCGGTGTGGCTGCCATGACTTATATGAAGGCAGTGGAGGCGGGCTGTGACATCATTGATACCGCCATGAGTCCCTTCGCACTTGGTACCAGCCAGCCGGCTACCGAGGTTATGGTGGAAACCTTCCGCGGTACCCCGTATGATACGGGACTGGATCAGGAGCTTCTGGCAGAGATCGGGGACTATTTCCGACCGATGCGTGAGGAGGCACTGGAGAGCGGTCTGATGAATACGAAGGTTCTCGGTGTGAATATCAACACACTCCGTTACCAGGTTCCGGGCGGTATGCTCTCTAACCTGGTTTCCCAGCTGAAGGAGATGGGACAGGAGGATAAATACGAGGAGGTGCTGGAGGAGGTACCGCGGGTGAGAAAGGACTTTGGTGAGCCGCCACTGGTGACACCGTCCTCCCAGATCGTGGGAACCCAGGCAGTTCTGAATGTAGTGGCAGGAGAGCGTTATAAGATGGTGACGAAGGAGTCCAAAAAGCTTCTTTCCGGAGAATTCGGACAGACGGTAAAACCGTTTGATCCGGAGGTCCAGAAAAAATGTATCGGTGATGTGGAGCCCGTTACCTGCCGACCGGCAGATCTTCTGGAGCCACAGCTTGAGAAGCTGGAAGCGGAGATGTCCCAGTGGAAGCAGCAGGATGAGGATGTCCTTTCCTATGCCCTGTTCCCGCAGGTGGCGACCGATTTCTTTAAATACCGGGAAGCGCAGAAAATCAAGATAGATGCCACCCTGGCAGATAAAGAAAATCAGGTTTATCCTGTATAATACCAGAGGCTGTCGCGCAGATGTTTCCCATCGTCAGCGCGGCAGTCATCGTATATGGGGATTCATGGCATCCCGGAACGATTATTACGGAATAATTATAAGGAGTTTGGACGTTATGGCAGAAAAACCACATATTTTACTGGTCGATGCGGTACAAGAGGAAAGCCGGTATATAGTACGGATTCTGGGTGATAAGTATTGCGTTCATGGAGAGGAAGGATATGAGGGGGCAGCGGACTATCTGGCGAAGGAGCATCCGGACCTGATCCTGCTGAATGCAGAGATCGGGGGACAGGACAGCTATGAGGTCCTGCGGGAATGGAAAAAGGATCCCAGGTATGCGGACATACCGGTGATCCTGCTCCTGGATAGCAGGGAGGATGCCGATGGCTTCCGGGGTGTCCGGGAGGGAGCGATCGACCTTATCGTAAAACCGGTGCCGGATGAGATCATAAAGCTCCGGGTGGAAAGGACGCTGGAGCTGACGGGACTCCACAGAAGGGTGGAGCGCGAGGAGGAGCAGATCGACCAGCTCTCCCTGCAGTCGGTCATGACCATAGCCCATGCGATCGATGCCAAGGACCGCTATGCAGGCGGGCGCACGATCCGGGTGGCCCTGTGCTGCTGTGAGATCGCCAGGCGGCTGGGATGGAGTGAGAAGCAGGTAGAGGATCTTTATTATGTAGCACTGCTCCATGATATCGGTAATATAGCAGTGGAGGACGCTATCCTCAATAAGCCGGCAGCACTGACAGAGGATGAATATGAGATCGTCAAGCAGCATACGGTGATCGGCAGTGAAATGGTGAAGGATACGAGCTTTATCCCCGGTGTCGAGGAGGGGGTAAGATATCATCATGAGCATTTCGATGGCAGGGGCTATGATGGTCTGGAGGGGAAAAATATCCCGAAGATAGCGCGGATCATAGCAGTGGCGGATGCCTATGAGGCGATGGTATCAAACCGTGCCTACTGGAAAAAGCTGTCAGCAGACCAGGTGAAGAGGGAGCTGATGTCCGGCAGGGGAAGCCAGTTTGACCCGGAGATCGTGGATGTCCTTCTGGAGCTTCTGGAAGAGGGACTGGTCATAGACGAGAAAAAAGCAGAGCAGCATTTTAAGTCAGAGGAGCGGCTCGGCGAGATCGGACAGCTGCTGCGTGAGGTGTTTACGGAGACCGTGCATGAGATCCAGAGTGAGCTGGAAAAGGATTCGCTCACAGGTTTTCTGAACCGTAATTATTTTGAGGGCAAGATCAACAATTATCTGATGAAACCAAATGCCCATGGAACATTTTTTATGATGGATCTGGATAATTTTAAATATGTCAATGATACCTATGGTCATGCGGCAGGAGACAACCTGATTATAGGGTTTGCCGATGTATTGAAGGAAAATACGAGGGAGAATGATTATGTATGCCGCATGGGCGGGGATGAATTTGCCATTTTCTTCCCGGGACTGGATAAGGATCATGTGATCCGCCAGCGTGCAGAAAATATCATCCGTCTGTTTAAGGCAAAAAGAGCTGAGCTGGGGGTGGAAAAGTGTTCCGTGTCGATTGGAATCTTTACGAAGTATGTGGGAAGCAGTGAGTCTACCTGTGAGGCCCTGTATGGCTATGCAGATAAAGCCCTGTATTTTGTGAAGAACAATGGAAAAGATGATTATCATCTTTATTCCTATATGTCTGTAGATGACCGCAATGCCCATCTGCTGGATCGTCAGATGGGGCTGTCGCAGCTGCTCCGGCAGGTTGCCGAGCATAAGTACCGCAAGGGTGCTTATCTGGTTGAGTATGACAGGTTTACTTACATTTATCAGTTTATCGTGAGAAATATCGAGAGAAGCTGCCAGGAGGTGCAGATCATCCTGCTTTCCCTGGAGGCGGCAGCGGGAAGCGATGTATCAGAGGAGACGATCGAGGACTGCCTGATGCTTATGGAGACTGCCATCACCCATTCACTGAGGAGGGGGGATGTCACTACCCGCCTGAGTGCGACACAGCAGATCGTGATCCTGATGGATACGAATGATGAAAATGGTCATATGGTGGCGGACCGTATCATGGCAAAATATAAATCACTGGCCGGTGACCGGGGGGTTCCGGCATCCTACGATATTTCAGAGGTTCCTGTGAGAAAAATGCAGGAGGAGGACGATTAATTTTTACCAGAAAATGCCGATAAATATAATAGAGGGGACAACGGATTGTCACCTGACGTAACTGCTGGAATAAGCTCAAGGAGGAGATTAAAGCAAATGAAATGTATGGAGGACCCATTAAACAAATCGTACCTGTCAACAGCGTAATTAAAACAAGCCGTTATAGTGACCGGAACAGACGGGATGCCGGTGCGGACCAGCAGTTTATGGAGCTGCTGGAGAGGGAGCAGGGCAAGGTCCGTCAGCAGAACGAGGAAAAGAAGGAAGAAAAGCTTCGCCGCATGGAGGGACAGAATCAGTATAACCGCCAGGCAATGGAGGTGTTTTTTCTGCTTTCCCGGAATATGGACTATAAGGCATAGCTGCTTTAACAGCCCGGGTGAGTTCATCCGGGCTGTAGCTCTGATAATAAAGTACTTGACAACGCAGTCTGTCTGCGCTATACTACCACCTGTAAAGAAAATCACTTTACAGGTGGTGCTTTTTATGGAGAAGTCATTTTCAGAATTGGATGAGATCGTAGAACTCTCTTACCTTTATGATTTTTACGGTGCACTTTTGAAAGAAAATCACCGTCGGATCTTTGAGGATTATGTGCTGAATAACCTGTCGCTCGGTGAGATCGCCAGTGAGTATGAGATCACAAGACAGGGAGTATACGATGTTGTGCGTCGCTGCCGGATCCGGCTGAGGGAGTATGAGGAAAAGCTGCAGCTTGTCTGCAAATTCCAGAAGACAGGACAGAAGCTGCAGGAGATTGAAGGCATTGCCAGAGAGAGTGCAGACGGCAGGATGGCAGAGCAGATTACCAGACTGGTGGAAGAGATTTATGATATTATTTAGCCCGGTGGTGCCACAGGACGGGCAGAAGGGAGTCGCGGCATGGCATTTGACAGCCTGACAGAAAAATTACAGAATGTATTCAGGGGACTGCGCAGTAAGGGCCGTCTTACAGAGGCAGATGTGAAAGCGGCCCTGAAAGAGGTAAAGATGGCACTTCTGGAGGCAGATGTAAACTTTAAAGTGGTAAAGCAGTTTATCAAGGCGGTACAGGAAAGAGCGACAGGAGAGGATGTATTGAACAGCCTGACTCCCGGACAGACCGTGATCAAGTATGTAAATGAGGAAATGGTCCGGATGATGGGAGAGACTGCCGCAGAGATTGAACTGCTTCCTGGCAGTGAGATCACCGTTATCATGATGTGTGGCCTGCAGGGTGCCGGAAAAACGACGACGACAGCGAAGATCGCCGGTAAGCTGAAGGCGAAGGGCAGACGTCCGCTGCTGGTGGCATGTGATGTGTACCGGCCGGCTGCGATCGAGCAGCTGCAGATCAATGGTGATAAGCAGGAGGTTCCTGTATTTTCCATGGGTACAAACCATGATCCAGTGGATATCGCCAGGGCGGGTGTGCAGCATGCGAAGGCGAATGATAATAATGTCGTGATCCTGGATACGGCGGGACGGCTTCACATCGATGAGGATATGATGGAGGAGCTGGCGAGGATCAAGGAAAGCGTGACGGTGCATCAGACGATCCTTGTGGTGGATTCCATGACAGGACAGGATGCGGTCAATGTGGCGGGTACCTTTAATGAAAAGCTGGATGTGAACGGGGTCATCCTGACAAAGCTGGATGGTGATACCCGCGGCGGTGCGGCACTGTCCATCCGTGCCGTGACAGGCACCCCGATTTATTATGTCGGTATGGGGGAGAAGCTCTCGGATCTGGAGCAGTTTTATCCGGACCGTATGGCATCCCGTATCCTTGGTATGGGGGATGTGCTGACGCTGATTGAGAAGGCAGAGGCGCAGATCGATGAGGAGAAGGCTGCTGAGCTGACAAAGAAGATCCGGAAAGCAGAGTTTGATTTCAATGATTTTCTGGATCAGATGCAGCAGATGAAGAAAATGGGCGGGCTGTCCAGCATCCTGAGTATGCTGCCCGGTATGGGGCTTCCTTCGGATCTGGAGATCGATGACGATGCCCTGAAGGGGACAGAAGCGATCATTTATTCCATGACCAGGGAGGAGCGGACACACCCTGCGATTATTAATCCGTCACGCAAGCGGCGGATTGCAAATGGAGCAGGAGTTGATATCAGTGAAGTAAACCGGCTGATCAAACAATTTGAACAGAGCCGGAAGATGATGAAACAGATGTCCGGTATGATGGGGGGCAGAGGCCACAGACGGGGTGGTTTCAAATTTCCCTTTGGCGGGATGTAGAGTCCGTCTGAAAACCATATATCATCAGATGAAAAAGCTTCCAGGAGGCGCGATCGCCCTTTGGATATAGATCAACAGGAAAAGAAGGAGGTGAAAGACATGGCAGTAAAAATCCGATTAAAACGATTAGGTAAGAAGAAGTCACCATTTTATAGAATCGTGGTTGCGGATGAGAGATCTCCGAGAGATGGCAAAAATATCGCAGAGATCGGCACCTATGATCCGAATCAGGAACCGAGTGTTGTCAAGGTGGATGAAGAAGCAGCCAGAAAATGGTTGTCGAATGGTGCTCAGCCGACAGATGTTGTTGCTCGTTTGTTCAAGCAGGCAGGTATTGAAAAATAAACTGTGTTTTGCGGCACAGGATTGGAGGCTGGTATGAAAGAGTTAGTAGAAGTGATCGCTAGTGCATTGGTGGATGATCCGGCATCCGTTGTTGTTACAGAGACAGAGGATGACAGCCAGATCACCCTGAACCTGACTGTGGCACCGGATGACATGGGTAAGGTCATCGGCAAGCAGGGACGGATCGCAAAGGCGATTCGTACTGTTGTGCGTGCAGCAGGCTCAAAAAGCGACAAAAAAATAATGGTAGACATACAGTAACCGGAAAGTTCATGCAAGATTTTTGCATGAACTTTTTCATGCAAGATTTTTGCATGAACTTTTTCGTGCAGGGAAAGGCACGGGAACGGATTTGACAGAATGGGGATTTGGTCGATATGAATTATACAGAGATTGCAAAGAGCACAGAGCAGGTGGAAAATATGCTGCGGATCGGTGTCGTGACTACGACCCATGGGATCCGGGGCGAGGTGAAGGTATTTCCCACGACAGATGATATTAACCGTTTCAAGGTATGTGACGAGGTGATACTGGTCACAGGGAACGGCAATCTGATCCTGCATGTAAAGAGTGTAAAATTTTTTAAGAATATGGTGATATTGGGATTCCAGGAGTTTGGTGATATCAATGAGGTAGAGAGCTTTCGTCAGTGCGACCTGATGGTGACACGGGAGCATGCCCTCCCACTGAAAGAGGGAGAATACTATCTGTGTGATGTCATCGGTGCCGCAGTGGTGGAAGAGGATGGTACTCCTGTCGGTGAAGTGACAGATGTGATCGAGACAGGGGCAAATAATGTCTTTGCTGTCCGCATGGAATCGGGAAAGGAAGTACTGTTTCCTGTGATTCCGGATTGCATCAAACGGGTAGACACAGAAAAGGGGGTCGTCACGGCGCACATCATGAAGGGACTGATGGATCTGTGAAATATTACGTTATGACATTGTTTCCGGAGATGATCGAACAGGGGATGCACACGAGTGTTCTCGGTCGTGCCATCCAGTCAGGGATCATTGGACTGGAGACCAGAAACATAAGAGATTATACCTTGGATAAGCATTTAAAGGTGGATGCCTATCCTTACGGCGGCGGTGCCGGCATGGTAATGGAGGCAGAGCCTGTTTACCGCTGCTATGAGGCGGTCTGCAGCGAGGTGGGAGGAACGCCCAGGGTCGTATATCTCACACCGCAGGGGCAGGTGTTCCGGCAGGAGATGGCGGAGGAATATGCCAGGGAGGAGAATATCATCTTCCTCTGCGGGCATTATGAGGGAATCGATGAGCGGGTGCTGGAGGAGATCGTGACAGATACAGTCTCGATCGGGGATTATGTGCTCACAGGCGGTGAGCTGCCGGCGATGGTCATGATGGATGCGATCGCCAGACTGGTGCCGGGTGTGCTGAGCAATGAGGAATCGGCAGATACCGAAAGCTTTTCAGACGGTCTTCTGGAGTATCCCCAGTACACGAGACCGCCGGAGATCCTGGGAAGAAGAGTGCCGGAGGTGCTGATGAGCGGGCATCATGAAAGGATACGGCAGTGGCGTCAGGAGCAGTCCGTAAAGAGGACGCGGGAGAGACGGCCGGATCTGTATGAGTTATGGAAGGAAGAAGATTGAGGGCAATCGCTTGAAATTTTTCGATATATAAAGCGGCGGTATCATGCTGTTTCCTGTCCGGAGCAGCATCTCCAACGAAAAATAAACTGTTTCCCTGTTTGCAAAGCCATTCCGCCGCCCTTCGCAAAACTCCCTGTCTGCATGGCCGTTTTTCCTGCTTTTACAACATAGCCGCCCGCCGGTCCTTATGCACCACCTTGTGTTACCTGTTACTGCGGGCAGCACCAGAAGGTGCTGAATCCATGAAAAAAGGCTGCCGGGAAACAAATAAATTTATTTCCGGCAGCCTTCTTTCATGGACAGATGCTCCGCATCTGCCCGCAGCAGGATCAGTTTCGATTTCGGTGGTGCATTACGTACCGCTGCGTGGCGGGTCTAGTGC
>N._stephensi_708_cecum__coassemble_66_pt1 | contig 11948 bp, 10 predicted proteins | sample N__stephensi_708_cecum__metabat2_high_PE_008 | metagenome-assembled genome bin N
ATCACGGAGATGCGTACCGGTGAGGGTAAGACACTGGTATCCACCCTGCCGGCATATCTGAATGCACTGGAGGGAAAGGGTGTCCATATCGTAACAGTCAATGACTATCTGGCAAAGCGTGATGCGGAATGGATGGGACAGATCCATGAATTTCTCGGTCTGAGTGTGGGCGTGATCCTCAATAGTATGGATAATGATGCACGGCGTGAAGCATATAATTGTGATATCACCTATGCCACCAACAATGAGCTGGGTTTTGATTATCTTCGCGACAACATGGTGATCTATAACGAGGAGCTGGTACAGCGTGAGCTGCATTATGCCATCGTCGACGAGGTGGACTCCGTGCTGATCGATGAGGCGAGGACACCGCTTATCATTTCTGGCTCCAGCGGCAAGTCCACCAAGATCTATGAGGCATGTGACAATCTGGTGCGCCAGCTGAAAAGGGGAACCGAGAAGGAGCTGTCCAAGATGGATATCATCATGAAGGAGGACAGCGGGGAAACCGGTGATTATGTGGCGAATGAAAAGGAAAAAACGGTCAACCTGACAGAGGAGGGCGTGAAAAAAGTAGAGCGGTTCTTCCATCTGGAAAACCTGGCAGATCCGGAAAACCTGGAGATCCAGCACTGTGTCAATCTGTCACTGCGCGCCCATGCCCTGATGCATCTGGATAAGGATTATGTGGTAAAGGATGACCAGGTGCTGATCGTAGATGAGTTTACCGGCCGTATCATGCCGGGCCGCCGTTATTCGGATGGCCTGCATCAGGCGATTGAGGCGAAGGAGCATGTGAAAGTAAAGAGAGAGAGTAAGACACTGGCAACGATCACGTTCCAGAACTTTTTCAATAAATATACAAAAAAATGTGGTATGACCGGTACGGCACTGACAGAAGAAAAGGAGTTCCGGGAGATCTACGGAATGGATGTCGTGGAGGTTCCGACCAATCTTCCGATCCAGCGTGTCGACCTGAATGATTCGGTATATAAGACAAAGCGGGAGAAATTAAATGCCATCGTCGATGAGATCGTGGCAAGCCATGAAAAGGGACAGCCGGTGCTGGTAGGCACGATCACCATCGAGGCATCGGAGGAGCTGTCACAGATGCTGAAAAAGCGTGGTGTACCGCATAAGGTGCTGAATGCAAAATTCCACGAGATGGAAGCAGAGATTATCGCAGATGCCGGTGTCAGGGGTGCTGTGACCATTGCTACAAACATGGCAGGACGTGGTACGGATATCCGGCTTGGTGAGGGTGTTGTGGAGCTGGGGGGCCTGAAGATCATCGGTACAGAGCGTCATGAGTCGAGGCGTATCGATAACCAGCTGCGCGGACGTGCCGGACGTCAGGGCGATCCGGGTGAGTCCAAGTTCTACATTTCCCTGGAGGATGACCTGATGCGTCTGTTCGGATCGCAGAATCTGATGCAGATGTTTAATTCACTCGGGATACCGGAGGGAGAGCAGATCCAGCACAAGATGCTGAGTAAGGCGATCGAGCGTGCCCAGAAGAAGATCGAGGGCAATAACTACGGGATCCGGAAAAATCTGCTGGAATATGACCAGATCAATAACGAACAAAGGGAGATCATCTATGAGGAACGCCGCAAGGTGCTGGACGGCGATGATATGCGGGAGGATATCATCAACATGATAAATCAGCTTGTTGAAAAATATGTCAATGCCGTGATCGGGGAGGACCAGCTTCCGGAGGATTGGAATCTGGCAGAGCTGAATGAGATCCTGATCCCGATGATCCCGGTGGAGCCGGTGGTCTTTGACCGGGAGCGGTTTGAGGGCATTACGAAGGCGGCACTGACCAGGCAGCTGCAGGAGGAAGCCGTCCATCTGTACGAGCAGAAGGAGGCAGAATTCCCGGAGGAGGAGCAGATCCGTGAGATCGAGAGGGTAGTTCTCCTGAAAGCGACAGACAGCCGTTGGATGAATCATATTGATGATATGGACCAGCTCCGTCAGGGCATCGGCCTGCAGGCATTTGGGCAGCGGGATCCGGTCATCGAATACCGTATGCAGGGCTATGATATGTTCAATGAAATGACGGAATCCATCCGTGAGGAAACCGTGCGTATGCTGATGCATGTGCGTATTGAGGAAAAGGTAGAGCGCGAGCAGGTGGCAAAGGTGACGGGGACCAACCGGGACGATAGTGCCAGTGCACCGGTCGTAAGAAAGTCAGAGAAGGTCGGCAGGAACGACCCGTGTCCCTGCGGATCGGGTAAGAAATATAAGTATTGCTGTGGCAGATCCTGATAACGGCTGGCTGCGGACGGCGGTCCCCCTGGGATTGGGACTTTGATAAAAATAAAATATAGGTGGTGATAAAAGTGGTTGAACTGGATAATATCCGGATTGAACTGAGCAGTTTTGAAAAACCCCTTTTGGAAGTAAGGGATTCACTTTAACTTAGCAGATAAGAAGCTGAGAGTGGAAGAGCTGGAGAGAAATATGGAAGCACCGGATTTCTGGGATGATGCCGGGAAAGCGAGTGCGGACATGAAGGAGGTAAAGGATTTAAAGGACATCATAGGGCGTGCCGATGACCTCAGTACCTCCTATGAGGATATGATGACACTGATCGATATGGCGAATGAGGAGGAGGACGAATCCCTGACCTCTGAGATCCAGGAGGAGTTTGAGGAGTTTAAGCAGGGCTTTGATGATCTTCGGATCACGACGATGCTGACCGGAGAGCATGATGCTGAAAATGCGATACTGACTCTTCATGCCGGAGCCGGCGGTACAGAGAGCTGTGACTGGGCGAGCATGCTCTGCCGTATGTACCAGAGATGGGCCGATAAGAAGGGATTTGCCGTGAAGGTGCTGGATTCCCTGGACGGTGAAGAAGCAGGACTGAAATCAGTGACGCTGGAGATCAGTGGTGAAAATGTTTACGGGTATCTGAAAAGCGAGCATGGCGTGCACCGGCTGGTGAGGATTTCACCCTTTAATGCGGCGGGGAAACGCCAGACATCCTTTGTGTCCTGTGATGTCATGCCGGATATCCAGCAGGAAATCGATATCGAGATCAATGATGATGACATCCGTATCGATACCTACCGTTCCAGTGGTGCCGGCGGACAGCATATCAATAAAACCTCCTCTGCCATCCGCATCACGCATTTTCCTACAGGGATCGTAGTGCAGTGCCAGAATGAACGCTCCCAGCATATGAACAAGGATAAGGCGATGCAGATGCTCAAGGCAAAGCTCCTGATTCTGCGGGAACAGGAAAATCTGGCAAAGGAATCGGATATCCGCGGAGAGGTAAAGGAGATTGGATGGGGCAGTCAGATCCGTTCCTACGTGATGCAGCCATATACCATGGTCAAGGATCACCGCACGGATGCGGAGACGGGCAATGTATCTGCCGTTATGGATGGTGGTATCGATCTGTTTATGAATGCCTACCTGAAGTGGATCAACAGTTGAGAAGAGAGAGGGTAAGGAATGAGGGAAATAGTTTCATTTTTTTTGAGTGGTAAAAAGTATGGTGTTGAGGTGAGCCATATGCAGGGGATTGAAAAGTTCGGTGAGGTGAGCCAGCCGCCGGATATGCCGGATTTCCTGGAGGGGGTGACGGACATCCGGGGTGAGGATATCCCGGTCCTGGCGATCCGGAAACGGCTGATCCTGCCTGAGGCGGGAGTGACGGAGAAGACAAAGCTTCTCGTTTTCCGTACACAGTATGGCAGGATGGCATGTATTGTGGATGGCATATCACAGATGCTGAAGATTGATAAGGATGATGAACAGGAGTTTCCACGGATCATCCAGAATGCAGAGACGGGCTATGCTGATTTTGTGGCAAGGAACGGCGGGGAGCTGATCCTTGTGATCAATCCCGAAAATTTACTGAGTGAGGAAGACTGGAAGACAGTACATGAAATGTTAGACAGGATGGAGGATGAGGAAGAGAATGATTAAGATTGCAGTATTAGGTTATGGAACCGTGGGTTCCGGTGTGGTAAAGGTATTGAATACAAATGCCAATATTATTGCAAAGCGTGCAGGACAGGAGGTCGGGGTAAAGTATGTGCTGGACCTCAGGGACTTCCCGGATGATCCGGTCCAGAGTAAGGTAGTGCATGATTTCAATATTATTCTGGATGACCCGGAGATTTCCATCGTAGTCGAGACGATGGGCGGGACGAAGCCGGCGTATGAGTTTGTGAAAAAATCGTTGCTTTCCGGTAAGAGCGTATGTACCTCCAATAAAGAGCTGGTGGCTGCCTATGGGGCAGAGCTGGTACATATTGCCAAGAGTAAGAGCGTGAATTTCCTGTTTGAGGCAAGTGTCGGCGGCGGCATACCGGTGATCCGTCCGTTGAACCAGAGCCTGACAGCGGATAAGATCGAGCAGATCAATGGTATCCTGAATGGCACAACCAATTACATACTCACGAAGATGGCAAATGAGGGCTCTGACTTCGAGGATGTATTGAAGGAAGCACAGGAGCTCGGATATGCGGAGAAGGATCCAACAGCAGATGTAGAGGGCTATGATGCCTGCCGCAAGATCGCCATCCTGACATCACTGGCGTATGGCCAGCAGGTCGATTATCAGGATATCTATACCGAGGGGATCACGAGGATCACGGCAGAGGATTTTAAATATGCCAGATCCATAGGGGCATCGATCAAGATCCTTGGCTCCAGTAAAAAGGTCGGCGGCAAGCTCTATGCGATGGTGGCACCACAGCTGATAAAGGCAGATAATCCCCTGTATGCGGTCAATGATGTGTTTAATGCCATCTGTGTGACGGGGAATATGCTGGGTGATGTGATGTTTTATGGTAAGGGTGCCGGGAAGGAAGCGACAGCAAGTGCTGTTGTATCCGATGTCGTGGATGCGGTGAAGCATATGAATATCAATGTGATGACGATCTGGGACGATGAAAAGCTGCCGGTATCGCCGATGGATGAGATGAAGAACCGGTTCTTTGTCCGGATCGGTGCAGGGGAGAAGGCGAAGGCAGAAAAGGCATTTGAGGAGATCGAGGCAGTAGATGGCGGTATAGAGGGTGAGTTCGGCTTCGTAACCGGCGTTATGACCGAGGGCGAGTTCGATGGGATTATCGCAGAATTTGATACCTTCATCACAAGGATCCGGGTGGGATTCTGAAGCCCTGTGAAAGACTGTGACTATATGAAAAAAAGGATGTCCTCCTTCCGTTTATACCGGAAGGAAGGCATCCTTTTCTGTTTCGCCTGTCTGGGCAGATCCCTGATCCTCAGGGCATGAGATGTTCAATCGCCGTCGTGATCTGATCCGGGTCAAAGGGCTTCTGGATAAACTCAATAGCACCATGCTTGATGGCTTCTACCATTTTTTCCTTCTGCCCGGCAGCCGTTACCATGATGATGTTGGCTTCACTGTTTAATTCCATGATTTTTTCCAGTGCGCCCAGACCATCGAGTACAGGCATCGTGATATCCATCGTTACGATATCCGGATCCAGGGCGATGAATTGTTCATATCCATCCTGTCCGTTTGCAGCCTCCCCGATCACCTCATGTCCGGCATCCGTCAGTATACCGCGCAGCATACGGCGAGATACGCGTGAATCATCGACAATCAATATTTTCGCCATGGCTAACATTCCTCCTATCAAGCTAATTTAACGATCAAATTTGATTTTTTGCCTTCCACATATACAGGAAGTGAATAAAAAGTACCTTCACCATCAATCGTGGCATCAAAGAGAAGCTCTGGCGGCAGCATATCAATTTTCACATTCTGATAGCTTAATTCGGCGGCATACAGACCGTTGACACAGTTCGTAAACTCACCGACAGAATCAAGAGCATCCTCATCCACTGTTCCGAAACTTTCTTTTGCGTAGCCCTCAGCTATCGTGAGGATACTGTCATCGTCACAACAAAAACCAAGAAATCCGTCATAATCACCTATCGTGCGCTGGTATGCGAGATACTTTGCCGTCATCGAGGAAATAAAGGAGCCCTTTTCGATGCGTATGTAGGAGCTGACGAAACGGATGATATTACGGAGTGTCAGTCCGATCAGATTCCGATAGCTGCTGTTTTCTGTCTCCACAAAAGCCGGCAGCATATTTTCTATATCCGCATTTTTGATGGCTTCCACTACCTCGTCTGAAAAATGGTTTTCCTCCTGAAAGGAAGTGATGAGATTACTGATCTCGTCAAGAGTGAACAGACCATATTCTTCCAGTGCCTGGGCAAAACTCAGGTATGGACTGCCCTGACGTCCCAGCAGATAGTCCACATCTGCCTCTGTAAGATATCCCTTCTCCACCGCCAGATCGCCGAAACGCTTATCCGACTGCATCTGCAGATTATTTAATTCCATAGCCTGACGTGATGTCAGCATCCCTTCTGCCTCGGCAATCAACCCCAATTTAACACGATTAACCTTTGTGTATTCAATACAGGAGGTGAGCTGCTCAGTGGTAATTTTCTGGTTTTCTAACAAATAATTTCCAAAAAACTGACTAAACATAAAAATCTCCTTTCAATTGTACTTATTTTATTATACAATAGAACGAAGAAAAAAGAAAGCAATTTTGAAAGGAAGTGTAAAAATGGCTGGTTCCGTAATGGGAGAAATTTTTAAGGTGTCGACATGGGGAGAATCGCATGGGTCCGCGGTTGGTGTTGTAGTGGATGGCTGTCCGGCAGGGCTTCCCCTGACAGAGAAGGATATCCAGCCGTTCCTGGACCGCAGGAGTCCGGGACAGACGAGGTATTCCACGCCGCGCAGGGAGGGGGACAGGGTAACGCTCCTATCCGGCACCTTTGAGGGGATGACGACAGGGACTCCTGTTTCCATGGTTGTGGAGAATACCTCACAGAAATCAAAGGATTACTCAGAAATAGCAGAATATTACCGTCCGGGACATGCCGATTATACCTTTGATGCCAAATATGGCTTTCGCGATTACCGGGGGGGCGGCAGGTCATCCGGCAGGGAAACCATCGGGCGTGTGGCAGCGGGAGCGATCGCGGTAAGGATACTGGAGCAGCTGGGAGTGAGGATCGCTGCATACACAAAACAGATCGGTCCCTATCTGTGCCGTGAGGAATATGTTTCCCGGGAAAACACGGAGAAAAGCCCTTTGCGTATGCCGGATCTGGAGCGTTCCGGGGAGGCAGAAAAATATCTGGAGCAGCGGATGCAGCAGATGGATTCCGTGGGAGGCATGGTCGAGTGTGTCATCAGCGGGATGCCTGCCGGTGTGGGAGAACCGGTTTTTGGCAAGCTGGATGCGGCACTGGCGGGCAGCCTGTTTTCGATCGGTGCAGTCAAGGGAGTGGAGATCGGTGCCGGGTTTGCCGTGGCAGACAGGACCGGCTCTGAAAATAATGATGAGTTTTATATGGATGCAGAGGGAAGGGTAAAAAAATCGACAAATTTTGCCGGCGGGATCCTCGGCGGCATCAGCGACGGGGATGATATCATCATCCGTGCTGCCTTCAAGCCTACCCCTTCGATCTTTCAGACGCAGAAAACGGTAAACCGCCAGGGAGAAAATGTCACGATACAGATCAAGGGCAGGCATGACCCGGTTATCATGCCCCGTGCCGTAGTGGTGGTGGAGGCAATGGCGGCCCTGACACTGGTCGACAAAATGTTTGTGGGAATGACAGCAAAAATGGACAGGATTCGTGATTTCTATAAAAGCATATAATGATAACAAAAAAATGTAAGGTGTTGTCAGATCATGGAGCAGTATGGAAAACGTGATCCAAAGACAAGGGTAGTGGTGGATGATACGACGATCTATGAGGTGGACATGGAGTGCTACTATTGTCTTACAGACAGGGAAAGGAAGCTGTATTATGGTGGATTAGAGCCGGGAGTTACGGACGGGATTCCGGATCAGGCACAATGAGTACCAAAAAAAGGGAGCTGCCCTGGGGCAGCCTCCTTTCTGGTGTTACATGACAGGATGAACGGATGATCAGCAGCCGCATCCGCCGCCGAATCCACCATTGCCGCCGCAGCAGCAAAGGATCAGAAGGATCCAGATGATGCAGCTGCAGTCGCCGCCAAATCCGCCAAGTCCGTTGTTGCCGCAGCCACCGCATACGAGCAGGAGCAGGATGATGATCCAACAGGAGGAACCGCTTCCCTCATTGCAGGAACATCCGCCTCCGCACTGTGTTGCTGATAAATCACTCATAATTTTGCCTCCTAAGATTCATTTACAATGTTATCCTATGCGGGGCAGCTTGGGCGGTTTACATAAAATCCATAAAAAAAATCCCAAATATTTTATTTGTATGTGTGCAGATAATATAGTATAATAAACATTGTGCCGGATGGGCGCAGAAGGGGTATGAATTACGATGAAACGGTTTGTATTAGTGGTTTGCATGACCGTGGCCGTGCTTATTCTTTTTGCCTGTGGCAGGAGGAAGGACGACCCGCAGCCGACGAAGACACAGGAGGGTACGAGGGCAGGGATCAGTGCGGCCGGGAATGCTTCGGACGGAGCAGTGGTCCCGCAGCCGGAGATATCAGAGGGACAGGCATTTGCCAAAGCGGAAGAGCTGGTAAAGAATATGACGCTGGAGGAGAAGGTGGGCCAGATGTTCCTGGTTGATTTAAATCAGCTGGATTCACCAAAAAAGGCATCAGCGAAGCGGTACCATCTCACCAAAAGAATGAAAGCGGTGCTGCAGAACCTCCATATCGGCGGGGTCTGCCTGACGGAGCGCAATGTAAAGACAGAGCAGCAGACAAAGGAGCTGGTTTCCGATTTGCAGGCGTGTGCATCGGGCAGTGTCATGTATATAGCGGCAGAGGAGGAAGGCGGTGGAACACACTCCCTGGCGGCAAAGGTAAAGGAAATGAAAGGGACGGGTGGTGTGACAGCAGCCGGGATGGCATCCCGTATGACAGAGCAGCAGGTCTATGAGGAGGGTGCCAGGATCGCCAGGCAGCTGAGGGCATGGGGGTTCAATATGAACCTTGCCCCGGTGGCGGACATTGCATCGGAAAAAAATTCACAGTATGCATCCCGTTGCTTCGGAACGGAGGCAGGGACAGTGTCCGGGATGCTGGAGAACATGGTCCGGGGGATGAGTGACCAGGGCATGGCAGTGACCCTCAAGCATTTTCCCGGAATCGGCAATGTGGCGGGGGATTATGGAGAGGCAGTACTGGACAACCAGGACAGCCTTATGTCGATCCGCAACAATAATTTCGCTGTGTACTCGGACGGGATCGCCGCCGGTGCAGACTGCGTGATGGTTGCCAATACAGCGGTCAGTAAAATTACAGTGAATGATAAGCTCCCTGCTTTTCTGTCAGAGGATATCGTGACAGGGCTGCTCCGGGAGGAGCTGGATTTTGAAGGTGTGATCATGTCCGCACCGCTCAATACAAGGGCAGTGACCCGGAATTATACTACAGGGTATGCCACGGTGGAGGCAGTAAAGGCAGGCTGTGATATGATCGTTATGCCGGAGGATATCAGGAAGAGCTATGATGCGCTGATCGGTGCCGTGGCGGCGGGACGGCTGGATGAAAAAGCGATCAACACATCGGTTCGCCGGATCCTGCAGGACAAGATCCGGCGGGGGATACTCGTGTTGGAGTGATGGATAAGGAATGGAAAGGAATCGGGATGAAAATGCAGATTAACGATTGTTCTGAAAATGGTTTTTGTGCAGACTATGAGTACAGTGACGGGCTTCATGAGGAATGCGGGGTATTTGGTGTCTATGATCTGGATGGCAGTGATGTCGCTTCTACTATTTATTATGGTCTCTTTGCCCTGCAGCACCGCGGGCAGGAGAGCTGCGGTATCGCTGTCAGCGATACGGAGGGACCCAAGGGGAAGGTTCTGTCCGCAAAGGGCATGGGGCTTGTCAATGAGGTCTTTGATTCGGAAAAGCTGGAGAAGCTGAAGGGGAATATCGGTGCCGGACATGTGCGTTATTCGACGGCAGGTGCCAGTAATGACCACAATATACAGCCGCTGGTGCTGAATTATGTAAAGGGAACACTGATACTCGCCCACAACGGCAATCTGGTAAATGCACCGGAGCTGCGCCGGGAGCTGGAATACAGCGGGGCGATCTTCCAGACGACGATCGATACAGAGGTTATCGCTTATCATATCGCCAGGGAACGGCTGAATACGGGGACAGTGGAGGATGCTGTGAAAAATGCCATGCGGAAGCTGAAGGGTGCCTATTCACTGGTGATCGCCAGTCCGAGGAAGCTGATCGGTGCAAGAGATCCCTTCGGGTTCCGTCCGCTGGTGATCGGTAAGCGGGAGAACTGTTATATCCTCGCCAGTGAGACCTGTGCCCTGGATGCTGTGGGTGCTGAATTTGTGCGGGATGTGAAGCCGGGAGAGATCGTTATGCTGGATAAGGATGGTATCGCATCGGACGAGAGCCTGTGTACGGTCAGGCCTGCCAGATGTATTTTTGAATATATATATTTTGCCAGACCGGACAGCTATGTGGATGGTGTGAGTGTCTACAATTCCCGTATCATGGCGGGGAAGATACTCGCACAGATGCATCCGGCAGAGGCGGATATCATCGTTGGTGTACCGGATTCCGGCAATGCTGCTGCCATGGGCTTTGCCCTGGAGACAAATATCCCCTATGGTGTGGCTTTCGTAAAGAACAGCTATGTGGGGAGGACCTTTATCAAGCCGAAGCAGTCGGCGAGGGAGTCCAGTGTGCATATTAAGCTGAATGTACTGAAGGAGGTAGTCAGGGGTAAGCGTGTCGTCATGGTGGATGACTCGATTGTCCGGGGGACCACGAGCGGACGTATCGTAAAGATGCTGAAGGATGCCGGTGCAACAGAGGTCCATGTGAGGATCAGCTCGCCTCCATTTCTGTATCCCTGCTATTTTGGTACAGATGTGCCGAGCTGCGACCAGCTCATCGCCCACAACAATACGGTGGAACAGATCTGCGGACTGATCGGTGCGGATTCGCTTGGCTATCTGGATGGTGAGCGTCTGCCGGAGCTGATCGAGGGTGATACAGGATATTGTGATGCCTGCTTTTCCGGTAATTATCCGGTGGATCCTCCAGAGGAGGATATCCGTGGTGAATATGACAAATAAAAGAGGAGGAGATTTATGAGTACAGACAGATATGTGAGTCCGCTGTCCGAGAGATATGCCAGTAAGGAGATGCAGTTTATCTTTTCTCCGGATATGAAATTCCGTACATGGAGGAGACTCTGGATCGCACTTGCACAGACCGAGCAGGAGCTGGGGTTAAAGGACGCAGAGGGGAATCCCCGTATAACGGATGAACAGATAGCAGAGCTGATGTCGCACAGGGAGGATATCAATTATGATGTGGCGAAGGAGAAGGAGAAGGAGGTCCGTCATGATGTGATGAGTCATGTCTATGCCTATGGGAAACAGTGCCCGGGTGCTGCCGGCATCATTCATCTGGGTGCCACATCATGCTATGTGGGGGATAACACGGATGTGATCATCATGACGGAGGCATTAAAGCTTGTGAAGAAAAAGCTGGTCAATGTGATCCATATCCTGTCCGGCTTTGCCGTGAAATATAAGGATCTGCCGACACTGGCATTTACCCATTTCCAGCCGGCGCAGCCGACCACGGTAGGGAAGCGTGCCACCCTGTGGATGCAGGAGCTGGTGATGGATCTGGAGGATCTGGATTATGTACTGTCTAATATGAAGCTTCTCGGCTCCAAGGGAACCACGGGGACACAGGCAAGTTTTCTGGAGCTGTTCGACGGGGACGAGGAGGCATGCAGAAGGGCAGATGCACTTATCGCAGAAAAAATGGGATATCAGGCGTGTTTTCCGGTGTCCGGACAGACATATTCAAGGAAGCTGGACACGAGGGTCTGCAATATCCTTGCCGGCATCGCAGCGAGTGCACATAAGTTTTCCAATGATATCCGTCTTCTCCAGCATCTCAAG
>N._stephensi_708_cecum__coassemble_68_pt1 | contig 11916 bp, 9 predicted proteins | sample N__stephensi_708_cecum__metabat2_high_PE_008 | metagenome-assembled genome bin N
CGAGCGTTTCTGTGTCCGTAACTCCGGTGCCTATGCTGTCGTAGAGGGCGTGGGCGACCATGGCTGTGAATATATGACCGGGGGATGTGTGGTAGTCCTCGGTGCTGCCGGGAAGAACTTTGCCGCCGGGATGAGCGGTGGTATCGCCTATGTACTGGATGAGAAAAGTGACCTGTACCTGAAACTGAACAAGGAACTGGTCTCTTCCCATTCCATTACAGATAAATATGATGTAATGCAGCTGAAGCAGATGATCACAGCCCACGTGGAAGCGACCGGATCAGAGCGGGGCAGGGAGATCCTGGAGAACTTCAGCGACTACCTTCCAAAGTTTAAGAAGATCATACCACATGATTACCAGGCAATGCTGCAGCAGATCGCGTTTGCGGAGGAAAAGGGAATGAGTAATGAACAGGCGCAGATCGAGGCATTTTACCAGCTGCAGGCGGGGAAAGCAGAATGAGCGGCCGGTTCAGAAAGAATGGAGGATTATTATGGGCAAACCTACTGGTTTTATAGAATATGAAAGACAGGGAAATGAGGAGATCGGACCACAGGAGAGGATCCGGAATTTCGATGAGTTCCATGTGCCGATGAGCGAGGAGGAGCGGCAGACACAGGCGGCGCGCTGTATGGAGTGCGGTGTGCCCTTCTGCCAGTCCGGCATGATGATCGGCGGCATGGCAAGCGGGTGTCCGCTGAACAACCTGTGCCCGGAGTGGAATGAGCTTCTTTACACGGGCAATTATGAACAGGCACTGGGGCGGCTCCTCAAGACAAATAATTTTCCGGAATTTACATCGCGTGTCTGTCCGGCACCGTGTGAGGCTGCCTGTACCTGTGGACTGAATGATACGCCGGTCACGATCAAGGAGAATGAGAATGCCATCATCGAATATGGCTATGGACATGGGCTGATGGAGCCGAAGCCTCCGAAGGTGCGCACCGGCAAGACCGTGGCAGTGATCGGCTCCGGTCCGGCGGGACTGGCGGCGGCAGACCAGTTAAATAAGCGTGGTCACAGTGTCACGGTATATGAGAGGGAGGATCATCCGGGCGGGCTTCTGATGTACGGTATCCCCAATATGAAGCTTGACAAGTCCGTGATTGAACGTAAAATTAAAGTGATGGAGGCAGAGGGTGTCACCTTCCGGGTGAATGTAAACGTGGGGGTGGACGTGAAAGCAGAGGAGCTGCAGCAGAAATACGACCGCATCCTGCTGGCATGCGGTGCTTCCCATCCAAGGGATATCAAAGCACCGGGTCGGGAAGCAAAGGGAATCTACTTTGCCGTGGACTACTTGAAACGTGTGACCAAGCATCTCCGAGATCCACAGTATATGGATTATATCAGTGCCGAAGGAAAAAACGTCCTTGTGATCGGCGGCGGGGATACCGGAAATGACTGCGTTGGTTCATCCATCCGGCAGGGGGCAGCCAGTGTTGTCCAGCTTGAGATGATGCCGAAGCCCCCGGCAGAGCGTGCAGAGGACAATCCGTGGCCGGAGTGGCCGAAGGTGCTGAAGACCGATTATGGACAGCAGGAGGCAATCGCTGTCTTCGGCAGTGATCCCCGGATCTATGAGACTACCGTGAAGGAATTTATTGCGGATGAGGCAGGAAACCTAAAACAGGTAAAGGGAGTGAAGCTTGCCTGGACGAAGGATGAGCAGACGGGAAGGATGAACATGGCGGAGATTCCGGGAAGTGAATATGTCATGGATGTTGACCTGGTATTTATCGCAGCGGGCTTCCTCGGATCAGAAGAATATGTAACAAAGGATTTTGACGTGAAGCTGACTGACCGGACCAATGTGGAGACGAAGGCAGGCGAGTACCGGACCAGCAGTGAGAATGTATTTACCGCCGGGGATATGCACCGGGGACAGTCCCTCGTAGTCTGGGCGATTCGTGAGGGACGCGAGGCAGCCAGGGCGGTAGACCGGGATCTGATGGGGTATACGAATTTAAATTAAGCTTACGCTTCGGAATGGAGGTAGATTATGTCACATTATACGAGAGAGGATATCCTTGAGCTGATTGAGGAGGAGGATGTGGAATTTATCCGTCTCCAGTTTATGGATGCCTTTGGCAACCTGAAAAATATGGCAGTGACAGCCAAACAGATCGATGTCGTACTGGACAACCAGTGTATGTTTGACGGTGCGGCGATCCATGGCTTTGCCACGGCGCATATGGATGAGCTGGTACTGGTGCCGGATCTGGATACATTTACGATATTCCCCTGGCGGCCGCAGAGGGGACGGGTGGCGAGATTTATCTGTGATGTCAGGTATCCGGATGGAACCCCTTTTATGGTAGATTCCCGGTATATCCTGGGAGAGGTGGTCAGGAAAGCGGCAGAAGAGGGTTATACGTTTAATGTAGGGCCGGAGTCCGAGTTTTTCCTTTTTGACACGGCGGAGGACGGTTCGCCCACCACCACGACCACTGAGAAGGGGGATTTCTTTGATATCGGTCCTGTGGATGCCGGGGAGAATGCGAGGCGGGATATCGTGCTGTCGCTGTCGGAGATGGGCTTTGAGATGGAGTCGTCCTACCACTCAAATGAGGCGGCACAGCACCAGATTGACTTTAAGTTCAGCGACGGGATCCATACGGCAGATAATATCATGACCTTTAAGCTTGCCGTCCGCACGGTGGCGCGCCGCCACGGCCTTCATGCCACCTTCATGCCCAAGCCCAATTATGGCAGGAAGGGTTCGGGCATGTTCTTAAATATGTTCCTGTGTAAGGATGGCGAAAATGTGTTCGGCGATCCGGAAGAGGAGTATGGACTGAGCCGGACGGCATATCATTTTATGGCGGGGATCATGCAGCATATCAAAGGGCTGACACTGATCAGCAATCCCATTATCAATTCCTACAAACGCCTGGTCCCGGGGTATAATGCGCCTGTCAATATAAGCTGGTCCAGAAAGAACCGCACACCGCTTATGCGGATCACAAGTACCGGGAAGATGGGTCCCCGTATCGTCCTCCGCAGTCCGGACGGTGCCAGCAATCCTTATCTTGTGCTGGCGGGCTGCCTGGCTGCCGGGCTGGAAGGGATCCGCAGCCAGCTGCAGCCGCCCGTCAGCCTGGATGAGGCATCGGCAGATACCCGCTTTGAAATCCTGCCGCGGACGCTGATCGAGGCGGTCCATGAATTTGAGAAGGATACCTTTCTCCAGAATGTCTATGGGGAGCAGCTCTCGCAGATCATGATTGCGAAGAAGAAAGAGGAGTGGAATCGCTTCTGTGAGCAGGTGACAGCCTGGGAGGTAGAGAAATACCTGGACCGGATCTGACGGACAGGAACACAGAGGAAGCAGGGCAATCTGTGGCATCATTGATAACAGCAGGAGGGATAAACGATTCTATGCGTGATTGTAGCATTTTCAAGGCTGGAAGATGCAAAAAAAATAAAAAATGTTTTGAATCGCAATGGATATAATGATATACTAGCATATAACAGTGCATCTCAGGTTATCGCTGCCGCCAACGAAAGTGATGGCGGTATTGTGCTGTGTGGATACCGGCTGCCGGATATGCACTACAGTGAACTGTATGGATACCTGCCGAGGGAATTCCAGATGCTCCTGGTGGCATCGCCTGCCCGGCTGCAGGAATGTAATTCGGGGAACATCATGTGCCTTTCCATGCCGTTTCGCACCCATGAGCTGATCAGTACCGTGGAGACGATGATGGCTGGTGTGGACCGTCTGCAGAGGAGGAAACGGCCGCAGCCAAAGCAGCGTACAGCGAAGGAGCAGCGAACCATAGCAGATGCCAAACAGCTTCTTATGGAGAGGAATAATCTCTCGGAGAGCGAAGCGCACAAGTACATACAGAAGCTCAGTATGGACAGCGGCAACAGCATGGTGGAGGCCGCGGAGATGATACTGATGTTTGAGTAATGGTTATCATAGAGAAACAGGAGGGTAACATGGAGGCATATCTTATACTGGAGGATGGTACCATCTTCACCGGCAAAGGGATTGGGAGTACGAAGGAGGTGATCAGCGAGATCGTCTTCAATACTTCCATGACAGGCTATCTGGAGGTGCTTACGGATCCAAGTTATGCGGGACAGGCAGTCGTGATGACATATCCGCTGATCGGGAATTATGGCATCTGCGGGAAGGATATGGAGGCGAAGGGATCCCATACCGATGGTTTCATTGTCCGTGAATTATCCCGGCTGGGAAGTAATTTCCGGAATGAGCAGAGCATCCAGGATTTTCTGGAGGAACAGGATATTCCGGGGATTGAGGGCATTGATACCCGCGCACTCACGAAGATCCTGCGGGAGAAGGGAACGATGAACGGGATGATCACTACCGTAAAGCCGGTGGATCTGGATGCCGTTCTTTCTAAAATTAAAGACTATTCCGTCCGGGGCGTTGTGGAGAGGGTAACAGCGAAGGAAATGATATCCTGCCGGCCCGGGGATCTTGATACAGATAGCAGCATTCCGGTAACAAAGAAGGTTGCTATTCTTGATGTAGGGACAAAATATAACATCGCCCGCTGTCTGCTGAACCGCGGCTGTGAGGTGACAGTTTATCCGGCACAGACAAAGGCAGAGGAGATCCTTGCCGCCCGGCCGGACGGCATTATGATCACCAACGGACCGGGTGATCCCAAGGAATGCAACGGAGTGATCGGGGAGCTGAAAAAGCTGTATCAGTCCGATACACCGGTCTTTGCCATCTGTCTGGGCCACCAGCTTATGGCACTGGCGGCCGGCTGTGATACGGAGAAGATGAAATACGGGCACCGGGGCGCGAACCATCCGGTGAAGGATCTGGAGACCGGGCGTGTATATATTTCTTCCCAGAACCACGGATATGTGGTGAAGAAGGACTCGATACCAGTGGAGACAGCAGAACCCGCCTTTGTCAATGTCAATGACGGCACGGTGGAGGGACTGCGGTATAAGGACAAAAATATATTTACGGTACAGTTCCATCCGGAGGCATGTGCGGGTCCGAAGGATTCCGAGGTGCTGTTTGACCGCTTTATAAAGATGATGGGAGGAAGTAAGGATGCCTAAAATACAGGGTATAAAAAAGGTTTTAGTGATTGGTTCCGGACCGATCGTCATTGGACAGGCAGCGGAGTTTGATTATGCAGGTACACAGGCATGCCGTTCCCTGAAGGAGGAGGGGATGGAGGTTGTGCTGATCAACTCCAACCCGGCAACGATCATGACGGATAAGGATATCGCTGACCATGTATATATCGAACCGCTGACACCGGATGTGGTGAAGAAGCTGATCCGAAAAGAAAAGCCGGACAGCATTCTTCCTACGCTGGGGGGACAGGCGGCACTGAATATTGCCATGGAATTAGAGGAGTCCGGTTTCCTGAAAGAGCAGAAGGTACGGCTGATCGGCACGACGGCGAGGACGATCCGAAAGGCAGAGGATCGTCTGGAGTTCAAGGAGACGATGGAGAAAATCGGGGAACCCATCGCTGCCAGCGTTGTGGTGGAAACCGTGGACCATGCAGTGGAATTTGCCAAGGAGATTGGCTATCCGGTCGTGATCCGCCCTGCCTATACACTGGGGGGAAGTGGCGGCGGGATTGCCCATGACGAGGAGGAGCTGAGGGATATCTGCGCCAACGGTCTCCGTCTGAGCCGTGTGGGGCAGTGCCTGATCGAGCGGTGTATCGCCGGGTGGAAGGAGATTGAATATGAGGTGATGCGGGATGCCGGGGGTAACTGCATCACGGTCTGTAATATGGAAAATATCGATCCGGTGGGTGTCCATACCGGGGACAGTATCGTTGTGGCTCCCTCCCAGACACTGGCAGACAAGGAATATCAGATGCTGCGGACCTCGGCACTGAATATCATTACCGAGCTGGCTATCACAGGCGGCTGTAATGTACAGTTTGCCCTGCACCCGGAGAGCTTTGAGTATTGTGTCATCGAAGTAAACCCACGGGTAAGCCGTTCCTCGGCACTGGCATCCAAGGCGACGGGTTATCCCATTGCGAAGGTGGCAGCCAAGATTGCCCTCGGCTTTACACTGGATGAGATCCCCAATGCCATTACGGGCAAGACCTTCGCCAGCTTTGAGCCGACGCTGGATTATTGTGTTGTCAAGATCCCGCGCCTTCCCTTCGATAAATTTATCAAGGCGAAGAGGACACTGACCACCCAGATGAAAGCGACCGGGGAGGTTATGAGTATCTGCGATAATTTTGAAGGTGCCCTGATGAAGGCATTTCGTTCCCTAGAGCAGCATATTGACAGTCTTGATATCGGGCGGTATACCGGCCGCTCGAAGGAGGAGCTGCTGGAGCGGGTACACATTGTCGATGACCGCCGTATCTTTGTGATCGCAGAGCTGATCCGGAAGGGTGCTTCCTATGAAGAAATCCATGCTATCACGAAGATTGATATATGGTTTATTGATAAAATCGCCCATCTGGTGGAGATGGAGCAGACGTTGAAGACAGAATCCCTTACCCGGGAGATCCTCGCTGAGGCAAAGAGGATGGAGTTTCCGGATAAGGTGATCGCCGGCTATGCGGGGATCAGCGAGGAGGAGGTCCGTCAGATGCGCCTTGCCAGCGGTATCGTGGCTGCCTTTAAGATGGTGGATACCTGTGCGGCTGAATTTGAGGCATCCACCCCGTATTATTACAGCGTCTTCGGCAGCGAGACCGAGGTGACGGCAGAGAAGACGAAGAAACGGGTGATGGTGCTTGGCTCCGGTCCGATCCGCATCGGGCAGGGGATTGAATTTGATTTCTGTTCCGTACACAGTGTCTGGTCGCTGTCCCAGAGCGGCTATGAGACGATTATCGTCAACAACAATCCAGAGACGGTGAGTACGGATTTTGATGTGGCGGATAAATTGTATTTTGAGCCGCTGACACCGGAGGATGTGGAGAATATCGTGGATATCGAGAAACCGGACGGTGCCGTGGTACAGTTTGGTGGGCAGACGGCAATTAAGCTGACGGAGGCACTCCTGAAGATGGGAGTCCCGATCCTCGGCACCAGTGCCGAAAATGTAGATGCGGCAGAAGACCGCGAGCTTTTTGACGAGATCTTAGAGCAGTGCGGGATCCCCAGGCCGGCGGGAGAAACGGTATTTACGACGGAGGAGGCACTCGCCGCCGCCGATAAACTCGGCTACCCGGTGCTGGTCCGTCCCTCTTATGTCCTCGGCGGACAGGGGATGCAGATTGCCATCAACGATGACGATATCCGGGAATTTATGTCCATCATCAACCGCCATGTGCAGGAGCATCCGATCTTGGTAGATAAGTACCTGATGGGCAAGGAGGTAGAGGTGGATGCGGTATGTGACGGGGAGGATATACTGATTCCGGGGATCATGGAGCATATCGAGCGCGCCGGGATCCATTCGGGTGACAGCATCTCGGTCTATCCGGCACTGAGCATCCGGCCGGAGGTGCAGGAGGTCCTGGTGGATTATACAAAGAAACTTGCCAGGAGCCTCCATGTCGTGGGTCTTATCAATATCCAGTTCATTGTATACCAGGATGAGGTGTATGTGATCGAGGTAAACCCGCGTTCCAGCCGGACAGTACCCTATATCAGCAAGGTGACAGGGATCCCGATCGTCAAACTTGCTTCCCGCGTGATCCTTGGTGAGAAGATAAAGGACATGGGTTATACACCGGGGCTGGTAGCGAGAGCCGGTCACATCGCGATCAAGATGCCGGTATTTTCCTTTGAGAAGCTCCGTGGCGCCGAGATCAGCCTGGGACCGGAGATGAAGTCCACCGGGGAATGCCTTGGCATCGGCAAAACCTTTAACGAGGCACTCCACAAGGCATTTATGGGTGCCGGGATCAATCTTCCCAGACATAAGAAGATGATCCTGACCGTGAATGACAATACGAAGGAGGAGACGGTCTCGGTCGCCAGGCGTTTCCAGGCACTTGGCTATGAGATCTACTCTACAAGGGGGACGGCAAAATTCCTGGGCGGGAACGGCGTGGAGGTGATCCCTGTCAATAAGATTGAGCAGGAGGCACCGACACTGATGGACCTCCTGCTGGGGCATGAGATCGACCTGGTGATCGATATACCAAAGCAGGGGGAGCATTCCCATGACGGATTCCTCATCCGCCGGGTATCGATCGAGACGGGTGTGACCTGCCTTACCTCCATCGACACCGCCAATGCCCTGCTCGATGCGCTGGAGGATGCCGGAAGGAGTGAGATGGCACTGGTGGATATTGCGACGATATGATAAAGATAAATCTGACTGAGATAGACAGAATCAAAGCATAAGAGACAATAAAGGGTGCCAGAGATCGACTGTGCACCCCTTGTTATCTGTTACAATCTGATTCATTGTAACGGTCCGACATTGTATACTTATGTGGTTAGTGTTAATCGCTTATGATTGGTGGTTTCTGGTATAGCTTGCGCTCAACTGCTTTTTTTTCAAAAGCAATTTGTTTTAACACATTTTCAGCGTTATCCTTTTGTGCTATAATCTCAAGTCTTTCTAATAATGTTAGCTGGTCAAAAAGATTACAGTTGATTTCTTTTTCGTTGTTTGGCATATTCTCACCACCTTTTTATGTGCTATGAGGTTTGATTACTCTAATAATTATAACGGATTATGTAAAAAGTGTAAAGCCTTATTCAAATTTGACTTTCCTGATTTTCTTTCTTTGTGGAAAGCACATGGAGAACCACCCAAAAAACAGTTTACAACACCGGCAATATATGGTATGATACAGAAGTTGATGAAGATACCATTACTCAGATTTCGGATCACTCCGACCGGATCCTAGTAAATGGTGGATAAAAAAATAAGGAGGTATGTCATTATGATGACATCAGAAAAGAAAAAAGAGATCATTGCTGCCTACGGCAGGACACCAAACGACACAGGCTCACCAGAGGTTCAGGTTGCCCTTCTGACAGAGAGGATCAACACCCTGACCGAGCATCTGAAAGAGAATAAGAAAGACCACCATTCCCGCAGGGGACTGCTGAAAATGGTTGGTAAGAGAAGAGGACTTCTGGATTATCTCAAGAGAAATGACCTGGAAGGATACCGTGCGCTGATCGAAAGACTCGGACTGCGTAAATAATGACTGGTTCAATCAGAGTGCTGTCTGCTTTGCAGAGGCACTCTTTATCTTATAGGAAACGCTGGTTTTTGCGGAGCAAGAACAGCCAACGGCCGTTCTTGGGAGGTCTGATGTTTTCCAGAGACCTTGGCCGCTGGTTTTCAGCCGGACCTTTTTTTGCGGAGGAGAGCATGAAAAGAAATCGTAGCCAGGCGATGGTCTGCCGGGATGGAAAGATTTTATTAGTCGAACATATTTTGTGGGGAAGGGATTTTTTCAATCTGCCTGGCGGCGGGATTGAAGAGGGGGAGACCCCGGCAGAGGCGGCACTGCGGGAGTTAAAGGAAGAGACCGGTGTGGAAGGGAAGATCCTCCGCCCGCTGACCATAGAATACAAGCCGGATCTGGAGAGCCGGATCTTTACGTTTCTGGTAGAGGTTCCGGAGGATGCCGAACCGGTGAAGGGGATGGATCCGGAGCTGCCGGAGGAAGAGCAGTCGATCGTCAGTGTACGATGGCTGGCACTGCATGAGATTGCCGAGAGGGACCGCGCCTATCTTTTTGGGGCGGGACTGATGCGCGTGCCGGAATTTCATGATGAGGTCCTGACCTGGGGGGATGATGTGATCAGTTATCCTGGCTGACTAAGACGGAGTAAACTTCCATGCAACGATGGTTGACACAATAAACTGAATGTGATATACTGGCAGCATGGAGGAGATTGGATGAAGACATTTTTTCGCTTTGGTCTGTATGTGGCTGTTTTTGCGGTCTTGTTTTGTGCCAGCTTATCTGCCTGTGGACAGATTACGGAAAAGGATATTGTTCCAACGGAAGAAAAAACAGAAAATCCGGTGAGGACGGACAGGAAATATCCGGGAGCAAATGACCAGATGGTTTATATCCCCATGGAGGAACCAGTGTTGCAGCAATGGTCTCTCTCCGGGGAGAAGAAAGAAGATATTTCCCTGCCAGTGAAAAAATATGGCGGCGATGATTACAGTCTGCTGTGGGCAGACGATGATGAGCTGATCTGGTCTGTCTATACCGGGAGTGAGGATAAGTGGAATGATGGCAGGACACATATTTTATCTACGCCCCTGAAACAGTCCGGTACCGGGGAAGAGGTTATGCTGGGAGAGACCAAGAAATTATTTACCTTGAAGGATGAGGATGATATAGAGATCGGAGGTATCGGTGATTCATATGAAGAGGCAGGGATCATGTATGTGGACAGGGACAGGATCCTGTTTTTTGCCGGAGGGGATCTGTACGGATATGACCGGGCGGGACAGAAGGGACCTGCCCTCTTAACCAGTCCGGATGGAGAAGATCACTTCGGTGCCGTTTCTGCGAAGATGCTGGGGGACCAGATTATATATCATACAGGAAGGACACCGGGAAAGGTAGAAGAGGATGCTTATGAATTCTGGAGCTACGATCCGGCAGCCGGGACACGGAAGAACATAGACAACAGATGCTATGCAGATGCGGCTTATGTGACGGATCCGGTGCGGGGTAAGGTATATTACCAGATCATAGATGACAGGGGGATCTGGGAATATGACAGTGCGACAGAAAGGAAAAAGGAGCTGATTCCGGAAAAGGCTTTGAAAAAATGCCATGAACAGAACCAGCTTTCCTGGGATGACGGTTATTTTGATGATCTTCTGTATGTGGAAGGTGATACATTGTATTATATCAGCAACCGGAAATCCCCGGTAGTGTTTTCTTACTCCCTGGCAGACGGAACCCTGATTTTTGAAGGGGGGCTTACGAAGGAGTGCTCCAGATATCTGGACGACAGGGAGATCGAGAAGATCAGCGTGGCGGGCGGCAGGCTGTTGCTGTATATGCACGATGAAAGCTATGATCCGTATTATCTCTGTGTGGATCTGCAGACAGCAGAGGGAAAGGCAGTAGGACCGGCAGATCCGGAACAGATTTATTTTGGTATGCTGGGGGAGTGGTATGCCGATGACACAGGGAATATAACAGGAGGATGGGAACCGGGGGCAGAAAAAGAGAGTGAGGATACTGCTGCCGCACAAGGGGCGGAGACGGTGGAGGAACAGATTGAACTGATCAGCAGTCAGTCGGATATGTGGCTGGAAAATAACGGGTCCGAAGTGGGCCTGTACTGCTATGCCGTCACGGACCTGGATCACAACGGGAGGCTGGAGGTGATCGCCTCATCCGGGTCACAGGGGTCGGGAGGGCATACCATGTCAGTATATTATCAGGTGTCCAGGGATGGCACCAGACTCCGGAGAATCCATGAGGAAGGAGGGAGTACCTCTGATATTGTGGAAGAGATAAAGACAGCGTTTGTCGATCCCGTGACAGGGACTACTTATTATTGTGTGTATGACTACACATCCGGCGGTGCCGGAGCGCGGTATGTATGGTATGGTGCCATGGTCCTCCGGGACGGACTGATCACAAACCGCACCTATGCGGAAGGGGAGTGCACCTGGAACAGGAAAAAGACAGACGAGGTGTGGCACTATTCATACTGGCGGGGCGGGAAGGAGAAAAAGATCAGGGGGAGCGACATTGATTCCCTGGCATCTGCATTTTTTGACGGCTTTGAGAAAAAGAAGGTCAGCATCTCCTGGCTGTATATGGATGAAGGGAAAACACCGTCAAAGAAGAAGCTTAAACGGATGCTGGCAAAATCATATAACGGATTTTCGGTCAGATAACCTGGGTTTTGTGAAAATCCAATCGGAGGTGTTTTGGTGAGGGAAGTATTGTTTGTGGGATTCAAAGGTAAAAATAATACGTCACAACAGCTCGTATCCCTACTGCCAGCACCACATAAAAAAATGCTGA
>N._stephensi_708_cecum__coassemble_69_pt1 | contig 11903 bp, 9 predicted proteins | sample N__stephensi_708_cecum__metabat2_high_PE_008 | metagenome-assembled genome bin N
TATCGTTGTCGGCGGTCTGGAACAGACCGGTATCCTGGAGATCATAGCCGGGTTTATCGGTAGGATAAGCAAGGGAAATCTGTATCTGATGGTTGCCATCATTATCTGGATCTCTGCTGTCGCCAGTGCCCTTGTGGATAATATACCATTTGCGGCAACGATGGTGCCGATTATCAAGAGTCTGTCCATCACACAGGGTGTGGATCTGACGACACTTACCTGGGCACTTTCGATGGGGACGGATATCGGCGGAAGTGCGACACCGATCGGTGCGTCTGCCAATGTCGTGGGCACCTCCGTGGCGGCAAAGAATGGTTATATCATTGGCTGGGGTAAATATTGCAAGGCGGCGGTTCCGGCAACCCTGCTGGTGGTCATGGTATCCATGCTGATTATTTTTGTACGTTATTGTTGATCAGAAACAGGAATATAATATAATGCAGCAGTATATGGGAAAAGAAAAGGAGGGAAAACATGGACGGACAGGTAATCATAGCAATCAGTCGTGAATTTGGCAGTGCCGGCCACGAGATCGCAGAGCGGATCGCGAAGGACAGGGAGATGACCTTTTATGACAGGGGGATGCTGGATGAGATCGCCGATGAGATGAATGTCAGGGTTGAGGTTCTTGAGAAGTATGATGAGAAGCCGCGCAATTTCATGATGACGCGGAAGATCGGGAAACACAGCAATTCAATGGAAGAGATCATCACGGAGATGCAGTTTGATTATATCAGGAAAAAGGCGGAGAAGGGGGAGTCCTTCGTTATCGTGGGGCGGTGCTCGGAGACCGTATTACAGGATTTTGACGGGCTGATCTCGATCTTTGTATCCGGCGATGAGGATCATAAGCTGGAGCGTGTGATGGAGCGGTACGAGCTGGACCGGCCGGAAGCTGTCTCTAAGATGAAGCGGCATGATGCGAAAAGGAAAAAATATCATAACAGGCATTCCGACCACCGGTGGGGTGATTCAAGATTTTATGATATCTGCATCAACAGCAGCCAGCTTGACGTGGACGGCACGGTCAGGGTACTGGAGAATTATATTGAGGAGAGGCTGGCACACAGGGGAGAAGATAAATGAGTATTCAATTTGATCGTGAGGATGAAGTATTTCACCTCCAGACAAAAAATACCAGTTATATCATGCGGGTGGTGAAGGGAAAATATCTGGCACATGTGTATTGGGGAAAGAAAATCCATACACCGGATATGGACAATGCACAGCTGAACCGGCTGATCGGCTTCAGTGCGACAACGGATAATGAGGATAAGACCTACAGCCTGGATTTTGTCTGTCAGGAATATCCTGCCGGCTGTGGCACGGATTTCCGTATCCCGGCGATCTCGGCAGTGTATGGGGATGGCAGCAGGAATTTACAGCTTCTGTACCGGGACTGCCGGATCCTGGCGGGGAAACCGGGACTGGAAGGACTGCCTGCCACCTATGCAGAGACAGCAGGGCAGGCAGATACGCTGGTGATTACCCTGGGAGATCCGTTGCAGGACCTGACGGTGGAGCTGATGTATACCGCATACCGTGACCTGGATGTGATCACGAGAAGTGTCCGGGTGATCAATGAAGGGAAGGCGGATGTGCTGCTGGAAAAGGTACTCAGCGTGAATGTGGATTTCGAGACGGCAGATTATGATCTCATCACACTGCCGGGAGCCTGGGGACGGGAGCGTCATATCGAGAGGACACCACTGCGGAGCGGGATCCAGTCCATCGAGAGCCGGAGAGGGGCATCCAGCCATCAGAACAATCCCTTTCTGGCACTGGCAGCGAAAGATGCCACGGAAACCACGGGGGATGTGTATGCCTTTAATTTCGTGTACAGTGGAAATTTCACTGCCGGTGTGGAGGTGGACCAGATCTTCAAGGCGCGCGCTTATATGGGACTGAATGATTATGATTTTTCCTGGATCCTGGAGCCGGGGGAAGTTTTCCAGGCACCAGAGACAGTTATGGTTTACTCTGCCAGCGGTCTGGGGGAGATGTCCCGCACGTTCCACAGCCTCTACCGCCGCCATCTGGTACGGGGAAAGTACCGGGATACTGTCCGGCCGATCCTGGCGAACAACTGGGAGGCAACATACTTTGATTTTGATGAGGAGAAAATACTGGCACTGGCGAGGGAAGCCGCTGATCTGGGAATTGAATTATTTGTCCTGGATGATGGATGGTTTGGCAGACGTGACAATGATGCCTGTTCGCTGGGAGACTGGTTTGTGAACAGGGAGAAGCTGCCGGACGGGATCACCGGTCTTGCCTCACAGATACAGGAATATGGGATGAGGTTTGGTCTCTGGTTTGAGCCGGAGATGGTCTCACCGGACAGTGAGCTGTACCGCAGCCATCCGGACTGGTGCATCCATGTGCCGGGGCGGATGCGCACAGAGTGCCGCAACCAGCTGGTTCTCGATCTGAGCAGACAGGAGGTGCGGGATTATATCGTGGATGCCGTGTCCCATGTACTGGATACCGCACAGATCGGATATGTGAAATGGGATATGAACCGCCATATGACAGAGCTTGGTTCTGCGGGGCTTCCTGACAGAAGACAGAAGGAAATGCCCCACCGCTATATGCTCGGTCTCTATGAGGTTCTGGAAAGGATCGTCACATCCCACCCGGATGTCCTGTTTGAGAGCTGCTCCGGCGGCGGGGGGAGATTTGATCCGGGTATGCTCTACTATATGCCGCAGACCTGGACCAGTGATGATACAGATGCGGTAGAGAGACTGTATATCCAGTACGGAACCAGTCTTGCCTACCCGGTGAGCACGATGGGAAGTCATGTGTCGGCAGTGCCGAATCATCAGGCAGACCGTGTCACATCACTGGCAATGCGCGGGGATGTGGCGATGAGCGGAAATTTCGGCTATGAGCTGGACCTGCTGCAGCTGACGCAGGAAGAAAAGAAGCTTGTGCGTGAACAGATCCGGCAGTATAAGGAGCTGAGGACATTTGTCCAGTCGGCGGATATGTACCGTCTGCAGAGCCCCTTTGAGGGAAATCATACGGCATGGATGTTTGTCTCACAGGATGGAAGGGATATCTTCGCTGCGTATTTTATAATCCTGTGCGAGGTCAATCCGGGGATCCGCCGCATGAAATTTACAGCGTTAGAGCCGGATGCTGTTTATGAGGTGGTGGGAGAGGACAGATGCTATCGCGGTGATGAGCTTATGGAGATCGGTCTGGTAGTGGATCTTCACGGAGATTTCCAGAGCAGGACATGGCACCTGAAAAAAAGGATGCCGGATACTTGAATTTACGCGGATTTATGATATACTTCATAGTAGAATATATGATTGGAGGCTGACTATGCAAAAAGAAAATTTATCTGCCGCAGAGGCAATGGAGAAGCTAAAGGATGGGAATCAGCGTTATCTGTCTGCTGATAAAAACACAGGAGACATCTCACAATACATAAGGAAGGTGACCTGTGATGAGGGACAGACACCATATGCGATCATCGTGACCTGTTCTGATTCCAGGGTGATCCCGGAGAGTATTTTCATGGCAGGGATCGGGGAACTGTTTGTCATCCGTGTGGCAGGAAATGTCATTGACAACCACCAGCTGGGGAGCATCGAGTATGCAGCGGGGCATCTCGGCACAAACCTGGTAGTGGTGCTGGGACATGAGCATTGTGGTGCTGTGGGAGCAGCGATCAGCAGTGAGCCGGATGGCTATGTAAAAACCATCACGGATCAGATCCGCAAGGCGATCGGTGATGAAAAGGATGAATACAAGGCAGCCTGCCTGAATGTGGAAAGCGGTGTGACTGCCATCAAAGAGAGCCTTGGCATAAAGGAAGGCGATGCCCTGAAGGTGTGCGGAGCATTTTACCGTATCGGCAGCGGCGCGGTAGAATTTCTGTAGATAACAGAATTCCAGTGTAAAGAAAAAACCCGGTGATGATCTTTTTCACCGGGTTTTCCTGTATGGGTATCCGTATGATCCTTTTTGACTATAAAAGCTTTTCCACGCTTGCCAGCTTGACACAGAGTACAAATACCTTTGCCGCCTGTGCCATCTCCTCCGGTGTCGGGAAGGTCGGTGCGATGCGGATATTGGAATCCTCCGGATCCTTTCCGTAGGGGAAGGTGGCACCGGCATCGGTCAGGACCACACCCAGGTTTTTGCATTTGGCGACAATATCCCTTGCGCAGCCGGGAAGGGCATTGAAGGAGATGAAGTATCCCCCCCTCGGCTTGATCCAGCTTCCGATTTCCAGACCGGCAAGCTCGCTTTCCAATGTATCCAGCACTGCTTCAAACTTCGGACGGAGCAGCTCTGCGTGGAGTTTCATGTGCTTCCGCAGTCCGTTGATATCCTTGAAGAACCGGGAATGCCTGAGCTGATTGATCTTGTCGTGCCCGATGGTCTGGATCGACATCTGCCTTTTGATGGCTTCGATATTTTCCAGTGAGGCAGCGATCGCCGAGATTCCGGAACCAGGGAAGCTGATCTTGGATGTGGAGGAGAAAATATAAACCATGTCTGGATTTCCTGCCCTTTCACACTCCTCCAGTATATTCAGCACCTCGTCCTGGATCTCATCGTAGAGGTGGTGGATGCAGTAGGCATTATCCCAGTAGATACGGAAGTCCTCTGCCGCCGGCTCCAGACGGGCGAAACGCCGTACCGTATCATCGGAGTAGGAAATCCCGGTGGGATTGGAGTATTTCGGCACACACCAGATCCCCTTGACGGCAGGATCATTATTTACATATTTCTCAACCAGATCCATATCCGGACCATCGTCATATAACGGGATATTGATCATCTCGATACCGAAAAATTCTGTCATTTTAAAATGTCTGTCGTATCCCGGGACAGGACACAGAAATTTTACCTGATCCAGCCTGGACCAGGGAGTAGAACCATTTACACCATGTGTCATGGAACGTGCCATCGTATCATACATAATATTCAGACTGGAATTGCCGCAGACGATCACATTATCCTTCTGGACAGACATCATATCCGCCATCAGCCTCCGGCATTCCCCGATCCCGTCCAGATCTCCATAGTTACGGGTATCATTACCGAGTACCGTCCTCATATCAGAATCGCTGTTGATCACATCCAGCATCGGCATGGAAAGTGCCAGCTGGGAGAATCCCGGCTTCCCTCTCGCCATATTAAGGGTCAGTCCCTCTCCCTCCAGCGTCTTATATTCCTCCTCCAGTGCTGCTTTCAATGTAAGAAGCTCATCTTTGCTCATATCCTTGTATGCCTTCATGTCAGTCCCTCCACTTCATATCAGTTTGTATTGAAATTATTATAGCAAAAAATTTGTCAAAATGCTACAAAAAGCAGGGAAGAAGTTTGAGATTTATGGTTGACATCATCAAATGGCTGCTTTATAATAGGTTTACAAAGTATGGGTATACAGCACTGTATACAGAAGGAGGCAGCAGTGAAACAGGAAGTTCGTGTGACCAATGGTGAGTGGAATCTGATTAATTGTCTGTGGGAGGAGTCCCCGCGGACGCTGATGCAGATGGTGCCCATCCTGAAGGAACGGGTGGGCTGGAGCAAGAGTACCTCGGCGACGATGGTGAGACGTATGAGTGAGAAGGGTCTCATCGGCTATGACACAAAGGGACATACAAAATACTTTTATCCCAGGGTAAAAAAAGAGGATGTGGTTGTACAGGAGACCAGGGATTTTCTTAAAAGGATCTATGATGGCAGTGTCGGCATGATGATGAGTGCACTGGTGCGCCAGAATGATCTGTCAAAGGAGGATATCAGGGAATTACAGGAAATCCTCAGGGAGGCAGAGGCAAGGGCAGAGCAGGGGACGGCACCGGACGGAGAAAAGAAAAGGTAGGGCAGGAGATGGAGAGTTTTTTAGCATGGCTGATAGAATCGTCTCTTCTGGTGTTGATGATTTTTGGAATCCGCAAAGTATTCTCCGGAAAAGTTTCGCACGCAGGGATTTACGCGCTCTGGCTGGTAGTGCTCTTTCGCTTTCTGATACCGGTAAATTTTATTCATACACCAGTCAGTGTGGCAGATCTGGTGATGGAGAGTCTTGACCGGCAGGAAGGGGCGGCACCAGACCGGACAGTACAGCATACGGAAGAAAACAGGGAAGAGGGGATTGAGGGAGAAAATGGGAGCCGGACTGCACCGGCAGGGCTTTCGGCAGGGAGAGCGGCGCAGTCTGGTGTGATACCCGTTTCCTGGCAGGAGATGGGTCTGACGGGACAAACGGGAGATAAGGAGCCGGCAGGGAAGAGGAATACGGACTGGATGTCTGTGCTGGGGAAAATATGGGCATCGGTTTCCGTGGTTTTATTTTTGTGGATTCTGTTATCCAATCTCTGTCTGCTGGGGAAACTGAAAAAAAGCCGGGTACTGTGCGGACAGAGGCAGTCTGTCAGGATCTATGCCACAGATGCCGTGTCAGGACCCTGTTTATATGGATTTTTCCATCCGGCAGTCTACATACCGGGGCACCTGCTCCCCTCCCGGGATAACAGGGGTGAGGAGCGGAAAGAATGGAACCGGATGATCACCCATGAGCTCGTGCATTACCGGCACAGGGATCATATATGGGCGATGCTCCGTACAGTCCTGATATCCGTGTACTGGTTTGACCCGCTGCTCTGGATGGCGGTGTCTGCTTCCCGGAAGGATGCCGAGCTCTTCTGTGATGAGACGGTGATCCGGATTCTGGGGGAGGAGGAGCGTTTTGGCTATGGAGAGATGCTGGTGCGTCTGGCGGGAGCCGCGTCCTGGGGTGATTTCCGGTATTCCATGATGTCCATGAGCAGGAGAGGGAAAGAGATGGAACAGCGGATCCGCGCCATCAGTACAAGACGGCATTATTCAAGGTGGATTCTCCTGCCCCTGGCAGCACTGCTTCTGATGGCTGTCAGCGTTACCGGCAGTGCCGGGTACGGCCCGCTGGCAAAGGAAAAAAATCAGGCAGGGCAGCAGGAATCCACCGTGACCGGTGGGTCGGTGGATGCGGGAGAGCCGGATGTGGAGGATCAGACGGATGCCCCGGTGAAGCTGCCGGGATGGACTGCCGGATTTTCTGATGTGTACCGGCTTGGCCGGCAGAATGCGGCTTCCGTGACACCGGAGGATGCCTTTGAAAACTATCTTCAGACCTTTACGGATGCGGTAAATACAGGTGATACCGGGGAGCTTTATCATGTCCTGGAGGCGGGCAGCAGGGTTTACAGGCAGCAGAGTGCCCTGGTCAGGAATTATTATAAGAGGGGCATCCGGGAGGAGATCAAATCCTATGATGTCTCATCGGTAAGGAACGTGGCAGAGGATACCGTGGAGCTGTCGTCCAGGGAACAGATCTATGTTTATTATGCGGATGGCACATCAAAGCTGGTGAAACAGAAGTACCGGTATACCTGCCGGTATACGGATATGTCGTGGATGATATCCGGCATGAAAGCGATATCTTAGGGGATAGCAAAGCCGGAAGAAATAGAGATTGCCGGATTGAACGCATGGAAGAAATTCTGTGCGTTTTTTTAGTAGAAGGAATTAATATATTGACTATATTCAATATATTGAGTATAATAGAGAACGGTCGATCCAAGGAAAGGGGAAGTTCAGAAAAATCTTCTGCAAGGTTGCTCGGGAAAGTTTCCTATAGCGGTATCTGGACCGCTTTGGCTCCAAAAAATTATACAATAGGTAGTATTAGAAAAAATCATTTTATGAAAGGAACGATGAAAATGAAAAAAATAAAATATTATTTCGGAATCGGTCTTATATCAGCGTTGGGATTGCTGGGAGCAGGAGTCATTGCCGGTTTAACACCGGTGTATGCGGAAAGCACATCGGAGACTTCCTCTGCAACGGCAGTGCCTTCCATAGAACCGAGCACTGCCCCTGTGGTAACAGCGTCTCCTGTTCCGCTGCCGACGGCAACACCGACAGCAAAGCCAACACCGACACTGACACCGAGACCGACACCGAAACCGACACCCCAGGTACCTACTCTGAAAAAGGTGAAGGGCGTAAAATTAACAAGATATTCGACACACGCCGTCAAGGTAACATGGAAAAAGCATAAAAAGGCAAAATACTACCGGGTGTATTATTCAAAAAAGAAAAACGGAAAATACCGTCTTGCCGGAACTACAAAGCACCGGCGCTTTCTTGTGAATAAACTGAAAAATAAAAAGACCTATTATTTTTATGTGCAGGCATGCAGGAAAAGGAAAGCTTCCCCTTCTGACAGTGCGCCGTCTGTTAAAAAGAAGATGACAATGAAATCCTACCGGCGGAAAATTATTTTTGCAGGGGACTCCATCTGTCAGGGAGTTGGATACGGGCAGTCGTTTCCGAACATGCACTCAAGTGCCAGAAAAAAAGTAGTGGCGTATCGGGGATTGAATACCGTCACTTTCCACACGAAAAGAATTTTTGGGAGAAGGACGGGCTTGCAGAAGGTAATCGAGCAAAAGCCGTACCGTGTATATATGATGCTCGGCATGAATGAAATCCATTACCGCAAGGCAAGGCTAATGATTGCGGAATACAAGGATTTAATCAAGAATATTCAGCAGGCGAGTCCTCATACGGATATTGTACTGTGTGCCGTTTCTCCTGTGACAAGGGCAGAGCGTGCCAGACATCCCGGTATGTGGCAGATTCCGGTTTTCAATAAGAAATTAAAAAAGCTGGCAAAGAAGATGGGAGTCAGATACTTTGACTACACCGGGTTTTTAAAGGATTCCGGAGGTTATCTGAAGGCGCAGTATGCAGAGGGGGACGGTTACCACTGGAAGGCATCTGCCTATGTAAAATTTGGAAAGGTTGTAGGAAAGTATGATAAATCACTGGATAGATAAAGAGAGACAGAATGGAGGTAACGTCATGAAAAATAAGATAAAAAGAGTTTCTTGTATGGTATTGGCACTGATGCTTTTAACAGGTATATTTTCACAAGCTCCTGCGGAGGCAAAAACAACAGTTACCTGTAAAAAACTTTGTGGAAGTGCCCTGAAGGCAACCGGAGGAAGCAAAAAGCTGAAATATACCTCAGCCAGTGCGATGGATTTTGGTGCTCTTTCTTCCTCGGCGAGAAAGAAGGTAATAAGTATTCAGTATGTCTGCGATGCAAAAGAGGTGTACAGTCTCTGTGTCATAGAGACAAAAAAGGCATCTCATGCGAAGAGCCTGCTGAAAGCACTGAACAAATATAAAAAGGGAAATTGCAAAAGCGACTATCTAAGTGACTATTCTTCCACAGAGAGGAAAGTATTTCGCAATGCTGTCTGCGGAAAAAAGGGAAAATATGTCTGGTATATTGCCATGTCCCCGAAAAAGAAAGTGAACAGCAGGGGACAGACAGCCCTGAAAAAAAGGCTGAGCAGGGGATAAGATATGGTTTTTAGCAGCTTACTGTTCTTATTCCGCTTTCTGCCGGCAGTTCTTATTGCCTATTATCTGCTGCCAAAACGATGCCACAATCTGGTATTGTTTCTTGCCAGCCTGTTTTTTTACGCATGGGGCGAACCGGTTTATGTCGTATTGATTCTGTTCTCCACACTGGTGGATTACTTTGCGGGAAGAACCGTGGCATACTGTAAGGAAAAAGGAAAATCAGGGAAAGCAGCCGTTGTATGTTCGGCGGTAATAAATCTGGCACTGCTTGGTTTTTTCAAATACGGAAACTTCTTCCTGCAGTTTGTTCGCCATTTGACAGGGCTGGCTGTGCCGGAGCTTCATCTGGCACTTCCCATCGGAATTTCCTTTTATACATTCCAGACCATGTCCTACACCATAGATGTGTACCGGAATGACGCAAGGGTGCAGAAAAATCTGATTGCCTTTGGAGCCTATGTGTCACTGTTTCCGCAGTTGATTGCGGGACCGATTATCCGTTTCAAAGATGTGGCGGAGCAATTAAACAGGCGCAGGGAGTCTCTCACGCTGTTTTGTCAGGGAATTATCCGCTTTACGGTGGGGCTTGGCAAGAAGGTGCTGATTGCGAATCAGGTGGGCATGCTTTGGGAGGAAATCGCTGCTATTGGTACGGACAATCTCACAACAGCAACGGCATGGCTTGGCATACTGGCATTTACCCTGCAGATTTATTTTGATTTTTCGGGATATTCGGATATGGCGATTGGACTGGGAGCGATGTTTGGCTTCTCCTTTCCGGAAAATTTTGATTATCCGTATGAGTCCAGGAGCATTACGGAATTCTGGCGGCGGTGGCATATCTCCCTCGGCACATGGTTCCGCGAGTATGTCTATATACCGTTAGGTGGAAACCGCCGGGGCAGAGGAAGGCAGATTGCCAACCTGACGGTTGTGTGGTTCCTGACCGGATTATGGCATGGGGCGCATTTGAATTTCGTGCTGTGGGGTATCTATTACGGAATACTTCTTATTGCGGAAAAGTTTGTACTAAGACCTCTGACAGAAAAGCTTCCGGCGGTTTTGCAGCATACATATACAATGATATTGGTTATGTATGGCTGGGCTCTCTTTTCATGGCAGGATATGGCAGATGCAGCCGGATATATGAAAACGATGTTTTTTGGAGCGGGGGCCGGATTTGCCAATCAGCAGACGCTGTATCTTTTGCTGTCAAATATCGTTTTGTTGCTTATCGCCGCCCTGGGTTCCCTGTCCTGTATAAAAAAACTGGTAAACAGAAGGCTTCTGCCAAAACGGACGGTAAGAAGGGGACTGGCAGAGAGTGTCTTTGTACCGGTGGTGTTTCTTGCCTGTCTGGCAATGCTGATTAACTCCGCTTATAATCCGTTTTTGTATTTCCGCTTTTAGAGGAAAGGGGACCGGCTATGAAAAAGACAGAAATTACACTTGTGTGTGTCTTTTGTGTACTGCTGTTTGGCGGTACACTGGCATCCATCATCTGCCCGGACAAGGACTATTCTGTGATAGAAAACCGGGAGCTGGCGCAGAAACCTGAATTTACTAAGAAAAAATTTCTGAAGGGAAAATATCAGAAGAAGCAGGAGGCGTATCTCAGTGACCAGTTTCCGCTGCGCGACAGATGGGTAGATTTGTCTGCCCTGTTGCAGGCTGCGGTGGGGAAAAGGGATATCAATGATGTCTATATTGGAAGTCAGGGCTATCTTCTGGAACGATATAGGGAAAGTGATTTTGAAAAAGGGCAGGTAGAGGAAAATGTGGCTATTCTATCCTCTTTTCTCAACGATATGTGGAGTGCTTATGGTGAGGAGCATGTCAGCTGTGTGATGATACCCTCCAAGACACAGGCACTTCCGGAACGGCTGCCTGCTTTTGCCTCTGGGCCGGAACAGGAGGAAGTGTTGCAACGGCTGAAGGGCAGACTGGCCTATCCCCATATGTTTTTAGATTTAAAGAAAACATTACAGAGTCATCAGGGGGAATACATTTACTACCGCACCGATCATCACTGGACCACCCTTGGTGCCTGCTATGCGTACCAGGTATGGGCAGAAAGTACCGCACAGGCAACGCCCTATCCATTAAAGCATTATGAGCGGGAGACGGTGTTTACGGATTTCTACGGAACGACCTATAACAAAGCCCATGTGAGGGTGCCAGCGGACTCTGTCGAATTGTTTCATCACCCGGCACAAGCGAATATTCATGTAAGTATGGATAATGGGGCAATGAAAGCAGACACCATATATTTTCCCCGGCAGGCGAAGCAGGGATTTAACCGCTATAATGTGTTTTTTTCAAAAAATACGTTTCAGGTTGAGGTTACGACCGGGGCGAAGACCGGGAAAACACTGCTTCTTATCAAGGACTCCTTCGCCAACTGCTTTGTTCCCTTTTTGCTGGAGGACTATGACCGGATTCTTATGCTGGATTACCGTTATGGCAAAACACCGGTCGGTCAGATATTGGACGGGAATGAGGATATTACAGAC
>N._stephensi_708_cecum__coassemble_70_pt1 | contig 11881 bp, 11 predicted proteins | sample N__stephensi_708_cecum__metabat2_high_PE_008 | metagenome-assembled genome bin N
CCTTAGCTGCCTCAGAAAATCCTCCCTGTGCTTCCGGATGACTGTCAACATAAGGCAGATAGGGCTTGATATCGAGGATCGGTGTCCCGTCCAACAGATCTGCCCCTGTTACATGGATCACCGTTCCCAGCTCTCCTGTCCTTTCAAGGCAACGCAATTTCACCGATGACAACCCGATTCCATTGGGACGGAAGGGGGAGCGGGTAGCAAACACGCCGACCCGCTCATTCCCCCCAAGTCTCGGCGGACGTACCGTCGGCGACCATTCTTTCCCGGCATTTTCCGAAAACTGCCAGATAAGCCAGATATGGGAGAACTGCTCTATCCCCCGCAGGGCATCTGCATTGCGGTATTCCGGTTCAAACACGATAACAGCCTCCAGCTCGTCCACAAGGCCACTCTGCCTGGGGATGCCGAACTTCTCCCGGAAATCACTATGTATACGGGCAATTATTTTCATGGATATCCTGATCCTCTTTTCTTATACTGCAACGGCGCTGCCTTTTGCAAGACAACGCCGCCTTCTTTCCTTTTACCAGAAAAACATATCATACTCTCTTTAAATATTCACCTGTACGGGTATCGATCTGGATCCTGTCACCCTGATTCACAAAAATCGGTACAGCCACCTGTGCTCCTGTCTCCACTGTCGCCGGTTTTGTTACATTGGTAGCAGTGTCACCCCTGACACCGGGTTCTGTCTCCGTCACCTCAAGCTCCGCAAACATCGGCGGCTCAATGGCGAAGATATTACCTTTATAGGAGATCATCTTTACATTGTCATTTTCCTTCACAAATTTCATGGCATCCCCCACTGCTTCCTCCGTCAGGGCGATCTGCTCATATGTCTCATTATCCATGAAATTGTACATCTCTCCATCGTTATACAGATACTGCATTTCCTTTTTATCAATATGCGCCTGAGGGAACTTCTCATTGGGACGGAATGTCGTCTCTACCACACCGCCATCCACGACATTTTTCATCTTTGTACGCACAAATGCCGCACCCTTACCCGGTTTTACATGCTGAAATTCTACAATCTGATAAACGGTTCCGTCAATCTCTACAGTCAGACCGTTTCTAAATTCTCCTGCTGATATCATATCTTACTGTTCCTCCTTATGCTTCCCTCGTTCAGGGTTTCATGTACATATCTTTCTTTATTCTATTATATTTAGTGATATATTTCAAGTAGAATTTTTCAAACTCCAGAAAATCCATATTTTATCTTCCATATTTTATCTTTCCGTTATACTGCCGCGGTATCTCCTCCATCTGCCTGATCTCCATTACCTCTTTTCCCAATCCGGTCTGCTCCCGCAGTGATGCCAGGTCATCCGGTGTCACTGCTTTCTCTGTATAGATATAAAGCTTCCTGTCGTCAGACAGGACGATAACCTCCCGTCCCCATAATCCGGAGGCAGTTTTTTCCAGACAGACAAGATCGATCCGCTTTCCGTATATTTTGGCAAACCGGTTCATCCTGCCATCCACATACAGATAACCATCCTCGTCAAAATGTCCTGTATCCCCGGTATGCAGACATCCCCGGTTCACATCCCCAAGCACCAGATCCTCCTTCCTCCCTGCATAACCCATGCTCACCTGCCCGCCCCGGCATACAATCTCCCCCTCTTTATATGCCCCTGTAATCCTATGCCCTTCTGTATCGATAAGCACCAGCTCAGAACCAGGCACGGCCACCCCCACGCTGCCTGGTTTTCTAAGACAGTCCTGCCATGGAAGATAAGCGATCCGTGCGGTTGCCTCCGTCTGCCCATACATAAGGAAAAACAGCTTTCCCGCTACAGAGGCGCAACTGCCCCAATAGCACTGCATCTCCTCTGACAGCTTTCCTCCTGCCTGTGTCAGTATCCTCAGCTTTTCCAGATGATCCAACGATATATTCAATTTTTTCATACATTCATATGTATAGGGAACACCCGAAAAAACAGTAACATCATATTTCCTCATATGATGCCAGAATGCAGGCTGCACGATACTCTTTCCGGTCAGGAAAATGCTTCCGCCGGAATAGAGAATGGTATTGATTATGGATAAACCATAGGTATAACTAAATGGAAGTGAGGTCACTGCCCTGTCATCCTTAGTAAGTCCCATATACGCACAGATAGATACCGTATTCGTCAGTATATTATGAATACTCAGCCGTACCAGCTGTGGATTTCCAGTGGAGCCGGAGGTCGGAAGTAAAAGGGCAAGCTCCGGATGAAGTGTTCTCTCCACCCGATCCGTCTTCTCCAGAAGGAGATAGCCAGAAAAAGAAAATATCTCTTTGTATCCCACCAGCCCTATTATACTCTTTTCATATTTATCGGCAGACAGCCAGATATACTCCGGATGATATTCCGTCAGCAGGGACTCCCACCCCTGATCCTTTTCCGCTGCCATCATGATCGGCACGATCCGGTTCATCAGACAGGACAGATAAGCAATAAGACTTGCCATATTATTATCTGCAAAGATACAGACCAGTGTCCCCTGTCGGATATTTATGGCAAACTCCTCCTGTAGCCGGTCAAGGTCATGGTAGGAAAAGCATTCTCCCTGATCCGTGACAACCGCCGGCAAATCCCTGTATTTCTGCAAATCCCACACTGTCATACCTGCCGGTCCTCCGGAATCCCTGATCCGCTTCCCCTGTATTTCCCCACAAACTCCACAAATGCCCCTACTGTCTCAAACGCCTGGAGACTCTCCTCTGAATCCTCTGAATCAAATCCAAACCGCTCCTCTGCGGCAACCAGAAGCTGCATCGTAGAGATGGAATCAAACTCCAGATCCTCAAACAGCCTTGTTTCCGCTGTGATCTCCATTTCCAGATCCGGTACGATTTCCTGTATCAGTTCCATGACCTGTTCCAATACGGAATTTGTATCCTTTGCCATATCCGGTTTCATATGTTCCTCCTGCTTTTATGCCCTTTGTCACGTCACTCTGTCATCATCTCTTTGATATCAGAACCCGATTTCCACTCCATAAAATAATACGAGGCTTTTGATACATATTGCTCTTTCCCCTTATCCTCTGTCGTATTATAAGTAATCCTGATAACTGCACTGATCACACCTGGCATCTCCTTTTCCCTTTTTACAAATTGAAAAGGAAAATAGATATAATATTCCCCTCCTGATCCGGCTTTACCACAGCAGCTGATTCGGTTTTTATCACATCCTTTCTGCCTCCCGTCTCCGTACTGGTAACAACAGAACACTGCCCCAGTGGAAATTCCTGCTCCCTTTGCGTATCCCTCATGGTTACAAGAAGTGACATCTCCCCTGCACAGGGTTTCTGCACACTTCCATCCAACACCAAAACTCCGGAGAAATACTCGTCCTCCGCCACCTCTTCCGCATCATCAAATTGGATCATTTTCACGTGCATTTTCTGTCTGTAATCTGCCACCTTTAAATAAACTGACTCAATATTAAAATGATCCCACCGCCCCCGGTCCGTCCGGTCACAGTAGAAGACAAACTGGAAAAGGGTGTCCTTCGTGCTAAACCCACGGGTATATATCAGAAAATGTGAGTTGCCCTCCTTTTTCCCGGGCTCCATCTGCTGCCCTCCATCATTTCCATTCCATCCTGTTTTTTCCTCACTTCCCGATTTTCCTTCACATCCCGTAAGTAAGGGCATTGTGACGATAAAACAAAGAAATAGGATTGGAGCCCCCAGAAACCTTCCTAAAGTATTCATCACTTACTCCTTCATCGGATACACATGAGCATTCGCACCTTCCAGCATCTCCCTGTACTTCTTTTCCACATCCTTTGGCACATAGACCTTTATAACTTTATGATTGACACGCAGGAAACAGCCGCTCGCCTTTTTTATTTTTTTAGATTTGATAATTACCTTTTCCAGGTTAAGACAGTCCTCAAAAGCACAGGAACCGATTGATTCCACATTTTCCGGTATCGTGATGCTGGTCATGGCCTGTGAAGCAAAGGCACACTCCCCGATACTGCGCAGTTTTTTAGGAAGCAGGATCTCTTTAAGACCTTTATCTTCAGGACCTTTGTAAAAGGCTTTTTGTGCAAGGGCACACCAGCCGATTTCCTCAACAGAGTCCGGCAGCTTCAGCCTGTTGATCTCTCTCTCTCTTAGGCTATCATAAAAAGCATACACATCGATCTTCTTCAGTGTATCGGGAAACACAACCTCTTTCAATCTCCAGAAATCCGCAAATGCCATGTCCGTCACACACTCCACGCCATCCTCCAATACAAGCTTTTTTGCATCGCGGCACCATTTTCTCCACGGAATTTTATCTATGTCATCGACCGAATCAGCTCCCTTGATGATTTTTCCGGATACAGTAAGTGTTTCCGTTAATTTATTATACTGGTAAGTGACACCATCCCCTGTCGTTCCCTGCTCTGTCACTCCCTGTGTTTTCCCGCCCGCAGATTCTGTCTCTTCTGTGTCCGGTTTTTCCTGCTGCCGGTTTTCACAGCAGCACAAGATCACACAGGACAAGCATAGAATACATACGGCACACCATTTTATAACTCTTTTCATCTTCTTCTCCCTCCACTACTATTTTGTTGAACAGCTGGAACTCTTGAACTTAGATGCCGCACTGGCACCGGCAACGTCCTTTACATAATCGTAGATTTTTCCCAGCCGGTATGAACTTGAATTCTGGACATAACGGAACTCATTATATGTCCCTGCCGGATGACTTGTCTTTTCATACTGGCGCACCGACTCTAAAACCGCATCTCTGGCATCATCCCAACGTTCAGGAAATTTTTTTATATTATCGGCAACTGCATATTTCTTATTTTTTCGGTAAGCATTTTCTGGATTGTGTACCAGATGAATCCATTTTTTGTCTGTTTTATCCCATACATAAGAACTATGGGCAAAGGTATCCGCCAACGTATGTGTTGCCATACCCCACACAAAATCTCTCTTTGCCTTTCCCGATACTGTACCTAATGCCAGCACCTCTCTCCAATATTTCTTCAATTCGATCATGTCAGCATCAATTCCATTCTTTGCTTTAGCGGAAAGACCTTTCGGTGCCTTAATAGTCCCTGAATACTGCATCTGATTGGCAAGCTGTGTCACATAAATATAAGAAGCCACATAATTTGTCTTCTGATATCCATGCCACCAAGGATTTATAGTCATTCCCCGGAAAGTATATATATTATCTGCTTTAGTTGTACCAAAATGCTCTACAAATATGTTTTCATCTGTATCAGGAAACCTTGCCCCCAGCTGCATATTAATCCTTCTTGATGAAATCATAGATCCATGATCATCTCTTGACCAGCTCCCCTCGACACACCCCGTATCCCCAAAGGCAAGCACCTTCTCTTTATTTTCCTTTAGCTCCGCTTCCGGATTTTTTTGATAGTTCTCCTTAAACTCCTTATAGTGCTCCAGTGCATACTGTGCATCGACAAGACCATTCCCGTACTTCTCACTGTCACCATAACAGTTTGCACTTTCATTCAGGAGGGTGCGCACAAAGTCGGCCGGTACATCCAGATCCTTCTCCCAGATCAGGGCTGCCACTCCGGCAACCTGCGGGGCTGCAAGACTGGTACCGGAGGATACCAGCTCCTCCCCCAACACACCTGTACTCCTGACAAGCTCTCCCGGTGCCACGATCTCTACCTCCTCACCCACAGAGCTGCTGTCTGCCACATCCCCATTTTTATCAACAGAACCAACTGCCATGACTTCTTCCAGTGCCGCCGGATACTGGACACCCTTTTTTCCTGTATTGCCGGCTGCCGCGATGACAAGTATCCCTGCATCACTGGCATCCTTCACCGCCTGTGCCAGTGCCTCCGAATACACATCAACACCAAAGCTCATATTAATGATATTGACCTTTCTGTCTACCGCCATATAAATTGCCTCGATCACACGGCTCACCGGGGCAAGATTTTCATTATCCAGTACACGGTAAGAATAAATCTCCGCATCCGGGGCGATCCCCGTGATTCCCTGATCATTGTCCTTTGCCGCAATCAGTCCGGCAACACTGTTCCCATGTCCTGTCCCGTCCATAAACAGAGGACTCATGCCCTCCTCGCCCGGCACCAGTGTCACCGTCTCTGCCAGATCGATATCATTGGCATAATCAACACCTGAATCCAGGACAGCTATTTTTACCCTTTCCTTTTCATTCCTCTTTTTGCTCTTCTTTTTCATCCGGTCACCGCGTATCATACGGATATTCCATTCCTCTTCTGCCTGATTCTTCTTTATTCTCTTTACTTCTTTTTTATGCCGGTCAGGATCCTTTGTTTCCCTGTCTGCACGGTCTACGCTTCCACTGACACACACATCCTCCTCAACAAAATCCACAACAGAATCATCTGCCAGTTTCTCTGCCTCCCTCTCTGTCAGCTCCAGGGATACCATATGATTTTCTTCTAAACAATCTTCACCATTCCCATTGATTTCCCCTGCCACTTCATATTTTTCTTTCACAGCTTCCAGTTCACCTGCCGTATTTGCACAAACAATATAATTCTTCTCAGATTCCTTCTTCTCTGCCCTCACAATCCCTGTAGCATCCGGTCCTGCATAATACAGGGCAAAGCTCAAAATAGTTAAAAATATTATAATTCTCTTTTTGATCATACTATCCTCCGATCTCACTCTTGAAAAATTTCCTCTTTCCATTGATCTCCGGAAACAGTTTTTCATAAAAATAAAATTCATACTGTGCGCCCCTAAGGTCAGAATGCCCGATATTATCCAGAAAACAATCCCGGATATCCGCCGGCTCCTCCTCATCATCCACGGCAAGATGGATCAGGAAATTCCGGTATGCGGTCTGTACCACCTGAAACTGAAAAATACATCTGTCATAAATGGCATTCACTGCCTCGACCGCCCGGACAAAGACATAAGGATTTATTTTCTGTCCTCCCTCCGTCCAGACCCAGTCATCCCTTCTTCCGGATTTTAATTTCAATATCCGTCCACGATGTCCGCAGGAGCAGACATTTTCCTCCAGTGAGCCGATATCCCCGATGCCATAGCGGATAAATGGCATGGCGTGATTGTGACACGTTGTAACATAAATGCTGCCATATTCTCCCTCCGGCACCGGGTCTCCGTTCACATCCAGCACCTCCACATATACATTATCCTCCATGCAGTGCAGATGTCCCTCAGGACATTCATAGGCGATGGAATTTACCTCGTTTGCCCCATACTGGTTTGCGATGGGACAGTGAAAGCATTTCTGTATACGGGTCCGCAGCTCCTCTGTGAGTTCCTCCCCTGTCATCTCTATGTACCGCAGGGATGCGATATCCGGCAGCTGATATCTTTTCTTTATAAAACATAACAGCTCTGCTATACATGGCTGCAGCAAAAGCCAGACCGGCTGGAATTCCTCCATCTGATGATAGATATCCAACAGCCGTTTCTCCGAGAGGTCATTCTTACTAAACTCCAGCCCTGTCCTTGTATACCGGCACAGCTCCTCCCGGTTTCCCACCTGCGATATCGTGTAAAACCGGCACATCCTGTCCCATGTGTGGATCCCATAAAAATGCTTCCGGTAAAACCAGAGCGGATACATGGATTTCACATAATCCTGCTTTCTCCAGTATACCTCCATATACTTTCCCGTCGAACCGGAGGTATCGTTCCGCACCAGCTCACCCCGGTACAAAAGAGGCAGATAACCGGGTGCCATCAATTTCAGGGGATCTTCCACGACCTCATCCTTCTCCAGCAGGGGAAGCCTATGGAAATTAAAATCCCCTCCGAAATCCGGCATCCTTTCACGGAAATACCCCACCTCCTGATACGCTTCCCGAATCAGATCTACATTCATGCCTTCACAATCCCTTCAAAACACAACCTGACTGACTTACTTCCATCCAAAAATTCTTTTAAAATACTCCCACCAGCTTTCCGTACCATAGAAATCCATTGCATATCCCCCTTTCCTTATGATATAAAAATCATAACACAGGGCGGATACTGCCAACAAGCCATCTGTTGTGAGCGTCGTGTTTTTGTTGTGAACGTTATATCTCGATCGTCAGTTCAAACCGGTCCTCCTGAAAATCCCACTCCATCCTTCCCCCATACCTTCGGACAACCTGTTCCATATTTCCCATACCATATCCGTGCCGCCCCGGATCTGCCTTTTCCGTCTGCACGGTTCCTGTCCCGTCCGCACTACAGGTATTGCGGATGGTTACATACATGGTATCCTGGTAATGTCTGATCACCATCCCCAGCTCCTGCCTCTCCCCGCACCGCAGAAGTTCCTCCTTTGCATTTTCGATGGCATTGCCAAACAATACACTCATCTCACTGTCAGATAATTTGATGTGATCCGGAAACTCCCCCGTCACATCACAGGTACAGTGCTTCCCTGCCTGTTCCAGCTCCGCCACCGCCTCATTCAGGAAATAATCCACGATCTCGTTTCCCGTATAGTGCATCCGCAGGTCAGTAAAGGAATCCTGCAGCTGTGCGATATAGCTCTGTACGCCATCATACTCCTGCCGTCTGCACATCGCACTGATCACACCCAGATGCTTGCTGATATCATGGCGGAAACGACGCATCCCCTCATCCTTCTGCACCAGTGTGGTATAAAATTTTTTCTGGTAATCCAGGGAAAGCAGGTACAGACGGTTCGCCTCTTCCAGCTGTCCCCGGATATAGATATCATAAAACAGATAAAAGGAAAAGATACATACCCCGATGGAGATCAGCGCACTCATGAAAAAAAAGACTCTCTGCAGGGAAGCCGTAGTCCCCTCCTTCACGCTGCCATAGGCGATAGAGGCAAAGGTGGTAGTCGTGACCAGCAGGATCAGTATCAGGATAAAATGACTTGTCTTCATCCTCCGGATCCCCTGGTGGATCGCTCTCCGCCTTGTCTTAAGCAGGAAGCAGAGAACAAGAAGCAGGGCAAGGGAAAATGTTTCTGTTGCTTTACTGAAATACGGGGTAATCTCTGCCTCAAAAACCATATCCCATAGCGCGCAGCAGGCAAGATCCAACAGAGTGATTAAAAAGAACTCCATCACAAAGCACTGGATCCTTTTCGTCCTGCTTCCCTGAAAAAGTCCCATGATGAGAAAGAGCCCGAATAATGATTTGAAATCCAGCTCGTCACCAAGACAGCCGGCAAGAAACCACCCGCCCAGGATCAGATAGAATACCGGGATCAGCAGCCTGCTTCTTTTTTTCGTAAACTCAAATCCCAGAATCCCATATGTGATCGCCACATATTTCCCGGCTTCCAGGATCCCCCATGATACCCATTGGAATATCGTCTCTGTCATCCGCCAAACCTCGCATTCTTTCTGCAAAACTGCTGGTATATTTCCTGAAACCTCTTTCTCCGCCGCACAGAAACCGGCAGCTCACCCGACCGCATCACCACCGCACCCTGCTTCATCCCTTCGATATATCTCAGATTCACCAGGTAGCTCCTGTGGATCTGAAAGAAATCACAATCCCGCAACGCGCCCTCCATATCCTCCAGTGAAACACGGAGCAGTCTGGTTTCACCACTGGTCATATGGCACCGCGCGTATATATTCTCCGCACATATGTACTCCACTTCCCGGCTGTCGGTATCCGGATCCAGCATAATATGCGGAGTCCATGCCTGCTTCAGCTTTCCCAGCATATCCGGCAGCTGCTTTTCCAGCCCTGATTTCTCCACAAAGCCATACACATTTAACCCATGGGTTTCCTTCGACATCTGCTCATGCGAGGTGACAAAAATGATGATGCTCCTTACGCTCCACTGCAGCCGGTCCTTCACATCGATCCCGCTTATCCCCGGCATCTCGATATCCAGGATGATTACATCATACCTCTCGGCATGCTCCAGAAGGGTCTGTCCATTTTCATATTCCACCGCCTCCAGTCCCTCTCCCCGGAAGCACTCCCGCAAAATATCACTGACCCTTTTCCGGTCCTCCTCACAGTCATCACATATTGCAATGCGCATCATAAAACCACCCTTTCTCCTATACCGTGCTATACCCTCTCCAGGATCTCCTTTGCAATATCACAGATCATCCGGTTGTCCGTGGCAACACGCAGATCTGCCGCCCTCTCATAAAAGGGCATACGCCTCTCCATCAGCTCCCGTATGTAGTCCACATTCATATGTCCCCGCAGGAGCGGACGGTCATCACTGAGCTTTACCCTGCCATAGACCGACTCCGGCTCTGCCGTGAGAAGAACTACCTTCCCAAGTGCCTTCATTTTCCTGACATTCAGCTCCCGCAGTGCCATCCCTCCCCCGCAGGAAATGATAGACGGCTTCATCGTCCCCAGCTCATCCAGCATGGCAGTCTCCACTTCACGGAAATACTCCTCTCCCTCTGCCGCGAATATTTCCGGTATGCTCCTGCCTTCCCTTTCCTCAATCCAGTCATCCGTGTCAATCCCCGGCCTGCCGGAGCGGTACTGCAATTCTCTGGAAATCGTCGATTTTCCCGTCCCCATAAAACCGATCAGGAAGATGTGCTTCGCCCCTGTATAAATCCTGTCAAAAACCTCTGTCATTTTCTTATAGGAAATCTGTCCCGGTGCGGATGTCCGGCTGACACAGCCAAAGGAGATCTCCGAGCCATACAATCCGCCATAAAGACGTGAAGCTGTCCCCAGCTCTCCCATGGACATCGTAACGATGGGAAACGCCGGCTTTTTCTCCCGGTACTCAGCTGTCGCTGCCAGCAGCATATCCACATCCTCCGGGGTATTCGGCATACAGGCAAATTTACCGATGGTACAGCCGCATTGCTCTGCCCGCTCCAGTGTCCCTGCAATAAACTCCCTTGCCGGGGTCTGCAAAAAATCATGGTAGGATCCGATCACTCCCGTATGGCTGCCGCCATACCGCCGGCAAAGCTCCCGCAGCCGCTCCGGATCCCGGCTGATCTCGGCATCTGCATAATCCGCCTTCCCCTGCTCCAATACATTCTCCAGAAACCCAAAATAATCAAAACGGGAGCCGTTTGGTTCGCCTCCCTCATGCTCTGTGCGCAGTGTGACGATCAGCTCCTTCTCACCCAGCACAGTCTTTAATTCTTCTACGATGCCTGGCAGCTCCCTCTCGTAGCCGGCGTAAAAATCCACACGCCACTCTGCCATCTGCACCGGCAGACGGGAAATATCCTCCGCCTCTCTCCTGATCTGGTCTCTCAGGGATGCCACGATGGGCACACATATCTTTGGTCTCATCTTATCCAATCCTCTCCTATATAATCTCACACAACGCCTTTGGCGAATGGGTGATATTCTCACAGCCATCCTCTGTTATCACTACGACATCCTCGATCCTGACACCGCCGAAATCCTCGATATAGATCCCCGGCTCCACTGTGATTACCATTCCCGGCAGGATCACGCCCTCCTCTTTTTCTGAGAAAACGGGTTTCTCATGGATCTCCAGACCCACGGAATGTCCCAGGGAATGTCCGAACTGCTCACCATATCCTGCCTCCCTGATCACATCCCTCGCCAGTGCATCGATCTCCTTCCCTGTCATACCGGGACGGATCCCCGCCAGTGCTGTCTCCTGCGCCCGCAGGACTGTATCATATATCTCCCTCTGCCGGTCGGAGGCATGTCCCATCACGACAGTCCGGGTCATATCTGAGCAGTATCCCTGATAGAGACAGCCAAAATCCATCGTAAGGAAATCGCCTGCCGTCAGCTCCCTGTCGGTGGGAACAGCATGGGGCATCGCAGAATGAATCCCGGAGGCAGCGATCGTCTCAAAGCTAAAGCCCTCCGCTCCCTCCTCCTTCATGAGAAATTCAAGCCATGCCGCCACCTGCTTTTCTGTCATACCTGTGCGCGGCCGGGGAAGAAGCCGGGCAAAGGC
>N._stephensi_708_cecum__coassemble_79_pt1 | contig 11630 bp, 8 predicted proteins | sample N__stephensi_708_cecum__metabat2_high_PE_008 | metagenome-assembled genome bin N
GTTATACTCATCAATAACTTCGTCTAATGTTTGTTTTAATGGAGGAATGTCTCTACTTCTAAATAATTCCGCCTCACTTTGATACGCTAGATATTGTAATTCTAATATTTCCTGCAAATCCTCAAGATTCGCTCTACATACTCTTTTAACCATATATTTCTCCACAAGTTATGTTTTTATTGCTCCATTCAACTATCCGACAAATTGGAAGTTATAAGTTTATCCTATATATATCTGCATCCACACCCTCGAACTTGAAACTTCTTTCATAAACACCATTATTATATTTTATTGTCTTTACGGAAGCTTCATTGTCTCTTTCAACAGATAAATGCAGTTCATTCATTCCAACGCTCTTTGCAAATTCTATTAATTGTCGTAACATTTCTGTTGCATAGCCTTTTCTTCTTTCAGACGGTCGAACGCTATAACCACAATTACCCATATCTTTCAAAAAGTCATTGAGAGTATGTCGTAAATCAATAATTTCTGATTTATGACAAAACCAAGCTTCCCTCCATCCTTCAAAAAATTGTCCATGATAACATATGTCATAAGCACAGAAATATCATCATGGGCACTGCCCAATTGTGCTTTTTGCCCTTTATGATCAAAAACACGATAATCATACCAATACTTTTGTATGGATTCCCTATAATTTTCCGGAAGATTCTGCCAATCAATCCATGGGGGATTTCCAATTATGTAATCAGCCTTTCTTTGGAAGATCGGTGCAAAAGCATTTTTATCTTCATATCCTTCTAATACAGTCAGCATAGCATCACATAAATATACCGGAATCTCCAGCGGTCCCTCACTCTCAGATAAAATCTCTCCCAGCGCAATGATATAGTTGGCGCGTGTACATATAACTGCCAGTGGATTCAGATCATATCCTATGACACTGTTCGTCACAATTTTCAAAAGTTTTTCCGAAGGCATATCGGATCTATAATAATTGATGATCTTTTTTATCAGCATAACTAAAAATGTACCTGAACCACAAGTTGGATCCAGAAATAATATATTTTCTTTCATCTGAGGCTGCAAATCTTCCAATAAAAACTCTGCCAGCCAGTCTGGTGTATAAAACTCCCCTAAATTTTTCCGTAATATGGCAGGAAGCAACTCATAATATAAATTTTTTAATATATCTCTCGCTATATCACGTTCTAAAACAATAATTGAATAATCATATTTTTCAAAAGTTTCAATCAATGTCTGCAAAAAAATTCCAATCTCATCATCCCAAAGATATAAATACCAGCTAAAAAAATCTCCTTCCAAAAAATTCGAAATACCAAGTCTGCGAAATATCCCGCCCTCTTCAATGTCCTTAAAATCAGCTCTTAATTTTTCAAAACTTTCTGTGTGGAAACAAAATTTTTCCATTATAGTATTGCCCTTCAGGTATGTCAAAATATTCAAAGATAATACTTTTATCAATAAAGAAAAATATGTCTGGATAGCAAAAATCAGATAAGAATAGTTTATCATCTCCGTATGTAACGAATACTGTTCTTTTAAACCTTTTATCTTCAAATCTTTTGTTTCAAAACTATATCCACATACCTCCCGGTAAAGCGTCTGCCACTGTTCGAATAATAATTTTGCCTTATTCCTTTCATTGTTGCATTCCAACTTATTATATAACATCGAAATCGCCTGGACTGACTGGATGCCGGCTGAACCAAAATCCTTTACCAGATTCTCAACCAGCAGGGCTTTTCCACCGGAATTCACATACAGTGATTTTTATTGTAACACAATGTTTTTCTGATGTTTTGTCCAACTGAGAAGCATCTGTTTATATTTCATATCATTTCGGTCAGCGCGCTATAAAAAAGCGGGTATTCCTTATTCAATCTGACCGGAACTCCCTTCTCATTCAGGAAACAGTGCTCCGAACGCGCTACACACACAGTCTCCCCTTTTTCATTTTTCATACTATATTTCAACTTCAGCTTAACTCCCTTAAACTCCTCGACCATAACCTCTATATCAACGGTATCCGAAAATGTCGTTGACTGCCTGTATTTACATTCAAGCGCAGTCACCGGGGAAACAATGCCCTCCTCCTCCAGTCTGGCGTAGCTCCATCCGATTTTCGACAGAAAATCAATTCTGGCTTCTTCCATCCACCGGATATAATTGGAATGGTGTGTAATCCCCATTTTGTCTGTTTCATAATACTGGACAATATGCCGGTACATTTCAATTCCCTCCTGCATAAATAATCTTTTAAGGACCCACTGCACAACATCAGACAAAAGGGTGCCAATCCGCACCCCTTACTTCCTCTCATTTACACTGATCCCTCTCTCCCTGTCTCCATCCTCTCTTTTTACTTTCCGGATCTTCCCTGTCGTAAGATCATAGGCGGCATAGCTGAGTGTGTCAAAGAAATATCTGCTCCCATTACATATAAGCAGGATCTCCCCCTTCTCAGGTGATAAACCACCAATGGCACTATCCTCTATGTATTCATAACCAAGTTTCTCTCTATCAATATGGTTGGAATGGCTTTCAAAATAATCAGCCACCGCACTCTCATGAACCAGCTCTGCGGGATGCTCCGGGGATATCTTCAGCAATATGGTCCTGCTGCACTCCCAGTCCAGCATCTTTCCCTGTAGCTCTTCATTACTGGTCTCATCCAGACGCATCCTCTGTTTCCATGAGACACTGACATCCAGGTACAGATAATCCCTGTAAGCCATTATATCGCAGATACAGCCTTCTTCATAGCGTCCCTTCTTCCCCCACAGGCCGAGCTCCTCCAGTTTCTCCCGGATCACGGTCCGGGAAAGAAACAGCTCTGCCTTTTCTGCCCCGGCATGATAACGGTAGATCTGCTCATTATCTGAAAAGTAGAAATACTGTCCCTGCGGATCCTTCTCCCGGACTATAATGGAAATGTCCTGACTCTCATCCTGATAAATCTGTTTCCATCTCCCACTGTCAGGCTCAATCGCATAAAGGTTGTGTTCCGCAGCAAGGAACAGCTGGTCCTGCAATATCATGGGACCCTGGGTCTTCTGTCTTCCCCATACAAGCTCTGCCTCTTCCATTTTCTTTCCATCCATCAATGGCACAGACTGCTTTGTCTGCAGATCATAGCGGTATACAGCCCTCTTCTCCTCATCATCCTCTTCCACAAGGTACATGATATAATCATCTGCCACATAAAGAGACGAATTCATATGATATCCGGAAAGAAGAAGCTCCTTTTTCTCCAGAAGCAGATGATCCCCCTCATTTCCCTTCTCGACAGGTACGCGCCAGAGCTCTGCCAGGGAACAGTTCTCTTCATCCAGATCGTCCTCCCTTTCCACAACATAATAAATCCATTGATCGGTCACCCGGCCCAGCTCATAGAGTCCCTTTATCCCATAGGTGCGAACTTCTGTTCCGTCCAATTTCTTCTGCACCAGCAGTTCCGGATCGTCACCTGCGTATTCACCTTCTGATACCTCATAGGAATTGGAGCTATTGGCGTACCAGTCCACGGTCTTCGTCACGACTTCCGCACTGACAGTACCGCTGCTGACAGTACCCGGATTTCCTGCCGTATTTTGCTGTCCGCAGCCGGTAAGCCCTGCTGCAAGTAATATCATAAGACCAGCTATATGCCATTTTCCCTTCACCCTGCACACCTCCTCCTAGTACCGGATCGTCACACCGGATGCTGCTTTATCCCTCATCCACTGGACAAACTCATCCTTCGTTTTCGTAAACTCGACCTGTACCGCTGATCCCTGTATAACCAGAAATTCTGATAATCCGTACTCTTTTCCATTATCTGCCCAGTCATAGGTATAGCCCAGTCTCGTCCACGGAACGGCATCTTCAAAATAAGAAATTATTATATTTGCATCAAACCATTTCTTATACCAGGATGTGTACAATTCTCCCGCCTTATCCTCTTCACTGAAACCAATCTTCATCTGCTTTGTGATATCGGTCTCGTAAGCCGGACGGATCAGATCCTCCGGTGATACCCAGAAAGCTGTCACATGGGAATAATCCGCATCCGGTCCGGACCCGGTCAGCTGGCGAATACGCTTCTCCCAGTTATTACCGATAACATGGCTTTGTTTATCATATTCTGACATAATTTCCCTGTCAGTAAAGGTCCGGAGCGGTTCCTCCCCGAGTACCACATCTTCCTTTTCCGGATAGCTCCTCGGCTCCGTATGAAAGGACAGCATAAGTACCTTATCGCCTGTCTCATTCCATGTCACCATGCTGCTGTCCTTCGTGATCGTCACCAATGGATGGATCTCACTCTGATCTGCAATCATGGCATCCTCCACCGCTTCCTGATACAGCTCTTTATCCGGGCGCGGTATCCGGACATAGTCGGTACCGCACACCCACTTGTATTCTTCCTTCACTGTCACGGTACAGGTATATTTTTTCTTTGCCACCTTCGCTGTAACCTTTGTTTTCCCTGCCCTTTTTGCTGTCAGCTTCACTGTATATTTCCCCGATTTTTTCAGCGTAATATACTTTTTTGTGTTGAGCGACCATTTTATCTTCTTTCTGTCTTTCTTTTTTACATTCTTTATTTTCAGTGTCTTTTTGTTTCCCACCTCCATGGTGATCTTTTTTGCCGACAGCTTAACCTTTTTCTTTTTTTTCGCCTGAGCCGCACCCTGCGGCACAAAAACACCTGTAATAACAAGAGCTCCCATCAATACCAGGCTTATCACATTTTTTCTCATTTTTTTCTCTCCTTATTATACAAAGATGTTGCTTTAAAAATAATTATTTTAAATCATAAACTAGATAATCCTTTTTTAATCCGATTCTTAATTTCAATTTTTTCTTCTGCTTCGCTACCTTCTTCGGTACCTCAAAAGCGACGATACCGGATTCCGTAGACAGCGGCTGGATCTTTTTTGCCGTCAGGTCCTTGTCATAAGAGAGAAGCTCTGTAAGCGAATACTCATATTTATCCTGATAGAGTAACGTTGCCGTAACCGATTTGTCTGCATATCCGATACGGGGGAGAAAAGTTGCTGCCTTTTCTCCGTTATTCTGCGCAGACAGGGAGATCACCACAAAGGATTTCCCCTTGCCCGGGGTGTACTGGCGGTATTTGCCATTTGTGATCTTTGTTTTGACAGACGCTTTCTTTACGCCGATTTTCCAGTCTCCCACTGTACCTTTTTTACCCAGGGCAACCTTCGTTTCCTTAGGTCCGGGGGTAGCAACAGGGGTCGGGGCAGCTGTCGGTGTCTGCTCCTTTGAAATAGAATCTGATATGTTATTGACAGTATCAGCAATGTTACTTCCGGCACAGCCGGTCATAAGTAATGCTGTACAGGTAAATAATAACAACGCTTTTTTCTTCATTTTTCCATACTCCTTCTGCATTAAGATTGCGATTTCACAAAATCGTTACTATCAATAAGAATATACGAATCTGACAGGAAATGCAATAGGAAATTATTACTCCCAAGGGCAATCACTGTACTACATCAAAGACCGGCAGCGCATCCAGCACCTCCTGGATCGGCGTGATCTCACGTCCGTCCTCATCCTCCGTCTTTTCCTGGAACGAATTGATCCCGCCCCGTTTTTTCTTCTTCTTGTCCGGGTCCTCTGTCTGTGGCAGCCTTGCATACGCACTGCTCTTTTTAAACTGGCGCATCGTCTCGCTTAACCCCGCCACCATATATTCCTTATCCGGATCATCCTGGCTGATACTGCTGATCGACCTTCTCGCCACCTCTGCCGCCTCTGCCTTGGAGTGGCAGCTTTTCAGCTGCTGCTCGAGCTGCTGCTTTCTGAGCTGGACGCGAAGTGCCGTACGATACAGCTCCGGATCATGCAGCCTCAGAAACTCCATCTCCTTTGCGGTCAGCTTCTTCCCCCTCTTCAGCTTCGCCTTGATCTTCGCCCCATACTCCTTAATCTCCTCTTCACTCATGCCGGATGCCGGATCGATAAGCTCCTCAATCACTGACTTCCAGACCCCCTGCTCCTGTGACGCTGTATTTGCGTCCTCCGGCACTGCCGTATTGCTTTTTATCATTGTGTCCTGCATTTTTATCCTCCTTCTTTCTTCCTAATGCCGCTGACAAAAAACGAGCGTCAGACTTCATATCAATCCTTTGAAATCTGACGCTTTCCTTAGCTACTATAAATATCGGCACAATGTCCGCGGAACACAAGCATGATAAAATTATTTTTTCAATTTAACCGTGAATTTCTTCACCGCCCTGCCACAACGGACACGGATCACTGCTTTTTGTTTATTCTTAAATTTCTTTACCGTGACTTTCCCATAGGCATCTACCCTGATATATTTTTTACCGTCTGCCACCTTGTAGGTGATCTTATCTGTCGTCCCCTTTGTCAGTGACTTAACGCTGATCTGTGCTGTCTTACCTTTCTTTTTCAGAGTTGCCGACTTCTTTTTTAATACTAATTTCTTGTTCTGTTTTTTCTTTTTGACAACCCGGATCGTGATCACTTTCTTTTTCTTGTTTGTTGTCGTAATCGTGATCTTCGCCGTTCCCTTTTTCTTTGCCTTGACAACACCCTTGGCATTCACGGATGCCACGGATCCTTTACTGCTCTTATATGTGACCTTCTGGCTCGCCTTTGCCGGGGAAACGGATGTCACCAGAGTGATTTTCTTTCCCTTTATCAATGTGATTCTTGAAAGCTCATATCCCTTTACCTTCACATTGATCTTCTTTGCTGCGGGCTGCTCTGTCTTATCCTCATCCGGCTTATTAACCGGGCTGTCTTTCTTTTCGACAACAGTAGTCTTGGATATGCCGATAGAGGCAATATTCGGACAGTCAGAGGTAGCATTTCCCAGCTCGATCGTATTTTCTCCTGCCTTCAGTATCACATCCAGATAAATGCTTTCGGCTGAATCAACCAGATAGGAGCCTGTACTCGGACAGCTGCAGCGGATTTTTTCTCCTCCATTGACCGATATATAAACATCCCTTGCCGCACCGGTACAGTAATTCAGCTGAAGCTTATATTTACCAGCCTGTTTCACGCTTACCGTGAAGGTCGCCTTGCTGGCGGCACTATTCCCAAGCCAGCCTATGGCATTATTTTCCACTCTCGCATCGCCCTCCAGGACAGCATCACCTGGTCCGTACAGTGTATAATCATACTGGGTTCCATCTACCGGCTTCTCCCCATCATCCGTCAGATCTGTAACCGTCACCGGTTTATCCACTGCCTTGCCAGATATCGCGATCCGGTCTATGTTTGGTGCCTTTGAAAGGGAATTTCCAAAGGAAATCGTATTATTTCCTTTCTTTAATCTTACATAAAATTTTTGCATGGCAAGTGTATTGACACCTGCGTTCAGCTTACCACTGCGGATTTCATTTCCGCCATTGATACTATACACAACTCTCCGGGCCACACCACAGGCATAGTATAATCTCATTTCATAAACGCCATCCGCCGGTGCACTGATTTTGTTAAAGGTCAGCTTGTTATATGCTGTTCCGCCGATCCCTGTCACCTGTTTCATCCCGGAGGCAAACTGGTTGACACTGACGGCGGTACTTCCTCCCAGAGTGTTTCCCGTTTCTTCCGCCTCATAGTAGGTATACCCGTCATATGACGTTGTTGTCTTCATATCCTGTTTCGTGATCTTTACTGCTGCCCCTCCATTTGCAGCAAGGACAAGCGGCAAAACCGAATCCTTTGTCACCTGTTTTACCTCGATCTCTACATCCGTTCCCTTACTATTGTCCTTGTAGAGATAAGCCTTGTAGGTCCCCTCTCCCAGAAAATCGAGGGAAATGTTCTCCTCCCTGGCAGCAGCCGTCATCGATGCAATATACCAGTCCTCTCCGCTCCGTCTCGCAATCGATACCTTCTTACCCGGATCCCCATCTAAAAGCACTGTCTCATCCCACTGGGTCGGTACATCATTGATCATGGACAATCCCTTATAGCCCTCCAGCTTATAAACAGAGGAGGCGATATTTTGTAACCCGGTCTGGTAGGCAATAACCTGTGCCAGCTGGAATCCTGCTGTCACAGGAAGCTGGTCAATCTGTGTCCCCACCGGGGTAAAATCCATACCACCGACAACATTGCGGTTAAATACATAGAGCAGACAGTTGCTGACCGAGGGACCTATATTCCATTTATACCACTCACTTCCCTGTACTGCCTCATAGCCAAGTACATTGGGGAATGTCCTGATCTCTCCCCTCGGGGCAGTACAGCCATGGAACAATACATTGATCCTGTGCTTTGCGGCGATGGTCGCACACTCATACATCTGCGTCATCGTACCCTTGTCATCGTTCTCATAGTAGTCTACCTTGACCCCGCGGACACCGACCTCCTGACACCATGCAAACTGCTCCTCCAGCTGTGCTGTCGTTTTCAGGGAATATTTGGGATATGCCGCCGCTCCCTGTGCATCCTTGAACCCGGAGTGATTGTCATTATTGACACCATACCACAAAAGTATGCCTACTCCCTTTTGCTCCCCGTAATCCACCAGTTCCTTTACCTTCTGTTTATAATCCTTCCACAGACACCAGCCAAAGTCAAGGCAGACATATTCCCAGCCATTTTCTGCGGCAAAATCGATATAATCCTTCTGCTGGTCATATTCAATGGGATCATCCCCTGCCTCTGACCACCACGACCATGCCACAGTACCTGTCCTGATCCACTGATCACTTCCCTGATACAGTGTCTCATCTGCCGCCGGGTTCAGGCTGCTTGTCATGGTTGCATTTACGATATCATTCAGATTATCTGACATGATTGCTGCACGCCATGGTGTATGGATCATCCCCTGGTCATTGTAGGTCATGGAAATTGAACTGCCAGAGCCTTTGCCAAAGGTAAATTTCAGATTCCTCGATCCGGCACTGGTGGCAAGATGGGACGCACAGTAGGTATCCTTCTCGCTGAATACAGCTGCCTCGGTAAAAAGCATCCAGTTATCCCCGCTGTTTGCCAGCAGCGGAACACTATATTTCGCTGCATTTGTCTTTACCGCTGACATTCTGAGTCTCTGGTATGGATACTCATAATTACCTGCCTCATCATACCCTGCCCAGATCACAGAATCTGCCGGCAGTACAAATTCACTTGCCTCCCTGTATATTGTCTCTGTCGTGCCGGCGGTGCCGCTCCATTCGTAGCGGTAAGCGACACCATCCTGATATACACGGACATACACCGTCAGTTCCTTCTCTGTCCCCGTCTTTTTTAACCGGAAGCTCAGTTCCTTATATTCGTCACGGATCTCCCTCCTTGCCCCGGTGGTGAGTGTATAATCATCCACACCACTCACAATTTTTGATGAATTTTCAACACAGGTCAGTCCCTCTGTGAAGTCAACAGAGGTTTTGATGCCAAGCTGGGAGGCATCAAGAAGTACATCATCACCTCTGGATGCTGTGATGAAATATCTTCCGGTCTCCTTATGCTCCACGATCTTTGCCGTGACACCGGATCCACTGACCGCCAGTCCTGTATCTGTCACTGCCGTACCGTCTGTGAGCTCATTGGCACCGCCCTTTTCCGCGCCTCCTTCCTTTACTTCCAGTCCCTGCTGCCTGGCAAGATTTGCCACGTCCTTTGCTGTCAGTGCTGTCTTATACAGGCAGAGATCATCTAATCTTACACTGGCATCCGGATCCGTCCAGGTTGAGCAGGTCTTTCCCAGTGCATTATTAACCAGTGTACTCATGCTGTCCAGCCGCTTCGGCAGAGTATCCGAAGCCCCATATACGCCCTTTTCCTCTCCGTTTATGTAATATGTGATTTCATCCTCATTTACCGTAAAAACGACAAAGCTCCACATACCCTTCTGTGGTTCCTCCGGCACAGGTGCCCGCACAACATCTGTATCATCAAATAAAATATTCCACACCTTATCTGCCGCATAGGGAGCAAAAGCAAACTCATTTTTAGAGCTGCTGTTGGCAGAGGAGATCACCCTTGAATAGCTCCCCACTGTGCTGTCCGGCTTCAGCCAGAAGGAATAGGTAAATCCCGTCTGTGAGGTCACTCCCTGATACAGCCCGGACGGCAGGGTGGCGTAGGAGCTTCCTTTCGCACCGCCATTCAGGACCAGTACCTGGTTTTCCCCGTCCTTGTAGCTCGTTCCGCCAATGGTGACAGCGTCCTTTTCTGTCCTTGCAGTCCCCTGTAGTACAGCATTTCCGTTCCCTGCTGTCCCTTTGTTTGCCAGCTCCTTTCCTGACAGATTGTCAAAATCCCAGCAATATGCCGGCTGAGGCAGGGAATCCGCTCTCTCTGCCGCCCTTGTCTGTATTGCCGTTGATGATGGGAATAACGACATCACCATGGCAATTACTGTAATAACTGATAGTAATTTTCTTTGCATCATAATACCTCCCTGATCATTCATTATTATTTTTATCATATACTAATATCCGTCTGTTTCCTATGGATTCATGTGTTGCACACCATGAATTTTGTGAACTTTCCATCACGGCGATTGCCCTGATGCTTCATATTTGATATAATATTTAATATTTAGAATGAATCAGAGGAGGAACTGCCATGTCCCACAAAAAGCAGGAGGAAAACTTTATCAATGTTGTCGGATTCCAGTGTTTAGATCATTTACAGAATAATGCCGTAGACATCTATCTGTCTACGTGTGGTGTCCAGAACTGTCTGCCAAACCACTTCTTCGGTCCCGGACAGCGGGAGGATTATATCATCCATTTTATCTGCGGGGGAAAAGGCATCTATCAGGCGGGCGGCAGGACATATGAGCTCACCAGTGGAGATTTTTTCGTTATTTATCCTGATACAGAGGTTTACTACCGGGCAGATCCGGAACGCCCCTGGGATTATCTGTGGATTGGTTTTCAGGGGGTAAAGGCATCTACCTACCTGAAACAGGCAGGCATTGATCCGGAGCACCTGACCGGACGTTTTCATGACTCCTCCTTCATCCTTACCTGTATCCAGCAGATGATGCTGGCAAGAACCCTGACCTATCACAATGAACTTAAACGCCAGGCTGCCCTCCTGCAGATCCTCGCCACCCTGATTGAATTTCATCATGGGACGCTGAGTGATAAGGAGCAGAATGACTATCCATACCGCATCTACCTGCAGCAGGCAATCGACTATATGAATGAACATATCAGGGAAAACATAAGGATCAGTGAGGTGGCATCCCACATCGGGATCAACCGCAGCTATCTGTCAGGTATCTTCAGGAATACCCTTGAAATCTCCCCACAGGAATATCTGCTGACACTGCGCATGAACCGTGCCGCTGACCTCTTAAAAAATACCCATGAAAAGATCAGCACGATTGCCGCCAGCGTAGGCTACAGTGATCCACTCACCTTTACAAAAATGTTTAAACGCTTTAAGGGTATGTCACCCTCAGAGTGGAGGCGGGAAGGGTAATTTCCCATTTCCTGCAAAATGTGCTATACTAGTACAACGAATATTATAATCAGGAGGTCAGCTATGCAGAACCTGGAACTCGGTTTTATCGGATTTGGTCTGATCGGCGGCTCCATCGCCCGTTCGATCAAAAAAAAGAACGCAGAACACAGGATAAAAGTATATACCAGAAGAAAAAATCCCAATCTCGAGAAAGGGGTAGAGGATGGTGTCAT
>N._stephensi_708_cecum__coassemble_80_pt1 | contig 11611 bp, 9 predicted proteins | sample N__stephensi_708_cecum__metabat2_high_PE_008 | metagenome-assembled genome bin N
GTACTGAATTCGGCGATGAATTCACCGGATCTGTTTTCCTCCCTGATCTGCAGCGGTGTCATGATACATATAGCGTCCCAGGTGATCATCAATATCGCTGTAGTGACAAACTCCATGCCGTCTACCGGTATTCCGATGCCTTTTATCAGCTATGGCGGTACCTCTGTTATGATCCTCATGGCGGAGATGGGGCTGGTCCTTGGTATTTCTTCCAAGTGTAAAAGCACATGATGCGGGTACTCACATACAATATACATGAGAATGGATGTAGTATGGTGAGTAAATGGCGATTGAGGTCTGTGGCGGCAGCCATGTGCAGGGAATCCTGCGTGTACAGGGCTCTAAAAATGCTGTCCTGCCGATGATGGCGGCAGCTGTTTTGTGCCAGGGAGAGACGGTGATCACGAATTGTCCGGATATTACCGATGTCCATGCGATGGCAGAGGTGATCCGCGGCATTGGAGGAAGGGTTACTTATAAAGAACATTGTCTGGTGATCGATGGCAGCTCCGTGTCTGCCGGGGAAATGGAGGAAGAGAAGGTAAAGGAAATCCGCGCTTCCGTGCTTTTTCTGGGAAGCATGCTGGCACGTTTTTCCCGGGTCCGGATACATTATCCGGGTGGCTGCCTGATCGGCAGCCGTCCGATCGATTTCCATCTCCAGGGCTTTGCCAGGATGGGAGTGGAGACGACAGAGGATGAGGAGTATATCTGCTGCGAGGCACCGGAAGGCCTGCATGGTGCCAGTATCCGTCTGCCCTTCCCGAGTGTGGGGGCGACGGAGAATGTGATTCTGGCAGCGGTCCGGGCAGAGGGAACGACACAGATCATCCATGCCGCGAGAGAGCCGGAAATCGTGGAGCTGTGCTGTTTTTTGAGAAAAATGGGGGCGAAGATCACCGGTGAGGGAACCGGACACATCGAGATCCAGGGGGTTGCGGGGCTGCACCCGGTACAGTGGGAGCTTGGTACTGACCGGATCGCACTCCTGACATGGAGTATGATGACAGCCGGATGTGGCGGTGAGCTTTTCCTGGAGACGGATTCACGGATGTCAGACGCAGAACAGGAGGTGCTGGCTGCCCTTGGCTGCCGGCTGCAATGGGAAAATACCGGAGTCAGGGTGATCCAGCAGAGTGTGCCGCGGCCGGTCCCCTATCTCTGTACGAAGCCCTATCCCGGTTACCCGACCGATGGACAGTCACTGGTGATGGCGGCACTGTGTAAGGGAAGCGGTGTGAGCATCATAGAGGAGAGGATCTTCGAAAACCGTTTCCGCATGATCCATCAGCTGCAGAAGATGGGGGCGAATATCGATTTTGTCAGTAACCGTGCCTGTATCACCGGGGTGACAAGGCTGCACGGGGCTGATATCAGGGCGGATGACCTGCGCAGCGGGGCCGGGCTTCTGATCGCCGCAGCCATGGCAGACGGGACCAGCAGGGTATCCGGGGAGCATTATATTTACCGCGGCTATGAGGAAATCGAGGAGCAGATGAGACAGATCGGTGTGGAGGTGCAGAGGATATCCGGGCATCCGGCATGAGAAAGGAAGGAACAGGATGGAAGAAAGGGAGACAGGGAAATACAGGAAATGGATGATTCCACTGGCTGTGATGGCAGTGCTTGTGTTCTGTATTTTCTTATTCCGTGTAAAGAAGGTATCGATCGAGGGCAATACCTATTACAGCCAGCAGCAGATGGCAGAAATGTTCCAGACCAATATCCTGGAAAGGAATGTCCTGGGCTTCTGGCTGATGGACAAGCTTTCCCTGACCCCGGAACCGGAATTTGTCAGGGAATATGAGGTATCGTATCCGAACCTGAATGAGATCCATATCAAATTGTATGAAAAAACGATTGTTGCGGGAATTGCTTATTCAAACCAGTATATTTATTTTGACAAGGACGGTATGGTGCTGCAGAGCAGCGATCAGGCAGTGGAGGGGATTCCCCTGTTTGAGCCGGACAGTATGACAACCTTTACTTTATTTAAGAAGATACAGATGGAAAACGAAGACCTTCTCGGGCAGATCATCAATCTTGCCAATCTGTTCCAGCATTATCAGATCCGGTGGGACCGGGTGCAGTTCGGGGAGAATAACGAGGTATATCTCTACAGTGGGGATATCCGGGTGGATCTGGGGAAAAAGGATAACTATGATGAACAGATCTCAGCACTGGCAAGTATCCTGGAGCAGATGCAGAAGGAGGGAAGGAAGGGAACCATCGATATGTCCAATTATGAGGTGAAGGGAAATGTGATCCTGAAACAGCCATCCACACCGTCCCCGAAACCGTCCCCGAGCCCGGTTCCGACCATCACTCAGAAACCGGATTAGGCTCTGTTTCATAAAATATTCCATAAATGCAAATTTCTACTTGATTATTTCTGGGAAAAAACGTATTATATAATTATATGTGACTATGCATAAGGATTTCTATTGATCATAGAAGGAGGATCTGTTGTGTTAGAGATTATGACCAGCGAGGCAGAAAATGCGGCTGCTAATTTACTTGTGATTGGTGTCGGCGGTGCCGGCAACAATGCAGTAAACCGCATGATAGATGAGGGGATAAAGGGTGTAGAATTTGTCTGCATCAATACAGATAAACAGATTTTGCAGCGCTGCAAGGCTCCGGTATGTATCCAGATCGGCGAAAAGCTGACAAAGGGTCTGGGAGCAGGTGCGAAGCCTGAAATCGGAGAAAAGGCAGCCGAGGAGAGCGAGGAAGAGCTGGCAGAGATCGTGAAGGATGCCGATATGGTATTTGTCACCTGTGGTATGGGAGGCGGGACCGGAACGGGGGCAGCCCCGGTGGTTGCCAGGATCGCCAAGGATATGGGGAAGCTTACCGTCGGTATCGTGACGAAGCCCTTCAGCTTTGAAGGGAAAAGCCGTATGAACAATGCGGTAGGCGGTATCGATAAGCTGAAGGATTGTGTTGACACATTGATCGTGATTCCGAATGATAAGCTTCTTGCCATCTGTGACCGGAGGACGACGATGCCGGAGGCACTGAAAAAGGCGGATGAGGTATTGCAGCAGGGTGTCCAGGGGATCACGGACCTGATCAATACACCGGCACTGATCAATCTTGATTTCGCCGATGTCACTACTGTTATGAAGGACAAGGGTATCGCCCATATCGGTATCGGTACCGGACAGGGGGATGACAAGTGTGTAGAGGCGGTGAAGCAGGCGATTACCAGTCCTCTTCTGGAAACGACGATCGACGGGGCAACACACGTTATCATAAATGTATCAGGGGAAGTGAGTCTTATTGAGGCAAATGAAGCTGCTTCCTATGTGCAGGAGCTTGCCGGTGAGGAGGCTACGATCATCTTTGGTGCCATGTATGATGAGTCCCATTCGGATACTGTTACGATCACGATCATTGCAACCGGTCTGGATGGCAATACACAGGCGGCGGGGGCGATGGCAGGCTTCAATGCCAAATTCGGGACAGGGACCCCGAGCTTTTTGAACCGTTCTGCACAGACGGCACCGAAGGGGAGCGGACTGAGCTTTCTGGATGGGATCCAGAACAATACCCCCCAGCCGGTGAAGAATCCGGTATCCAGCGTACAGACTGCGAATCCCATGGGACGGACATCCCGTTCCCTGGATGAGGATATGCCGGTGCTGGGAAGCCGTAATGCGGCGAAAAAACCCGCTGCAAATGAAAAACAGGGAATGGAGGGAATAAAAATCCCGACGTTTATCCAGAATAAGAAACAGGAGGGTTAAGGAACATGACTTCAATACTGAAAACAATCGTTACCATCGTTTATATTATCATCTGTGTGGCACTTGTGATCGTAGTGCTGATGCAGGAGGGAAAGACAAATGGTCTGGGTGCCATGACTGGTGCGGCAGATACATACTGGACAAAGAACAAGGGACGCTCTGCGGAAGGTGTCCTGATCAGGATCACAACCGTATTGTCCGTATTATTCATTGCATTGTCACTGGTTCTCTGCACGAGCTGGCTGGATTGATTGTGGGAATATAAATGGATTACGACAGACACTCCTTCACCGCGTGAGGGAGTGTTTTTAGCTGACAGAGTACAACAGATAGTACAGGAGTGGAGATATCGATGCAGGAAAATAAAAAGCTACAGCGGGAAGAAATGATCCTTTCCTTTGTGGAGGACAGGGAGTATCGTCCTATGAGGACGAGGGAGATGGCAAATTTCTTTTGCGTCCCCAAAAAAGAGCGGGGCGAATTTCATGATATACTGGATGATCTGATCCGCCGGGGAAAGATCGAGATTGACAGGAAGGGATGGATCCGGCTGCCGGAAAACCGGATTCTTACAGGAGAATTTATGGCAACCAGGAGAGGCTTTGGCTTTGTGCGGGCCGAGGGACGGGAGAGGGACATCTTTATCCCGGAACGATCGTGCTCCAATGCCTTTCATGGGGATCTGGTACAGGTCCGTCTCACCAGTCAGGGAGAGGACGGCGGCAGACGAAGTGAGGGTGAGATCATCCGCATTATAGAGAGGAAGACCCGGACACTGGTAGGAACCTTTACCAGAAATAAAAACGTCTGCTTTGTCATTCCGGATCATGAAAAGATCACACGGGATATTTATATAGCAAAAGAAAATACGCTGGGCGCGGCAGAGGGACACAAAGTAGTAGTGGAGCTGTCTGACTTTGGCGATGGGAACAACAGCCCGGAGGGTCATATCATACAGATCCTCGGTCATATCAATGATCCCGGCGTGGATATATTGTCCATCGTCAAGGGATTCGGACTGCCGGAGGAGTTCCCCGAACAGGTCATGGACCAGGCGGCAGCTGTGCCGGATCATGTAGGGACTGCCGAATTTTCCGGCAGGGTGGATATCCGTGGTGTGGATACGGTTACGATAGATGGCGAGGATGCAAAAGATCTGGATGATGCCATTACCATCATAAGGAGGGAAGACGGAACCTATGAGCTGGGTGTCCATATCGCAGATGTATCCCATTATGTTACAGAGCATTCCCCATTGGATGAGGAGGCACTTTTACGGGGAACGAGCGTGTATCTGGTGGACCGGGTGATACCGATGCTGCCTCATAAGCTGTCTAACGGCATCTGTTCCCTGAATGCCGGGGAGGACCGTCTTGCCCTGAGCTGTTTTATGACATTTGATGCGAAGGGGCGTTTAAAGAACCACCGTATCGCAGAGACACTGTTGAATGTTACGGAGCGCATGAGCTACAGCGATGTAAATGATATACTGACATATCATAAACCGGAGACATGTAAACGGTATGAACGCCTGATCCCGATGTTCGAGACCATGGAGGAGCTGGCGGCACTGCTCCGGAAAAACCGGAAAAAGCATGGTTCCATCGACTTTGATTTTGCAGAATGTAAGATCCGGCTTGACAGCCAGGGACACCCGGTGGATATCGTCCCCTGTGAGCGCAATGTGGCGACGAGGATCATCGAGGAATTTATGCTGGCTGCCAACCAGACGGTGGCAGAGGAATATTTCTGGCTGGAGATTCCCTTTCTCTACCGGACCCATGAATATCCGGATCTTGAGAAGGTACAGGCACTGGCACAGATGACAGCAGGCTTCGGATATCATATGAAGGTGGGACAGGAGGAAGTGCATCCGCGGGAGATTCAGAAGCTCATCGAACAGATCGAGGGGACCGAGGAGGAAGCCTTTTTAAGCCGGCTCACCCTGCGCTCCATGAAGCGGGCAAAATATTCCACAGTCAATGAGGGACATTTCGGGCTGGCGACACAATACTATTGTCATTTCACATCACCGATCCGCCGTTATCCGGATCTGCAGATCCACCGGATCATCAAGGAAAATATCCGTCATGGGATGCGGGGAAAGCGTTATGAGCATTATGAAGCCATCCTTCCCTCTGTGGCAAGGGAGAGCAGTGAAAAGGAACGCCGCGCCGACGATGCGGAGCGTGAGGTAGAGAAGCTGAAAAAGGCAGAGTATATGATATCACATATCGGAGAGGCCTTTGACGGGATCATCAGCGGTGTGACATCGTGGGGCATCTATGTGGAGCTGCCAAATACAGTAGAGGGGATGGTGCGGCTTGCCGATATGGCAGATGACCGCTATGATTTTGAGGAAGAAAAATATCGTGTAACTGGTCATCATACCGGCAGGGAATACCGTATGGGACAGACCGTGAGGGTAAAGGTAGAGCGGGTGGATAAGCTGACCAGGACGATTGATTTCAGCATGGTGACAGAGGGGGATTAAAGACCGATGGGAGCACAGTCAACGAAGCTTATCGCCAACAATAAAAAGGCATGGCATGATTATTTTATCGAGGAGAAATATGAGGCAGGGATCGAGCTGGCAGGGACAGAGGTAAAGTCGATCCGGCAGGGGCATTGCAGCATCAAGGAAGCCTTTATACGCATCGACAGGAACAATGAGGTGCAGCTGTACGGTATGCACGTCAGTCCCTATGAAAAAGGAAATATTTTTAATAGGGATCCCCTGCGGGTCAGAAAGCTGCTGCTCCACAAATATGAGATACGCAAGCTGATCGGTAAGATGAAACAGAAGGGGTACACCCTTGTGCCCCTGAGTATCTACTTCAAGGGGAGCAGGATCAAGGCAGAGATCGCACTGGCAAAGGGCAAGAAGCTCTATGATAAGCGGCAGGATATCGCGAAAAAGGATCAGCGGAGGGCAGCCGAGAGGGAGTTTAAGGTGAAGAATCTGTAAGCAGAAATATAAGTCGGTATCTTATAGACAGGATGGGATAGGAAAGTTTGGCTTTTTGCTTCTGGCAAACTTGGAGCGTCGCGTTTTTCAGCCGACGCTTTTTATGATATAAGAAACTTCAACTTTTGCGGAGCAAGTTTGCCTCTGGCAAACTTGGAGCGTCGCGTTTTTCAGCCGACGCTTTTTTATAATTGTGAAAAAAACGGAAAAACTCCCGTATGCTGTGTATGATATACTGTAAAATATTTTGGAGGGGAGCAAATCCCGGAAAGGAGATCAGGAAGATGAGAGGGAATAAATTCATGAATATGATAGGGAAAAGGGGAATAGTAATAGGATTGCTTTTGGCGATGCTATTTTCTGCCACACATCAGGGAATGGTATCATATGCGGAAACAGATCCGGACGATGAATTCGTTGAGGAAGATCCAATTACATTTAAGGATAAACAGGGACTGACATACAGTACACTGTCTACAGCAAAAACGATATATGATCCGACATCAACGATTGAAGTGAGTATAGCGGTCGAAGATAATGGAAAGGTATCCGGCAAAATTGTAGTTCCTGCCAATATAACATATCCCAAAACGGGGAAAAATTATAAAGTAGTAGCAGGGAGCATGGGATTTGGTGACTGTAAAGGGATGACGGGTCTGGTATTGCCGGCATCATGGAAAGCAGTACCTGGCTTATTTTGCGCAAGATGTGAAAATCTGAAATCTGTAACGTTAAAGGCTTCTTCTGTGAAAATCATTGATGATGGTGCTTTCTGGGGATGTCATAAACTGACAACGATAAAAAATATCCAGAAAGTAAAGGAAATTGGACCAGATGCATTTCTTGACTGCTTCAGTCTGAAAAAACTGAAGCTGGATCAGGTTGTTTCTATAGACGACAAGGCTTTTCAGGGCTGTAAAAAACTGAAAACCATTACGATCGGCAAAAAATTTAAAGAGCTGGGGTCTTTTGCCTTTAGTCGTTGTAAAAAGCTGAAAACGATTACAATTAAATCAACAAAACTGAAAAAGGTAAGCAAAACAGCTTTCAAAAATACATCACAAAAAATAACAATTAAGGTGCCGAAAAAGAAGCTGTCAGCATATAAGAAACTGTTTAAAAACAAAGGAAACAAAAAAGTAGTTGTCAAGGCAGCCTGATGTTGGCTGGTAAGGAGGTTTATATGAAAAAGAAAAAATGGATCGGCATGGCTTTTATTCTTCTGGCAGGACTGGTATCCGTCACTTTGTCCGGAATGAGAGCAGATGCGGCAGGAAAAGTAAAATTAAGCACCAAAAAGCTGACCATAACGGCAGGAAAGAAAAAGGTATTGAAGCTCAAAAACAATAAAAAGAAGGTAAAATGGACGGTCGTCTCTGGTAAAAATAAAATTAAATTGAGCAAAAAGAAGAAAACCAGTGTGACGATACAGGGAAAGAAGGCAGGAAAAGCAAAAATCCAGGCAAAGGTGGGGAAGAAGAAGTATGTCTGTAAAGTGACAGTGAAAGCTGCTCCGAAAAAGAAAACGAATAATAAAACGGGTGAAAACAAAACGCAGGATACAGAAAAGGAATATACGATATCCGGGTATGTGTATAGTAAGTCTGGTGAGCTTGTAAAGTCATCACTTCTGACGATTACCTATGGACAGGGTTCATATGAACAAGGCTATACTAGTTATTCGGCAAAGGTAGATGCAAAGACAGGGAAGTACAGTATCCGTGTTAAACCGGGTGTGTATAACATTGTCAATTACAGCACAGAGTCCGAAAAAACAGAAGGTGTTCGTGCAGGAGATCATGAACTGACTCTGCCACCTGTTACAGTTCAGAACAAGGATGTAGTGCAAAATCTTACATTACAGGATGAATGTATACAGGCAAAACTGTTAAAAGGGGATGGCTCACCGATCACAGATGGGATATTTGTATATTATACCAGTAAAAATAAAGAAATTAGTCTCTCAGGTACTGGAACGAGCCTTTATCCTGACAAGAACGGTAATATTTTGTGGATTCGGGACAACTCATTTTTTGAAAAATATTTTAAAGAGTATCTGTCAGATATTTATTATACGATTTCTGTGGATGGCTATCTGCTGAAGGAGGTTCCCTGCATGCAGAAGGATATTTTCGGAGCGACGTGGAAGTACAATATTTTTAAAGTGGAGGGTTATATAACAAACAGGGGGAACGATTCCCCTGAGGCATTTGATGCTGACATCACACCACATAATTTTAACATCGATAGTGATAGTGAGGAAGAAAATTATTCGAGACTGAGATTAACAATTTCTAATATTATTAAATTTTATTTTTACGCACAGCCAGGTACTTACTATATGCAACGGGGGGATACAAGAGCGGTAGGCAATATTTCTGTGGGAAATAAAAATATCAAAAACTGTCATGTGAATTTCAATACCTATAATATAGACATAGACTACGAACATGATGGAAGCTCGGGGTATGACGATTTAGATAATGACCGGGTTTATGCATATAAAGAGGGTAAGGAATACCGACTAGACCCATATAGTTCCTATGAATGCTGGCTGGAGCCGGGAACATATGAGCTGAAAATGCGAAATATGGAGGATTATAATTTGGTCACTGTTGGTAAAATTACTGTGACTAACTCAGATCAAAGTGTTGTTATCCGATACTAAAATATTATGGTTTCAGAGATTGCAGGCGGCTGGAAATGGAAGAGGCTATTCAGGAAAAGGTGAAGGAATATGATGTCTGGTATTATGGAATGAATTTCATGCCGGAAACCTACGGATTATAACTGGTGAGAAAGGGTGTCTTTATGGTTAAGAAATGTATAGTTATAATAATCGGTGTTATTTTTAGTTTTTCATCTGCTGTTTTTTACTGCCCGGACAAATCCAGGGCGGCAGATCTCGGAATCAGCAATCCGTCCATTAGTGCAGATATGGTTACAACCTGGGACTGCATTTATTTTGGCAGCTACTGGCAGAGGGATACGAATGGTGATGGAAAGGCGGATCAGAACGACAAAAAAGAAAAAATCAGATGGAGGGTGCTATCTGTGGATGGGCAGGGTGCCTTCCTAATGTCGAACCAGTGCCTGGACAGCCAGCCATTTCATTCTACATGGGATGATGTAACATGGGAGAAGGCGGATCTTCGTGCATGGCTGAATAATACATTTGTGAAAGCAGCATTTACACAGGAAGAGCAGAAAATCATAACATCAGCTAAAGTGAACGGCGGAAAAAATTTTTTTGGCGGCGAAGGTGGAGTATATGAAGTAAATGATAACATCTATCTGTTATCTGTTTCAGAGGCAGAGAATCCAGCCTATGGATTTTGTGAAGGGTATGCCAGTGCAGATCGGGCGCGGATAGTTGGTAATACAGACTTTGCCCGTGCGCAGTCAGATAATGCTGCGGTAAAAGAAGCAGACTGGTGGCTGCGTTCATCAGGAGCGGCAGCATATGGGGCAGCATTTGTAAATGGCGCAGGTCTGGTATCCGGTTATGGAAGTGATAACCGGGAGAAGATGGGAATTTGTCCGGTGATACATATCAGTCTGGCAAATACGGATTTATGGAGTGTGGCGGAGAAGGTAAAAAGCACAGATATACAGGAGGAATCAAAACAGGATTCAGAAAAAAAGGATCCGATAGCTTCCATACCGGCATCAGATACTCCGTCGAAACAGAATAATCCGGTAAAGGATCAGACACAGTCATCTTCTGCAAAAAATAATTCAGATGCAGATAATAAAAAAGAAAAACAGACGGCACCAGCCAAAGTGAATTCTGTTACCCTCAAAAATACAAAGAGGAAAACAGTTACTGTCAGGTGGAAAAAGGTGCGTAATGCAAACGGATATGAACTTCAATATGGGAGAAATAAAAATTTTAGAAAATCAAAGACCAAAAAAAAGCGAATGACCAGGACGACATTTTCCATTAAGAAACTAAAGAGAAAAAAAGTTTATTATGTAAGAATTCGTGCCTATAAACTGAATGGAAAGAAAAAGATATATGGTAAGTGGAGTAAGACTAAGAAGATAAAAATTAAAAAATAAGATAAGTAATCAAGGGTCGTCCGACGCTGAAAACAGCGTTAAACGACCCTTGATTTATCACATGACAGAGGTTATAATATAGATATAGTAAAAGGGGAGGGAGATACGATGGGAAAAGATCTACCGACGAAAAACTTATTAAACTGTCCGGATGTGTTTTCGGATATAGCTAATGTAAATCTCTTTGATGGGGAGGAACTGCTTCAGCCGGACGAATTGGAACAGCTGCCGGCGGAGCTGACCTACAAAGATAATTATGGGACGATGAGCCATCACTATCTGGATACGAGGATGAAAGCGACGGGGCATCAGGCAGACATTGCTATATTTTGTATTGAGAATCAGAGTGGCGTGAGTAATATTATGCCGGTGAGGGATATGGGTTATCTTTATACTAACTATAATGAACAGGTTAAAAGGATACGGAGGGAGGATGAGGAACAGGGAATCCATCATATCACAGAAGGGATCAGAAAAGAACAGAAACTGATTCCGGTAGTCAGCCTTATTCTGTACTACGGACAGGAACCGTGGGACGGACCGGAAAAACTTTCGGATATGCTGGCGATCCCGGAAGCATGGAAAGAAAAGCTGGGTTCGCTTATAGAGGATCATTCAGTGAGGATTGTGCATCTGGCGGCACAGGACAAGAAAACAAGAGGGATGTATAGATCAGATTTCCGTCATATTGTAGATTACCTTGCTTGTGCTGTAGACAGGGAAGAAAGCCAAAGGTATATCTATGATGAAAACCGTAAGATCTGCCATCCGGAAGAATATCTGGATATGATGGCAGCCTTTAGTAATGATACAAGATTTGCAAAAATAA
>N._stephensi_708_cecum__coassemble_81_pt1 | contig 11598 bp, 12 predicted proteins | sample N__stephensi_708_cecum__metabat2_high_PE_008 | metagenome-assembled genome bin N
TCAGTTGGTAGAGCACTTCACTCGTAATGAAGGGGTCGAGGGTTCAAGTCCCTTTCGAAGCTTTTTTTGATGGATAAAAAACTTTGGGTTTAGGGCAAAGTTACATTGACAAATAGAATGTAATACGATAGAATAATAACGATTCAAGTTATTCTGAACCTGATAGCTCTGCTGTTTTCCCGGAAAACGGAGAAGTGCAGGGCTAAAAAATAAAGTAAAAAAGGAGAATAATATTATGTTAGAAAAAATGCAGGAACTTATCGCAGATCAGTTAAGTGTGGATGCAGACAGCATTACAGAGGCATCTTCCTTTAAGGATGATTTGGGGGCAGATTCCCTGGATCTTTATGAACTGATCATGGCTCTGGAGGAGGAGTATGATGTTGAGATTCCTACAGATGATCTTGAGAGTATCAATACAGTAGGTGACGTAATTAATTTCCTGAAAGAAAAAGGTGTAGAGTAAAAACTGAAGAACATATGTCTGGAAACAGACCAGGTATTGACACCAAGAGAGGCATCCTTTGTGTGCCTTACCTTGGTGTCACTTGCTATAAGGAAGTTCGGCGTTGTTATTTCGCTGAAAGGAATGGAGGACATAATGGGTAAGATTGCATTTGTATTCCCGGGACAGGGAGCACAGGCAGTGGGGATGGGAAAGGATGTTTATGATCATTCCGGGACTGCCAGGAACGTATTTGACAAGGCGGGTGAAGCGGTGGGACTGGATCTGAAGGCACTCTGCTTTGAGGAAAACGATGACATCAATATTACGGAATATACGCAGGTGTGTCTGCTGGTCACCAGTGTGGCGATCATGGAAGTGATCCGGGAGCGGGGAATCGTCCGGCCGGATGTGGCAGCGGGGCTGAGTCTTGGTGAATATGGTGCGCTGGTGGCAGCAGGTTCCATGAATTTTGTCGATGCTGCCAGGGCGGTCCGCAAGAGAGGGATCTTTATGCAGGAGGAGGTTCCGGCAGGTGAGGGTGGTATGGCCGCCATCCTGGGCATGAATGCGGATGAGATCGATGCCGTTATAGCAGATATTGAGGATGTGCAGTGTGCCAACTATAACTGTCCGGGGCAGATCGCGATCTCAGGAAAGACAGAGCAGGTAAAACTGGCTGCGGAGAAGCTGAAGGAGGCAGGGGCGAGAAGAGCCGTGATGCTGAATGTCAGTGGCCCGTTTCATTCAAAGCTTCTGACCGGTGCCGGCGAGAAGCTGGAAAAGGTGTTGGATGAGCTGACGATAGGGAAGCCGCAGATTCCTTATGTGGCAAATGTGAATGCCAGCTATATCACAGAACAGGAAAGGATCAAGCCTCTCCTGGTACAGCAGGTAAGTAATTCGGTGCGCTGGCAGCAGTCAGTAGAGAATATGGCAGCAAATGGTGTGGATACCTTTATCGAGATCGGACCGGGAAAGACACTTGCCGGGTTTAATAAGAAGATCAGCAAGGCGATCGGTAAGGAGCTGATTACATATAATGTCAGTACGATGGAGGATATTGATAATCTGGCATCTGCCCTGGCGAAATAGGAGGATATCATGTTATTAGAGGATAAGATTGCAGTAGTAACAGGTGCCGGACGCGGCATTGGACGCGGTATCGCACTGGCTCTGGCGAGAGAGGGTGCATTCGTCGTGGTCAATTATAACGGATCGAAGGAGCGCGCTGAGGGTGTGGCCGCAGAGATAGAGGAAAATGGCGGCAAGGCAGTGGCAATCCAGTGCAATGTCAGTGATTTTGAGGCGGCGAAGGAGTTTTATGCCGGTGTTGTCAAGGAATACGGCAGAGTGGATATCCTGGTGAACAATGCCGGTATTACAAGGGATAATCTGATCATGAAGATGTCAGAGGAAGAATTTATGGATGTGATCCGGACGAATCTGGAGGGTACATTTAACGGGGTGAAATTTGTGACACGCCCGATGGTGAAACAGAGGTATGGACATATTATCAATATTGCTTCCGTATCGGGTGTTACCGGAAATATGGGGCAGGCAAATTATTCCGCATCGAAGGCGGGGGTGATCGGTCTGACGAAGGCGGCGGCGAAGGAGCTGGCATCCCGGAACATCACGGTGAATGCAGTCGCTCCCGGATTTATCGCCACGGAGATGACGGACAAGCTCTCTGATACGGTAAAGGAGGAGGCTTGTAAATCGATCCCGCTGCAGGAGTTCGGTAAGGTGGAGGATGTGGCAGAGGCTGTTGTATTTCTGGCTTCAGACAGGGCACGTTATATTACAGGACAGGTGCTCTGTGTGGATGGCGGGATCGCTATGTAAAACATTATTATGGAGGTAGATCATGAGTAGACGAGTAGTCATTACCGGTCTCGGCGCAGTGACCCCGATCGGAAACAATGTAGAGGATTTTTGGGCAAGTATTAAGAAGGGAACCGTTGGGATCGGACCGATCACGAAGTTTGATACGACAGAGTATAAGGCGCATCTGGGAGCAGAGGTCAAGGATTTCGACCCGGCCGCTGTGATCGATAAGAAGGCAGCACGCCGGATGGAAGACTTTTCACAGTATGCTGTCGTGGCAGCGAAGGAAGCACTGGATGACAGTGGACTGGATATGGAAAAGGAGGATGCGTTCCGTGTCGGTGTCAGTGTGGGATGCGGGATCGGAAGCCTGCAGTGTGTCCAGACTAATTATAAAAAGCTGATGGAAAAGGGACCGAACCGGGTGGCTCCCCTTATGATCCCCATGCTGATCTCCAATATGGCGGCGGGTAATATTTCCATCCAGTTTGGCCTGAAAGGGAAAAATATCAATGTAGTGACAGCGTGTGCGACAGGAAATCACAATATCGGTGAGGGCTTCCGCTCGATCCAGTACGGGGAGGCGGATGTCATGCTTGCCGGAGGTGCCGAGGGTGCTATCACGGAGATCGGTCTTGCCGGGTTTACCGGACTGAATGCGCTGACAACCTCGGAGGATCCGCTGAGGGCCTCGATACCATTTGATGTGGACCGGAGTGGTTTTGTCATGGGCGAGGGTGCCGGTATCGTTGTTCTCGAGGAGCTGGAGCATGCGAAGAGCCGTGGTGCCCACATCTATGCAGAAGTGATCGGCTATGGTGCGACCAGTGATGCACACCATCTGACGGCACCGATTGAGGACGGAAGCGGGGATGCCAGGGCGATTGAGTATGCCCTGAAGGATGCGGGAGTCCGGCCGGAAGAGGTGGACTATTTCAATGCGCATGGGACAAGTACCCCGATGAATGATGCCTTTGAGACAAAGGCGATCAAGCTTGCCATGGGGGATGCGGCTTATCAATGTAAGATAAGCTCTACGAAATCCATGGTGGGTCATCTTCTGGGGGCTGCTGGCGGTGTGGAGACGATCGCCTGTGTCAAATCCATCGAGGAGGGATATGTCCACAAAAACGCAGGTCTTGTGAATCAGGATCCGGAGTGTGATCTCGACTGTGTGAAGGAGGGCATCGAGATGGATGTCAATGTGGCAGTGAGCAATTCACTCGGCTTTGGCGGACATAATGCTGTCCTTGTATTTAAAAAATATGAATAGGAGGCAGTAAATCATGTCATTGGATATTAATGAGATCCGGAAGATCATTCCGCACCGTTACCCGTTTCTTCTGGTGGACCGTATCGAAGAGATGGAACCAGGTGTGAGGGCGGCCGGATATAAAAATGTGACTGCCAACGAACCGTTCTTTCAGGGGCATTTCCCGGAATATCCGGTGATGCCAGGAGTGCTGATCATCGAGGCACTGGCACAGGTAGGTGCCGTGGCGATCCTGAGCCTGGAGGAGAATAAGGGGAAACTGGCATTCTTTGGCGGGATCAAAAATGCCAAGTTCCGTAAACAGGTGATCCCGGGTGACTGTCTGAAGCTGGAGACCGAGATCATTAAATGCAAGGGACCGATGGGAGTCGGTAAGGCGACAGCTACCGTGGATGGCAGGCTGGCAGCACAGGCAGAGATCAGCTTTATGATACAGTAAATAATTCCATAATATAAGAGACTTAGGAGGCCCGGTGTTTTACCGGGTCTTTTTTGTATAAAACAGTTGACAACTGTTTTATACTGTTATATACTGTTATACAAAAGAAGGATCCTTACATTTTAAAACCATGCGTGCGCAATGAAAGGAATGGGTGAAAATATGAATATTATCATAAACACTTCGTCCATGGTTCCGATTTATGAACAGGTCAGAGACCAGATCAAAACGGCCGTGATGGCCGGGGAACTAAAAGAAGGTGACGGATTGCCGTCGGTCCGTGGACTGTCAAAGGAATTGAAGATCAGTGCCCTTACGGTGAAAAAAGCTTATGACAATCTGGAGCAGGAGGGTTTTACCGCTACGGTTCATGGGAAGGGAACCTTTGTGACGGCGGTGAACCAGGAACTGTTACAGGAGGAACACAGGAAAGAAATAGAAGCGGATCTGGAGAATGTGATCCGGAAGGCACGGGGATGTGGAATGACAGAAGAAGAGATCCGGAGCCTGCTTGAGATTATGATGGAGGGATGACAGAATGTTGAAAATAAGAAATCTTATAAAGCAGTATAATGATTTTCTGCTGAATTGCTCGTTAGAAGTCCGGCCGGGCTGTATCACCGGACTGATCGGCGGTAACGGGGCGGGAAAGAGTACTACCTTTAAGGCGGCACTGGGACTGATCCGGGCGGATGGGGGAGATATCGAGATATTGGGAAAGGATATTTCCTGTCTTACTGCCAGCGACCGGCAGGGGATCGGTGTGGTACTGTCAGATTCCGGGTTTAGTAACACACTTTCGGTAAAGGATGTTTTTTATATTCTGAAAAGTATGTATAAGGAATTTGACGACAGCTGGTTTAAACAGCAGTGCAGGCGGCTGAAACTGCCGTGGGATAAGCGGATCAGGGATTTCTCCACGGGAATGAAGGCGAAGCTGAAGCTGCTGGCAGCACTCTGCCACAATGCCGCCCTGCTTGTCCTGGACGAACCGACAGTGGGACTGGATGTCATGGTCCGGGATGAGATGCTGGATATGCTCAGGCATTATATGGAGGAAGACGAAACCCGTTCCATCCTTATCAGCTCCCACATCTCATCGGATCTGGAAGGACTCTGCGATGATTTTTATATGATTCATGATGGGGAGATCCTGCTTCATGAGGAAACAGATGTGCTGTTCGATCATTATGCGGTGCTGAAGCTGGATCAGGAGCAGTTTGCAGGGATCGACAAGCAGTATCTGCTCAAGGTAAAAAAGGAGCCTTATGGCTGCCGCTGTCTGACGAAGGAAAGGCAGTTCTATCTGGAAAATTATCCGGATATTGTGTTGGAAAAAGCAGGGGTGGATGATCTTATCATGATGATGATTGGAGGTACAGGGCTATGAAAGGGTTATTGGTGAAAGATATAAGGATAATGTGCAGCCAGAAAAGATTTTTTTTGCTGGTTCTGTTTATAGCAGTAATCATGAATTTCAGTTCAAATACTACTTATGTCGTATACTATCTGACATTTGTCTGCTCCTTCTTTGCCATAAGTAGTATTTCTTATGATGAAGCAGATAACGGTTATCCGTTTCTCTTTACCATGCCGGTAGACCGCAGCATTTATGTATGGGAAAAATATCTCTTTGGGGTGCTTTTGAATCTTGGCTCGTGGCTGGCAGGATTATGTATCTGCTTTGTCTTTCAGGCAGCAGGGGGTAATCTGCCTGACTTTGTGGACAGTATCGCCATACTGGCATTGATGATCCCGGCCATGCTGGTTTTCAATGCAGTCATATTCCCCCTGCTGTTCAAATTTGGCTCGGAGAGGGGAAGGATCGTTACGCTGTGCGTACTTGGCATCGCATTTGTGGCAGGATATGTGCTGAGCCAGAAGATGGACCTGCTTGAACTGATCCGTGTGATATCGGGCTATCCTGTGGCAGTGCTGGCATTTTTTATCGTTACTGTACCTGCGGTGCTGATGACCATATCCTGTGCCGCCAGTATCGTGATCATGAGGAAAAAGGAACTATAGGGGGAGTAAAAAGGCAGTTTATTCGGTTAAAGTGCACAAGGGACCCCCGGCAGTTTTTCAGCAATTTTCACAAATATTCTACAGCTTAAGAAAAAACTTACAAAAAAGCAAAAAAAGTGGTATACTATAGATAAATATGATAGAAAGGAAGGATTGAAGTGTTTGAAGTAGGAGATTATGTTGTGCATGGCAACAGCGGGGTCTGCAGGGTGGATGCGGTACAGACCATGGACGGGATCGGTGCGGATAAGAAACGGGTGTATTACACCCTGGTTCCCCTGTACACATCGGGAAGTAAATTATTTGTTCCCACAGACAGTAAGAAGGTAGTGATACGCTCTGTCATGACCAAAAAGGAAGTTAAGGAACTGATGGATGAATGGAACGAGATTGAAACACTTCGGGTAGAGAATGATAAGAACAGGGAAGAGGTCTACAAGGAAGCACTGAGATCCTGTGACAGCCGCCAGTGGGTAAGACTGATCAAAACCTCTTATCAGAGAAACCAGTCCCGGATGGAGAAGGGAAAAAAGGCAACGACAAACGATGAAAGATACCTGCAGATGGCAGAAGAGAATCTGTTCGGGGAGCTGGCGATCCCGCTGGAGATGAGCCGGGGAGAGGCGGAAGCTTATTTTGTAGCAAGAATAAGGAAAAATGATAAGAAAGCAGTGCCTGTATGATGATAAAATGAATAAAGACCAAAAACAGGCGGCGGTGCAGTCAGGGACTGGACCGCCGTCTGTTTTTGCCGAAAAAATGTTATCGCTGGTTATGGACAGCGCATTATGCACCGGGATCATCCTCTTCAAATTCTGTATATCCCCTGGCTATCATCAGCCAGTATTCCAAGTCCCCGTGTTCAAATCTTTTTGCCTGGTTTGTTTCGATATCATAGAGAATAAAATATTTTTTTCCTGTATCCGGTTTTCCTGGCAGCTGATCACCATCCGATCCCTCGAGGATAAACCGGCCATTTTCGAAAGCATGAACGAAGCGGCCATTGAGCTTCCGCCATATATCCCCCCATATATCCTCATCATCAGAATCTGCCAGATAGGGTCTGATGCCGGGATATTCGGTAAATTCCCTCTCATAGGTGATGTCCGGGTGTTCTTTTATGGGGCAGCTGAACATCATATGACAGATTTCATCATAATCGGATTCTGCCACATATCGTTCCAGCTCGATATCAAAATAAAGCCGTCCCTTATGGATCAGCATTGCAGTCACGTACTGGTATGACAGATCTTTATAGTACCAGGGATTTTGCTCCCGGATGAGTGTGCTGATGTCATGACCCCGAAGTAAAATGGTTTTTTCACCTGTTTTTAAGGATATCCTTACAAGATCCTCCGCAGTATCCTGAATCGTTCTGTCGGGATTCTGTTCGCTGAAATAGTATAGATTTTCCTTATCCGCTGCGATTGCCGGGATATCCGCAACCGTATTTCTGCTGATTTTCGTTATTTTAAAATTTTTTGGCGAAAATTCATACAGATATTGATCCTTCCCGATAAAATAGGCATTTGTATTCTGGATACAGGGAGTTCCTGTATAGTCAGGCAGGATACCGTTATATGCAGAGACTCCCTTCATATCCAGGGTACGGATTTTTTTTGTCCGCAGATCCAGGGAATGGACTTTTTTGTTTCCGATGAAGTAAACCGTGTTTTTTCTTTTGGTGATAAAATCCTCATAATCCAGGGTGCAGTCCAGCTTTGTTATTTTTGATATATCGATTCTTTTGTTTCCTTTGTTCCCGGATATGGGGGCATAATAAAATCCGGTCTGCTCCTCATCGCCCCCGAATCCGCAGAAATAGAGGATAGAATTGTTATCCACGGCAACCACCTCAGGTTCGGAAAACTCCCCGGTATTATAATAACGCTCCTCTTCACCAGTCAGTGAATATTGGATGATGTGCGAATTCTTGTCTCCCTCGAAGATATTATCATCATTTGCGCACCGCTGCTTCTTTATTTCAGCCAGCAGACGGGACCTTTTTTCACTGCCAATGACGGAGGCACCACTTATTATGGTACTGCCACTGACAGCATGGGTACTGACAGCATCGCCGCTGGCGGCAGGGCTCTTTTTGTTATCGTCTGTTCCATTCTTCGCCGTACAGGCTGTTATAAAAAGGATCCCTGCCAGGGCGGCGGGTAAAAAAAATTTTGTCAGATTATCCATAAAGAAGACCTCTTTTTTATCCTAACAGCTCCTCTGCCAGTGCTTCCATCGCAGCGATATCCGCATCCTTCATCGTTGATTTGATGGTGACAGTATTTTCGCAGAGGGTCATGTTTTTCATTCCCTCGAAAAATTCTTTCATTTTCTTATTTGCCACAGGTGCCCAGCTTCCGTTTTCCATAAAGCCGACTTTTTTGTTCTGGAAATTCTTGTGCCCCAGATGGAAGAGGAAATCCTGCATGACCGGGAACAGGCCGCCATCATAGGTAGCACACGCCACGACCAGCTTGTCATAGCGGAAGGCATCCTCGATGGACTCAGCCAGATCCTCTCTTGCCAGGTCGCAGACAACAACCTTCTTTGCACCTTTTTTCTCCAGAATCTCGCCCAGCTTCTTTGCTGCCTTCGCTGTATTTCCGTGGATGGAGCCGTATGCCACCAGGACACCGTCATCCTCTGCCTCGTAGCTGCTCCAGGTTACATATTTGCCGATATAGTAGTCCAGATTCTCTTTCAGGATCGGACCGTGGAGCGGGCAGATGGTCTGGATATCAAGTCCGGCTGCCTTCTTCAGCAGGGCAGATGCCTGTGCCCCGTATTTACCTACGATATTGAAATAATATCTTCTTGCCTCACACGCCCAGTCCTCATCGGTGTCAAGGGTGCCGAATTTACCAAAGGCATCGGCAGAGAAGAGAACCTTTTCACTGGATTCGTATTCGACCATGACCTCCGGCCAGTGGACCATCGGTGCCATCACAAAATTCAGCGTGTGGGTTCCCAGCTCGAGGGTGCCGCCTTCTGCGACAACGACCTTTTTGTCCTCTATATCCAGTTCAAAAAACTGCGGCAGCATATTAAATACCTTGACATTGCTCACCAGCTTCATATCCGGATATTTCTCGATGACAGCCTGGATGCTTCCGCTGTGGTCCGGCTCCAGATGCGAGATAATAAGATAGGAAGGGTTTTTCCCCGACAGCTCCTTTTCCACATTTTCAAGCCATTCCTCTGTCTTCCTGGCATCGACCGTATCCATAAGGGCAATTTTTTCATCCAGAATGAGGTATGAATTATAGGAGACACCGTTCGGCACAATGTACTGGCTCTCAAACAGGTCAATATCCTTATCATCCACACCTACATATCGAATCGAATCGGAAATCGTAACATTACTCATTTTTCTTCCTCCTTAAATTTATTTTGAAAGGGATTTCTCCATTTCCTGCTGCATTTTCAGGATCAGCTCCCTGACCGCGGGAACGACCTGTTCCAGTGATACCTTTTCCTGCACGGATTTGTCGCGGCTGGACAGTTCAACTACGGATTCCTTCATGTTTCTGGGACTGACCACCAGACGGACCGGTACGCCCAGCAGGTCGGCATCGGAAAACATCACGCCCGGACGTACATTCCGGTCATCGTAAATCACTTCGATGTGCTCCCTTAGCAGCTCATCATAGAGCCTGTCCGCATATGCCTTTGTCTCAGCATCATCCGGGCGCAGACAGCACAGATGTACCTGCCATGGTGCGATGGAAATGGGCCAGACCGGACCATATTCATCATGATGTGCCTCGCAGACAGAAGCAGCAAGGCGTCCTACACCGATCCCGTAGCATCCCATGATCGGATAGTGGGATTCACCCTCGGCATCCAGGTACTGCATATTCATGGACCGGGTATATTTTGTTCCCAGCTGGAAGATATTGCCTACCTCGATACCGCGGGATATCGTGATATGCTTCCCGCCGCATTTCGGGCAGATCCCTCCTTCTATGATCTTGGATACATCCACATATTCTGCACCGGGTATATCACGCTCCATGCACAGACCCGTATAGTGGTACTCCTCCTCATTTGCCCCGCAGGACAGATTGTTGCTGCCCTCCAGGGAGATATCATAGACCACCGTAGGATTCCCTGTGACTTCCAGATTGACGGGTCCGATATATCCGACATTCAGGCCGCAGTCAGCCGTGATGACAGCCGGGTGGATGGCTTCACCCAGGTAATTGGTGAGTTTTGTCTCATTGATATCCAGGTCTCCCCGGACGAAGACGACCACATAATCATCTGTCCTGTTTTTCTGGTAGACCACTGCCTTGCAGGATTTTTCCAGAGGGGATTCCAGGAAATCACAGATCTCCTCAATCGTATGGATATCGGGTGTATATACCTTTGTCAGGGGCTCGTCTTTGTCATCTTTATCATTTTTGATAATACTGTCAGCCGCCTCCATATTGGCGCGGTAATCACAGTCGTCATTGCTGCATATGGCGATGGTGTCCTCACCCACCGGGGTCAGAAGCATATATTCATGTGCGAGACTGCCGCCCATCATGCCGGAGTCAGAAGCGACCGTGATGACCTCCGGTATGCCGGCACGGGCAAAGATGCGGTTATAGGCATCATAACAGATCTGGTAATAGCGTTCCAGATCCTCCTGGGAGGTATGGAAGGAATAGGCATCCTTCATCGTAAATTCCCGCACACGGATCAGTCCGGCGCGCGGTCTTGCCTCATCGCGGAATTTTGTCTGTATCTGGTATATCATAAAGGGATAGTTATTGTAGCTCTTCGCATAGTCACGGACCAGATGAACCGCGGCCTCCTCGTGGGTCATGCCAAGGAGCATCTTCGAGCCGTTGCGGTCCGAGAAGCGGAGCAGTTCGCTGCCCACACTTGTATAGCGTCCGGATTCATCCCACAGAGAGGCGGGGAGAGCCACGGGAAATAGTACCTCCTGTCCGTCAATGGCATCCATCTCCTCACGGATAATAGTTTCAATCTTTCGGCAGATCCGTTTCAGGGGCATATATTGGGAATAAATCCCCTTTGCCACATCCTTGATATAACCGCCCCGCACCATCAGGGCATGGCTTTCAATAATGCAGTCACTTGGCTTTTCCTTGAAACGCTCGCCTACCAGTTTGTCCAGTTTCATGTCAACCCTCATTTCTGTTATTTAGTTCAAAACAAGAATATTTTAGCATTTCCCTTTTGCAATGTCAACCAGAGGGAGCAGACCAGGACAATCGCCTGAACTTTTCTGGCGGGCGCAATGCCATGCTGTTTTCTGTCCGGTGCAGCACTTCCGACGAAAAATAAATTGTTTCCCCTACTGTTTGCAAAACCATTCTGCCGCCCTTCGCAAAACTCACTGTCTGCTGTCGTTTTCCCTGCTTTTACAGCATAGCCGTCCGCCGGTCCTTATGCACCACCTATTGTTATTTATCACTGCGGGTGGCACCAAAGGTGCAGATCCATGAAAGAAGGATGCAGTAAAACAAATATATTTGCTTTCGGCATCCTTCTTTCATGGACAGATGCTCCGCATCTGCCCGCAGTATGTCCTGAATTTCGTTGGTGGTGCATTAGTACCGCTGCGTG
>N._stephensi_708_cecum__coassemble_84_pt1 | contig 11487 bp, 10 predicted proteins | sample N__stephensi_708_cecum__metabat2_high_PE_008 | metagenome-assembled genome bin N
GTCATAATCTGGACGCATAGGAAAAAGGAGAGGAATCTGTTTATCACGGGAGCGTACCGGAGTCTTCGGCTGCCGGGGAGGCTTGCCTGGGATATTATAAGGAAGGGATTGCCGCTTCTCGTAAATGAGACACTCTGGTCAGCGGGCATCGCACTGATCAATCAGTGTTTCTCAGTGCGGGGGTTCACGGTAGTGGCGGCGACCAATATATCATCTACCATCGGCAACCTGTTCAATGTTGTTTTTATCGCCATGGGAAGTGCCGTATCGATCATGGTGGGGCAGCAGCTGGGAGCAAGTGAATTTAAAAAGGCAGAGGATACGGCGGCGAAGGTCATTGCCTTCTCGGTATTCTGCACGGTATTTACCAGTCTGCTGATGGTTCTTTTATCGGGTGTCTTTCCTGATCTGTACAATACGACAGGGGAGGTGCGCGGGATGGCAGCCGCCATGATCCGGATCACGGCATATATTATGCCGATGGAGGCATTTTTGCACGCCGCCTATTTTACGATCCGGTCTGGCGGCAGGACGATCATCACCTTTCTTTTTGACAGTGGATTTTCATGGTGTGTGGCAATTCCCTTTGTATACTGTATCGTGCATTTTACAGGGCTTCCGGTCCTGGCTGTCTACACCCTCTATTATTCCCTTGATTTTATCAAGGCGGCAGTGGGGTATATCCTGTTGAAAAAAGGGATCTGGCTGCAGAATATCGTGGTGGAGTGATTCACCGGTCCCTTATCACCAGTCCTCGCCGGTAATGATCCAGATCCACACTGTCATCCCGGATACCGGGGATCCTGCCATCATCGGCGTACTGCCACATACTGAAGGAGCCCCAGTTGCCGGTCTCCGGATGCCTTACCCCATAGGCGGCGACCCAGAGAGGATATCTGGTCAGACGACGGTTCGTAAAGGTATTGACGGCGTTATTGCTGTCTGAGTAGATGGCAGGACGATGGCTGGTGAGCCGTTCCAGCTCCCTCAGATACGCAAGGGCGATCTGGTTGACCTCATCCTTATTTAACCGCCCAAAGCTTTCGAAATCCAATACCGGTCTCATGTTATAGCGGCAGGATGCGATGGTGCGGGCAAAAAATCGTGCCTGCCTGCGTGCCTGTTCTACGCTTCGTGCCGTTACATAATGATAGAATCCGGTGCGGATGCCGTGCCGGTGTGCCTCCCTGTAATTGCGGCGGAACTGGGAGTCGGTATAGCTGCTTCCGACGCAGGCGCGGATATAGGCATAGCGGATGCCGGAGTGTGCCACCCTGCGCCAGTCGATCCTTCCCTGCCATTCGCTCACATCGATGGCGTTGCGTTCCCTCCTCATGCGGGAAAGATCCTCTTCTGCGGGGCGGAGGGCTACAGGATCCATGGCAGTGTGCCGGTTTAAAGGGTCATTTTTTTGGAAATGGCAAAAAATTCGTTTTATCATAGAAACATCCTTCATAGAGTGTTATAGGTAATGTATGTGGATGCAGACAATAAGTGAAAAGTATTTTCTGTCGAAAACTTGTACTTTTTGCTGAATGTGATATAATAGTGCTATGTATGAAAAAATCGGTAAAGGAGGAAATTTCATTGGGACAGTCAACCTTTAAAGGGGGGACACATCCATACGAGGGAAAAGAGCTGAGTATGGATCGCCCGATTCAGGTGATGGAGCCAAAGGAGGAACTTGTTTTCTCCATGAGCCAGCACATCGGGGCCCCTGCAACACCTGTTGTAGCTGTGGGAGATACAGTGAAGATGGGTCAGATCATTGGTGAAGCAAGTGGATTTATTTCAGCCAATATCGTAAGCTCTGTATCCGGGGAAGTGAAGAAGATCGAGCCGAGACTGCTGTCATCCGGGGCAAAGGCTACCTGTGTAGTGATTGCGAATGACGGTGAATATACGCCCGTAGAAGGACTCGGAGAAGAGAGGGATTATACGGCGTTATCGAAGGAGGAGATCCGCCAGATCATCAAGGATGCCGGTATCGTTGGCATGGGTGGTGCCGGATTTCCGACAAATGTTAAAGTAACACCAAAAAATGAGGCAGATATTGACTATGTTATCGTGAATGGTGCAGAGTGCGAGCCATATCTGACATCAGATTACCGTCTGATGCTGGAGAAGCCGGAGGAGATCATACAGGGACTCCGCGTTGTGTTATCCCTGTTTGACAATGCGAAGGGGATCATAGCCATCGAGGACAATAAGCCGGAGGCGATCGCGAAGCTGCAATATCTGACAGAGGGAGATTCCAATATCGAGGTTAAGATCCTGAAGACGAAGTATCCACAGGGGGCAGAACGCCAGATTATTTATGTAGCTACCGGCCGCCGGATCCATTCCAAAATGCTGCCGGCAGATGCAGGATGTATCGTGGATAATGTACAGACGATCATTGCGATCTACAATGCTGTATGCAGGAGTACCCCGAGCATGAGCAGGGTCATCACATTGACAGGTGATGCCATGGCGGAGCCTCAGAATTACGAGGTAAAATTTGGCATGAGCCATGCTGAGATGCTGGAGGAAGCAGGCGGACTTGTGGAGGGCGGTGCGCAGAAGCTGATCTCCGGCGGACCGATGATGGGTATGGCGATGTATGATCTGGATACACCGGTTACGAAGACAAGTTCCTCGATCCTTGCCATGAGTAAGGATGAGGTGGCTGAGTGGGAACCGACGAACTGTATCCGGTGCGGCCGCTGTGCTACCGTATGTCCGAGCCATCTGGTTCCGCAGATGATGGCACAGGCTGCGGAGAGGGATGATCTGGACTATTTCCAGAAGATCAATGGCATGGAGTGCTATGAATGCGGTACCTGTACCTTTGTCTGTCCGGCGAAGAGACGCCTGACACAGATCTTTAAACAGGCAAGGCGTGCTGTTATGGACGCAGGCAGGAAGAAATAACCCTGGCATAATAGAATGGAGGATAAGAAAGAAAATGGAAGAAAAATTATTGAATGTATCTTCATCTCCTCATGTGCGGGACAATTCTTCTACGAAGTCCATCATGAGAGATGTAGTGATCGCACTGATCCCGGCGACCCTGGTCGGTATCTATAATTTCCGTATCAGTGCGTTACTGGTTATACTGACCACCTGTGTAACCTGTGTGCTGTCGGAGTATATCTGGCAGAGATGTATGAAACAGCCGGTGACTACCAGTGATTTCAGTGCGCTGCTTACCGGACTTTTGCTGGCACTGAACCTGCCGGCGACGATACCGCTGTGGATGTGCGTGATCGGCGGTGTGTTTGCCATCATCGTGGCAAAGCAGATGTTTGGCGGTCTGGGGCAGAACTTTATGAACCCGACACTGGCAGGACGGTGCTTTATGATGCTGTCCTTCAGCAGTGCCATGACAAGCTTTACGATCAAGGAAGGAAGCAGTATCCTATACGGTATCGCAGTGGATGCCAACAGTAGTGCGACACCACTGATGCAGGTGAAGGAGGCAGCGGCATCCGGGGGATCCCTGCCGGATCTTCTGAAGATGTTCCTCGGAACTACCACAGGTACGATCGGTGAGGCATCGGCAGCGGCGATCCTGCTGGGGGCTGCATATCTGCTTGTGCGCCGTGTGATCGACTGGAAGATCCCGGTATGCTATATCGGATCCTTTGTCGTATTTAATTTCCTGTATTCATGTGTATCAGGCGGTATGGCAACTTCACCGTATCCGATCCTTTTTGAGCTGTGCGGCGGTGGTCTTCTGCTGGGTGCCTTCTTTATGGCAACAGATTATGTGACCAGTCCGATTACACCGAAGGGAAAAGTGATATTTGGTATCCTGCTGGGACTTCTCACAGGGCTGTTCCGCTTCTTCGGCGAGTCAGCAGAGGGAGTATCCTTCGCGATCATCATCGGCAACCTCTGTGTTCCGCTGATCGAGCGTTTTACTGTTCCGAAAGCGTTTGGAAAGGAGGGGAAGGCAGATGAATGAGAAAAAAAGTAGTATGATCAAGGATGCCGTGATCCTCTGTCTGATCACACTGATCCTGGGAGCTGTGCTGGCAGGGGTTTATGCGATCACGAAGGAGCCGATCGATGCCGCACAGGAAAAGACAAACAATGAAGCATGCCAGGCAGTCGTGTCAGAGGGTGATTCGGTACAGGACAATGACGAAAAAGCAGTGAAGGAAGCACTTGACTATATTGCCGTCCATGACCTTTCCAATGCAGAGTCAAAGGATGGTGATCTGCTGGCAGATTATCTTGTGATCGAGCAGATCCACCCGACACAGAATGGCGGTAAGGTATATCTTGCCTCTGCCAGCAAGGGTTATGGCGGTGCCATCGGATTTGCCCTGGGAGTGGATGCAGACGGTGCGATCACGGGTATTTCCATCACCTCCCAGGCAGAGACTGCCGGACTGGGAGCGAATTGTGAAAATGAGGACTGGCAGAAGGGCTTCGCCGGTAAGGTAGCTCCGGAGAATGCATCCAGTGAAATGTACAATAAAAATGAATCCACGGAATCCCAGGTGCAGGCTCTGTCCGGTGCGACAGTGACATCCCGTGCCATTACAAGAGCAGTAAAGGGGATCCTGTTTTATGATGGATCAGTAAGGGGGGCTAATTAATGAATAAATATACAGAACGTCTTCATAACGGTATCATTAAAGAAAACCCTACCTTTGTCATGATGCTTGGTATGTGTCCGACGCTGGCAGTTACATCCTCTGCCATTAACGGACTTGGTATGGGGCTTTCCACAACCGTTGTATTGATCTTGTCCAATATGCTGATCTCGGCATTGCGTAAGATCATTCCGGATAAGGTGCGTATTCCGGCATTTATCGTTGTTGTTGCTTCATTTGTAACGATTGTCCAGCTGCTTTTACAGGCATATATTCCTTTCCTGTATAGTGCGCTGGGTGTATATATCCCATTGATCGTGGTAAACTGTATCATCCTTGGCCGCGCTGAGGCATATGCCTCCAAAAATCCGGTGGTGGCTTCGGCATTTGACGGGATCGGCATGGGACTTGGCTTTACACTTGGGCTGACACTGATCGGTATCTGCCGTGAAATCCTCGGCAGTGGTGCCATCTTTGGGTTTAAATTTATCCCGGATGGTTTCCAGATTTCCATCTTTGTCATGGCACCGGGTGCATTCTTCGTGCTGGCGGCACTGACAGCCCTGCAGAATCGTCTGCAGATGCCCAGTGCGACAAATGGGGAAGAAAAAGAGATAGAAGAAAAGGAGGCTGATGAATAATGGGTTTGTTTACAATTCTCTTTACGGCGGCACTGGTAAGTAACTTTGTCCTGAGCCAGTTCCTTGGTATCTGCCCGTTCCTTGGTGTATCCAAGAAGGTAGAGACTGCAGCCGGCATGGGCGGAGCTGTTATTTTCGTTATTACGATCGCCTCGCTTATTACAAGTACATTGTATAATCTGCTTCTGCTTCCGAACCATCTGGAATATCTGAATACCATCGTGTTCATCCTTGTGATCGCAGCACTGGTTCAGTTTGTAGAGATGTTTATGAAGAAGTCGATGCCGGCACTGTACAAATCACTGGGAGTGTATCTGCCTCTGATCACGACGAACTGCGCCGTTCTCGGTGTGGCACTGCTCAGCGTGCAGAACAATGATAATATTCTGGAGGCTACCATCCGTGGCATCGGTGCCTCTGTAGGATTTTTCCTGGCTATCGTGCTGATGGCGGGAATCCGTGAGAAACTGGAAAACTGCAATATTCCGTCAGCGATGAAGGGAACGCCGATCGTGCTGATCACGGCAGGACTTATGGCGATCGCCTTTTGTGGCTTTGGCGGTGTGAGCTTTTAGGTAAAGGGGGAAATCGAAATGACAACTATTATTATCTTCTCGGTGGTACTCCTTGCTGTACTTGGTATCCTGATCGGTATCCTGCTGGGCGTGGCAGCAAAAGCGTTTGAGGTTAAGACGGATGAACGGGTGATACAGGTCCGTGAGTGTCTGCCGGGAAACAACTGTGGCGGATGCGGTTATCCGGGCTGCGATGGTCTTGCGGATGCGATTGTGGCAGGGAATGCTCCTGTAAACGCGTGTCCGGTAGGCGGTGCCCCGGTAGCAGGGAAGATCGGAGGGATCCTCGGTGTAGAGGCAGGCTCCTCTGTCCGCCAGGTGGCTTATGTGAAGTGTGCCGGGACCTGTGAAAATGCGTCCAATAAATACAATTATGTCGGTGAGATGGACTGCCGCCGTGCTGTCATGGTGCCGGGACGTGGTGACAAGGCGTGTGCTTATGGCTGTCTCGGACTTGGTTCCTGTGTGGAGGCATGTCAGTTTGATGCTATTTCCATCAAGGATGGGATCGCCTGTGTAGATAAGGAAAAATGTGTTGCCTGTGGTAAATGTGTGGAGACCTGTCCGAATCAGGTGATCAGTCTGATCCCTTATGATTCTGCTTATGCTGTCCAGTGTAACTCGAAGGACAAGGGCAAGGATGTCATGAGTGTCTGTAAGGCAGGATGTATCGGCTGTTCCCTCTGTGTGAAGCAGTGTGAGTTCGATGCTGTGAAGGTGGAGAATAATATCGCTGTGATCGATGCAGAGAAATGCCAGGGCTGTGGTAAATGTGCCGAGAAGTGCCCGAAGAAGATTATCCAGCCGCTTCAGGCATAAAAATAAAAGAAATGGAAGAATCAGGATAAAATAACGGGCACTGCCCGTGTCTGATAAAAAACCCGATCATTGTGCAATGCATCAATGATCGGGTTTTTGTTGATGTACTTTGCTGACTTATCATGGTATTTGGTATCTGGCTGTGGACGGACCTCGACATTACAGGTGGCTGTCAGTCCGGAGGAAAGCAGTGTTGCTGTGATCGTTGCCTTCCCCGGGGTCATGGCGGTAACGACACCGCGGCTGTTTACCGAGGCTACGATGGGATTGTCGCTTTCAAAGATAGGCTGCTCCATCGAGGTGTTTGGTTTGATGATGGGCTTCAGACGGAACCGGCTGCCTGTTTCCAGATGGATCTTACGCTTGGGAAATTTTATGCTAAATGCATTGGGAGTGACCTTGACCTGGCATTTTAAGCGGCGGATCACCTTTTTCCCCTTTCGCACCGTGGCAGTTACCGTGGCAGAGCCGATGGACAGTGCTTTGACTGTCGCACGCTTTCCCCTTGAAGCTACCTTGCCGATCGAAACGACTTTCTCATTGGAGGATGTATAAGTTACCTTTTGTTTCTTTTTCAGGTTATATACACGGAGCTGAAATGTGCTCCCTGTTGTCATATTTAATTTTTTTATGTTGAGTTTTTGTTTCTTTGCCGCTGCCTGAACAGAAGGACAGGGTGCGGACAGGGAACCAGCCAAAAGTACAAATGCCAAAAGCCAGACTGCTTTTTTCTTCAAAAAAATAACGCTCCTTTCGCTGATTTTTATGACACTTTCCTATCTGACAGCTTAAAATTATCATGTTGCTATGGCACAAAAATGTCACTTTGCTAAAACACTTGAAATCTAAAATATGGTATGGTATGTTGGTAGATAAAGGAGGCGAGGATATGCAGCGTATATTGATTGTAGATGATAATTCGGATATTCGTGAGGTATTGGGAACATATGTGGCAAAGGAGGGCTTTGAGCCGATTGTGGCAAAGGATGGGTTTGAGGCATTGGAGATGTTTCGCAGGACGGATCCTGCTGTGATTCTTCTGGATGTGATGATGCCGGGGATGGATGGGTATAAGGTCTGCGAAAAAATCCGTGAGGAATCGGATGTGCCGATTATTCTTGTGACCGCCAAGGGAGAGGACTATGAGCGTGTTATGGGACTGGATATCGGGGCGGATGATTATGTGGTAAAACCCTTCAGTGGCGAAGAGGTCATGGCGAGAGTGCGTGCTGTACTCCGGCGTATGGGACGCACGGAGGTGACAGAGGAGAAAAAGGTGCTGAATATCAGTGACCTGACGATCAACATTGAGGCATATACGGTCTATGTAGGTGCAGAAAAGCTGCCTATGACGAAAAAGGAGGTAGAGACCATGTGGATTCTTGCCGGCAATCCCAGCAAGGTTTTTACAAGGGATAATCTGCTGGACAGCCTATGGGGGCAGGATTATTTTGGCGACAGCCGTACCGTTGATTCCCATATCAAACGGCTTCGCGCAAAGCTGGATAAGGTGCCGCATCCGGATTGGGAAATCAAAACGATATGGGGACTGGGTTACAAATTTGAATTAAATGTATAAAGGCAGAATGGGGATAAGATGAAGAAGATTTTTTGGCGGGTGTTTGTATATTTCAGTGTTGTATTGATAGTATTTACGGTGATGATCGGACTCATGTTCACCCGTTTTAACCGCACGAATATCGTGGGGGCGTATAAGCAGCAGCTGGGTGACCTGGCATCCGGTGTCGCTGAGCGTACCAGCAGGGCAGCGCAGAATGATGAGGCAGATGCCTTTCAGGATTACATGAGTGCCCTGGAGGATTTTGGAAGACAGCAGGATATCGATGTGTGGATCCTCAGTAATCCGGACAGCGACAGTCCGCTTTCGGAGGACTATACCAGTATGGATGTCCGCATGGTTACTCTTCCCGGGGAGACGGAACGGATCTTAGATAGTGCATATACTGGAAAGAGAAAGAATTATAGCGATTATGATGACATTTATCAAAAGACGATGCTTCATATCGCCCAGCCGATCCGCAATGATGCCGGTGAGGTGATCGGGGCCGTAGTGGCATCCGGACCGATGGAGATGCAGGAAAATACGATCGTGCAATATGAAAAATATATGCTGATCTGTGTTACAGCGGGACTGCTGCTGGCTGTCCTGCTGGCATTTTACTTTTCCAGGCAGCTGGTGCGCCCTATTATCAGGATAAAGGAAAGTGCATTGATGATGGCGGCGGGACAGTATGATTACAAGACAGGGATCGAGCGGCGGGATGAGCTGGGATCCCTGGCGGCGAGTATGGATACTCTGTCAGAGAAGCTGGTGCAGGCAGAGGAATACCGGGAGGATATCGAGCAGAACCGGCGGGATTTCTTTTCCAATGTTTCCCATGAGCTCCGCACCCCCATCTCCGTGGTGAAGGGATATGCTGATGCGATGGTGGAGGGATATGTACAGGATTCAGCGAAGCAGGAGGAGTATCTGAAAAGGATCCAGCGCGAATGCACCGGGATGGAGCATCTGGTATCCGACCTGCTGATCCTGTCACGTATGCAGAACCCGGATTATGAGCTGAACAGGGAGGTCCTGAATGTGATCGCAGTGATGCAGGATGCCATGCGCAGCATCCGTATCCTTATGGCGAAAAAGGGACTTACGGGAAATGTGACATACGAGGATGAGTGTTCCCTGATCGAGGGGGATTATGACAGGATCCGCCAGCTCTTTATTATCCTGTTACAGAATGCGGTAAAATACTCCGATGAGGGAACGAGTATCGATGTCCATATTACAAGGAAGGATGGCAGGATCACTACTGTTGTGAAGGACAGGGGGAGTGTGATTCCTGAGGAGGAGTGGGAAAATGTCTTTGAAAAATTTTACCGGGCAAGCAACCACGGGGAGAAGGAGGGGTCCGGTCTGGGGCTTGTCGTGGCGAAAAATATTGTGGAGCGTCATGGGGGAACGATCGGTACCCGGAGTGATGAAAAATCCGGTACCAGATTTTTTGTCGAATTTCCAGAAACTTCTGAAAAAATTCCTTGATAAATGGGAGATTTTTCAGTATACTAATAGTAAGTAAATAATATATCCTGAAGTGTTCGATAACTCTTGAATTTTTGAACCTACAATACTTTAAACGGGATTCTTATATCTGGTGCCGGATGCCGGGCCGTCACTGCCCATCCCATGGGTATTATGGCGACATAGCAACGGAAGGCAGAAGACACCATGCGGTTGCCCACCTGGCTGCGTGCTAGGAGTCAAAAATCAAGAGCCGGCATTTTGGGTATATTACGAAAGATTTTTTGGGGCAGCGATATTCTCGCTGCCCTTCTTGAACGCTATGGGAAATTTTTTATATAAAACGGAGGTAATTATGAAGGATGGTTTCATCAAGGTGGCAGTGGTTTCACCGGAGCTGCGGGTGGCGGACTGCCGGTTTAATAAAGAACAGATGGTGGAGAGGGCGGGAGATATGGCGGACCGGGGAGTGAAGCTGCTGGTATTTCCTGAGTTTTCCCTGACAGGCTTTACCTGTAATGACCTGTTTTTACAGGACACATTATTGGAGGGAGCATTACAGGCACTATGGGAGTACAGGGAGGAGACAAAAGGGATGGATCTCGTCTCCGTCCTTGGTCTGCCGTTTCTGCACCGGGGACGTCTCTATAATGTGGCGGCAGTGGTGAACCAGGGCAGGATCTGCGGTCTTGTCCCAAAGAGCCATATACCGGATTATGGGGAGTTTTATGAGGCGAGGCAGTTTGCCGCATGGAATGAGGTGAATTGTGATATCCGGCTTCCCTGGGGAGAGGAGACGGTGATAGGGAACCGGCTTTTATTTGAGTCAGATGAAATGCCCGGGTTTACCTTTGGCATAGAGATCTGTGAGGATCTCTGGATGCCGGCTCCGCCTTCCGGGGAGCTTGCCATGGCAGGGGCTTTGGTCATCGTTAATCCATCGGCAAGTGATGAGCTGACAGGGAAGGCGGCATACCGCAGGGAGCTGGTGAAGAACCAGTCGGCAAGGACGATCTCCGCTTATCTGTATGCGGATGCAGCAGAGGGGGAATCAACGCAGGATATGGTATTTGCCGGACACAATCTGATCGTGGAAAATGGTGCTGTCCTGGCGGAGAGTAAGCCCTTTGCCAGGGAGCATGATCTCGTCACGGAGATCGATCTGTTCCGGCTGCGCAGTGAGAGACGGCGTATGACTACCTTTGAGCTGATGGCAGATCCGTCAGAAAAGGGCTACAGGGTGCGCCGGTTTCATGTGGAGAGGCAGGAGGAGACGCTGCTGACCAGACATTATGAAAGGACCCCCTTTGTCCCGGACACGAAAAAACACCGGGAGGAACGGTGTGATGAGATACTGGATATCCAGGCAAACGGGCTGGCAAAGCGTCTGCGCCATACCTTCTGTAAAAGTGCCGTCATCGGCTTGTCCGGCGGTCTGGATTCTACCCTGGCACTCCTTGTGACAGTGCGTGCCTTTGATATGCTGGGTATTCCGCGGGGCGGGATCGAGAGTGTGACGATGCCATGCTTTGGTACGACAGACCGGACCTATGAAAATGCGGTCCATCTGGCAGGGGAACTGGGGACGACACTGAGGGAGATCGATATCAGGGAGGCAGTGACTACGCATTTCCATGATATCGGTCATGATATCACGGTACAGGATGTGACCTATGAAAATGGACAGGCAAGGGAACGGACACAGATTCTTATGGATCTCGCCAATCAGAGCGGCGGCATGGTCATCGGTACCGGAGATATGTCGGAGCTTGCCCTTGGGTGGGCGACGTACAATGGGGATCATATGTCGATGTATGGTGTGAATTGTTCCG
>N._stephensi_708_cecum__coassemble_91_pt1 | contig 11005 bp, 7 predicted proteins | sample N__stephensi_708_cecum__metabat2_high_PE_008 | metagenome-assembled genome bin N
CAGTGTGATTTCAGTTCCTGTCACCTCTGTCCGTCTTTTGGGCGCTGTGGTTACCGGACATACCGTAACGGCACAGGCACTAGGTGAGGGAGAGGAGACTGCGACAAATACAACATATCAGTGGGCAGTCTCGGAGGATAAGAAAACCTTCACTGACCTTGAGGGAGCGACAAGTGGTCATTTTGACATACCCGACACAGCCGGGTATGTGGGAAAATATCTGCGTGTTACCGTTACCGGAGAGGAGGGGTCTTCTGCCTCTGCCGTCTCCTCCCCGATCGCAAAGTCCGGGGCTCTGATTTTGAAGGAAAATGAGGAAAAAGTACGAGAAGCAAAAGCCTCTCTCACACTGGACACGGATATCATAAAGGAGTCCGGCACGCTAAAGCTTCCGGCAGAATATAAGGACTGTTCGATCCGCTGGGCAAGCAGCAATCCTTCCATTATCAGTGATGAGGGTATTGTTACGCTCCCGGATAAAAACATTGTCAGTGTAACACTGACAGCGACCGTTACCTGCGGCGGGGCATCTGACACAAAGGAATTTCCTATAAATGTTTGGTCGAAGGATGTAGATGCCGGAGTTTATCTGCAAAGGGTACTTGACACTATGAAATGGAACTTTAAGCTCCTACAGCCCGTATTTGGAACGGATACGAATATATTAGTTAAATTTAAAAATATTTTAAAGGCAAAGGGACTGGACGGTGTTTCGATTACGATACATTCTACTGCGGATGAGACGCTGGTTTCAAAAAATGGCAAAATCTTCTACCCTGCCATCCCGGAGGGCACAAGCGGTGCAGACGGCAGGCAGGTGAAGGTATTCTTTGACCTGTCACTGGATGGAGAAGCTGTTATCTATCCCGAATCGGATATATATGCCCTGTTAATTCCGTGGGATACAGGCGATGTCAGGACGGCTCTGGAGGAGTCTGTGGATAAAGCACTGACAGACTCTGCCCTTCTTGACAGTAACGATAGCCTTTCTGCTGTCGTATCAGACCTGACATTGCCCTCCTGCATAGAGGGAGATAAGTATTCCTTCGCACAGATAACATGGACATCCTCCGATGAAGCCCATCTTGACATTAGCAGCGAAAACAGGCAGGGCAGTGCGGATTCCTTTTATCTGCCTTATGTCGGGAAGGTGTATCAGGATGGCACCAGTCATGATATTACATTGACTGCCGTTATCAAAAACCCGTCCACCGGCATTACCCTGACAAGGACATTTGATATTGTCGTTCCACCGCTGTCCGGCGAACAGCTGAATCAGACACTGGAAACCATGACAGGGATTCTTGACTGCTATACCGCAGATAAGCTGACAGATTATGTGACAAAGAAGCCGCTGGTTACGACAGAAGTAGAAAACGATATCCAGCTTGTCATCCCACAAAATGTCGTGACAGCATCCGAGCTTGCCTCCCTCAGCTACGGCGCACACTGGGATTACTGGAATTATAAATTTACGGTTACAAGCTCAGACACGGATATTATCGATATAAACAGCTTCCGTGCCTATGTATACCGCCCTCTCGGTGAGGACAGCTCTGCCGATAAAACGGTGACGCTCACGGTAAAAATGGCAGTGAAGGGCAACCCGAACCTCTTTGTCACAAAAAATATCCCGGTGACGGTAAAGCATCTGACACGGGCGGAGATCAACCATTCGCTGGAGCTTATGGACCGGGCAAAGGAGGGCTATGCCAGGGGACTCCTCGGTGCAAATACAGATGTGTATAGCATTGTTGATGATCTGACCCCGTACAGGGAGATTGTATGGAACAGTGATGCATCCGGCATTGATTTTATTTATCGCCATGCCGACATGAAGAACAGTGGTATCTGTGTGGATGAGCTGCCGGGATGGGAAAGCCAGGAGGACTGGAGATTGTTCCGCAGCAGCGACAGGGATCTGCTTGCCAGTGAGACACTGATCCTGAACAAAACACCGGAACAGAATTCCTTTATCAGGATCAACAGTGTGCTGACAGATGAGATTTTTGGTAAATATTATAACAAGTTTTATCAGGACAGCAGCTATGATGCCGAGGCACTGGAAAAGTTCCGGCAGCTCTATAAGCAGCCGGTCAGTGCCTATATGATGGCAGTAGGCAGCGGCAATTATACGGAGACCTTTACCGGTATGTCGCTGGATACGAAGGCATCCCTGTATCAGGATGCCCTTACGGCCTATAAAAATGAGACAGACAGGCCGATCCGTGTGAGCTTTACCCTGCTCGGTCCCGACGGTGCTGAGATTATCCCCCGGACAGAGGAGGCCTCCTTCACAGGGGGTGCCACGGTATTTGATGTATTCCGGAAGCTGCTTGACGATCACGGCATCCCATATGAAGCAAGGGGCAGCTATATTTCTTCCATCAATGGTCTGGCAGAGTTTGCACACGGGCAGAATTCCGGATGGATGTATACCGTGGGCAGTGTTTTTGTAAATTCATATATGAATGCACAGGTACTCTACGGCGGGGAGGATATCGTCGTAAAATATGTGATGGATTATACGACAGCGAATATGACGGAGCAGGATCCTGGTACAGGGGGGAGTCCTGCCACAGGGAAGGATCCGGGTACGGAAAAGGAGCCGGATCAGGATAAGAAACAGGAAACCCCTGCAGCCTCCGGATCAGAAAATGGCGGGAAAACAGAACAGCCGCAAAAAAAACAGGAGCAGGAAAAGAAGTCTGAACCGGAGAAGAAAAAAGCAGGAAAGAAGAAAAAGACGATAAAGACGCTGAAGCTGAAAAAGTATAAGAGAGGTACAAAGCGGATCACCGGCAGGACACTGAAAAAGGCGAAGGTAGTAGTGAAGGCCGGCAAGAAAAAATATACGGTAAAGGCAAACAAAAAAGGGAATTTCACTGTGAAGCTGAAAAAGAAACTGAAAAGAAAAATGAAAATCAGGGTCACAGTATCAAAAAGCGGTTACCGTAAAAAAACAAAAACCTTTAAGGTGAAGTAAATAATTTTTGGTAATTTTTTTGAAATTTCCCTATTGACAATACCACCGCAAGGTGGTATTTTAATGGTAGCCAGTGATTAGCACTCTTTTTTGTTGAGTGCTAACAACGGGAAACGTATACGATGCAAGGAGGTCACAGTATGGAGCTGAATGAGCGCAAACAGAAAATTCTGGAGGCAATCATACGGAACTATATGGAGTCCGGTGAGCCGGTAGGCTCCAGGACGGTTTCCAAGTATACGGACCTGAATCTGAGCTCGGCGACGATACGCAACGAAATGGCGGATCTTGAGGAGATGGGATACATTCTCCAGCCCCATACCTCTGCCGGACGGATTCCCTCAGACAAGGCATACCGTCTGTATGTGGATACGATGCTGCAGAGGAAGGATCAGGAAGTCGAGGAGATGCGGGAGCTTATGGTGGAGAAGGCGGATAAGATCGATCTCCTCCTCAAGCAGGTGGCGAAGCTGCTGGCGCAGAATACCAACTATACCTCCATGGTCACGAAGCCCAAATATGAACATAAGAAGATTAAGTTCATACAATTAAACCAGATTTCGGAGGCACAGCTTCTCGTACTGGTGATCCTGGATAACAATCATGTGAACAATAAGCTGATTGACCTGGATGCCGGTCTGGATGACGGTGTGGTGGCGCAGATGAATTTCCTTATCAATACAGCACTGAACGGTCTGGATTTCACGGAGATCAATATGGCGATCATGCAGAAAATCAAGGACCAGGCAGGGGAGTATGTCGATCTGGTTTCCAGTATACTGGATTGCATCTCTGAGGTCATGACGGAGGAGGATGACTCGGAGATCTTCACCTCGGGTGCGACCAATATCCTGAAATATCCGGAGCTTACGGATAAGGAAAATATGACAGAGCTTCTTTCCACCTTCGAGGAAAAGCAGATGCTGGCAGCCTGGGCAAATGATAAGCGGGCACCGGAAACGGAGCAGGAGCACGGCATACAGGTCTATATCGGAGAGGAGTCGCCGGTGGAATCCATGAAGGATTGCTCGGTGGTGACAGCGACATATAAGATCGAGGAGGGTGTCTATGGCAAGATCGGTATCGTAGGACCGAAACGCATGGACTATGAAAAGGTGGTCGGCACCCTGGAAAATTGTATGCAGCAGCTGGATGATATTTTTAAGAAAAAGAATTAGATATAGTTTATAGAGGGAAAGGTGGTATACGAAGTGGTAGAGGTCAGGAAGGAACAGACACCGGAGGAAGCAGTGCAGGATCATGCACCGAAGGAAGAGAAGGAACCGGCAGGGACAGCAGAAGAGGAAAAAGATACCAGGACAGAGGCAGGGATGCCGGGAGAAGCGGAAACTACCCGGGAAGCAGAAATGACAGAGGATGCAGAGCCGGAAGAGACAGAGACAGAGGCAGAGGAGGAAGAATCCGCAAAGGAAAAAAAGAAGACTCCCAAAAGGAAGCAGAAGAAGGATAAGAAGGATGAAAAGATCGAAGAGCTGAATGACCGGCTGGTGAGAAATCTGGCTGAGTTTGAAAATTTCCGCAACCGTTCGGAAAAGGAAAAGAGTGCGATGTTTGACATGGGAGCGAAATCCATCATAGAAAAGATTCTTCCTGTAGTGGATAATCTGGAGAGAGGGTTCGACGGACTCTCGGATGAGGAAAAGGAAACTCCGTTTGTCAAGGGGATTGAAGCGGTACACAAGCAGATCCAGACCATGTTTGAAGAGATCGGTGTGGTACCGATCGAAGCAGTGGGACAGGAATTTGACCCGAATCTTCATAACGCCGTGATGCATGATGAAGATGATTCCGGGGAGACCAACAAGGTTATCGAAGAGTTTCAGAAGGGTTATCTGTATAAAGACAGCGTAGTAAGGCACAGTATGGTTAAGGTTTTGAACTAAAATTTATATAGTTGAGAGCCGTATAATGCGGCAGAAAGAGAGGCATATCATGAGTAAGATTATCGGTATTGACTTAGGTACGACAAACAGCTGCGTAGCAGTTATGGAGGGTGGTAAACCCGTTGTGATCTCCAATGCGGAGGGAGCCAGGACGACACCTTCTGTTGTGGCATTTACCAAGAACGGAGAACGGCTGATCGGTGAGCCGGCGAAGCGTCAGGCAGTGACCAATGCGGACAATACCATTTCTTCCATTAAGAGGCATATGGGTACGGATTACCGTGCCTCCATCGAAGACAAGAAATATTCCCCGCAGGAGATTTCTGCCATGATTCTTCAGAAACTGAAGGGGGATGCGGAAAATTATCTCGGTGGTGAAAAGGTGACAGAGGCAGTGATCACGGTACCGGCATATTTCAATGATGCACAGCGTCAGGCAACGAAGGATGCCGGCAAGATTGCCGGACTCGATGTAAAACGTATCATTAACGAGCCGACAGCCGCTGCCCTTGCCTATGGCCTTGACAACGAGGGCGAGCAGAAGATCATGGTTTATGACCTGGGCGGTGGTACCTTTGATGTATCCATCATTGAAATTGGTGATGGCGTGATCGAGGTTCTGTCTACCTCCGGTGACAATAAACTGGGTGGTGATGATTTTGATGATAAGATCTGCAATTATATGGTATCAGAGTTTAAAAATGCGGAGGGAGTGGATCTCTCTGCCGATAAGATGGCGATGCAGCGTCTGAAGGAGGCTGCGGAAAAGGCAAAGAAGGAGCTTTCTGCCTCTACAACGACGAATATCAATCTTCCGTTTATCACGGCTACAGCAGAGGGACCGAAGCATTTTGATATGAACCTGACCCGTGCCAAATTCGATGAACTGACGGCTGATCTGGTAGAGAGAACGACGGCACCGGTTCAGAATGCACTGAAGGATGCCGGTATCACGGCATCTGAGCTTGGCAAGGTACTGCTGGTCGGTGGTTCTACCCGTATTCCGGCAGTACAGGATAAGGTAAAGCAGCTGACCGGGCATGAGCCAAATAAATCCCTTAATCCGGATGAGTGTGTAGCACTGGGTGCCTCTGTCCAGGGTGGTAAGCTTGCCGGCGATTCCGGTGCCGGAGATATCCTTCTGCTGGATGTCACACCGTTGTCACTGGCGATCGAGACCATGGGTGGTGTTGCCACAAAGCTGATCGAGAGAAATACGACAATCCCGACGAAGAAGAGCCAGATCTTCTCCACGGCAGCAGATAATCAGACGGCAGTTGATATCAATGTGGTACAGGGTGAGCGTCAGTTTGCCAGGGATAATAAGTCCCTCGGACAGTTCCGTCTGGATGGGATTCCGCCGGCGATGCGCGGTGTACCGCAGATCGAGGTGACATTTGATATCGATGCCAACGGTATCGTAAATGTATCGGCGAAGGACCTGGGAACCGGTAAGGAACAGCATATCACCATCACGGCGGGCTCCAATATGAACGATGAGGAGATCGAGAAGGCGGTGAAGGAAGCAGCTGAGTTTGAGGCACAGGATAAGAAGCGCAAGGAGGGGATTGATGCCCGCAATGAAGCAGACAGCATGGTATTCCAGACCGAAAAGGCATTGAATGATGTCGGTGATGGTGTGGATGCTGCTGAGAAGGAAAAGGTTCAGGCTGAGATCGATAAGGTAAAGGCAATTCTCGAGAGGACGACACCGGAGAATATGAGCGATGCCGATGTGGATGAGCTCAAGGCAGCCAAGGAATCCCTTATGACCAATGCGCAGCAGGTATTTGCAAAGGTTTATGAGCAGGCACAGCAGGCAGCAGGTGCCCAGGGTGCGGGACCGGATATGGGTGGTGCTTCAGATGCCGGTGCGGCACAGCAGGACAACAGCGGTGATGATGTAGTAGACGGCGATTTCCGTGAGCTGTAAGGGACCGGTGTTCCGGATAAAAATGTAGATGGAAATGGGAATGGATGTACTCGTACCCTTGTGGGGTGCGAGTCATTCGTCTGTATGAATGGAGGAAGAGTGAAAAATGGCAGATAAGCGGGATTACTATGAGGTTCTTGGCGTTGATAAAAATGCGGATGATGCTGCACTGAAAAAAGCATATCGTGTTCTTGCCAAAAAGTATCATCCGGATACGAATCCCGGTGACAAGGAAGCAGAAGCAAAATTTAAGGAGGCTTCAGAGGCGTATGCCGTTCTGAGTGATCCGGATAAGAGACACCAGTATGACCAGTTTGGTCATGCTGCCTTCGAGGGTGGTGCCGGAGGCGGTGGATTTTCCGGTATGGATATGGATGATATCTTCGGAAGCTTCGGTGATATTTTCGGCGACCTGTTTGGCGGTGGTTTTGGCGGGAGGAGCCGTCGTGCTGATCCCAATGCCCCGCAGCGTGGAGCCAACCTGCGCACTCAGGTAAAAATTACCTTTGAGGAGGCATGTTTCGGTGTAGAGAAGGAGATCGAGATCCCCTCTAAGGTGGAGTGCAGGACCTGTGGCGGCAATGGATGCAAGCCGGGATCACAGCCGGTCACATGCGGTCAGTGTAACGGCAGGGGGCAGGTCGTGCATACCCAGCAGTCGCTGTTCGGCATGGTGCAGAATGTTTCGACCTGTCCTGCCTGTGGCGGTACAGGGAAGATCATTAAGGAAAAGTGCCCGGATTGCCATGGCAATGGATATATAAGCAAAAAGGAAAAGCTGCAGGTTACGATCCCTGCCGGGATCGATCACGGACAGAGCGTCCGTCTGCGCGCCAAGGGAGAACCGGGTAAGAACGGCGGATCCCGCGGGGATCTTCTTGTGGAGGTATATGTGGAGAGCCATAAGGAGTTCCAGAGACATGATTATGATATTTATTCGACAGTGAAGATCTCTTATCCGAGGGCGGCTCTTGGCGGGGATATCATTATCCATACCATCGATGGCGATGTGGCATACAATGTAAAGGCAGGAACACAGACGGGAACCAGGGTGCGTCTGCGGGGCAAGGGAGTTCCCTCACTGCGCAATAAGAAGATGCGGGGCAACCATTATGTGGATCTGGTGGTGGATGTGCCCACCAGTCTCTCCCGGGAACAGAAAAAGCTTCTGGAACAGCTGGATGAAAGCTTTGAAAAAAAGGAAAAGAAAAAGAAGAAATTATGAAAGAACAAAATTTTTTAACCAGGATACGGGACCTGACACCGAGGCGTTGGATCGGGATGGTGCTGGGAAATCTGATCCTGGCGGTCGGGATCAGTATCCTGAAGTGGTCACATACCGGTAATGATCCCTATTCGGGTATGGTTATGGCACTGGCTGATGTGGCAGGTGTCAGGTATGGAACCTTTTTGATTTTTTTAAACTGTTTTATCTTTCTCATAGAGATTCTGTGGGGGAGGAAGTACATTGGACCGGGAACTATTGTAAACTGGTTTCTTCTGGGACCGGTGGTAGATACCTTTTATCCCTTTGTCTATCACACATTTGGACCGCCGGCGGTCCTGTGGCAGCAGCTTTTGCTGTCTGTCCTTGGTGTTGTCGTGATCAGCTTTGCCTGTTCTGTTTACCAGACATCAGATGCCGGCATCGCACCATATGATTCCCTTGCCGTGATCGGTGAGGACCGTACACCGGTGCCCTATTTCTGGTGCCGTATGATCTGTGATGCTGTCTGTGCCCTGGTCTGTTTTCTCGCCGGTGGTGTTGTGGGGATCGGTATGCTGTTCTGTGCCTTCGGGCTGGGACCGGTCATTGCATTTTTCAATAAATATTTTTCTGTACCAGTGCTGCTTGGTACGAGGGAGGACGACAGGGGACAGAGCGGCCAGTGATGTTCCCGGAATGGAGGTTTTGTATGGCAGATAAGAAAATTATAGGTATCATCGGAGCGATGGAGGAGGAAGTGGCGCGCTTAAAGGAGCAGATGACGGATGTGGAGGTGCAGACGAGGGCTTCCATGGATTTTTATCAGGGGCATCTGATGGGAAAGGAGGTCGTTGTTGTCCGTTCCGGTATCGGTAAGGTAAATGCCGGTATCTGTACACAGATCCTGGTGGACAGGTATGGAGTCTGTGCCATTATCAATACAGGGATTGCCGGCTCACTGCGGGCAGAGATCGATATTGGGGATATCGTTCTGTCTACGGATGCACTCCAGCACGATGTGGAGGCATCTGCCTTTGGCTATCCGCCCGGACAGATTCCCCGGATGGATACCCTCTCCTTCGAGGCGGATACGAAGCTCAGGGAGACGGCGAAGACTGCCTGCGGGCGTGTGAATCCGGAGATCCATGTATATGAGGGAAGGGTTGTCAGTGGTGATCAGTTTATCTCAGATAAAGAGAAGAAGGACTGGCTCATCACGAATTTTGCCGGCTATTGTACAGAGATGGAGGGGGCGGCGATCGCCCAGACGGCATATCTCAACCATGTACCATTTCTCATTATCCGTGCGATTTCAGATAAGGCAGATGACAGTGCCCATGAGGATTATCCTGCCTTTGAGGCAAAGGCGATCACTCACTGCGTAAATCTGGCGGCAGCGATCGTTCAGGATTATATTGTATAAAAGAAGAGCCTTCTGTTGATACTAAAAGAAAACAGGAGGCTTTTTTATGGAACACAAATATCGGATCAATACTATACGAGGAAGGGAAATTCTTGATTCGCGGGGAAATCCCACGATAGAGGTGGAGGTATCCCTGTGTGGCGGGGCGAAAGGGCGTGCGGCTGTTCCATCCGGGGCATCGACAGGAGCCTTTGAGGCAGTCGAGCTGAGAGACCCGGAGCTGCCGCGTTATGGTGGACAGGGCGTGAAGAAGGCGGTCGAGCACATCAACGAGACACTGGGATATCTTCTGGAGGGTAAAAATGCACTGAATCAGGTCGAGATCGATACGCTGATGATCCGGGAGGACGGCACAAAAAATAAAGCGCGGCTGGGTGCCAATGCGATACTTGGTACATCCATGGCGGTGGCGAAGGCGGCAGCGAGGGCAGTAGGGCTTCCCCTGTATCAGTATCTTGGCGGAGCCAATGGGAGAACACTGCCGGTTCCTATGATGAATATCATAAATGGGGGCAAACATGCTGACAGCTCGCTTACGATCCAGGAATTCATGATCATGCCGGTGGGAGCTAAGTCCTTTCACTGCTGTCTTGAGTGGAGTGCCACGGTGTTTCATGTATTGAAGAAACTGCTGAAGGATGGTGGCTATGCCACATCTGTCGGAGATGAGGGCGGATTTGCCCCCCAGCTTGCCGATGACGAGGAGGCACTTGCCTTTATCGTGAGGGCGATTGAAAAGGCGGGATACCGTCCCGGTGAGGATTTCGTCATTGCTATGGATGGGGCGAGTACGGAGATGTATGAGGAGGCAGTGAAAAATAACAGAACGGGAGAATATTTTTTCTGGAAATCCGGTGTATATAAGACGGCGGAGGAAATGATCGATTTCTGGTCAGGGCTCTGTGATAAATATCCGGTTTATTCGATTGAGGACGGTCTGGCAGAGGAAGACTGGACAGGCTGGCAGAAGCTGACGGAACGGCTGGGGAAACGGATCCAGCTGGTGGGAGATGATCTTTTTGTGACGAATACGGAGCGGATCCAGAAGGGGATCAATATGAATACCGGAAATGCTGTCCTGATCAAGCCCAACCAGATCGGCACGGTGACAGAGACACTGGAGGCAGTCCGCATGACGAAAAATAACTGCTGGCACGCCATTATAAGCCATCGCTCCGGTGAGACGGAGGATACGACCATTGCAGATCTTGCAGTGGGACTCAATGCCGGGCAGATCAAGACCGGGGCTCCTTCCCGGACAGACCGTGTGGCGAAATATAACCAGCTTTTGAGGATTGAAGAGCAGCTCGGCAGCAGTGCCGAATTCGGAAGAAGCAGAATGTAGGATTTTTCTGCAAAAAGTAATGGGCAGTATGCTTCGTGAGCTGCCCGTTGTTCAAATAAAAAACAGCCATCGGCTGCCGGTTTATTCGGTATCCGATGGCTGTTCCCCTGTCATATCAGCCGGTGCCGTCTCTTCTTCGGGCAGTTCCCCGGGACTCTCTGTCCTGCCTTCCTTTTTGGCAGGGGAGGAAGAACCAGTGTAGGTACC
>N._stephensi_708_cecum__coassemble_93_pt1 | contig 10950 bp, 14 predicted proteins | sample N__stephensi_708_cecum__metabat2_high_PE_008 | metagenome-assembled genome bin N
AAAGAGGAAGATACAACAGAGACAGAAAAGACAGAAACAGAGTAACAGGAAAGGATGAGGCGATATGAATGTAGAACAGAGCTTTGCATCCATTGAGCAGATTCAGGACCGGTTACAAGCCCGTCCGTCTGTTGCGGCGGGGAGCAGGGAAGCGGATACAGCGAGATCCTTTGACAGGATCCTGGCAGATACGGCAGGAAAGGTCAGATTTTCCAAGCATGCCACACAGCGTCTGGAGACACGGAATATCGATATGTCAGAAGAGCAGAAGACGAGATTGTCGGATGCGGCAGATCAGGCGAGGGAGAAGGGTATGAGAGAATCCCTTGTCATGGTCGATAACCTGGCATTTATCGTAAATGTGAAAAGCAACACTGTGATCACGGCAGTCAATGACATGGATCATGCTGTTTTTACGAATATCGATGGAGCGATTATTAACTGACAACGAAATATGCTGGCCCTTTACAGGAAGCATAGGCACTTTTGAATGACAGAGAAAGTGCAGAAAAGATAATTTGGAGGGTGATTTATTATGATGAGATCATTGTGGTCCGGTGTATCCGGACTGAGAGTTCATCAGACAAAGATGGACGTAATAGGTAACAACATTTCTAACGTAAATACCGTTGGTTTCCGTGGAGGATCCGTAAACTTTACGGATGTATTCTATCAGACGACACAGAATGCTTCCGGTCCGAACGCCAACACCGGGGCAGCCGGGACCAATGCCATGCAGATCGGTCTTGGTGCCAATGTGGCAGCGATCAGCGTGGATCTCAGTGGAACCGGTGCGACCCAGCGTACTGACCGCGGCATGGACGTGATGATCAACGGAGACGCTTTCCTGATCGTAAGAAGTAACGGCAACACATACTTTACAAAATCCGGAGCTCTGGATATCGATGCCAATGGTACCCTGTATTGTACCACGAACGGTGCATCTGTCCTCGGATGGCGTGTGGATGAAAACGGGGATATCCGTAAGGATACCGTAGATACCCTGAACCTCATGGGCCCGGAGAATAAATCCTCCAGCCCGAGCCCCACTACATACGTTACCATGTCCGGTAATGTGGACAGTGTGAGTGATGATGTACAGGTGGATACACAGGGATACCCGATGGATATATCATTTTATGACAACCTTGGCCAGCTGTATACCGTAAAAATGAAGCTGGTAAAGGCATCAACGGCGAATGATAACATATATTCCATTTCCATCTCGGACCTTATGGGACCGGATGGAAAGTCCGCCCTGCGCCAGAAGAATGCAGATGGCAAGTGGGAGGCAGTCGCTGCCGGACCTACCATTACCTTTGCCGGAGTCGAGCTGGGACCGGATAATTATGATGTCGATGAGGATACCGGAGAGGTGACGATCACGGATGTCGATGGCTGGCCGCAGCTGGAGTTTGATGCCAATACCGGTTATTTCAAATCCGTCTCAGAGGCGGGAGCCGGCGGTGGTGGTACTGCCGGGGGCGGAACCGGTGGTGCGGCGGCTGGTACCGATGAGGAGCAGCCGGGTATCCTGAACATCAAGATCGGTAATGAGGGACTGCCAAAGGCATTTGCTGCCAACGGTGTAGACATCGACTTCTCCAATCTGACGATGTTTGCCAGCGACGGACAGACCAGTGTAAAGCCGCTGCGCGGGGATTCGGCTAATGGAAACGAAGGTGCCGGTAATGCGGCTGGTACCCTGGATGGATTTTCGATCCAGACAGACGGTAAGATCTATGGTGTATACAGCAATGGTGACAAAAAGCTGTTAGGACAGATCGCAGTTGCTACCTTTGCCAATCCGTCCGGTCTGGAGGCAGTGGGGAACAGTATGTACGCTGCAACGCTGAACTCGGGTGATTTCGACGGGATCGGTGTGGATATTTCAGAGGTAGGTAAGCTCGCGATCGGGGCACTGGAGATGTCGGATGTGGATCTGGCGAACGAGTTTACCAACATGATCACGACACAGCGTGGATTCCAGGCAAATTCCCGTGTCATCACGACATCGGATTCGATGCTGGAGGAGCTGGTAAATCTGAAGAGATAATTAAAAAAGTATAAAAAACGGATCGGATCCAGACATAAAAATATGGAAATGGGTGACCTGGTGTCACCCATTTCGACATAAATTTTACAAGAGAGAAAAAAAGAGGAAAAAGGAGAGAAGGTGAGCATATGATAGATGTGACGAGGATGAATGGCACTGCACTGACAATTAACAATGATTTGATCGAATCTGTCGAGGAAATGCCGGATACAGTGATTACACTGACAACTGGAAAAAAAATAATTGTAAAAGAAAGTAGACAAGACGTAAAAAATTTAGTAAAATCATTTAAGAAAGAAATATATTGTAATTTGTAAGGTGGTGTCATTGTGGATATAGCAACAATTATAGGTCTCGTGGGTTGTGCGGGAGCCGTTGTGTATGGTATCGTATCTGGTGACCAGGGATTTGCCGCCCTGGGTAACTTCTGGGATTTCCCATCCTTTCTGATCGTTATCATAGGATCTATGATGTGTATGATGACGATGGCAGAGAATATCGGTGATTTTGTGGGTAAGCTTAAATCCTTCCTGCTCACCATCAAGGTTTCGGAGAGTAACGAGGGGGATGTGATACATAAAATCATTGACCTGGCGAATGTCGCCAGGAAGGAAGGTCTCTTACAGCTGGAGGAGGCAGCGGAGGATATCGATGACGATTTCCTCAAAAAAGGGATCATGCTGATCGTGGATGGTACGGATCAGGAGCTGGTGTCCAGCATACTTGAGACAGAGCTCGACTGTATCGAGCGGCGGCACAATAAAATCATCAACTTCTGGGATGCCCTGGCTGCCATGGGTCCTGCATGGGGGATGATCGGAACCCTGATCGGTCTGATCAACATGCTGAAGCTTCTGGATGACCCAAGCTCCATCGGACCGAACATGGCGGTGGCATTGATCACGACATTGTACGGTTCGCTGATCGCAAACTGGATCGGTATTCCGATCGCTACCAAGCTGCGCACCAGCAACCAGAAGGAGATCATGAATAAAGAGGTAATATGTGAGGGGATTCTCTCGATACAGGCAGGAGAAAACCCACGTGTAATAGAAGAGAAGCTCAAGTCGTTCCTTGCTCCGGCAATACGTGACGAGGTTCTGGGCAACGGCGATGATTCGAAACAAGGTGGTGACGCTTAATGGCCCGGAAAAAACGGGAAGAAGAAAAGGGGATAGAAGGCGGCTGGATCAATACCTTTGCCGATCTGATGAATCTTCTGCTGTGTTTCTTCGTATTGCTTTTTTCTATGTCAACGGTAGATGCCGATAAATATGAACAGCTGGTCACCTCTATGTCAGAACGGATCAATATTTTTGACGGCGGCGGAAACTCTGTGGGACAGGGTGTCTTTGTGACAGTGGGAACCAAGCAGGTAGTGGCACTGTCCCAGTACTTTAATGAATTTGAGACATCAGGAAGCTCAGAGGAGGAGGAAAATTCCAAGCAGACTGCTGACCAGGGTACCCAGCCGATCGATGAGAGCACGGAGAAAAAGGTAGAGCAGAAGCAGGCAGAGGAACAGAAAAAGAAAGCGGAGGCGATCTATAAGGATGTCGTGGAGTCTGCCCGCAAGAGCAATATAGAAGACGAGATCACGATCAATACGGATAAAAACAACCAGTATGTGCAGATCTCCCTCAACGGAGGCATCCTTTTTGACTCGGGTGAGGCAGAGCTGAAGAGCTCGGCGAAATCCCTGCTCAATAAGGTCGGTGATATCCTGAAAATGTATCAGGACCATATGATAAAGATCGAGGGACATACCGATTCCGTGAAGATTACCGGGGGCAGATATCCGAGCAACCGGTGGCTTTCTACGGCGAGGGCGACAGAGGTACTGGAGTATCTGGAAAAAAAGAAAGGACTGAAGCCGGATTCCTTGGAGGCGAGCGGACTTGGTGAATATTATCCGGTGGCATCCAATAAGACAGCGAAGGGCAGGGCGCAGAACCGCCGTGTTGAATTAAAAATCTATACAGATAATCAAAAAAACAGGAAATAAGGGGGATTTTTATCATGAAGAAAAACATACTGACGATCGTCATTATGGCAGCATCCATCATCAATCTGGTTTTGACGGCTGTCCTCGTTTTTTCGGTTATGCCGGCGATGAATAAGACCAGTAACCTGATTGACAAGGTGGCATCTGTCATCGATCTGGAGATCGAGTCCAAGGACGAAAAGAATGAGATGACACCGGTGGAGAATCTGGAGATGTTTGAGATTCCCTATGAATCAAATGTCAATATCAATCTCCAGAAGGACGCAGGGGATGAGGAGAGCCACTATGCCGTGATCAGCGGTATCCGGGTATCCTTTGATAAGGAGGCAGATGGTTTTTCGGATGTCAAGGCCCTGATCGAGGGCAATACGACATATGTTGAGGATATCGTGAAGGAGACGATCAGTGCTTATACGAAATCTACGATCACAGAGGAAAAGATCAGGCAGGAGGCCGTGAAAAAGCTTCAGGAAAGATACGATACAAAATGTATTGTGGAAATTTCCCTTCCGGGATATCTGGTTTCCTAATTTTGTTAGATGAAAAAAACTCTTTATGTTATTCAAAAAATGTGATATGATAGGAAAAGGTGAATATCATGAAGACAGTGAGGTGAGATTGACATGAGCGATGTGTTATCGCAAAATGAGATTGATAATCTTCTGTCGCAGCTCAACAGCGGTGAATTTGATCCGGCGGAGAGTGAAACCACGGAGGAACGGCAGGTCAAGGATTATGATTTTGCAAGACCATCCAAGTTTTCAAAAGAGCATTTGCGCACGCTGGTGTTCATCTTTGAACACTATGCCAGACTTTTATCGACAAACCTTCCGGTCTATCTGAGGAAGAACTGCCAGGTTGAGGTAATGCACTCCGAGGCGGCTACCTATCAGGAGTTTTCAAATTCCCTTTCCAATCCGGTTTTGCTGGGAGTGGTTAATTTCTCCCCTTTGGAGGGCAATGTGATCATAGAGATGGCGACGGGATTGGGATATGCCATGGTGGACCGTATGATGGGCGGTGAGGGGCAGCCTCTGGAGAAGAGCCGTGAGTTTACGGAGATTGAGCTGACGATCATCGAAAGGATCATGGTTGTCTGTGTGAATCTGCTGGTGGATCCGTGGGAGAGCGTACAGCATATCGAACCGATGCTGGAGCGGATCGAGACGAATTCACAGTTTGCCCAGTTTGTTACGCCGAGTGAGATGACATCGATTGTCACGATGAATATAAAGATCGGTGATGTGGAGGGACTGATGAATGTCTGTATCCCATACGCCGTGCTGGAGCCGGTGATCGACAGAGTCAATACCACATTCTGGTATTCTGCCGCACAGGTAAAGGATGACAGTGTGTACCGCGAATTTCTGGAGGATTCCCTGCAGAAGGCGAAGATCCCTGTGCGTGCCATTATGGGTAAAAGCGCGATATCGGTCAATGACTTTATCCACTTACTGCCGGGGGACATCATCAAGCTGAGTACCCGGATCGAGGATGAACTGGATGTTTATGTAGGGAACATCAAGAAATTTTCTGCTATACCGGGAGCCCATGAGGACTCCTATGCAGTAAAAATAAAATCTATATATAGAGAGGAGTAACGCAATGGACGGGATGTTATCGCAGGAAGAGATCAATGCTTTGCTGGGCGGCGCAGATGCGGGAAGCGGAACCGAAGACACAACGAGTGCGAATTCCGATGTAATGCTGACTCCTGAGGAAAGCGATGCTTTAGGAGAAATTGCCAACATCAGTATGGGAACTGCTGCCACGACTCTTTCTGTCCTGACGAATAACCGTGTCGATATTACAACACCGACGGTTACTTATACAACGATGGAGGAACTGGCAGACCGGCAGGTCACCCCGTGTGTATTTATTTACATTTCATACCGGGTTGGTCTGGAAGGCAAAAATATGCTGATTCTGAATGAACGCGATGTAAAGGTTATTACAGACCTGATGATGGGCGGCGATGGCACGAACCTGGATGCAGAATTAGGGGAATTGCATCTCAGTGCTATCTGCGAGGCGATGAACCAGATGATGGGTTCAGCTTCTACCTCTATGTCATCCATGATCAATGAAATGGTAGACATCAGCCCGCCGACTGCCACAAGAGTTGATTTCGGAGAGGAATTTCCGGATGAATTTAAGGCAATGAATGACCAGACCTTTGTACAGGTTTCTTTCAGGATGGAGGTCGGGGATCTGGTCGACAGCCAGATCATGCAGTTGTATCCGATGGAATTTGCCCGTCGTATTTATGAGCGGTTCAAGGATGCGGCAATGGGAGGCGAGGGTGTCCCGCCGGAGGAGAGCAGTGCGGCAGCCCCGGCACCGGCACCAGCCCCGGCACCACAGCCAGCGGCGGCACCGCAGCCGGAACCGGCGCAGCCCCAGATGGCGGCACCGCAGATGGATATGGGAGTACAGCAACAACCTATGGGGGGAATGCAGCAACCGATGTATGCAATGCCGCCACAGGATATAAATATACAACCGGCACAGTTCCAGAGCTTTATGCCAGTGCAGAATCTCGATGGAATTGCACCAGAGAATATCGACTTGATCATGGATGTGCCACTGGAGGTTACGGTGGAGCTTGGTCGTACCAGTAAATCCATTAAGGAGATCCTGGATTTCTCACCAGGTACCATTATCGAGTTGGATAAGCTTGCCGGAGAACCGGTTGATGTTCTTGTTAATGGTAAGTTTGTTGCAAAAGGTGAAGTTGTTGTAATCGAAGAAAGTTTTGGTATTCGAGTAACTGAAATCATTAAAGAATAATCTAATGGAGGAGAAATTACAATGGCAAAGAGTGTTTTGATTTGCGACGACGCAGCATTTATGAGGGTTATGATTAAGGACATTCTCACAAAGAATGGCTACGAGGTAGCCGGGGAGGCTGAAAATGGTCTGAAGGCAGTGGAAAAATATGCTGAGACAAAGCCGGATCTTGTGATGATGGATATCACGATGCCGGAGATGGATGGTATCCAGGCACTGAAAAAGATCAAGGAGACAGATGCGGGAGCAACCGTCATCATGTGCTCTGCGATGGGTCAGCAGGCGATGGTTATCGAGTCGATCCAGTCCGGTGCAAAGGACTTTATCGTAAAACCGTTTCAGGCAGACCGTGTTCTGGAAGCTGTGAAGAAGGCTGTTGGTTAAAGATGCACTGGCAGAATGTTCTCGAGTTAGGAGGCATACTGGTTGTATTTATCCTTGTACTCGTGGCGACATATTATACCACGAAGTGGATAGGAAGGACCGGTGCGATACAACAGCAGTCCGGTAACATCAAGGTAATAGAGACCTTCCGGATAGCACAGAATAAGTATATCCAGATCATCCAGCTTGGCAGCAGGTATTATTCGATTGCTGTGACCAAGGACCATATATCCTTTCTCACGTCCCTGGAAGAGGAACAGCTGGATCTGACAGCGAAGGAAAGGGAAGTTGTCGCACTTCCTTTTCGGGATGTGCTGAATCGTATGCGCAATAAGCAAAAAAAAGAAAAATAGAAAAGGTTGGTATTTATGGAGATACAGAAGAAAGGACGTTACAATTCACTTCGTTATGGTATTCTGTTAGTCTTGCTGTGTGTATTAACCTTTTTTTGTAGTGCCAGAGTTTACGCAGCCGTGGATTCCAAGGCAAATGTCGATGAGATCGAGGGCAGTACGGCGGGACAGGTACAGGATCCGGATTCCCCGGAGGATTTTCAATTTAATATCACTACGAACGCAGGGAGCTCAAGCCTGTCTGCAAGCATGAAGATGATCCTGGTGCTGACAGTATTATCCATTGCACCCTTCATCGTAATTATGGTAACATCATTTACGAGGATCATTGTGGTGCTTCATTTTCTGCGTTCCGCACTGGGTACACAGACAACGCCGCCGAATCAGGTCCTGATCGGATTGGCGCTGTTTTTGACATTATTTATCATGTCTCCGGTCATGACCCAGATCAATACTGACTGCATCCAGCCCTATGAGGCGGGTGAGCTCGGTCAGGAGGAGGCACTGAATGCGGGACTGAAGCCGCTCAGGAAGTTTATGTTTGAACAGACGAACCGCAAGGACATCCGGCTTTTTCTGGAAATATCGGAAAAAAGCGATGATGTTGAGGTATCCGATGAGGATCAGATCCCGACTACGGTACTGATTCCTGCCTTTATGATAAGTGAGCTGAGGACGGCATTTATCATCGGCTTTCTGATCTACCTGCCATTTATCGTGATCGATATGGTAGTGGCATCGACGCTGATGTCCATGGGTATGATGATGCTGCCGCCTACGACGATATCCATGCCCTTTAAGATCCTGCTTTTTGTCCTGGCAGACGGCTGGAATCTGGTTGTCGGCCAGCTTGTAAAAACATTTTACTGACGGGAGGGTAAGCGATGACAGATGCGGAGGTTTTAGATATTGCACAGGACATGATCTGGACCATTTTCAAGTGTGCCATGCCGCTTCTTCTGGTTTCACTGGTCGTGGGCCTGATCATCAGTATATTTCAGACAGTCACGTCGATCCAGGAGCAGACCCTGACCTTCGTGCCCAAGCTGATTGCTATTTTTATCACCATACTTTTGTGTGGGGGATGGATTATGAATAATTGTACAGAGTTTCTGCGGGAGCTCTGCGATAAATTCTCCGTATATACAGGAGGATAACGATGAATTTTACGATCCAGAGCATGGAATTTTATTTACTGGTGCTGATCCGGATATCCGGTTTTGTCATGACCGCACCCTTTTTCAGCTACCAGTCCGTTCCGACGCGGATGAAAGCGGCAGTAAGCATCATGCTTTCCATCCTTGTGATCCAGACCATCCCGGCGGTATCGCCATCCTATACCGGTGTATTTGGGTTTTCCGTACTGGTCCTGAAGGAGCTGGTGGTCGGTATTATCTTAGGCTTTATGTGCAACCTGTGCTTTTATATTGTAAGCTTTGCAGGGCATATCATGGATATGGAGATGGGATTGTCCATGGCGACGATGTTTGACCCTTCTTCCAATATGCAGGTTACGGTAACGGGAAATATTTACAATTATTTTCTGATGCTCATGCTGCTTGTGACAAATATGCATTACTATATTATCCGTTCCATCACGGATTCATTCCGGCACTTTACTGTCGGACAGGCAGTGTTCCGTACCGGGCTGAAGGATATCATGGTTGATTTCATGGCGGATTATTTTCTGATCGCCCTGAGGATCGTCCTGCCGGTATTCTGCTGTATGCTGATGCTGAATGTGATCATGGGTGTCCTGACAAAGGCGGCACCGCAGATGAATATGTTTGTGGTGGGAATCCAGATCAAGCTGATCGCAGGTCTGATCGTACTGGTTCTTCTCGTACAGACACTGCCGACAGTCTCGGATTTCATCTTCACACAGATGAAAAATATTGCCAGTCAGATCATAACTGCATTTACACCATAGGAAGTGATAGTATGATTTTGGAATATAATCTCCAGCTGTTTGCAAAAGAGGGACCGGGTGGGGAAAAGACAGAGCCTGCCACGCCCAAGAAGCTGGAAAAGGCACGTGGCGAGGGTCAGGTGGCGAAGAGCCAGGATATCAATACGGCGGTGCTGCTGATCATTCTCTTTGGTTCTCTCAGGATCTTCGGCGGTTATATGCTGGACCGGATCCAAGGTGCTTTTCAGACACTGTATGGCACGATCAGTGATTATGCCACAGAGGAGTTCAATGCCGGGCGTGTGATGTCACTGCTCGAGTATGGCATAACAGAGATCATATGGATCATTCTCCCGATCATTGCACTGGGGGTGGTCGGTGCCTTTGTGGCAAACGTGGTGCAGGTCAAATGGAAGGTTACGGGAAAACCTCTGCGGCCGAAGTTTTCCAAGCTCAATCCCATCAACGGATTCAAGCGTTTTTTTTCCAAAGACAAGCTGGTTGAGCTGCTGAAGGCGGTATTGAAGCTGTCTGTCCTGTTTTATGTGGTTTATTCCTCCCTACAGGATGAGTGGGGGATGATTGTCAATATTTACCAGCTGGATCTGTGGTCGGCACTGACCCTGATCGTGGACCTGGTGCTGAATATTTCATTTAAGATATGCGCTGTCTTCCTGGTCCTTGCCTTTGCGGACTGGTATTACCAGAAGCGTAAGTTCCAGACGGATATGAAGATGACCAAGCAGGAAGTGAAGGATGAGTACAAAAACTCCGAGGGTAATCCGCAGATCAAGGGACAGATCCGGAGAAAGATGCAGGAGGTATCCCGCCGCCGTATGATGCAGGCACTGCCGGAGGCGGATGTGGTCATCACGAACCCGACCCATCTGGCAGTGGCACTCAAGTATGACAGGGAGGCGGCAGAGGCACCGGTAGTCATAGCCAAGGGGGCGGATTTCCTCGCACAGAGGATCCGGGATACGGCAAGGGAGAACCAGATCGAGATCGTCGAAAACAAGCCGCTGGCGCGTATGCTGTACCATAATGTCGAGATCGGGGACCAGATCCCGCCGGAGCTGTACCAGGTGGTGGCGGAGATTCTTGCCTATGTATATGAACGTCAGGGGAAGGTGGGCTGAGGAGCATCCGTACCCCTGACCATATAAAATAATAAACGAAGAAAGGAGGAATCGGAAATGAAGAAACAGGACATCGCACTGGGCGTATTTATATTAGTGCCGATCTTATGCCTGATTATTCCGGTACCTCTCATACTGCTGGATTTACTGTTTGCTTTGAATATTACGCTTTCCATGATTATTTTGTTTACCTCGCTGTTTTCAAAGGAACCACTGGATATGTCCAGCTTTCCAACATTATTGCTGCTTATGACATTGTTCCGTCTCTCGCTGAATGTCAGCTCGACGAGAAATATCCTTCTCTATGGTGAGGC
>N._stephensi_708_cecum__coassemble_94_pt1 | contig 10927 bp, 15 predicted proteins | sample N__stephensi_708_cecum__metabat2_high_PE_008 | metagenome-assembled genome bin N
CCGCCTTGTCCTCCCGCTGGTCATCAACAAAGCCCTCGCCTGCCATGATAACAGCCTTCGCCTTCTCCCTTGATTCTGCCAGACCACGCTTTACCAGCAATACATCCAGCCGTTCCTTCTGCTCCTTCACGCCCTTACCACCTCTTCGATCCTGTCAGCCACCGAGGCAGCATCCATGTGATATTTTTTATACAGCTCTGCCGGCAGCCCGTGCTCAATAAAGGAATCCGGCAGACAGACCGGGATACAGATCCTTCCATCCCATGACAGCTCCTGTAAAAATGCCTGGATCCGTTCGGAAAAGCCGCCGCTGTACACATTATCCTCCATCGTCACCACGATGCGGTGGCTCCCTGCGAGCTTCTCCACCAGCTCCTCATCAAAGGGACGGACAAAGCGGGTATTGACGATCGTGGGACTGATTCCGGAATCCGCCAGCTTCTCTGCTGCCGCAAGGGCCGTCCCTGCCATATTCCCCACTGCCAGGATCAGCACCTCCCTGCCCTCCCTCAGCACCTCTGCTTTTCCATAGGCAAGGGCAGTATGCGTTCCCCCATACCGGTACGCCTGTCCCCTGGGATAGCGGATCGCAACCGGACCATCCATATGATACAGCGAATAATCCAGCGCACTGCGTAATTCCTCTCCGTCCATCGGTGACAGGATCGTGAGTCCCGGCATGGAGGAGAGATACGAGAGATCGAAAATCCCCTGATGTGTCTCACCATCCTTCCCTACAATACCGCTCCGGTCCAGTGTGACGATGACCGGCAGCTGACTGATACAGATATCATGGAGCATCTGATCGTATGCGCGCTGCATAAAAGTGGAATACAGGGAAACCACAGGCCGCAGGCCGCCGGCAGCGAGTCCGGCGGCAAAGGTGACTGCATGCTCCTCGGCAATCCCCACATCGAAAAAACGCTCCGGATATTTCTCTGAAAACTCCCGCAGACCGGTCCCGTCCGGCATCGCTGCACAGACTGATACCAGCTTCTCCTCCTCCCCGGCACGCTCCGTCATCCACTGCCCGAAGATCCCGGTATAGGTTTCCCCATCCTCCGGGACCGGTTCCCCGCTCCTGACATCAAAGGCACCCACTCCGTGGAAGACATCCGGTTTTTTTTCTGCCGGCCGGTACCCCTTCCCTTTTTTCGTCAGGACATGGACCAGTACCGGCTGGTCATGGATCGAGGTCGCAGTATGAAATGCCGTGACCATCTCCTCGATATCGTGTCCGTCTACCGGTCCGATGTAGATCAGCCCCATATTTTCAAAGAGCATACCAGGAATAAACAGCTGCTTCAGGGAGGATTTGGCTTTTTTAATATGTCTTGTGATGGGCTGTCCCAGATTGGGAATCCGGTCCAGTGCGTTTTCCACATTGATCTTGAGATCGCGGTATTTGCGGTTTGCCCGGATTTTCCCCAGATAGTTTGACATTCCCCCCACGTTTTTCGCGATGGACATTTTATTGTCATTTAACACGATCACCATATTTGAATGCAGCTGTGCCGCATTGTTCAGTGCCTCATATGCCATACCTCCGGAGAGTGCCCCATCGCCGATCACTGCAAATACCTTTTCCTCTGTCCCCTTTATATCCCTCGCCTTGGCAAGTCCCAGTGCGATGGAGATAGAGGTCGAGCTGTGGCCGGTATCGAAGGTATCACTGGGATTTTCCTTTACCTTGGGAAATCCGCTGATCCCTCCCATACATCTGAGCGTATCAAACACGTCTGCCCTTCCTGTCAGGATCTTATGGACATAGGACTGGTGGCCAACATCCCAGACAAGCTTGTCCTTTGGAAAATCAAGACACAGATGCAGTGCCATGGTAAGCTCCACCGCTCCCAGATTGGATGCCAGATGGCCTCCCGTCCGGCTTACGCTCCGCACCAGCTTCCGCCGGATCTCCTGTGCCAGCTCCCGGTAATCCTCCGGGTCAATCTCCCTGATATCATTCTCTTTCACGATTTTTTCCAGTAATCTGCTCACTTTTGTATCCTCTTCTATTTTTCCCTGCCGGCTAAAGAAGCCATCAGCTCATGAAGGAAGACCTGCTCCTCCTTCTCCTTCACTTCCAGGGAATCCAGTCCATGCAGGGCACGGTCCGTATATTCCCTCACCCTGCGTCTGCTCTCCTCCAGTCCGCGGATCGCCACATAGGTTGATTTTTCATTTTTTTCATCACTGTGCACCGGTTTCCCGATCTTTCCCTCATCCCCGGCCACATCCAGTATATCATCCTGGATCTGAAATGCAATACCGAGATCCGTGCCGATACTCTCCACCGTATCCAGCAGCTTCCCGGATGCCCCCGCCAGGACTGCTCCGATCATCAGGCTTCCCTCGATCAGGGCCGCTGTCTTGTTTTTATAGACATAGTACAGGGTCTCCTCATCGACAAACTGTCCGTTATTCTCCACATCCACAGCCTGTCCGCCTACCATGCCATGGATCCCCGCCTTACGGCCCAGGATACGCAGTGCCTTCCCGATCCTCTCTCTGTCCGTCCCACTGTCAAATGCCTGAAATGCTGTTTCATACGCAAGATTCAAAAGTGCGTCCCCGGCGAGGATTCCCATATCCTCCCCATATTTTTTATGGGTTGTAAGCTGTCCCCTCCGGTAGTCATCATTATCCATCGCCGGCAGGTCATCATGGACAAGGGAATAGGTATGTATCATCTCCATCGCCATCATAAAGGGGCGGATCACCGCCTCGTCCGCTCCTCCCATGATCCGGTACATCTCATACATAAAAAGCGGGCGGAGTCTCTTCCCTCCTGCCTGTATGCTGTAATTCACTGCCCGCAGCACCGTCTCCTGACAGCCGCCCTCCTCCGGCAGATACGGCAGGAATCCTTCTTCGATGTCCCTGATTTTCCTTTTCAGAATATCCTCATTCATCCCCGTCACCTTCGTTTCCCATCAGGACCTGTATCCTTTTCTCTACCCGGTCGATCGCCTTATTTCCTTCTTTTACATATTTCATTCCCTCTGAAAAGCACTGATAGGATTCCTCCAGTGACAGCTTCTCCTGTTCCATCCTCCTGACTGTATCCTCCAGCTTATCCATGATCTCTTCTAATTCCATCTTTTTTCATCCGCCTCCGTTCTCCTGTGGTACCACCTCTGTGACCTCTGCCGTCACGATCCCGTCCACAAATGTCATATGGACCGGATCCCCCGGCTTTACCCGGTGCACCGAATCCACCATATTCTGATCCCTGTCTGCCACATAGGCATAACCGCCCGCCAGCCTTTTCAACGGGCTGACACTGTCCAGCCGCCCGGCGAGAAGGGAAAAGTCATGCTTTTTATCCTTACAGATCTGTGTGATGAGTGCGGACAGCCTGTCCTCCAGATTCATCAGCTGCTGCCGCCTCTCCCGGATCTGGTGCTCCGGATGATATCCCTTCAGCTTATGCTCCAGAAAGGAAAATTTTTCACTCATTGTCTCGATCTGCCGGAGAATGCCCCGCGCCAGACGGTCCTTATAATCATACAGCTCCTCTATCGTCTGCCTCACATCATACACGGCAAGCTCTGCTGCTGCGGATGGTGTCGGTGCCCTCTGATCAGCCACAAAATCGATGATCGTAAAATCCGTTTCATGTCCCACTGCCGAGATCACGGGAGTCCGGCAGTGAAATACGGCATCCGCCACGATTTCCTCGTTGAATGCCCACAGATCCTCGATCGGGCCGCCCCCTCTCCCGACGATGATCACATCCACCTGTGCTTCATCCAGGGTGCGGATTCCCTCTGCGATCGTATCTGCCGCCCCCTCTCCCTGTACCTTCGCCGGATACAGGATCAGCTGGACATAGGGATTGCGTCTTGTGGAGATATTGATGATATCCTGCACCGCTGCCCCGGTCTCTGCCGTCACGATCCCGACCCTTTTTACATACCTCGGGAGCGGAAGCTTCCGGCCGGGGTCAAAGTAGCCGGCAAGCTCCAGCTTTTTCTTTAGCTGCTCATAGCGTCCGGCAAGGATCCCGTCTCCCGCCAGAACGATCTTTTTCGCATATAACTGATATTTCCCATCTCTTTCATAAACACTGACCGAGCCGCCCACGATGATCTCCTGACCGTTTTCCATCGTGAAATCAAGTCCCCGGCGGTCTCCCCGGAACATGACACAGGCCAGCTGTGAGCCCTCGTCCTTGATCGTAAAATAAATATGCCCGGAGCTATGATATTTGCAATTGGATATCTCGCCTTTTACAAATACAACCGACAGGGCATATTCGTTTAAAAACATATTTTTAATATACTGGTTTATGGAAGAGACGGAATACACTTTTCCTCTATTCATTTACAATTTTCCCCAGAATTCCATTGACAAAGACTGAGGCATTATCCTCGCCATACTGCTTTGCCAGTTCTACTGCTTCATTGACCGCAACCCCTACCGGCACATCCTCATCATACAGTGCCTCATAAACAGCCAGACGCAGAAGTGCCAGCTCTGCCTTCGCGATCCGGTCAAGCTTCCAGCCCTTTGAACGGGACGATATCCTCTCATCGATCTCCGGCAGATACCCGGTCACCGCTTCCAGCCTGTCAAGGATCTCCTGCCGTTCCTCATCCTCCAGTGATTTTTCCTGCAGATAATTGTCCCGCTGTTCGGCAAATTCGTCTGTCGGATAAAATTCATACTGGAAGATCAGGCAGAAAAGGGTTTTTCTCATCTCACGTCTTGTCATCGCTATCCTCTTTTCTTTGCAGGGCACTGTCAATCCTTATTTTCGATCTCGACACCGGCAATCCTCACATTGACTGCCCTGACCCGGAGCCCTGTCATGGAATTGATCGCCTGTGCAACCTTCTCCTGTACCTGTGCGCAGGTCTTCGGAATATTATACCCGTATTTCATATTGACTGCCAGATCAACCCTTACCGAGTCGTCATTCACCTCTACCTTTACTCCCTTTGACAGGTTTTTGACACCGAATTTCCCGGCAAGCTCATTTTTAAGTCCTCCTGCCATAGACTCCACACCCTCTACCTCAGATGCCGATATCCCGGCAATACTGGAAACAACCTCGTTCGCGATCTGCACCTCTCCGATATCGGAAGAGTTTTCAAATGTATCGTGATTACTCTCTGTCATGCCCCTGGTACCTCCTACTATCTCTAATAATAATCCCACCTGGTTATTATTTTCTTATTATAGCAGATTTATTACTTTTTGCCAACAGGGGAAATAACAATTTTATCGGCATCACATTCTGTCTTGCGTTTCACCACATCCTCGATCTGTGCGATCTGCTGCTCCGTCAGCTCCCCGGCATCCACTACCACATCCACACTGTCGTCCAGTATCGTAACGACTGCATCCTGAAAGCCCTTGGCAGCCAGCAGGTTTTCCGTAGCTGTCTCCTTTTCACTGACATCGGTCATCGCCATAATCTCATTCATTGCCTTTTCCTTCTGTGCACTGGTGGCATTTTCATTGTTTACCAGCTGGGTAAGGGTATCTTTATTTTTCGCCCTGGTCTGCTCACGGGACAGCTTCGCCTCCTCGAAGTAATTTTTTGTCACCGTATTGCTCACCAGGACAGCCTCACCCGCATTTTCCCGGGAAGCGAGATCCTCCGGTGATCCGTCCGCCTCTCCCCCGGATGCTTCCTTCTTTTCCGCATCCACGGCAGACACCGACACACCGCTGGCAGAATCATCCCCATCCAGTACAATATCCTCATCCGAGATATCTGCCACCTCGTCATCCTGTACCACCTCATTCTCTGTCGTCATACTAAGCTCATCCCGCTCCGTCATGCTCAGGTATCCTGCCATCGCCACCATGACAACAAGCCCTGTGATAATAATCTGATTTTTCCGCAAAAGTTTCTTCACTCCTTTGCCTCCTTGCTTTTCATTATTTTAATTTTATGACTCTCGATCTGAAATAATGCACTGACAGCCTCGGTAATTTCTCTTTTTATCCCCGCATCATCTCCCCCGTCGCAGACGATAACGACCCCCTCGAGCTCCGGCTCCCTTTCCTGGATCACATAGGGAGAGGAATTCCGGCTGCCGTCCTCGATCAGCACCGTCTCCTCCTCCACGGCATTCCCTCTGTCGGTATTGTCCTTGAGCGTCACCTTTTCATTGGATGCCTTCAGCGTCAGCATCACCTCCACGCTCCCCACCCCCTCGACATGTCCCAGCAGTCCGACCAGCTCCTGCTTCATCTGCTCCCGGTACCGTGTCTGCTGCTCCTCTGTATCACTCTGCTGCACAGCTGTCTCCTTCTCCTCCCCGGCCCCGCCGCCCCCGTCGAAGGATATCCCATAGGATACCAGGATCAGTAATATACCGCATATGACAACGATCCCCATCCGCATCGGCCCTGCCTTCTGTATGATCCTCTTAATCTCTTCCGTCTTCATAGACTGTCCCCTCCTGTACTGTAAGTTCCTTCCACTGCTGAAGATCGATCCCTTTGTCCAGAAGCCGGAAAAAGGGTGATATGACCAGCACAATGACGATCAGGCTCACGGCATATTGCAGATATTTTTTATATTCTGTCCCTGAAAAAAGATCCGTCAGCAGGGTAGAAATCAATATAAATACCGTAACCCGCTGTACCATAATAAGAATTTCCTGCATCCTGATCCCCCATTCCGGTCCACTGCCCGACCCTGCGCTGATCACAGCATATTTGTACAAATCAGTATAATAATGATAGACAGAAGAAACATCAGTGCTCCTGCAAATACATAGCCCGCCAGTATTTTGCCACTCTCTGCCGCCGCCTGGAGGGCAGCCGCCACCCGGCGGTCACTGACAGGCTGTACCACCGCCCCTCCGATCCGGTACAGCAGCGTAAATACCACGATTTTTACTAACGGATAAAAGCAGAGCACCAGAATACAGATCAGCCCGCCGACACCGATGGCACTTTTGATGAGAAGTCCCGTCCCCACCACCGTATCTGCCACACCTCCCACGGTATTTCCTACACCGGGCAATCCCTTCGCTGTCTGCAAAACGGTGTTATTTTTCACCTTATCGATGACCGGCACCAGGATCCCCTGGATTCCCTGATAGCCAACCAGCACACCAAAAAGAATGCGCTGGCTCCATCGCAGAAAGCTCCTGACAAGTCCGGTAAGCCGGGAAAAATGATTTTCCGCCAGCTGATCCATCATACTGAGCAGGAAATAGATCTGCACTCCCGGAAACAGGACCTTCACCATCAGCGTCTCGATCAGGCTGATGGCGATCAGCATCGTTTCATAATAAGCGGCAGAGGTTCCGCCTCCTGATCCCATCATAAGGGAGAGGGAGAAAGCAGGGACCAGTGTCCTCATGAAGTCAAGCAGATTGCCGACCGATGCCTCTGCCACCTGATACACCGTGTGAAAGCCGGCAGCGATCAGGGCAAATAATAATACATAGGTAATATAAAAGCCGGTTTCCCCCAGATTCTGATCTCCGATGGTCCCGGAAAAGCTGATGAAGATACCTGCGATGATACCCAGTGCCAGAATCCGGAACAGCATATTCCTCTGTTCATTGAACTGTCCCGCTATATGCTCCAGTCCCCGGTTCCATATCTCGCCCAGGGAAAAGGAGGCACGTCCCTCCATAATATCCCCTACATATTCCCGGATGGAAAAGGAGCTCTCCTCCCCCTGCATATCCTGAAATACCCGTTCCACCTCATCCAGCGGAATACTGTCCTGCCAGCCTGTCACATCATAGCTTCCCGGATTCTCCCCATCCTCCTCTGTTTCCCTGGTTTCCTCTGCTGTTTCTGCCTGACACACCCCGTCCCCCGCCAGCAGCACACACAGGAGAAGGAGAAGCCCTGCCCTCCACCACCAGCCCCTCATGATAACAACTCTCCTATCGTCTTTACCAGTGAAGAGATCACGGGAAGGCTGACGATCAGCATACTGACCTTCCCGGCAAATCCGATCTGCCCGGCGATCGCCCCCTGACCGGCATCCCGGCACAGGCTCACGGCTAGCTGTGTAAGATAAGAGATTCCTATCATTTTCAGCAGTATTGCTATATATTCATGATCCAGACCGATCGCCTTTTCAAATACCTGGATCTGATCCACAATCAACGATACCCGGCTCAGACCATAGGCAGAAATCGCCGCCGCCGCACATACAGCGATGGCAAAACCATACTCTCTCCGTATGCTCCCTGCCAGCATGGACAGGAACATCGCCGCGATCCCTGTCATTACTACTTTTAACATACGCCCTCCCCCTCCCGGCATCATGATATACTCCTGCAGCAGATCAAAAGGTAAACAGATCCTCTAGTGTCCGGAACAATTCAGATACGTAGGGGATCACCCAGAACAGTACCAGTATCAGCCCTGCCAGACTGACAAGAAATGCCTGTTCCTCCCTCCCTGACTGTTTGAGGATCTGGTTCAGTATCGTCACCAGGATCCCGACCAATGCTATTCTGAAAATAATTGTTATCTCCATATCCTTGATCCCCTCACATGATAATCAGGCAGATCAGTGCGCCTCCCATCGTTCCCAGCACCGGATACAGCCTCGCCTTTTTCTCCTTCTCGCCCTCCCATATCTGCAGGCTTCCCTCCAGTCTCTTTTCATAGAGCTCCAGTGCCTGTACCTGCAGCTGGGTATCCAGATAGCCCAATGTATTTCCCAGCCCCTCCAGTTCCTTCTGATCCTCCTGTCCCATCTCATGAGATGTCAGTATCTCCCGCAGGGATGCCGTCCAGATCTCCTCGAAGGATCTCCCGCCCTCCTCCAGATGCCTGGATACGGCAGCGAAAAATCTTGACACACTTCCCCCCGTCTTCCCTGCCAGCTGCGCAAATGCTGCCGGAAGCGGTGTCCTGCCATACAGGATTTCGTTACGCAGTATCATCACAGCCTTCTGGCAGTCCTTAAGATTATGCCATTTCCTAAGATAAGTGAACCGATGCCACAGCCCGGCACCGATGCAGCCGGCCATAACCATCGCCATCCCTATGACTCTCATCTGATCACCACCTGTCCTTTCCCATCGTAAACAGCGATTTTCTTCCCCGGCTCACCACCCGGCAGAAATATGATCCGCTCAAACATCCGCTCCCCTATGATCTGCTTAAACTGCGGTTTTTCCCTGATATGCTGAAACGAATCGCCATGCACGGTAGCAAGGAGGGCACAGCCGCTCGTCAATACCGTAGTCAGTGCCTCATAATCCTGTGCGGCACCGATCTCGTCCACAGCGATGACCTCCGGTGCCATGGACCGGAGCATCATGCGGATTCCCTCCTGCTTATGACAGGCATCCAGCACATCACAGTGGATCCCCACATCCCTCTGCGGGATCCCCATATAGCATCCGGCGATCTCGGAACGCTCATCGATCACGGATACATTTTTTGCCGTAAACATCTTTCCCCCTGTCGCTGTCTGCCGTACAATATCCCGGAGCAGTGTTGTCTTCCCCGCCCCGGGCGGCGACACGATGAGCGTGGACAAAAACCTGTCCTTCTCAAAAAGATAAGGCATGACTCTGTCCGCACAGCCCGTCACCTCATGGGATACACGGATATTCAGAAAGGCAATATGGCGGATCGTCCGCACCTGCCCCTGCTCTGACAGCACCCTGCCCGCCATCCCGACACGGTGTCCCCCCGGTATCGTCAGGTACCCCTTCCGGATCTCCTCCTCGAACGCATACAGGGAATAGTTACTGATATATTGCAGGATCTCCCTGAATTCCCCTGCCCCCACAACCTGTCCGTCCTGGTCAGGCATCCTTTTCTTTCCCCTTATCACCAGTACGATGCTTTTTCCACTACGGATATGTATCTCCTGCAGCCCCTCCCATTCCGTGACTGTCCGCATCATGATACGGCGGATCCGCTCCGGCAGGATCTGTAAGATCTCTTCTTTTTCCATGCTCACCCTCCATTCCTTACAAACATATATATGCCTGTCCGGATGGATTATTACAACAAAAAAACAGGATACATATCCCTATGTATCCTGCTCCGGGGTATCTGTATGGATCCTACTGCGCGGTATATGTCTTCGAACAGATCAGCTCCCCTGCCTTGTCGATATATTTTACCTCGATCTGTCCCTTCTCAACATCCACAAAATCCTTCATCTGGTTGGCTGCATCCTGGAATGTTGCATCTGCCTTTGACAGCTGTGCCTCCATCGCTGCCACCAGCTCATCCGACTTTTCAATCTGCGAACAATTATATGTGTAGATCATCTTGTCACCATCTGCACTGATCTCGACATCAATCCCGCTTCCCTCCATGCTTTTCTTTGCCTCATCGAACGTGGTTTTTATTTCGTCTGAATTCAGATAATCTGACACGGAGCTGTACTTTTTCCCACCACACGCTGTGAGTCCGAACATCATAACCAGTACCATAAGCAGTAATACTAATTTCGATGTAACCTTTTTCATAATCTCATTCTCCTTTTCTTCTTCATTTTTTGCATGACATTAATAACAACGGAACATATTTTATCAAAATGTGCCTTGTTTTGTCAAGTGGGGTGGGGCAATCGCTTGAAGTGGGGTTTTCCGTAAAACACCCTTGACCGCGATAGGTCATAATGTTAAAATTATAACAAACTTTATTGAAAATTTTATATACAGGAGGTTGTTATGGATTACGAAGCATTATATAAGAACAAGCTGACAACGGCAGAAAAAGCTGCCGGGGTAGTCAGATCCGGCGACTGGGTAGATTACGGCTGGACCGCCACGACCCCGGTTGCCTTCGACCGCGAGATGGCAAAGCGGATCACAGAGCTTCATGATGTGACATTTCACGGCGGGATCCTGATGTGGGTGCCGGAAATCTTCAAGGTAGAAAACCCGGCAGAGCATTTCACATGGAATTCCTGGCACATGGGCGGCATCGAGAGAAAGGCGATCGCCGATGGCTTTTCCTTCTA
>N._stephensi_708_cecum__coassemble_97_pt1 | contig 10747 bp, 9 predicted proteins | sample N__stephensi_708_cecum__metabat2_high_PE_008 | metagenome-assembled genome bin N
AGGATCGTCCCGTTTACGGCAACCCCCGGACGTCCCCTGTCAGCAGGGGTCAGCTCTGCCAGCTTATCCCCCTCATTCACTGCCTTAATGTTGCCAAGCTGGTGGAAATCGACACTTCCATCCTCATTCAGCTTCGGCTTCGCAGTAGCGTTGACATCAAAAAAATAGCGGATCCTTGCATCATGCCCCTGGATCGGCAATGTCGCCTCCGCAATGATATAATCCCGGCAATATTCGTGATTGGCAAGAAAATGCCGGATCGCCTTTCTCTTGATCCCGTGTCTGACTCCCGCCAGCTTGAGAGTGCTGACAATATCATCCTCCGTCAGCATGACACCGCCCTCCATCGGTGGATAAAAGCGGGCCAGCGCACGCAGTCCCTCCTGGACAATCCTGACAGTACACCGTTCACTTTCCGGGATCAGTTCCCCGCTCCCGAGAAGAAAGGGCTGCTCAAACTGCCCTGCCTTCAGATAGGAGTCTACGGCAACAATATCATATTCATGATAGGAAATCATATCGAGATACGCATTTACATCCTCGACTCCGAACATCTCACCGTCCTTTCCCGGCGGATGCACCCTCAGCCAGACCGTACCGGTATCATTTACCAATTCAAAATAGGCATTTTCTGCCATAGCTACCTCCTTGCTGTGCCATCTAAAACAGGTTCAGCAGATCCACGGAGTCTCCCAGCCGGTTCTTGATCTTCTGCAATGCCTTCGTATGCAGCTGTGACACGCGAGATTCTGAAACACTCAGGATCTGACTGATCTCCTTTAATGTAAGTTCTTCATAATAATAAAAAGTAATTACCTTCTGTTCATTTTCTGTCAGGGTTTTCAGTGCCCCGACCAGCATTTCCTTTAATTCCTGCTTCTGGATCACATTCTCCGGCTGTGGAAATTGTGTCCCAAGACCCTCCATCCTTCCTTCACTGCCCTGCTCGAGATAATCATCCAGCGAAACCATACTGGTAAACTCAGCCTCCGAACGCCATCCCTCGTATTCATCCCGGCTGATCCCCAGCTCCCCGGCGATCTCATCGTCCGATGCCGGTCTGCCATATGTGGCCTCCAGCTTCGCTGCTGCCGCCTCCATCCGCTTCTGCTTCTGCCTGAGTGTCCGCGGGATCCAATCCATTTTACGGATCTGATCCAGGATGGAACCCCGGATGCGGAGACTGGCATACGTCTCAAACTTTACATTTTTATCTGCATCGTATTTATCTATCGCATCGATCAGACCAAAAATTCCATAGCCGACCAGATCGTCATATTCCACCGTATAGCCCAGATACATGCTGAGTCTGCCTGCTACCAGGTTTACTACATTAGCATACTCCAGAATCAGCTGCTCGCGGAGCTCTGGTAATTTAGTTTTGTGATACCGTTCCCATAGCTTCTTTCTTTCTGCTTCCTTCATCGCCAACTGATCCCCCTATACTATACTTCTTCCTCATCCGGCTGTTCATCCGGAGCCACAACACGGTGCCGTTTATTCTTCTGTTCCTCCTGCGCCGCCAGCTCTTCCTGTTCCAGCTGCTCCTGACGCAGTCTTTCTTCCTCTTCTATCCGCTTGCGCTCTGCCTCTACCATCGCCTGATGCTCTGCCTGGACCTTACCTACGACCTGTGCTGCGATCTGCCCTATAATATAAAAGACCACGAGGACAAGGACAAGAACCATCAGGCTGGTCATGACCGGCCACTGCTGCACTACGCTCAGAACACAACATACCAATCCTGCCAGCAGCATAACAAATGCAGGAATATACCGGTATTTCATATTTGATACACCTCATCTCATCAGATTAAATATTTCCCGATTCCCACTGCCTTAATCCCAAGCATCCCGGTTTCCGGATCAAATTCAATAGTTCTGCTGAATGTTTTACCGACATCCTCTGCCACGACAGGAATGCGGAATTCTGCCAGCTTCCTCACCGCAGCGACATAATTCTGTGCTCCGATATTCAGAAATTCATTGTCAGAATCCTGTGAAAACATCTTCGCACCGCCTGCAATTTTCGCTACAAGTTTTTTCGGATCTACCATCTCGACCAGCAGATCACGATACATATCATCAAGACAGGTATCTACAAATTTCATGCGGTTTGCATTATGGGTAATCTTTTTGCTGTCCGGCAGCATCACATGCGCCAGACCACATATTTTCGTGGAGTCATCATACAACACAACCCCCAGACAGGAACCAAGGCCAAGGGTCCCTATTTTCTGCGGGGCATGACAGATCTTATAATCTGCCATGCCCACACGTATGATTCCATTCATACTGCTTTCGCTTCCTCGACCACTGCCTTTATGTCGAGAAGGGAAACCAGGCTCTCTCCATGTTTCCCGATCCCGGCGAGATAGGATGCCTTGACCTCATCCAGCTTAAAGGTCGGTTTTTCTACCGTTCTCGGATCAATATTCACTACTTCCTTTACCTCATCCACGATAAATCCGATCAGTGCCTGATCATCCTCCAGACGGATAATAATGATACGCGATGCTGACGCATAGACATCATCCTCCAGCTCAAACCGCCTTCTCAGGCTCATGATAGGAACGACCTCACCACGCAGATTGATGACACCTACATAATATGGCTGGGATTTCGGCACACGGGTAATCTGCTGCATACGGACGATATTGTCCACAAACCCGATATCAATACCATACTGCTCATCCCCAAGCTTTACTACAATATATTGAACCTCTTCTACTGTTTCCAGTTCATTTACCATTTCATCCATTATGGCACCCCCTATATCAATGTGTTTGTATCCAGGATCAGAGCTACCTCGCCATCACCCAGGATCGTCGCCCCGCTGAAGAGCTTGTCATTCGTGATGTAATGCCCCAGCGATTTGATAACGGTTTCCTGCTGTCCGATCAGGCTGTCAACGATCAGTCCGACTCTCTGTTCACCCTTCTTGATCACAACAATTACCAGTGAATCCGGATCCTCTTCCGGTTTTTCAACATTTAATATCTCATGCAGCCGCAGGATCGGGATCACGCTGCCGCGGAGATGGATTACTTCCTTGGACTGGACAAAACGGATCTCTTCTTTTGGCATATCCTCGATTCCATTGATACTGCTCAGCGGGATCGCATATTTCTCCGGTCCGACCTCTACCATGAGTGCCTGGATGATAGCCAGGGTGAGTGGCAGCTGAATCGTAAAGGTGCTCCCCTCTCCGGCTACTGTTTTGGCACTGATGCTTCCCCCCAGTGCCTCGATCTTTGTCTTAACGACATCCAGACCGACACCTCTTCCGGATACATCAGTGATCTTTTCTGCCGTTGAAAAGCTCGGCTGGAACAAAAGATCTATGTAGTCCTTGTCCGTCATGGTTTCCGCCTGCTTCTCTGTGATGGTACCCTTCATCAGTGCCTTCTTGCGCACCTTTTCCACATCAATCCCGGCTCCGTCATCCCGTACCTCGATGATGACATTATTTCCATCCTGATAGGCATCCAGGAAAATGGATCCTACCTCCGGCTTGCCAAGCCGTACCCTCTCAGCGTTGCTCTCGAGACCATGATCTGCCGAATTACGCAGCAGATGCATCAACGGATCCCCGATCTCATCGATCACGGTACGGTCCAGCTCGGTCTCCTCACCGGTCATATACAGCTCCATCTTTTTATTTAATTTGCGGGTCAGGTCACGGATCATACGCGGGAACCGGTTCACAACACTGTCAATCGGCACCATCCGCACCTTCATCACGGATTCGTGCAGGTTCGTGGTGACACGCTCCAGATATTCGATCTGTTCATGGAAACTCTGTGTATCACCCCCCGGCTGTCCCTCTGCACTACTAGTGGAGACAAGACCATTTTTCGCAATGATCAGCTCGCTGACCAGATTCATCAGCACATCCAGCTTGTCAATATCTACACGTACCGAACGGCTTCCTACCTTTGCCTTCTGTTTCTTCGCCTGTGTCTGTGGCTCCTCTGCCTTTTTCGCCGGCTGTGTCTCCTCTGCCGCTTTTTCCGTGGATTGTTCATTCGCCGCCGTCTGTGTCTCTTCCTGTCTGCTCCCTGTCACCTCGGGTGCTTCAAAATCATCGATGTAAACATCGCCGATCTCCGATACATTCTGGATCAGTTTCTTGATGGTCTCCTTGCTTTCAGTCGTTGCCAGGATCCAGCTGAAATCAAAATCAAATTCCTCATCCTCGATCTGCTCCGTGGAGGGAACCGATTTGATCAGCTCGCCCTTGCTCTCCACTGATTTAAATACCAGAAAGGCACGCGCTGCCTTCAGGATACATGCCTCCTGCAGATATACCGTGATACCGTATATATGCTTTCCCTCTTCCTTCGCTGATGCAATGGCAGACTTCTCATATTCACCGATGGGGATCTGGTCATATCGGATCCTGGATCTGTCAGCCGGTGCCTCCCCGGCTGCCTCCTGTGGCACCTTCTCCTCTTTTTTCTCCCCGCCACCGGATTCTCCGCCGCTCTGCTCCTGCAGCAAACCATTCAGATCCTGGATGATGTCCTCATTGTCCTCTGTCCCCTCATTTCCCTCCGAGGAGATCACGTCCAGATAGGATTCCAAGGCATCCAGTCCGCGGAACAGCACATCGATCAGCTTGGCATTTGCCTTCATATTCCCATTGCGGATCTCCGAAAATACATTTTCCAGATCATGGGTCAGACGCTGCATCCGGGCAAAGCCCATCGTACCAGCCATTCCCTTCAATGTATGGGCGGCACGGAAAATCTCGTTGATGGTATCTTCGTTTTCCGGCTCCTTCTCCAGCACCAGGATATGCTCGTTCAAGCTCTGCAGATGCTCCTTTGTTTCATCAATAAATAAATCCATATATTGACTCGTATCCATTCCTTCACACTCCTATTCTTCTATCGTTTTTATTAATGTACCGGTTACACTTTCCAGTGCTACTACAGAATCTGTCAGTCGTGCCTGTACTACAGCTCTTGGCATACCATACACCACACAGGTGGCCTGGTTCTGAGCAACTACTTTCATCTTTTTGGTTTTTTTGAGCAGTTCAATTCCCTTCGTTGCGTCCGCTCCCATTCCGGTAAGCACGGCACAGTAGATCTCCTCAAAGGAAGTATCGACAAGGGATTCCAGGAAAATATCTGCACAGGGCTTCAGGCCGCCCCTGGGGGGCTTGTCATTTTCGGAAATCTGATACTGCCCCGGTCCCCTCTGGATCAGCTCACACTGTTTCCCTCCCTGGGCGATATAGATCATCCCTGCCTGTAAAATATCTCCGTCTGCCGCCTCCCTGACAGTCAGGGGACTCAGCTCATCCAGTCTTTTTGCCAGGGATGCCGTAAAGCCTGCCGGCATATGCTGTACCACCACTACCGGATAAGGAAATCCCTTGGGAAAATAAGGAACCACTGACTGCAATGCCTTGGGACCCCCGGTAGAGGAGGCGATCACCACCAGCTTTTCTCCCTTTTTCACCGCCCTCGGTGTCAGCGGCACTGTCCGGAGCCTCTCCACCGGCTTTTCAAGCCGGTGCTTTTCCCTCTCCCGTTCCTCCTGATAGCGTTCCAGTCCACATGCCACATACACGGAACGGAGCACCTTGCCCTGAAACTCCTCCTGCTCGGATCCCATGGTATTTTCCGGCTTTTTCACAAAATCCATCGCTCCCAGCTCCAGTGCCTCGATGGTTTCATCTGCACTCTTACTGGCAACCGAACTCACGACGATCACCGGAATCCGGATCTGTTCCCTGTTCAACGCCTTCAAAAACTGAACACCATTCATTTTCGGCATCTGGATATCTACCAGGATCACATCATAGCGTGCTCCCCTCTTCAGCTTTTCCAACGCCATCATGCCATTCATGGCAGTATCCGCTACCGTCAACCGCTCATCTGCATTTATTATATCAGATATGACCCTTCTCATGAGTGCAGAGTCATCAATTACCAATACTTTTTTTTCCATTTTTCTACTCCTTTCTCATCCTTCTGCGCTGTTCCTCAAAAACATACTGAACAACGATCTCCCGTTCTCTTTCGTTCAGATATTCAAACATTCCCCTTATCTCGTATGTATCCCTGTCTACCTCGGCCCTCTCACAGGAAATGACCCGGAATAAAAAATGGATCGGCATATTCCCATTCTGGAAGGCAAGGTGCACGATAATCTCGATCACCGTCCCCGCCGGGATCTCATCCTTACAGCGGAACCGAACCCCTCCTCCGCTGAGGTCAGCAACCGTGCCCTCATTCCATGTAAACTCCATCGGATCCAGGGGCTCTACGATGCCCTCCTCCAGCTCCTTGCTGGTAGGCCACTTGTCAGCCAGCTGCTGCAGTACCTTCTCCTCCTCCGGCTCGAGTGTCCGGTATTTGATGTCCATGTCACAATCCAGCCGGTAATAATTCCGCCTCTGGAATTTCTTTATCTCACCGAGAAGACGCATATCCATCAGATACATGGTTTTCTCTTTATATCGTTTTTCCACTCTTCCCCTGCACTGATACAGACCGGACTCCGTATAAAAGCAGAGCCGGTACTCATCCCCGGTCTCCAGGGGAACGATCCGGTTTTCATAAATCGGCATGGAAAGCTTCGCCATGTCTGTTTCATCAAAATCCAATAACTGGCTGTTATAATTTTTCTCCGACAGGGTACGATGTGTCGCACTCGACACATGGGTTAATTCAATGCGGTCACCTATCTTCGCCGGCATCTTCAATTTGCTCCGCCCCCTTTTCCTTTCTAACGGTTAAACTTCATCTGGATCACACTGGAAAACAGCTGTACGATCCCCATCCTATGTCCCGGTCCTTTTTCCTTGTTTTCCAGCCTGGCGGCAATCCCGTTCAGGGAATGTGCCGAGACAGATCTCGGTGCTGCGAGGACGATCGGCTCCTGGCGCATCACCGCCCGGGACATATTGACATCATATGGAACAGCACCCAGATATTCTATCCTGATATCCAGAAACCGGTTGACGACAACACCGATCTTTTTAAACAATTCATCGGCATCTCCGCGGTCCCTCACCTGGTTTGCGATCATCTTGACCACTGTTCTCCCGGAATTGTAGGAGGTGCAGCGGCTCAGTGACTTTAAAAGTGCATAGGCATCCGTGATGGAGGTCGGCTCCGGTGTCGTCACCAGCAGCACCTCCGAGCTCGCCGCCACAAATTCCATGACGGTACTGCCGACACCCGCCCCTGTATCCACTATGATCACATCTGCCAGACGGTCCAGCTCGCTGAGCTTATGTACCAGATAGAACACCTGCTCCCTCGTGAGGTTCGACAGCTCCTCGATGCCGGATCCCCCCGAGATAAAGCCCACGTTTTCCGGTCCATAGGTGATGATATCTGTCATCCCCCTGCCGCGGAACATCAGATCTGCCAGATTATGCTTCGGACGGATCCCCAGCATGATTTCGACATTCGCCAGTCCGAAATCCGCATCCAGTACGACAACACGGTTCCCCATCCGGCTCAGGGCGATTGCCAGATTCACTGCCACACTGGATTTTCCCACGCCACCCTTCCCGGAGGTGACCGTTATCACTCTGGCATTCCTGCCGACAGGCTCTCCCACCTGCCTGGCATCCTGTTTTTTAATTATATTCCGTAACCCCTCTGCCTGATCCATTTTACACCATCCTATCTGTAGCCGGTTCGTTTATGATCCGCTTTTCGCATTGCCTCCCAGTAGCTTCTTCGCTACCTTCTGCGGGTTCACCTCTGCGATATCATCTGGAACATTCTGTCCCATCGTCACATAGGACAACGGGCATTTCGTCTTAACATGTACATTCAGCATCGCTCCCGCCGAGGAGGTCTCATCCAGCTTGGTAAATATCACGCTGTAATCTGTCATGTCTGCATACACATCCGCGATTTCCAGCAGATCGTTGTACTTCGTTCCCGCATTCAGCACAAGGAAAACCTGTCTCTCCGCAATGGGAACCTGCTCGATCAGTTCCCGGATGTCCTTAATCTGATCCTTATTTTTGTGGGAACGGCCTGCCGTATCCACCAGGCAGTAATCATACATCTGCATCTCCTCGATGATCTCTCCCAGCTCTGCCGGGTTATAGATCACCTTCAGCGGCACAGATAAAATATTGGCATAGGTCTTGAGCTGCTCGACTGCGGCGATCCGGTAGGTATCCGCTGTGATCAGGGCAATATTTGCATTTTTATTCAGCTTCAGCTTCGATGCGATCTTGGCAATGGTCGTCGTCTTTCCTACGCCGGTGGAGCCAAGGAAGAAAATGAATTTCGTCCTCGCATTTTTCTCCGCCTTTTCCACCAGATAGGGCTGTCCCATCATCAGGATCAGTCTCTGGTACACATTGGCAAGGATCTGGTCCAGGGAAGCATTGAGCGGCAGGGCACGGTTTACCTCCTCCATGATCTGGTCAGCGATATCCTCCTCTACCTCATTCTGGATCAGCTGTTTGCGGATCAGGTCCTTACAGGCAATCGTCTTTTCATTTTCCCGGTCCTCCGGCTCTGCTGCCGGTCTGCCCGTCTCTTCCGCAGACTCCTCTGCCGCCCTGGGGGACACCGGTGCCTCCTTCTCCCCTGCTGTCTCCTTTTTTCCGGCATTTGCCTTCATCTGCTGCTCCAGCAGCATCTCCAGCTTCTTCAGCTTTTCCTGGATGCTCTGTTCATCCTCCATCTGCCCCGGCATCGGCGGCACCGGACGCTGTGCGCCGGCGGATACCTTGCCGGTCTTTTCGCCATCCCCGCCATCCGCAGCCTCTGCCGGTTCGGCATAGGACAGATTTTCCTCCAGTGCAGCCGTCACCTCCACCTTGCTGCGGACAAAGAGCTTCGCCAGTCCCTTCGGATGAACCTTCTTGATATTCATGACAACAGCATCACTGCCCAGCTCCTGCTTTGCCATCTCGATCGCATCATTTTCCGTGTTCGCCAAAAATTTTTTAATAATCATTCAACAGTCACCATCCCAACTGATTGCAGCTCCACATCCGAATCAATCTCATTATATGACAGGACATGCAGATTTTTAAACTGCTCTTCGGTCAATTTTTTAAAATACATACGGACGATCGGCGAGGTAATAATAATCGGGGTCCTCCCCAGCTCCTCCAGCTTATCCGTCTCCTCCTTCAATGACGACAGCAGCCGCTGTGTATAATCCGGATCCAGTGTGAGATAGGATCCCTGCTCTGTCTGCTTCACCGCATTCATAATCTCCTGCTCCGCCTTTGGATCCAGCGTCACAACACTGGTAGGCTCTGTACTGAAAAAATACTGGTTCGATATCGCCCTTTTCAGATTCTGACGCACATACTCTGTCAGTATATCCGTGTCATGGGTCGTGGACGCATAATCGGCAAGGGTTTCGAAGATCGTGATCAGATCCCGGATCGAAATTCCCTCTGACAGCAGATTCTGGAGTACCTTCTGTATCTCCCCGACACTGAGAAGCTTGGGCACAAGCTCTCCGATCAGCGTCTGGTTTGCATCCTTTACATTGTCGATCAGATTCTGGACATCCTGTCTCGTGAGCAGCTCGTCCAGATGGGACCGGATGATTTCTGTCAGATGCGTCGCTATGATGGAAGGCGGATCCACTACCGTATAGCCCAGGGATTCCGCCCTCTCCCTCTGGCTCTCCGTGATCCACAGTGCCGGCAGATGATAGGACGGCTCGAAGGTAGGAATACCGGATATCTCTTCCTCCACATATCCCGGGTTCATCGCCATATAGTGGTCAAAGAGGATCTCTCCCTCGCTGACAGGAACACCCTTAATCTTGATCAGGTACTGGTTCGGATTGAGCTGGATGTTGTCACGCAGACGGATCATCGGCACGACACAGCCGAGCTCCAGTGCGATCTGCCTCCGGATCATAACCACACGGTCCAGCAGGTCACCACCCTGGTTGACATCCGCCAGCGGGATGATTCCATAGCCAAATTCCAGCTCGATGGAGTCCACCTGTAAAAGGGAGGTGACATTTTCCGGCCGCCGGATCTCCTCTGCCGACTCCTCCTCCTCGGAAACAGCCTCATCGGTTTCTGCCATCTCGAGTTCCCCTTTCATCATACGTGCTGTAATGAGGAACAGCACACCATACCCGGTAAAGATCACGATATTCAGCGGGGTAAAAAGACCGAGTCCGATCACTGCCGCGCCGACGATCGTCAGCACCTTAGGTGTGGAAAACAGCTGTCTCTGCAATATATTCCCCACGTCCGCATCCTTAGAACCTTTCGTCACAAGGATACCGGTGGAAAGGGAGATCATCAGGGAAGGGATCTGGCTTACCAGTCCGTCACCGATGGTCAGGATCGAATAGGTCTTGATCGCGGTCTCAAATTCCATTCCATTCATCAGCACACCGAGTGCGATACCGCCGACGAAGTTCAATACCGTAATGATCAGACCGGCCGTAGCATCCCCCTTTACATATTTGGTAGCACCGTCCATGGCACCGAAGAATGCCGACTCCTCCTGTATCTTCTCCCTTCGCTCCTTCGCCTCATCATCGGTGATGGCCCCCGTATTCAGATCGGCATCAATCGCCATCTGCTTACCGGGCATGGCATCCAGTGTAAAACGCGCCGTCACCTCCGACACACGCTCCGAACCCTTATTGATCACGACCAGCTGCATGATCACCAGGACGAAGAATACGATGGCACCAACGATAAGATTTCCACCGCCCACGAAGTTACCAAAGGTTTCAACGACATTTCCCGCCTCACCATAGAGAAGGAT